>Ga0318540_10000112_pt1 | contig 18102 bp, 16 predicted proteins | sample GRESIP166b4f25_FD_203485 | JGI IMG/M metagenome (GOLD analysis project Ga0318540, IMG submission 203485) | Tropical soil microbial communities from Luquillo Experimental Forest, Puerto Rico - GRE.SIPMG.166b4f25 | ecosystem: Environmental > Terrestrial > Soil > Tropical forest > Bulk soil...
GCCGGTTTGAGCGGGACGAAGAATTCGGCGTTGAAGAAGCCGGTGGCGTCGGTTCCGTCATCGGGTCGTCCGTTTTGCGAGATGACGGTTATCGTCTCCGGGAAGCTCTTGATCACTCGCCGCATCCGGTTGACATGGCCATTCGCCTCCTCGAGGGAGATCGAGGGCGGCAGTGTGGCGCGAATCCAGAGGTTTCCTTCCTCGAGCTTGGGCAGGAACTCGAGACCGAGCGAGGGCAGAGCGAGCGCTGCGAGACCGAGCAGCAGCGCAGCGGCGCCGACTGTGACAATGCCGTTCGCCAAAGCAAGTTCGAGAACCGGCCGGTAAAGGCGCCGCAGGCGGCGCACGACAAAGGTTTCGACCTCGCTGATTCGCTCCGGTAACAGGATCGCGCTCAAGGCTGGGGTTACTGTAAAGGTCGCGATCAGACCGCCGGCAATCGCGTGGGCGTAGGTCTTTGCCATCGGCGCGAAGATATGGCCCTCGACACCCGACATCGTGAATAGAGGGACAAAGCCGGCGATGATGATCGCCGCGGAAAAGAAGATCGCCTGGTTCACCTCGCTCGCCGAGGCGTAGATCTCGAGGAGCCGGCCCGACAGACGCGTGGTCCGTCGCGCGTTCGTCAAAACCCGTTGCCGCAATGGTGTGGCCGCTTCGGCAAGATGGCGAAAAATGTTCTCGACCATGATCACCGTCGCGTCTACGACCAAGCCGAAATCGATCGCGCCGACCGACAGCAGATTTGCCGATTCGCCACGCAGCACCAGCAGCGTGATCGCGAAAAACAAAGCGAACGGGATGGTCGCCGCGACGATCACGGCGCTGCGCAGATTGCCGAGGAACACCCACTGCACAAAGAAGATCAGGACGATGCCGAAGATCATGTTGTGCAGCACGGTGTGCGTCGTGAGATTGATCAGGTCGCTGCGGTCATAGATACGCTCGATCCGCACCCCCGGCGGCAGGATGCCAGAGCTGTTGATCTTTTCGACTTCGGCTTCGACACGGCGGATCGTCGGCATGCTCTGCTCGCCGCGGCGCATCAGCACGGTGCCTTGAATGATGTCGTCATCGTCGTCCTGGCCGGCAATGCCGAGCCGGGGCTGGTGGCCGGGGCTAACGGTGGCGACATCGCCAATGCGCACCGGAACGCCGTTGACGGCGGTGATCATCGTGTCGCGGATCTGATCGATCGAGTGGATCAGGCCGACCCCGCGGACGATCGCCGCCTGCGGCCCGAAATTGACGGTCTGGCCGCCCACGTTGATGTTGCTGTTGTTAAGAACCTGCAACACTTGCGGCAATGTAATCCCGTAGGAAAGAAGCTTATCGAGATTAACGGTGATGTCGTAGGTTTTGGTTTTACCGCCCCAGCCGGTGACGTCAATGACCCCCGTCACCGCCTTGAAGCGGCGTTCGAGGATCCAGTTCTGGATCGTCTTGAGGTCGGTGACACTAAATCCGAGCGGTCCCACCACTCGGTAGCGGTAAATCTCCCCGATCGGGCTCCATGGCGAGATCTGCGGGGTCGCGCCACTGGGCAAAGGGGCGAGCTGCGAGAGACGGTTGATGACCCATTGCTCCGCCTGGTCATAGGTGAACGCGTAGGTGAACTGCACCTTTACGTCGGACAAACCGAATAGTGAGATTGTCCGTACCGCGGTGACGTTCGGGATCCCGGCCATCTGGACCTCGATCGGGATCGTGATGTAGCGCTCGATCTCCTCGGCCGACTGGCCTGGGTTTTGTGTGTTGATGTCAACAAGCGGCGGCACTGGATCGGGATAGGCTTCGATATTGAGCTTGATGAAGCTGGCGATGCCGACGCCGAACATGAACAGCAGCAGCAGCACCATCAGCACCCGCTGGCGCAGGGCAAAGGCGATGACTGCATTCATTCGTTTTCCCGGATCGCTCAGCGAGTGCCGGCGGCGCGATCGATAAATAACGCTCCGCTCGTCACGACCTTCTCGCCTTCCGACAGCCCGGCAAGGATCTCGACCATCCCGTCGGCGATCTGGCCGACCCGCACGGATCGGGCGGCAATCGTGCCGTCCTGACCCGCCACCCAGACGCGCGTGGTATCGCCCTCGTAGACGACCGCGTGCTGCGGCACCGCCGGAGCGGTCGCCGCCTCGCCGGTGATGATGCTGAAATTGGCGAACATTCCGGGCTTCAGCGCGCCATCGGGGTTTTCCACATCGGCGCGCACCGACAGCCGGTGGGTGTTCGGATCGATCGACGGTGCCACCCAGGAGATCTTCGCTTTGAAGGTACGACTGGGGAAGGCCAGCACATGCACCTCCACCGGCAAGCCGACCCGCATCAACGGCGCATCCACCTCACGCACATTGGCGATCAGCCAAACGGTCGAGAGATCACCGATCGTGTAGACCGGATTGGAAGCGCCGGCAGCAGTGCTGTTGATGAACTGGCCGAGCCCGATCTGCCGCTGCGTGATGATGCCACCGATCGGCGCCCGGACGACCGTGACCGAATCGAGCTTTTGCGTCGGCTGAGCTTCGAGCGAGGCGATCTCGGTGTCGTCCTTGCCGAGGATGCGCAACCGGCGGCGCACCGCGTGAAGGGCTGTCTCGTCGGCGCGGACCGTGTTCTGCGCGGTTGCGAGATCGGTCTGGGCCTGTTGCCAATCTTTAAGAGCGCCGCCTTGCGCCAGGTAGAGCTCGTGGGCACGCTTTTCGTTGGTCTGCGTTTGCGCCAGTTGTGAGCGGGCGGTTTGCAGGTTGGCAAGTGCGGTGATCAGATCGTTTTGCGCCTGCACAAACTCGCTTGCCTGAATCTCGAAGAGCGGCGCTCCGGCCTCGACATGATCGCCGAGCTTGGCGATCAGCTTGATGACTCTTCCTGAATAAGGCGAAAAGACTGGCGTCGTCAGATCATCATCAATGGCGATATTGCCTTCCGTCACCTGCTCGGGTCGAAAGCTGACGAGACGGACCGGCTCGACCTTGAACCCGGCCCACTGTTGCTTTGTCGGCTTGAATATTCCCGGGGCCTGGTTTGTCGCCTCCGCCGGCTGCTCGGTCACCGGCTTGACCAGCTTGGGAACAATGACGACGCCAAACACGACGAGCGCCGCGGCAACGGCGAGGATCGCCAGCTGCCGCCAGCGCGAGAAGGAGTGCTTAGGGCGCGGCGTTGCTGCGTTTACGATGCTGGCCGGCATAGGGGAACCGCCCACCCTGGCACCCGCAGGCGCTGTAAGACCAGGACGTGGTGGGATCGCGGTCGTTTCGGACGGGGGTTCGATGAGGGTCATAACGTAGTCATGCTACGGCACCGGGGCTCACCCGGTGAAAGCTCCCTCAATTTCCCCTGGCTACGCCCTTGTGGATCGTGGGCTTTCCTATATCCGTGTTTTCTTACACCCGCCTGAAACCGTCCGATCAACCTTAGCCACCATACCGAACGGGAACTGCCGCTGTTGCCTGGACCGCCCCTCCGACCTCGCCATCGCAGGGATAGGGCTACGAGCTACCAGCTGCGCTGGCGAGCATCAGCATACCCCAGACAGCCAGACCGATGCCGGCAATCCGCCCGATCCAGTGGCCCATTGGGATCGTCTTCTCCAACAGGACAAAACAAGCAAGACCAGCAATCCAGAACAAGTTCATGATGCCGCCAAAGAATAACAGGCCCATCAGGAACCAACAGCATCCCAGACAATACGTGCCGTGTTCGAGCCCCATGCAGAAGGCTCCGAGCCGGCCGGGTTGCCATTTCTGGGCAAGGAAGCTCAGAGGCGAGCGGCAGTGTCGCAGGCAGACGCCCTTCATCGGGGTGAGTTGCCATGCGCCGGCGGCGAGGAGGATCGCACCACCGAGCCAGTAGCTCGTCGTCGTCATCATCGGCGACAGCAAGTCGAGCTGCTCCAATCCCCACTGCAATGCGGCGGCGAGCGTGCTGAATCCGCCCCAGGCCGCGAGGTACCCGGCAGCGAAGATCCCGGTGGGCACGTAGGGCCGATCTCGGTCCTTCTGCGCGCGGTTGACGCGGGCGAAGACCAGCAGCATCGGTGCCGCACCGGGCAGCATCATCGCGACCATCATGACCCACCACATGGCGAAGATCAGACCGGCATATGCCGGGGTCCACACCGCACTCGCCATCATCAAGTCCATGTCGGGCAGACCTGCCATTTGCGTCATCGCCACCGCACTCATCCCGGTGCCTGCGCCGAGTGCGATCCAGACCCATGCGGCGACGACCACCGCGACGAGCGCGGCGATCACGACTAAACGGTCGCGCCGCAACACCGCTTCAAGGAGGGTCGTGTCAGTTACCGTCACCGCCACCGCCTTCTTTCATCCAGCTTGCAGCGCTTTTGGACTAGCCGCTCACTCATTCCGGCGCCGGTGTCGTCAGAGACAAGGTGGTCATCAAGTGCCGAGCCATAACCCACCGAACGTTTCGATGTCGACGGCCTTAAGCGCGCCACAAAGCGCTGCTAGGGTTTGGCTTTGCGCAGGGAGGACTTTGCCGTCGTGCGAGCCTGGCAGCCGCTCCCTGCTCGCTCCCTCAGGCTTGGCTTCCAGCTCCCTGCTGGGCTCCCTCAGCGCGACGCAGTTGAGAAGCCCTAATCTTTTGACATGGAATGCTTTAACGACTAGTGCGAGGGCTGCCTGGGCGGGATTTTTGCGGATCCTCCCTGAGAGCAGGGAGGCCAGGGCCGCATTGACGTGCCGCGGTCACCTCCATAAGTTCCGACGCGTCAATTTTTGAAGGAACTGCGCCCATGAAGCCGAACCGGCGGCCCGGTAACCCGTGTTTTTCGTCGGGTCCCTGCGCCAAGCGGCCTGGGTGGTCGCCCGCCGTGCTCGGCGGGGCGCTGTCCGGGCGCTCGCATCGCTCGGCGGTCGGTCTCGCGCGGCTCGCCGAGGTGGTCGAACGTTCGCGCGCGATCCTCGGCATTCCGGCCGATTGGCGGGTCGGCATTGTCGCCGGCTCAGATACCGGGGCGATCGAGATCGCGATGTGGTCGCTGTTGGGCGAGCGCGGCGTCGACATGCTGGCCTGGGAGAATTTCGGGGAGGGTTGGGTCGCCGATGTCGAGCAGCTGAAGCTCCCGGATGTCCGGGTGCTGAAGGCGCCGTATGGCCGGCTTCCCGACCTGTCGAAAGTCGACCCGGCGCGTGACGTGGTCTTCCCCTGGAACGGCACGACGTCCGGAGTGCGGGTGCCCAAAGGCGACTGGATCGCCGACGACCGCAAGGGGCTCGCGATTTGTGATGCGACCTCGGCGGTATTTGCGATGCGGCTTCCCTGGGACAAGCTCGATGTCGCCACTTGGTCGTGGCAGAAGTCATTGGGCGGCGAGGCGGCCCATGGCATGCTGGCGCTATCGCCGCGCGCGATCGAGCGGCTGGAGAGCTACACGCCGCCCTGGCCGCTGCCCAAGCTCTTCCGGCTGACCTCCAAGGGCAAGCTAATCGAGGGCGTCTTCCGCGGCGAGACGATCAACACCCCCTCGATGCTGTGTGTCGAGGACGCGCTCGATTCGCTCAAATGGGCCGAAAGCATCGGCGGGCTGGACGGGCTCGTCGCCCGCTCGGAACAGAGTCTTGCAATCATCAAGGCCTGGGTCGAAACCTGCCCCTGGGCGCGGTTTCTCGCCGAGGACCCGGCCACCATCTCCTCGACCTCGCCGCAGCTCGAAATTGTCGACCCTTGGTTCGCCGGGATGGACTGGGAAGGCCGTTTCCGCACCGCACGGACGATGGCGAAGCGGCTCGAAGAGGAGGGGGTGGCCTACGACATCGCAAGCCATCGCGCCTCGCCGCCGGGCTTGCGGATCTGGACCGGCGCCACGGTCGAGCCCTCTGACGTGGCCCTGCTGCTCCCTTGGCTCGACTGGGCCTGGGACGAAGAACGCCAGGCGGCGAAGGCGGCGTAATGCCGAAGGTGTTGATCGCCGATGAGCTGAGCCCGCGCGCCGCCGAGATATTGGTGGTACGCGGGCTTCATGTCGACTTCGTGCCAGGCCTAACGGCGGCCGAGCTCGAGAAACGCATTGCTGCCTATGACGGGCTCGCGGTGCGCTCGGCGACCAAAGTTACCAAGGCGCTGCTCGCCTATGCCGCGAAGCTCCGGGTCATCGGCCGCGCCGGCATCGGCGTAGACAATATCGATGTCGAGGCGGCGACCGAGCGCGGCATCGTCGTCATGAACACGCCTTACGGCAATTCGATCACGGCTGCCGAGCACACAATCGCCCTGCTCTTTGCGCTGTGTCGGCAGATCCCGGCCGCCGACCGCTCGACCCAGGCTGGCAAATGGGAGAAGTCGCGCTTCATGGGGGTCGAGCTAAGCGGCAAGACCCTTGGGGTCATCGGCTGCGGCAATGTCGGCGCCGCCGTTGCCGAGCGAGCGCTCGGGTTGCGCATGAAGGTCATCGCCTACGACCCTTTTCTCTCGCCCGAGCGGGCCCGTGATCTTGGCGTCGAGAAGGTGCCGTTGGAGGCGCTCTTGGCCCGCGCCGACTTCACCACCCTGCATACACCGCTGACCGAAGCGACCCGGAATCTGATCGACACCCGCGCGCTCGCCGCGATGAAGCCCGGCGCGCGCCTCATCAATTGCGCCCGCGGCGGTCTCGTCGTCGAAGACGACCTCGCCGCCGCCCTCGACAGCGGCCACGTCGCCGGTGCGGCGATCGACGTCTTCACCGAGGAGCCGGCGACCTGGAGCCCGCTCTTCGGCCGCGACAACGTCGTCGCCACCCCGCATCTCGGCGCCTCGACCAGCGAGGCGCAGGAGAACGTCGCCGTGCAGATCGCCGAGCAGGTGGCCGATTTCCTATTGACCGGCGCCGTCTCGAACGCAGTCAACATGCCGTCACTGACTACCGAGGAGGCGAAGCGGCTCAGCCCCTATATGAAGCTCGCCGAGCAGCTCGGCAGCTTCGCCGGGCAGCTGACCGAGACGGGCATCAAATCCGTCGCCGTCGAGTATGAAGGGGCGATCGCCGAGCTAAACGTCAAGCCGTTGACCGCGATCGCCTTGACCGGGCTCTTGGCACCCCAGCTCGCCGCGGTCAACATGGTCAATGCGCCAGTAATCTGCCGAGAGCGCGACATTCGGGTCAGTGAGACGCGGCGCGCCGAGCCTGTCGACTACCAGACCTTGATCCGGGTCGTCGTCGAGACCGAGCGTCGCCGCCGCGAGGTCGCCGGCACGTTGTTCGGCGGTGACAAGCCGCGCCTCGTTTCGGTCGAGGGCATTTCGCTCGAAGCCGAGCTCGGCCGCAACGTGCTGTTCGTCCGCAACTATGACAAGCCAGGGTTTATTGGTGCGCTCGGACACGTGCTCGGCGCGGCGGCGGTCAACATTGCGACCTTCCATCTCGGCCGCACGGCGCCCGGGAAGGAAGCGATCGCTCTCGTCGAGGTCGACCAGGGGTTAACTCCCGTGATCCTCGACACCGTTCGCGCTCTCCCGAATGTCATTCAAGCCAAGGCGATGCGCTTCTAGGCGAAGCGCTGCTTCGTTACACTACTGCGCCATGAGCGAGGCACCGCACCCGGCATTGTTGCCGACTGGCATGCACGATTTGTTGCCGCCCGAGGCCGAAATCGAAGCGGCGGTCGTGGCACAGCTGATGGCGACCTTGAGGGCGCATGGCTACGAACGAGTCAAGCCGCCGCTCGTTGAATTCGAGGAGACGCTGTTCTCGGGCGCCGGGGCGGCAATGGCGACGTCGACCTTCCGCATGATGGATCCGGTCTCGCACCGCATGATCGGCGTGCGAGCCGACATGACTCCGCAGATTGGGCGTATCGCCGCCACTCGGCTCGGAAACGCGCCACGGCCGTTGCGGCTCAGCTACGCCGGTCAGGTGCTGCGGGTCAGAGGCTCGGAGATCCGGCCCGAGCGGCAGGTCGGCCAAGTCGGAGCCGAATTGATCGGCGCCGCCGCACCGGCTGCAGATGTCGAGGTGATCGCGGTTGCCGGCGAAGCGCTCGCCGCGCTCGGCGTGCCCCACCTGTCGGTCGACATCACTCTGCCGACGTTGGTGCCGGCCATCGGCGAGGCCTACGGTATGGGCGGTGGCTGCGCGGCTGCGTTGCGCGTCGCCCTTGATCGCAAGGATGCCGCCGCGGCGGCATCCTTGGCAGGGAAGGCGGGAAAGCTCCTGGAAAGGCTGCTTCTTGCTGCTGGTCCCGCCGCAGCGGCGCGTGCCGCCCTCGATCGCCTCGATTTGCCTGCGCGGGCGCGCGCCGAGCGAGCGCGGCTCGCTGTCGTGCTCGACGGGCTCACGGCCGTTGCTCCTGAGCTCAAGGTGACGGTCGACCCGGTCGAAAACCGAGGCTTCGAGTATCACACTGGCATCAGCTTCACGTTTTTTGCGGGCGGATCTGCAGCCCACGGCCCATTCGGCGAACTCGGCCGCGGCGGCCGGTACGATGCCGGTGATCCGAGGGCCTCGGAACCGGCAACCGGGTTCACTCTCTATACCGATACGATCCTGAGGACCTTGCCTGAGGTCCGCGCGCCCCGCCGCTTACTTGTGCCGCTCGGAGCCAAACGCGGGCGGGCCGACGCCTTGCGCGCGGCGGGCTGGGTCACGGTCGCGGCACTCGCGTCTGTAGGCGACTGGCGGGGGGAGGCACGCCGCCTCGGCTGCAGTCACGTCCTAGAAGCGGACGATCCGGTGGCGGTCGGCTGAAGGAGGCCGGAGATGGGCAATGTCGTCGTGGTCGGGGCCCAGTGGGGCGACGAGGGCAAGGGCAAGATCGTCGATTGGCTGTCCGAGCGCGCCGATGTCGTGGTCCGCTTCCAGGGCGGCCACAATGCCGGCCACACCCTCCTCGTCGGGAATACCGAGTACAAGCTCAGCCTGCTCCCGTCAGGGGTTGTCCGCCGTGGCAAGCTGTCGATCATCGGCAACGGTGTTGTCGTCGATCCCTGGGCGCTCGTCGCCGAGATCGAGACGATGCGCGAGAAGGGGCTCGACATCTCGCCGCAAAATTTGCGATTGGCCGACAATGCGGCGCTGATCCTGCCATCGCACGGCGCGCTCGACCGCGCCCGTGAGGGGCGGCGGGGCGACCAGAAGATCGGCACCACCGGCCGCGGCATCGGTCCCGCTTACGAGGACAAGGTCGGGCGCCGCGCGATCCGAGTGTGCGACCTCGCCGACCCGAAGGCGCTCGAATGGCGCGTCGACGATGTGCTCTTGCACCACAATGCGCTATTGCGCGGGCTGGGCGAACCAGAGGTTGACCGCGCCGAGCTGATTGCCGCCCTGACCGCGGTCGCGCCGCACATTCTGCCCTATGCCGGTCCCGTGTGGCGCCTGCTCGACGACGCGCGAAGCCAAGGCAGGCGCATCCTTTTCGAGGGTGCGCAGGGCGCCATGCTCGACGTCGATCACGGCACCTACCCGTTCGTCACGTCGTCGAACACCTTGGCCGGGCAGGCGGCCGCGGGATCGGGCGTGGCGCCGGGCGCGGTCGGTTACGTGCTCGGCATCACCAAGGCCTACACAACCCGCGTCGGCAGCGGGCCGTTTCCGACCGAGCTCAAGGACGCGATCGGCGAGAAGCTCGGCGAGCGCGGCCGCGAGTTCGGCGTCGTCACCGGGCGCAAGCGGCGCTGCGGCTGGTTCGATGCGGTCGCGGTGCGCCAGGCCGTCAAGACTGGCGGCATCAACGGCATCGCGCTGACCAAGCTCGACGTGCTCGACGGTTTCGAAGAGGTCAAGCTCTGCACCGCCTATCGCTGTGGTGGGGAGATCTACGACTACGTCCCGGCGGGGATGACCGCCCAGGCGGCGCTGGAGCCGGTGTACGAGACCGCCGAGGGCTGGCATGAAAGCACCCGCGGCGCGCGGTCCTGGGCCGATTTGCCGGCGACCGCGGTCAAATACATCGGTCGGCTCGAGGAATTGATCGGCACGCCGGTCGCGCTTCTATCGACGAGCCCCGAGCGAGTGGACACGGTGCTAGTGCGCGATCCATTCGCCGACTGACATCAATCTAGATCGCGCGAGGTCTCGGCTGTTACCGCGCGCTACGGGCCTGCGGCGCGGCGGTCGTCCTGTTCAGATGGGCATGCTCGCCGATATAGCCGTCGACATGGCTAGCGATCGTCTCCAAACGATCGGCAAAATAATGATCGGCTCCCGGGATCTTGCGAAAATCTATCTTAATGTCGCGTTGGTGCGACAGCTTGTTGACCAGCCGCTGCACCGATTCGACCGGCACCACGGTGTCCTGATCGCCCTGCAGTATAAGACCCGATGACGGGCAAGGAGCGAGAAATGTAAAGTCGTAAACATTTGCCGGCGGCGACACTGCAATGAAGAGCTCAATCTCGGGCCGGCGCATCAGCAACTGCATGCCGATCCAGGCACCGAACGAAAAACCGGCAATCCAGCAGAATTGGGCATTCGGGTTGTAGGTTTGCAACCAGTCGAGTGCCGAGGCAGCATCGGACAGTTCGCCCTCACCGCGGTCGAAGCTACCCTGACTGCGCCCGACGCCGCGGAAGTTGAAGCGCAGGGTCGAGAAGCCATGGCGCACAAAGCACTGGTACAAAGTGTAGACAACCTTGTTATTCATCGTCCCGCCATGCTGCGGGTGGGGATGGAGGACAATCGCCATAGGCGCGGCAGGACCGCGGGCATGATGATAGCGCGCCTCGATTCGTCCTTCCGGGCCGTTAATGATTACGTCAGGCACGGCGGATCCAGCTAAAAGCCCAGCACAATCCTCTGACACCGGCTGCAGCGCTACCGCCGGAAACTCCGTAATTCTTGATCATTTTCGTCGGACAATTATATGTTTCCTCACGCCGCCTCCGATGCAGCGCGATCGGAAGCGGCATCAAGGCTATATTAACATAGTGACAGCGATGCTCTTTAGAAACCTGCGCGACGAAATCGACGCCACCCTCGCCCGCGATCCCGCCGCCCGTTCGCGCCTCGAAGTCGTGCTCTGTTACCCGGGCTTTCACGCGCTCCTGTTTCACCGCCTCGCCCAGTGGCTGTGGCAGAAACGCTGGCTGCTCGGTGGACGTTTCGTGTCGCATGTCGGGCGGTTCTTGACTGGGATCGAGATCCATCCCGGAGCGCGCATCGGCAAACGCCTGTTCATCGATCACGGGATGGGGGTGGTGATCGGCGAGACTGCCGAGATTGGCGACGACTGCACGCTTTATCAGGGCGTGACCCTCGGCGGTACCTCGCTAGATCGGGGTCAGAAGAGGCATCCGACCCTCGGCAACGGTGTCATAGTCAGCGTGCACGCGCAGGTGCTCGGTCCGTTTCGGGTCGGGGATGGGGCGCGCATTGGTGCGCAGGCAGTCGTGCTGAGTGAGGTTCCGGAGGGCGCCACGATGGTCGGCATCCCGGCCAAGCCGGTCTCCCGGCGGCTCGCATCGAGCGAGCCTCGGCCGGCGTTTCAGCCTTACGCGCTGGGGCCCGAGATCCCGGATCCGATCGCCCGCGCGCTCAACGGCCTACTCGACGAGGTCACGAGCCTGCGCGCACGCTTGAGTGAACTCGAGAAAAGTGAGCTGGTACGCTCCAGCACCGGTGAGCCGACGCTGGAGGTTCAGCTTGGTAACGGGGCTGACGATAAGGGCGCATAGCCTGAGGACCGGACGATGCGGCTAAGCACCAAAGGCCGTTATGCCGTGATGGCGATGGTCGATCTCGCGCAACACAGCACAGGCGCCCCGATCTCGCTCGCCGGGATCGCCGAGCGGCAGGAGATCTCGCTGTCTTATCTCGAGCAGCTCTTCGCGATGTTGCGCAAAAGCGGGCTCGTCAAGAGCGTGCGCGGTCCGGGCGGCGGCTATCTACTCGCCCATGACCGCGGCGAGACCCGCATCGCCGACATCATCCTCGCCGTCGATGAGCCGATACGCGCGACGCGGTGCACCCCCGGCGCGCCGGTCGGGTGCCGCGGCAATCGGACCCGTTGCGCGACGCACGATCTCTGGGAAGAGCTCGGCAATCAGATCCACCTCTATCTCAGCTCGGTCTCGCTCGCTGATGTATGCGAGCGGCGCGTACTCGGGATCAGCGGTCGCCTCCATTCAGAGACTTTTGGCAGCGCCACCGCGACGGGGACGTGATGAGCGAGGCCACTCGGGCGCGCCCTGGCGTCATGGCTCGAACCGAAACGTATCTCGATTGGAACGCAACCACCCCGTTGCGGCCCGAAGCAGCGGCGGCCATGTCCGCCGTGCTCGCTCGCTGCGGCAACCCGTCCTCGGTTCACCGCTGGGGTCGCTGGGCGCGGCAGGCGGTCGAGCAGGCTCGCTCGTCGGTCGCGGCCCTGCTCGATGCGCCGCCCGAGGGTGTCGTCTTCGTCAGCGGGGGTACTGAGGCGAACCACCTTGCCTTATTGGGCTCCGGGCGCGACCGCGTCTTGGTCTCTGCAGTAGAGCACGATTCGGTCCTTCGTGCGGTACCCGAGGCCGAGCGGATCCCGGTCGACCGCGACGGCGTCGTCGTGCTCGACACGCTTGACCGTCTTCTCGCGAGTGATCGGCTCCCTGCGCTCGTCTCGGTAATGCTCGCCAATAACGAGACCGGTGTGGTGCAACCGGTGGCCGCGATCGCGGCGATCGCGCGAGCACACGGTGCGCTGTTCCATTGTGACGCTGTACAGGCTGCGGGGAAGATTGCCCTCGACACAGGCGCAATTGGTGCCGATCTTGTCACCTTGTCGGCGCACAAGCTCGGCGGTCCGCCGGGTATCGGCGCGCTGGTCGTGAGGGGTGAGCTGGAGTTGATGCCGCTCTTGCGCGGCGGCGGGCAGGAACGCGGTCGGCGCGCGGGTACCGAAAACCTGGCGGGAATCGCCGGTTTTGCCGCCGCCGCCGTTGCCGCGGCGGAGGAGATCGCCGTCTACGACCGTGTTCACTCATTGCGCAACGCGCTGGAGGCGGGGCTTGCCGCAATAGCGCCTGAGGCAGTGGTGCTCGGCGCTGCAGCGCCCCGCTTGCCGAACACAGCAGCGATCGCGATGCCGGGGGTCGCCGCCGAGACCCAGGTCATCGCGCTCGATCTCGACGGCGTCATGGTCAGCGCCGGTTCCGCCTGCTCTTCGGGCAAAGTCGGGCCGAGCCATGTGTTGGAAGCGATGGGGGTAGGCCCCGATCTCGTTGGCTCCGCAATCCGGGTGAGCCTCGGCTGGAATTCGTCCGAGGCCGATGTTGCCCACTTCCTGAGAGCCTGGACCACGCTCTATCAGCGCTGCCGCGGTTCTTCCTTCGGAGCGCGCGCGGCATGAGTGCGGTTACCACTGTCCCAGCGCGCCTATCCGGGGCGCATCTCGGCAACGCCATGCCGATCTATCTCGACAATCAGTCGTCGACCCGGCTCGATCCCCGTGTGCTCGAAGCGATGTTGCCGTATTTCACCGAGCAATTCGGCAATCCGCACAGCACAACCCACGCGTATGGCCGTATCGCTGCCGAGGCGATCGAGCAGGCGCGCAGCGAAGTCGCTGCGCTGATCAATGCCGATCCGCGCGAGCTCGTATTCACCTCGGGTGCCACCGAAGCGAACAACTTGGCGATCAAGGGCGCCGCGCACTTCGCCCACCTCTACCCGCAAAGCGGGCAGCCCCGTGACCACATCGTAACGCTGACGACCGAGCACAAATGTGTGCTCGAAAGCTGTGTTCAGCTCGAGCGGGAGGGCTTTCGCCTCACATTTCTCCCTGTCGAGCCGAGCGGTCTCGTTTCGCTCGACGGGTTGGCCGCGGCGCTCAGCGAGCGGACTTTGCTTGTCTCGGTGATGGCCGCGCACAACGAGATCGGCGTCATCCAACCACTTGCCGAGATCGGCGCACTGTGCCGCTCCAGAGGTGTGCTTTTTCACAGTGACGCGGCCCAAGCTGTCGGTAAGATCGCGCTCGACGTCGAAGGAATGCAAATAGATCTACTGTCGATGTCGGGCCATAAGGTCTACGGACCGAAAGGCGTTGGTGTTCTTTATGTTCGGCGGCGGCCTCGCGTGCGCCTGGTGCCACTGATCGACGGTGGCGGCCAGGAGCGCGGCCTGCGGTCCGGGACCTTGCCGACGCCGCTCTGTGTCGGGATCGGCCGCGCCGCGTCGCTCGCGGCGGCGGAGATGGGGGATGAGTCGGCACGGCTGCGTCAGCTCAGGGACCGCCTGCAAACGGGTCTTGCCCGTCGTGTGCCCGGGCTTCGGCTGAACGGCGATGCTGAACACCGCTTGCCGGGCAGCCTCAATTTCTGCTTTCCGGGGATTCCGGCGATGAGGCTGATAGAGGCCTGCCCGGGAATAGCGATCTCGACCGGCTCGGCCTGCACTTCGGCAAATGTCGAGCCCTCTTATGTGTTGCGCTCCCTCGGGCTCTCGGAAGCGGATGCGAATAGTGGGATTCGCATCGGCCTCGGCCGTTTTACGACATCAGCAGAGGTCGATTTCGCGATCGACGCGCTGGCCGCAACAGCAATCCGGCTCGCCGCAGAAAGAGTGATGGCGGGGCAGGGGGGCGCACCCATATAGGGATTGACATCTCGGCTCGCACCGGTGCTATGGAATCGGCCTCTGGAGAAGATCGGATGTTGGCGAGAAAGCAGGCCTTGTCGGTGACGGACGCCGCAGCAGGGCGCATACACGCGCTGCTCGCCAAGCGCGGCAAGCCGTCGGTTGGCGTGCGGGTAGGGGTGCGCTCGCGCGGCTGCTCAGGGCTCAGCTACACTATCGAATATGCCGACGAGAAGGGTAAATACGACGAGGTCGTCGAGGATAAGGGGGTGACGATCTTGGTCGACCCGAAAGCGGTCATGTTCATCCTCGGGACCGAGATGGATTATGTCGAAGAGAAGCTGCAGAGTGGCTTCACCTTCCGCAATCCGAACGAGAAAGGCCGTTGCGGGTGCGGCGAATCCTTCCACGTCTAGCGCGGCGCCGGCAAGCGCGCGGAGCAGCCTCGCGTGAAGCTGTTCCAGATAGAGGAGCCGGACGGCGGACCGGCGAATCCGAATGAAGCGGGGGCGGCGATCGGTATTGATGCGGGTGGCGCTCGTGCCGAGGTAGCATTCTCGGTCGGTGGGAATGCACTCATTCTCGATGATCGCGAGGGGTTTGAGCAGAAGTTGCCGGTTCCTGCGGTCGGCGCCCCGACGGCAGAATGGCAAGGACTATTGGAAGGAGCACGGATACGCGCCGAGCGCGCACTTGCGCGGCCGGTGAGGCACGCGGTGGTCGTGCTTGCCGCGGCGCCGGATGCGACCGCCGAAAGGCGCCTGCGGCAGGCAGCTGAACGCGCGGGGCTCGAGGTATTGCGTCTTGCCCATCGCGCCGAATTGTCTGCCGCTCCGAGCGCGGCGCTCGCTGCCGCGGTCCTCGCCGAGGATCTGGCGCCGCGGCCGGAACTCGTTGCCGCTCCGGACCCCGGCTGATGCCAAGGATGACCTTTATCGCGCGCGACGGGACCCGTCATGAAGTCGACGCGCCGCTCGGCGCCTCGGTGCTGCAAGTTGCTCGCGAGCATGATATCGATATCGAAGGCGCCTGCGAAGGCTCCCTCGCCTGCTCGACCTGTCACGTCATCGTCGATCCGGAATGGTACGATCTGCTGAAGGAGGCGAGCGAGGACGAGGAGGACATGCTCGACCTCGCCTTCAATCTGACCAAGACATCTCGGCTCGGCTGCCAGATTATCATCACAGAGGAACTCGACGGGCTGACGGTGCGGCTGCCCGCGGCTAGTCGTAATTTGCTTTTCGGCTGACCCCGACGTGCCGGCACTCTTTCCGCGCCTGGTCGAAGCCTCAGACGAGGTGTGGCATGCCTACACGCGGCACCAATTCGTGTTGTTACTGGCCGCTGGCGATTTGCCTGAGGCGTGTTTTCGTCGCTACCTGGTGCAGGATTATTTGTTTCTACTGCATTTTGCGCGCGCCTGGGGGTTGGCGGTCTACAAATCTGACACATTGCCGGAGATGCGCCGAGCGCAACGCCTTGTCGCGGCGACGCTCGATGTTGAGATCGGGCTTCACATCGACTATTGCCGTGGGTGGGGTCTCTCGGAAGCGGCGATCGCCACCGCACCCGAGGCGCCCGGAACGATCGCCTACACCCGTTTTGTGCTCGACCGCGGTTTGGCCGGCGACCGGCTCGACCTCGAGGTGGCGCTTGCTCCGTGCGTTGTTGGTTACGCTGTGATCGCCGCAGAGCGAATGATGGACCCCCGGACTCAGCTCGACAGCAACCCCTATCGCGAATGGCTGGAGATGTACGCCGGATCGGAGTACCAGGGCCTCGCGCGCGAGGCTGAGGCGGCGCTTGACGACCAGTTTGCGCGGCGCGGCGGGGAAGGACGCTTCGCGTCTCTTGCCGCCAATTTTGCGCGCGCCGCCGGGCTCGAAGCCGATTTTTGGCAAATGGGTCTCGACGCGCGGAAATGACGATTCTGGACCTCGATCTCGCCGGAAACCCGGCCGACCACCGGATAGTGGTCGCCATGTCGGGCGGCGTCGACTCGTCGGTAACCGCGGCCTTGCTCGTCGAGCGGGGCTTCGAGGTCGTCGGCCTCACCCTGCAGCTTTACGACCACGGCGCCGCGATCGGGCGCAAGGGCGCATGCTGTGCCGGTCAAGACATTGGCGACGCAAGGCGTGTCGCCGACTGGCTCGGCATCGCGCATTACGTGCTCGATTACGAGAGCCGGTTCCGCAAAGAGGTGATCGAGGATTTTGCCGATTCTTATCGCCGTGGCGAGACGCCGATACCGTGCATCCGCTGCAATCAGCGGATCAAGTTTCGCGATCTTCTCGGGACCGCGTGCGATCTCGGCGCCTCCGCACTGGCCACCGGACATTATGTGCGCCGCACAATGGGGCCGGACGGACCCGAGCTGCACCGGGCTGCAGATCCCGCCCGCGACCAGAGCTATTTCCTGTTCACTACAACCCGCGCTGAGCTCGACTTTCTGCGCTTTCCACTAGGCGGCTTCGCGAAGGGCGAGATTCGCGCCTTGGCGCGGCACTTCGGCTTGGCGGTTGCCGAAAAGCCCGACAGCCAGGACATCTGCTTTGTTCCGCGGGGATCTTATGTGCGGCTCGTCAAGGAGTTGCGGCCGGAAGCAGGAGAGCCCGGAGATATCGTCGATATCGTGGGCCACGTGCTGGGCCGTCATCGCGGCATCGCGCACTTCACGGTCGGCCAGAGAAGGGGGCTCGAGATCGCCGCGGCCGATCCGCTCTACGTGCTCAGAATCGATCCTGAACGGCGCCGTGTCGTCGTGGGTCCGAGAGCGGCCCTGGCCGAGACGCGACTGTCCCTTGGTGAGGTAAACTGGCTTGGCCCGCCCGCCGAGGTGGGCATGGCGGTCACGGCCAAGCTTCGTTCGACGCAATTGGCGGTGCCGGCAACGTTCTTTAACGGTGCTACTAACGGAGATGCCGAACTGGTTCTGGATGCGCCGACTGATGCGGTGGCTCCTGGTCAGGCCGCCGTCCTTTATGATGGCGAGCGAGTGCTCGGTGGCGGCTGGATCCGCCGGCGGGCAGCCCACCGCGGCTTGACCCTCGATCGCCCATCTCCTATATGCGAGCGCCTTGCGGCGGGATAGCTCAGCTGGTTAGAGCAGGGGAATCATAATCCCAAGGTCGGGGGTTCAAATCCCTCTCCCGCTACCAATTTAAGCAAATACTTACACGTTAGACTCGCTCGACGGAGTGCTTTCTGTAAGCACACAGCAATCACGACAACGGATCTCGCATCCCCCGCTGGTGCCCCTCCCGACCCCTCACGCGCGCGCAAGGACAGTGCTCTTGCCATAGCGGTGGCGCACGTCACATATCCGAGCCCATGGTAGGCTCCCCGATAAAACGAATGCGCAAGGCCGGCGTCAGCGATCCGGTCACCGGCGAACTCGTCCGCTTCCCCTACATGCCGCGCGTCGCGGAACTCCCGCGCAGCTGGCAGAATTTCGGCCCCGCTCAGAAAGTCGAGCACTTGTTGAATATGTCGCTCGACCGTGCCGCCGAGATTCTGTCTTGGGGACCGGTGGCCGATCTCAACGCGCATCGGCTGCATGTGTGGCTGCAGGTTTTGGCGCGTCGTCTTCATGATCGGCACGAAGG
>Ga0318540_10000134_pt1 | contig 17220 bp, 14 predicted proteins | sample GRESIP166b4f25_FD_203485 | JGI IMG/M metagenome (GOLD analysis project Ga0318540, IMG submission 203485) | Tropical soil microbial communities from Luquillo Experimental Forest, Puerto Rico - GRE.SIPMG.166b4f25 | ecosystem: Environmental > Terrestrial > Soil > Tropical forest > Bulk soil...
GTTTGTGCGCGAGGAGATCGCCGAACTACTGGGCGCCGACCTTCAGATCGGCGCACGACCCGAAGACGAATCCCGCATAGCCGAACTCATCCCACCTCCGCCGCTGGACGTGCCGCTGGACGCGGTGCCCGATGACCATCCGATGCGCAAGACGTTCGCCGCCATGCCACCAAATCCGGAATCCGCGCTGGCGGCCGAGACATCCGCGTGGCGCCGCGCCGAGATCGGCTCGGCGAACGGTCACGCCAACGCGCGGTCGCTGGTCCGCGCCCTGTCGCCAATCTCGCTGGGCGGCAAAGTCAATGGAGTGCGGCTACTGAGTCCCGACACCATCGATCTGATTTTCCAGGAGCAGGCCAACGGCACCGACCTGGTGCTGGCCATGCCGGCGCGCTGGGGCATCGGCTTCGCGCTGCCGCATCCCGAGGCGGTGCCGGATATTCCCGACGAGAAGATCTGCTACTGGGGCGGCTGGGGCGGCTCCATGGCGGTCATGAATCCGTACTGCCGCACCACCTTCGCGTACGTGATGAACAAAATGGGACAAGTCACCTCGGCCGGAACCGAGCGCACCCGCAAATACACCCAACTGATCTACCAGGCCCTGTAGGCGTAGGACGCGCACACGGCTAGTCTGACGTTTCGTGCGCGTCCTGGTGATCGGTTCCGGTGCCCGTGAACATGCGCTGCTGCTGGCGCTTCGCCGAGACCCGCAGGTCACGGGGCTGGCGATCGCCCCCGGCAACGCCGGCACCGCCCGCCTGGCGGAGCAGTACGACGTCGACATCACCTCGGGCGAGGACGTCGTGGCCCTGGCGCGCGAGGTCCGGGCCGACCTGGTGGTGATCGGCCCGGAGCTGCCGCTCGTCCTGGGCGTGGCCGACGCGGTGCGCGCCGCCGGCATAGTCTGCTTCGGGCCCAGCAAGGACGCCGCTCGCATTGAGGGCTCCAAGGCGTTCGCCAAGGAGGTCATGGCCGCGGCCGGTGTGCGCACCGCCGATGGCGAAATCGTCGACAACCCGGCGCGTTTGGATGCCGCTCTGGACCATTTCGGGCCGCCGGCCGGTGACCCGGCCTGGGTGGTGAAAGACGACCGTTTGGCCGCCGGCAAGGGCGTGGTGGTGACTCCCGAGCGGGATGTCGCGCGCGCCCACGCGGCGGGACTGCTCGAGGCGGGCCACCCGGTGCTGATGGAGTCCTATCTCGACGGACCCGAGGTGTCCCTGTTCTGCGTCGTCGACGGGCGTACTGTGGTGCCGCTGCTGGCGGCGCAGGACTTCAAGCGTGTCGGCGAGGGCGATACCGGACCCAATACCGGCGGCATGGGTGCCTACGCGCCGCTGCCGTGGCTTCCCGACGAGGTGTACCGCCAAATGGTCAGTAAGATCGCCGAACCCGTTGCGGCGGAGCTTGCTGCGCGTGGAAGTCCGTTCTCGGGATTACTGTACGTCGGACTCGCGATCACCAAGAGCGGGCCGGCGGTGGTCGAATTCAATTGCCGCTTAGGTGATCCGGAGACACAGGCCGTGCTGGCCCTGCTGGACTCGCCGCTCGGGCAGCTACTCTATGCCGCGGGCACCGGCGCGCTGGCCGATTTCGGCGAGTTGCGCTGGCGCGAGGGCGCCGCCGTCACGGTGGTGCTGGCTGCCGAAAACTACCCAGGACGCCCCCGGGTCGGAGACGTCGTCGTCGGCGCCGAAGCCGAAGGGGTGCTGCACGCCGGAACGGTTCGGCGCGACGACGGCGCGGTCGTCTCATCGGGCGGTCGGGTGTTGTCCGTGGTGGGCACCGGCGCAGACCTCGCCGCCGCTCGCACAAAAGCATACGAAATCTTGAGTTCAATTCGATTGCCCGGCAGTCATTTCCGAAGCGATATCGCCCTCGCGGCGGCGGAGGGCAAGATCAGTGTTTAGATCCGTTCGACGGTGTGGACGTGTTCCCGGCGGAACCCAAGCCCCACGGTGCGGCCCAGTAGCCGTTTGATGGGCGCGGAGTGGCTCAGCAGACGCAACATCCACAGTGGCGGATCCGCCTTGCTTATTCGGGCGAGATTCGCTGTCTGTGCGCCCTGCAGCCATTGCGCGATCCTGGTTGCGGTCTGCCGGCGTTCCTGCACCGCACGGAGATCGTCGTCGGCGACCCGCCCATTCCTTAGCGGTTCGGCGAGTGAGTTGGCGGCGGCCACCGCGTCGGCGATCGCGTAGTTGACGCCGATCCCGCCGACCGGCGACATCGCGTGTGCGGCATCCCCGATGCACAACAAGCCCGGTAGCCACCACTGTCGCAACCGGTTCGCACGCACCGACAGCAGCTTGACCTGGTCCCAGTCGGTCAAAGCGCCGAGGCTGGTGGTCAAAAACGGGGCGGCCGCCGCAGCACTGGACCGGAACGTCGGAAGCCCCTCGGCCCGTACCCGCTCGAAGCCGCCCTTGTCGATGATCGTGCCGCATTGCCAGTACTCGCCTCGGTTGATCGCGATTACGATCCGGCCTTTGCCCAGGTATCCGAGAGTTTCGGGACCCGATTCGGCACGTGGAATGCGGAACCACAGCACGTCGATGGGCATCGGAAACTCCGTGAGCGGCAATCCGGAATGGTCCCGGATGACCGACCAGCGCCCGTCGCACGCGACCGTCAGGTCGGCGTGGATCTCAAGCGCCTCGTCGCCAGCTTGCGCGGTGACGCCCGTGATTCGATCGCCCTGTCGCAGCAGCCCGGTGACTTCGGTGTTCATCTCGAGGCGAAAGCTGGGATAACGTTTGGCCTTGTCTGCCAAGAAGTTCAGGAAATCCCACTGCGGCATGAAGACGACGTACTTGCAGGCTGTCGGTAGGTGGCGGAAATCGATGAGATCGAACGTGTGGCCATTGAATCCGATGCCCAGCTGTTCGATGGTCTGGTGTGGGACCTGCCGCAGGAACTCCTCCAGGAGCCCGAGCTCGTGCATCACCTCGGTGGTCGATGGATGGACCGTATCGCCACGAAAGTCACGCAAAAAGTCGCCGTGCTTCTCCACCAGGATCGTCTGCACCCCCGACCGCGCGAGCAGGTAGGCGAGCATCATGCCAGCCGGTCCGCCACCGACGACCACGCATGTCGTCTGCCAAACTTCCATGGCCCTAACGCTTCCCGGCCGCGGCGGTATCGGCGCGGTGTAACGCCGCGATCCAGCCCTTCACCGCGCGGGCGTCAACACGATTCAGCGTGCGGGCCGGCACACCCAGGTACCGCTCGATGGCTTCCATGTGCGCCCCATGCGTGTTCACCATCTCCTTGACATCCGGCGAGGTCGGTGAACGGTGCGCGACGGCAAGCAGCTGCTGCGCCATTGCGTTCTGGAGTGCCTGGATGATGGCGAAGATGATGGCCCCGGCCTGGTCGGGATAGGCGGTGACGAACCGGCCGTCATCGACACCCTCGTGGACGATCACACTCAGCAGTGGTGCCAAGCGTTTTGCGCTCTCGCGATCGACCAGCAGCCGGAAGGCGAGGTTGTCGGGCGCGTACCACACCGGCAGCATGGCCACAAAGAGGTTCTGGCGCTCGGATTTCCAGCGGATGACCTCACCGAAGAAGGCTTGCAATTTCTTCACCGCCCCCAACGCGGGGTTTTCGGCGATCGGGGCGAGGGCCCGCTCGGAGTCGCCGACCAGCCGTGTGGTGAGGGCGTCGATCACCGCTGGCTTGGAGTCGAAATAGTGGTAGAAGGCGCCTTTGGAGATTTGCAGGTCATCCAGGATGTCTTGAACCGTCAGGCGCTCATAGCCATTGGACAGGATCAGCCGCTGCGCGGCATCGAGGATTTCGTCACGCCGCGCGCCGTGCTCTGCAACGTTGACCGTCCTGGCCACCTTGCCCTCCATTATTAAACCGACGGTTGGTTTATCTATCGAGTCTGACTCGTCTCGCGCGTTAGGTCAAGAGCAGGTTTGATGACTCGACTACGGCTAGAACTCTGATCCGCGTTCAGCGGCCTGCCGGCAGCGGTACGGTAACGGTCTGTACTACTCCAAAGAGCGACCGGTTATTGAAAGGTCAACGGTGAACAAGATTTCATTCACCACCGGGGTCAGGCGGTGGTGGATGGTGTTGGTCGTTGCCGTGGTGGTGGCTGTCGCGGGGTTCTGCGTCTATCGACTTCATGGGATCTTCGGGTCTCACAACAACACCTCGGCCGGTGGCGGCATCTCAGAGCAGACCGAGCCGTTTAATCCCAAGCACATCACCCTTCAGGTCTTTGGCGACCCCGGGGCGGTGGCAACCATCAACTACGTGGACATCAATGTTCAGCCGCAGCAAGTCTTGAACGCGGCCCTGCCATGGTCGTTGACCATGGTGACGACACAGCCCGGGGCCTTCAGCAACCTTGTGGCGCAGGGCAACAGCGATTCCTTGGGCTGTCGCATCACGGTGGATGGTGAGGTCAAGGACGAAAGGATCGTCAACGAAGTGAACGCCTATACGTTCTGCCTGGTGAAGTCGGCATGAGCGACCAGCACGTCCCGAGGCCGGCGTTGGTGGCCACTATTCGCCGACTTGCGGTGCCGATCTTGCTGCTTTGGGTGGGTCTGGCCGCCATCTCGAATATTGCGGTACCCAATTTGGAGGACGTGGCCAAAGCACACAACGTGTCGCTGAATTCACCGGATGCGCCGTCGTTTCAGGCGATCAAGCATATGGGCAAAGTGTTCCACGAGTTCGATTCCGACAGCGCGGCCATGATCGTTCTGGAAGGTGATAAGCCGCTGGGCGACGACGCCCATCGGTTTTACGACGCCTTGGTCCGCAAGCTCGAGCAAGACACCAAGCATGTGGAGCACGTCCAGGATTTCTGGGGGGATCCGCTGACGGCGGCGGGCTCGCAAAGCAAGGACGGGAAGGCCACCTACGTTCAGGTGTACCTGGCTGGTAATCAGGGCGATGCGTTGGCCAACGAGTCCGTCGACACCATCCGCGACCTGGTGTCTCATACCACTGCACCGCCCGGGGTTAAGGCGTATGTGACCGGAGCGGCGCCACTGGTCGCGGATCAGTTCCAAGTGGGCAGCAAAGGCATCTTAAAGACCACCTTGATCACCATTGGCGTGATCTTGGTGATGTTGTTTTCGGTCTACCGTTCCGTGGTCAGCTCGATCGTCGTGCTTTTCACGGTCATTATTGAAATGGCCGCGGCCAGGGGGATCGTCGCCTTTCTGGGAAGCGTCGGGTTGATCGGGCTGTCGACGTATTCGACGAATCTGCTCACGCTGCTTGTCATCGCCGCCGGCACGGACTACGCGATATTCTTTCTCGGCCGGTATCACGAGGCGCGCTACGCTGGCGAGGATCGGGAAACCGCCTTCCACACGATGTATCGCGGGACCGCCCACGTGGTCTTGGGCTCGGGCCTGACCGTAGCCGGCGCTGTGTTCTGTCTGCGGTTTACCCGGCTGAATTATTTTCAAAGTCTGGGCATTCCCGCCGCAATTGGCATCACGGTCGCACTGCTGGCCGCCCTCACATTAGCCCCGGCCGTGATTACCGTAGGCAGTCTTTTCGGGCTCTTCGACCCCAAGCGCAAGGTGGCGACTCGGGGATGGCGGCGCATCGGCACCGCCATTGTGCGCTGGCCGGGGCCCATCCTAGTGGTGGCTACCGCGGTCGCGCTCATAGGTTTGCTTGCGCTGGCGGGATATCAGACGAGCTATGACGCGCGCTCCTACCTGCCGGCCAGCGCCCCGGCCAATACCGGATATGCGGCCGCGGAGCGCCATTTTTCCCAGGCCCGGCTGAATCCCGAACTGCTGATGATCGAAACCGATCACGACATGCGCAATCCGGCCGACATGATCAACCTGGAGAGGGTGGCAAAAGCCGTCGCCCACCTGCCCGGCATCGCCCAGGTTCAGTCCATGACCAGGCCGTTGGGAACGCCGATTGAGCACACCTCCTTGGCTTTTCAGATCAGCGCGGGCAGCATCGGCAACATCGAGAACCTGCAATACCAGAGAGAGCGCGCGGAGGACATACGCAAGCAGGCCGACACGCTGAGGGATACCATCAGCATCTTGAACCGGCAGTACGCCCTGCAGAAAGACCTCGCCGCCTCCACCCACGACGAGACCCAAAGCTTTCACGACACGATCGCCGTGATCAATTACCTGCGCGATCGTATCGCGGATTTCGATGACTTCTTCAGGCCGATGCGCAGTTACTTCTACTGGGAAAAGCACTGCTTCGATATCCCGGTCTGCTGGGCGATCAGATCGATCTTTGACGTAATCGACGGTATCGATCAGCTCAGCGACCAGTTTGTAAAGCTCACCGCCAGTCTGGACAAATTGGACGCCGGACAGCAGAAACTGGTGATGCTGTTGCCACCCCAGATCGCCGACCAGGAGAAGAATCTGGGACTGACGCTGTCCAACTTCGCCACGAACTTCGGGATCAACGCCTTGACGCGAGCCAATACTGACACCGCGACCGCCCTGGGACAGGCTTATGACGCGGCCAAAAACGATGATTCCTTCTACTTGCCGCCCGAGGCTTTCGCCAACCCCGAGTTCAAGAGGGGCCTGAAATTGTTCCTCTCGCCAGACGGCAAGGCCGCTCGCATGATCATCTCCCATGAAGGTGATCCGGCAACCCCCGAGGGCATCTCGCATATCGACCCGATCAGGAACGCGGCCAAACTGGCCGTGAAGAACACCCCCCTCGGGGACTCCAATATCTATATCGGCGGCACCGCGGCGACCTACAAGGACATAGCCGACGGCGCCAAGTACGATCTCATGATCGCCGGAATAGCCGCGCTGAGCCTGATTTTGGTCATCATGCTGATCATCACCCGAAGCCTGGTCGCCGCGCTCGTCATTGTGGGCACGGTGGCGCTTTCGCTGGGCGCCTCTTTCGGGCTTTCCGTCTTGGTCTGGCAGGATATTCTGGGAATCAAGTTGTACTGGATTTGCCTTGCGCTGTCCGTCATCATCCTTTTGGCGGTGGGATCCGACTACAATCTGCTGCTGATTTCCCGGTTCAAAGAGGAGATTCACGCCGGTCTGAAGACAGGCATTATCCGCGCCATGGCCGGCACCGGGGCGGTAGTGACCTCTGCCGGCCTGGTGTTTGCCTTCACCATGTCGTCTTTCGTGTTCGCCAGTTTATTGGTGCTGGGTCAGGTCGGAACCACCATCGGCCTCGGGCTGCTGTTCGACACACTGATCGTGCGTTCGTTTATGACGCCGTCCGTGGCGACGCTCCTGGGGCGGTGGTTCTGGTGGCCACAACGCGTACGACCGCGCCCGGCCAGCACCATGCTTCGCCCGTACGGGCCGCGTCCCGCGGTCCGTCAACTGCTGCTATGGGAAGACGGGGACCCCGCGGTAACTTCCGAATCACCCTCCCGCCCAAGCCAACCCCGCGCCTGAAAGGGAATGCAGTTGGGCCTATTTGGTTATCTGGCGATACTCGCGGGCGTGGCCGAATTAGTGTTCGCCGTTTGTTTCTTTGCTTTCGTAAAACGGCTCCTGGGGCGCGCACCTACTCCGCTAAGCGAAGAAATCGGGGGCTTCAGGAAGGTCCTACGTAAATTACGCAAAGGTGAGCCGATGTCGAAGGACGAGCTAGATTTTGCGTCGCAAATCATTGCCGATCGCGGATCCTTACTGGCCTACTCCATCCCCGCCGCAATTTTCACCCTCGGATGCTTCTACGTGTTCGGCAACCTTGAACTGCATGGACCCAAATCCCTTCGGCCCTACATCGGGCTGCTCCCCATGTTAGGGTCCATAAACGTAACCGCTCAGCTTCACAGGGTTGCAGTCTTGAAAAAGCGTCTGCGGTCTAGAACGCCTTAGAAACCGGCGGCCTGCCCGTCGCGCCGGGGATCGCTGACCGCGAGATACCCGTCGTCGAGGCGCCAAATCGCCTGGCAGCTACCGAAACCCATGTATTCGTCCACGCCGACAAGGTCGTGGCCGCGCCGGCGGAGCTCGTCGAGCGTCGACTGCGGGAACCCGCCTTCGCAGCTGACCCGCATGCCCTGCACCCACCGGAACCGCGGTCCGTCACATGCCGCCTGCGGATTCTGGCCGTGGTCGGCGATGCGCACCATCACCTGCACATGACCCTGGGGCTGCATCGGGCCACCCATCACTCCCAAGCTCATTACCGGGGCACCGTCCTTGGTGACAAAGCCCGGGATGATCGTGTGGTAAGGACGCTTGTTGGGCCCGACCCGGTTTGGATGTCCTTGAGCCGAAGAGAAATCCGCGCCCCTGTTCTGCAGCGAAATCCCGGTGCCCGGCACCACCACACCGGAACCGAATCCGACGTAGTTCGACTGGATCATCGACACCATCACCCCCGCGGAATCGGCCGCGGTCAAATACACGGTGCCCCCGTTCGGGGTGCCGGCGGTTGCCGGCTTTGCCCGCTTCCGATCGATCAATCCCGCGCGCTGCCGCAGGTACCCCTTGTCCAACAGGCGTTCCGGAGCCAGCGCCATGTAGTCGATGTCGGCGACGTAGGCCTGCGCGTCGGCGAAGGCCAGCTTCACCGCTTCGATCTGCAGATGCACGCTGTCCGCGGAATCGGCCGGCAACGAGGACATGTCGAAGTGCTCCAGGATGCCGAGCGCGATCAGGGCAACAATCCCGTGGCCGTTGGGCGGTATCTCGTGCACCGTGTATCCGCGGTAGCCGGTGTGGATCGTGCCGACCCAGTCGGCGCGGTGAGCGGCGAGGTCGGTTGCACGCATGGCTCCACCGTTGGCCAACGCGTGCGCCTCGAGTTTGGCGGCGAGGTCCCCGCGGTAGAACGCCTCGCCGTTGGTTGCGGCGATCTGCTCGAGCGTGGCCGCATGGTCCGGAAACCTGAACAGCTCACCGGGTTTCGGCGCCTTACCGGCAGGCAGGAACGCCTCGGCGAAGCCGGGCTGGCTCTTGAACAGCGGCACCTGCGCGGCCCATTGTTCCGCGACGGTCGGCGAAACCAGGAAGCCGTTGCGGCCGTAGGAGATTGCCGGGTCGAAAAGTCTTGCGAACGGAAGCCTGCCGAACTTGGCGTGCAGCTCGGCCCACGCCGACACGGCCCCGGGCACGGTCACCGAATTCCAGCCGACCGCGGGAACAGCGTTGCCGCCGAAGTACTCTGGCGTCCACGCCGCCGGCGAGCGGCCGGACGCGTTCAGTCCGTGCAGTTGCTCGCCGTCCCACACGATGACGAAAGCGTCCGAGCCGATGCCGTTGGACACCGGTTCCACGATTGTGAGCGTGATGGCGGTGGCGATGGCCGCGTCCACCGCGCTGCCGCCCTCGGCGAGCATCCGAAGGCCCGCCTGGGCGGCGAGCGGTTGCGACGTGCACACCGCGTTTGTCGCCAGAAGGGGCTTTCGCGGCCAGGCGTAGGGGAAGTTCCAACCGAATGGTGTGGTCACGGTGGGATGGTCGCACGGATTTGGTGTGGCCGAGGGTAGGGGGCTGTTCTCAAATTTGATAGCGCATGCGCTATCAAATTTTCGAACCGCATGGCGACCTGTTGACGGTGCAGGAGTGGCCCATGTGACAGCGGGTCGTCACGCCGTCAGCAGCGGCGCCATCCAGGTCAGCTCGGCCGGTAGCTGCGAGCTCCAGAACTCCCCGTTGTGCCCGCCGGGCGAGAAACCACCGGCGGGCGGGTTGGGCAGTTGAGCGATGAACTGCTTTGTCGCGCCGTAAAACGGGTCGCCGTCCCCGCAATCCACCCGGATCGGGATCGACGCCAGCGCCGGCATCCCGAACACCGAGTTCGCCGAAAAGTCGTCGGGCCCGTCGAATGCGCCGGGTGCGGCCGCCCCGGAGGACAGCCACAATGCCGGGCTCACGGCACAAATCGCCGCGGTACGCGCGGGCCCAAGCCGGCCGCCGAGCAGCAATGCGCCGTAAGCGCCCATCGACCAGCCCAGGAAGGCCACCCGTGAGGTGTCCAGACCCTGGCCGCCCAGCATCGGGATGAGCTCGTTCAGCACCATGGCCCCGGCGTCCTCGCCGGAGGCCCGCTTGTGCCAATACCCGCCGCCGCCGTCGACGGCGACCACCGCGAACGGCGGCAGTCCGGCGTTGACGGCCTGGGCCAGGCCCTGCTCGACGCCGCCGGCCATCACCGTGGACGCGTCACTGCCCTTACCGTGCAGCGCGATCACCGGCCGCAATGTCTTGGTCTGCCCAGGCGGTCGGGCGATCGCCCAGTTGGTCGGCACGCCGCCGCGCGCCGCCGACACGAAAGAGCCGGTCACCATCGTGGGCGCCGCTTGAGCCGGCGCAGACGGGGTGGGCGCCGGTTCGAGGGGTGCGCTCGGACCGGGCGCCAACGGCACCCGCGTGCCGGCCGTCGACACCGGCATGGCGTGCGATGCTCGGGGCGGCAACAGGATGTCGAGGGCGTATGCGCCGACCGCGCCGACCGCTGCGCCGGCGCCAAGACCTAGCAGGGCGCGGCGGCTCAAATCGGGCATGCGGGCCATCATGCCATGGGCGTTTCGCCGAAATGGCATCGCAGTACCACTTTGACTGGCACGATGGCTAGTCGTGACTTCAGCAGTTACTCCAAAAGGAGAACGGCGACGGTATGCGCTGGTAAGCGCCGCCGCCGAGCTGCTTGCTGAAGGCGGTTTCGAAGCCGTGCGACACCGAGCGGTCGCCAGGCGGGCCGGCCTGCCGTTGGCGTCCACGACTTACTACTTCTCGTCTCTCGACGATTTGATCGCACGCGCCGTCGAACACGTGGGCATGATCGAGGTGGCGCAGCTGCGGGCACGCGTTCAAGACCTGTCCCGGCGGCGTCGCGGGCCCGAGACCACCGCTGAGGTGCTCGTTGATCTGCTTGTGGGCGACATGTCCGGCCCGGGACTCGCCGAGCAGCTGATATCGCGATATGAGCGCCACATCGCCTGCACACGCCTGCCCGCATTGCGCGAAACCATGCGCCGCAACCTGCGCCAACGCGCCGAGGCCGTGTCCGAGGCCATCGAAAAGTCGGGTCGTTCGGTGCACATCGAGCTGGTCTGCACGTTGATCTGCGCGGTCGACGGTTCGGTGGTTGCCTCGCTGGTCGAGGGCCGGGATCCCCGCACGGCGGTGATGACGACGGTGGTCGATCTCATTGACGTGCTGGCACCCATCGACGAGCGACCCGTGCGAATCTGAGCGGCTACAGCGAAGGCGTCACGATGTATCCGGTGGCGAAATCGCCGTAGATCGTGATGCCGGCGGGGCAGCGCTGGGCGTACAACGCGACATAGGCGCAGACGACGGCATCGACCGGGTCTTCCGCGCGGCGCAGGTCGCTTTTGCGTTGCGCGGTGACCACCCGCCGGCGCAGCTCCGTCCAGCCGTCATGGATCGCCACGCACAACGGCACCGTGGCGTGCGCGAGCGTTTCGATGCCGTCCATCAGCAGTAGCAGCTCCGACCTGAGCTGGGCGAGATCGCGGCCCGGTTTGGCCTTGTACTTGAGGGTTCGCGCCAGCCGGAACAGCACCACGGTCGCCGGGTGCGGGTAGACCTCGATGGCGCGCCGCGTAGCCGGTGACCGTGGGTCCATGTCGAGGCCCAGCGCCCGGGCCAGCCGGGCCGCGCGCGGGACATCGGCGAACTCCGGTCTCGCGGTGTTGGCCGGGTGCGCGCCGGCTTCGAACCTGCGGAAGTCGCGGTTGAGCGCGGCCTCGGCAGGACGCTGACCGGTGCGGTTGGTCACCACCAGGGGCGCGTCGAAGGCGACCAGGCAGTCACCCCGTACGTAGGGCGACAACGCGGCGAGCACGGCGGCGTCGTCGCGGACCGCGCCCAGGCGCACCAGCCGGCCGTCGGCGTCGACGACCGCGATACCGGTCGGATTGCGACTGGCCCAGGCCAGGTCCACGCCGGCGTAATACATCCGCACAGGGTACGGCCGGGCCCTGTCACATGCGCCACATTGGCCTCCGGCGGGAAGGGTGACGCGGCGGTCGCACATTGTCGATATGAGGCGGGCACTTTGTAAGCCGGCAGCCGGTCAGCGGAATGCGTCGACCGTAAGCTGTGTGCTTGTGAGCATTCCGAACGTGCTGGCCGCCCGGTACGCCAGCCCGGAGATGGTCGCGATCTGGTCACCGGAGGCCAAGATGGTCGCGGAGCGGCGGCTGTGGCTGGCCGTGCTGCGGGCACAGACGGAACTGGGGGTTGACGTTCCCCCCGAAGCCATCGCCGATTACGAACGGGTGCTCGACGAGGTCGATTTGGCCTCGATCGCGGAGCGTGAACGGGTGCTGCGTCACGACGTCAAGGCCAGGATCGAGGAATTCAACGCGCTGGCCGGTCACGAGCACGTGCACAAGGGGATGACGAGTCGCGACCTGACCGAGAACGTGGAGCAGCTGCAGATCCGGCGGTCGCTGGAATTGGTGTTCTCCCATGGGGTCGCGGTGGTGGCGCGGCTTGCCGAGCGGGCGGTGGCCTATCGCGATCTGGTGATGGCCGGACGCAGCCACAACGTCGCGGCGCAGGCAACGACTTTGGGCAAGCGGTTCGCCTCTGCGGCGCAAGAAACGCTGATCGCGTTGACGCGGCTGCGTGAGTTGATCGACCGCTACCCGCTGCGCGGCATCAAAGGCCCGATGGGCACCGCGCAGGACATGCTCGACCTGCTGGGCGGGGACGCGGCCAAGCTCGCCGAGCTCGAGCGCCGCATCGCTGAATTCTTAGGCTTCACAACGGTTTTGACCAGTGTCGGCCAGATATACCCGCGTTCGCTCGACCACGATGTGACTTCCGCGCTGGTGCAGCTCGGCGCTGGGCCATCTTCGATGGCCCACACCATCCGGCTGATGGCCGGGCACGAGCTCGTCACCGAGGGGTTCGCGCCGGGACAGGTCGGCTCGTCGGCGATGCCGCACAAGATGAACACCCGCAGTTGCGAACGGGTCAACGGACTGCAGGTGGTGCTGCGCGGCTACGCGTCGATGGCCGCCGAACTGGCGGGCGCGCAGTGGAACGAGGGCGACGTGTTCTGCTCCGTGGTGCGTCGAGTCGCGTTGCCGGACAGCTTCTTTGCCATCGACGGGCAGATCGAGACGTTTTTGACGGTGCTCGACGAGTTCGGCGCCTACCCGGCGGTGATCAGCCGCGAGCTGGATCGTTACTTGCCGTTCCTGGCCACCACCAGGGTGCTCATCGCCGCGGTGCGCGCCGGCATGGGTCGCGAGGCCGCGCACCACGTCATCCGGGAGCATGCGGTGGCGACGGCGCTGGCCATGCGAGAACGCGGCGCCGAGCCCGACCTGCTGGACCGGCTGGCCGCCGATCCGCGGCTGCCGCTTGACCGAGCCGCCCTGGACGCCGCACTGGCCGACAAGAAGGCGTTCAGCGGTGCGGCCGGTGACCAGGTGGACGAGGTGGTCGCGCTGGTGGACGCGTTGGTGAGCCGCTACCCGGACGCGGCCAAATACAGCCCGGGTGCGATCCTGTGACTCTCGCCGGTGCGCTGTCGGGGATCGATTTCACCGATCTGGACAACTTCGCCAACGGATTTCCGCACGAGTTCTTCGCCGTCCATCGGCGAGAGGCGCCGGTGTACTGGCACCAGCCCACCGACAACACGCCCGACGGCGAGGGCTTCTGGTCCGTCGCCACCTACGCGGAAACTCTTGCGGTGCTGAAGGATCCGGTGACCTTCTCGTCGGTCACCGGCGGTGAGCGGCCGTTCGGTGGCACGCTGTTGCAGGACCTGGCCATCGCGGGCCAGGTGCTCAACATGATGGAGGACCCGAGACACGCTCAGATTCGGCGACTCGTCAGCTCCGGGCTGACGCCGCGGATGATCGGCCTCGTCGAGGACGATCTGCGGGCCCGGGCGCGCCGGCTGCTGGACGCGGTGGTGCCGGGCGAGCCGTTCGACTTCCTGGTTGACATCGCCGCCGAACTGCCGATGCAGATGATCTGCATCCTGCTGGGAGTGCCCGAATCCGAACGACATTGGCTGTTCGGTGCCATCGAGCCGCAGTTCGACTTCGGCGGCTCGCGCAAGGCGGCGCTGTCGCAGCTGTCGGTGGAGGAGGCCGGGTCGCGCATGTACGCCTACGGCCAGGAGTTGATCGCTTCCAAGCGTGCCAAGCCGACCGACGACATGCTGTCGGTCGTCGCCAACGCCTCCGTCGACGACGCGCAGGCGCCGGCCCTCTCCGATCTCGAGCTGTATCTGTTCTTCAGCCTGCTGTTCAGCGCCGGTGCGGAGACGACGCGCAATGCCGTCGCGTGCGGGCTGCTGGCGCTGGCCGAGCATCCGGGGCAATTGCGCGCGCTGCGTGCGGATTTCGGCAGGTTGCCGACGGCGGTCGAGGAGATGGTGCGCTGGGCGTCCCCGTCACCGTCGAAGCGCCGCACCGCCACGCGCGACGTCACGCTCGGCGGACAGGCGATCGAGGCCGGACAGAAGGTGCAGGTCTGGGAGGGCTCGGCCAACCGGGACGCCACCGTGTTCGACCGCGCCGACGAATTCGACATCGCCCGGAAACCGAACCCGCACTTGGGCTTCGGCCAGGGTGTGCACTATTGCCTGGGCGCCAATCTGGCCCGGCTGGAACTGCGAGTGCTGTTCGAGGAACTGCTGTCGCGGTTTTCCGGCGTGCGGCTTGTGCAGCCCGTCGAATGGACCCGCAGTAATCGGCATACCGGCATCCGGCACCTGGTCGTGGAGCTACTCGAGGAACAGTGACGATCCGGCTCGCCGATGTCGAGCCGTCACCCGATGTGTTCGCCGCGGTGATGGCGACCGGAGTCTTGTCGATCGGCGCGCGCGACCACCATTACCCCGCGGTCAGCGACACATTGGGCGTCCTGGCCACCGTCGGACTGCTGGTGCTGGTCGCGCTGGTTCTCCTCACCCGAGCGATTGCGTCCTGGGACTTGCGGGATCCCGATGTCACGCTGCGACTGTTCACGTTTGTGGCCGCGTGCGCGGTGCTGGACAGCCGGCTGGCGTCGAGGCCTGTGGTGCTGGTCGCCCTCGGCGTGGTGGCGCTCGCGGGGTGGCTGGTGTTGATCGTGCTCAACGCGCGCAACATGTCGGCGCGTCCCTGGGCGGCGCTGCGGGACCGCGCGCAAGGTTCGTGGGAGCTGGGCAGTGTGGGCACCTCCGGGCTGGCGATCGTGGCGGCGACGGTCGCCCGGCACGAGCACTGGTGGCTTTGGGTGGCCGTGCCGGTCTGGGTGGCCGCGCTGGGCATCTACGGCCTGATGACGTGGCTGATTTTGTGGCGCGCGGTCAACGAGCGCCAGGATCGTGACGGCTTCGAGCCCGACAGCTGGATTCTGATGGGCGGCCTGGCCATTGCGACATTGGCCGGCGACAAGATCCACGCCCTGGCGCCCGCCTGGCTGGCCGGGCCGGTGCGGGTGGCTACCGTCGTGACGTGGGTGGCGGCCACCCTGTGGATACCGCCATTGATCTACTTCGGCCTGCACCGGATCAGGCTGTGGCCGGACCTGCTGCGCTTCGCCGGTGTGTGGTGGGCGCTGGTGTTCCCGCTGGGCATGTATTCGGCCGCAAGCTACGCGATGGCCGCCGAAATCGATCAGGCTTCGCTGACCACCGTTTCGCTGGTCTTCTTCTGGGACGCGTTGGCGGCGTGGCTGATTGTGGTCGTCGCCGGGCTGCTGCGCTCGTGGCGCACCGTGGTCCTCAACCCGCGCGAAGCGTGATGCCGGCCGACCGCAGTTCCAGCGCGGCCAGCGCCCGGATGGTCGCGGGATCCTCGTGTCGCCACCCCCCGACCGGGTCCGCGCTGATGGCCGTCAGCTTGCGCGGCGGCCGGTTCGCCAATGCCCGCAGCGCCAGCAGCTGCTCGCCGGCCGGGGTCGCCGCCAGGCCGGTGACGACCCATTTGCGCCGGAAGAACCGAAGGCGCAGGAACAGCCACGGCAGGTCCACGATGAGGATCGGCACCGCGACGACCGCCAGCGCCAGCAGCACCGCGAGCCAGCTCGCCGTGGTGTCGAGGCTGTGTCCGGCATTCGCGATGTCGAGGGCGGCCTCGCTGGCCGAGGCAAGCGGCTTGCTCACCGCATCCCCCACCACCGGGATGTGCTGCGCGCCATGGCCCGCCGACGCCAGGTTGCCGGCGATCCCGTTCGCGCCGTTCTCGACCTGCCGGCCGGCATCGGCGATCGTCGAGATGGCGTCGTACACGGCCACGCCGACGAGCAGCCATATTCCCGTCCATACGAAAATGGCGAAATCGCTGAAAAGTTGTGCCAGCAGCCGGGCGGGTCTGGTGGAGTAGGGCAGAATTCGCGATGTCGGCGACGTCATCGCTAAATACCAGCACAGGGACGGCCTGCGGCGCCCGATAGGCTGACCCGATGCGTCCCGCATTGTCCGACTACCAGCATCTCGCCAGCGGCAAGGTCCGCGAGATCTACCGCGTCGACGACGAGCACCTGCTGCTGGTGGCGACCGACCGGATCTCGGCGTACGACTACGTGCTGGACAGCACGATCCCGGACAAGGGCCGCATCCTGACCGCGATGAGCGTGTTCTTCTTCGGCCTCGTCGAGGCCCCCAACCACCTGGCCGGCCCGGCCGACGACCCGCGCATTCCCGACGAGGCGCTGGGCCGCGCGCTGTTGGTGCGGCGGCTGGAGATGCTTCCGGTGGAATGTGTGGCTCGCGGTTACCTGACCGGCTCGGGACTGCTGGACTACCAGGCGACCGGCAAGGTGTGCGGCATTACCTTGCCGCCGGGCCTGGTGGAAGCCAGCAGGTTCGCCACACCGCTGTTCACCCCGGCGACCAAGGCGGCACTGGGCGACCACGACGAGAACATCTCGTTCGCCCGTGTGATCGAGATGGTGGGTGCGGTGCGCGCCAACCAGCTGCGCGACCGCACGCTGCAGGTCTATCTCCAGGCCGCCGATCACGCCCTGACGAGGGGAATCATCATCGCCGACACCAAGTTCGAATTCGGCACCGACCGGAACGGCGACCTGTTGTTGGCCGACGAAATCTTCACCCCGGATTCGTCCCGGTATTGGCCGGCCGAGGATTACCGGGCCGGTGTGGTTCAGACCAGTTTTGACAAGCAGTTCGTCCGCAACTGGCTGACCAGCCCCGAGTCCGGCTGGGACCGCCACGGCCCGCAACCCCCGCCACCGCTTCCGGATGACATCATCGAGGCCACTCGCGGCCGTTATATCAATGCCTACGAGAGGATTTCCGGCTTGAGTTTCG
>Ga0318540_10000154_pt1 | contig 16518 bp, 14 predicted proteins | sample GRESIP166b4f25_FD_203485 | JGI IMG/M metagenome (GOLD analysis project Ga0318540, IMG submission 203485) | Tropical soil microbial communities from Luquillo Experimental Forest, Puerto Rico - GRE.SIPMG.166b4f25 | ecosystem: Environmental > Terrestrial > Soil > Tropical forest > Bulk soil...
TTTTCCACTCGCCAACGCCTCGCTGCCGATGAACGGTTCTGCCAAATCCATGCCGAGAAAATCGCACGTCAACCGCCGACAGCGTTTACGTCTATGCACAGGGCCAGTCGAGTGTGTCCAGGGCGCACACTCAAAGCCGTAACCGCACACTCAGCGAAAATTTAGGTACACCCCGCACAGTTGATTCATGCCGGGCCAGTCCACGCAGTGGATCACCACAGCGCGCGTCCTGCGTCGGGCCGGGTTCGGGGTGACCGGGCCCGAGGTCGACGCGATTGTGGGCAAGGACTGGCCGAGTCACGTCGACGCCATGCTGGGTGCGAACCCCGATGCGGACCCGGGCGCGATCGCGACCCCGATGCCCGCCCTGAGTCAACCGCGCGCGCCGGGCAAGGGCGCGACGCCGGCGGCCCGAAAGCAATACAACCAGCAGCTGTCCGAGCAACAGCGCGTGTTGTCCGACTGGTGGGTGGGGCGCATGGCCGGCGTCGGGCAGCCGATCCACGAGAAGTTAACCCTGCTGTGGCACAACCACTTTGCCACTTCGGCGCGCAAGGTTCGGGTGGCCGCGCACATGGCGGCGCAGAACCAGAAGCTGCGCACTCTTGCACTGGGGGATTTCCGCACCCTGGCCTACGCGATGCTGACCGACGCCGCGACGTTGCGCTGGCTGGACGGGCAGAGCAACACCGCCAAGGCCCCCAACGAGAACCTGGCCCGCGAATTCATGGAGCTGTTCGCCCTGGGGCATGGCAACGGCTATACCGAGGGCGACGTGCGCGACGGCGCCCGGGCGCTCACGGGATGGGTCATCGGCACCGACGGCAGCACCTCGATGATGCCCAGGCGTCATGATTCCGCGGCCAAGACGCTCTTTGGGGCCACCCGCAACTTCGACGCCGCGGGATTCTGCGATGCGGTGCTGGCCCAGCCCAAGTCCGCGGAGTATGTCGCGGGGCGGCTATGGCAGCAATTGGCTTCCGACGAGCCACCGTCGCCGCAGGCGCTCGACCGGCTGGTCGCCGCATATGGCCCGGGACGCAACCTGCGGGCGGTGACCCGGGCGATCCTCACCGACAGCGAGTTCACCGGCGGCCGTGCCGCCGTCGTCAACACCCCGATCGAATGGCTCGTCGGCGTCATGCGGGCACTGCGGGTGCCGATCGACCGACCCGCACAGCGCAAGCTCGCCGACGCGACACTGCGAGCGCTGGGGCAGCAACCGTTCTACCCACCGAGCGTCGGCGGCTGGCCGCACGGCCAGGTGTGGCTGTCCACCGCCAGCGCGGGGGCCCGCTTGCGCGCCGCCACCCAGTTGGCGCACGCCGGTGACCTCTCGAGCATCGAGGACACCTGGCCCGGCGACCGCATCGACGCGGTCGGCTACCTGATCGGCGTCGGAGCGTGGTCGGACCGCACCGCAACGGCGCTGCAGCCCCTGGTGCGCCAACCGGTTCAGTTGGTAGCGGCCGCCGTCAACACACCCGAATACCTGACGTCTTGACCGAGATCAATCGCCGCAGATTCCTGATCGCCAGCGCGGGCGCCGGCGCGGTGGGCCTGCTGTCGACGGCGGTGGCCGTCAGTTGGCCCGACCTGATGCGCGCGGCCCAAGACCGGCCGCTGCCGGCCAATTCCGGCGTTCTGGTAATCGTCACCCTCTACGGCGGCAACGACGGGATCAACACCCTGATTCCCTACGCCGACAACGCATATCACGATGCGCGGCCGGACCTCGCCTACGCCCCGGGCGACGTCATTCACCTCGACGAGCAGCTCGGACTCAACCCGGCGATGAAGGGTCTGGCGCAGCTGTGGAACCAGCGCCAGCTCGCCATAGTGCGTGGCGTGGGCTATCCGCGGCCCGACCACAGCCACTTCCGATCGATGGACATCTGGCAGACGGCGTCCCCGGCCGAGCCGGTCTCGACCGGCTGGATCGGCCGCTGGCTCGACGCCAACGGCGACGACCCGTTGCGTGCGGTCAACATCGGGCCAGTCCTGCCGCCACTTGCCGTCGGCGAGAAGTACACGGCGGCAGCGCTTTCGCCCGGAGGAGCTGCGGGCAAAGCGGAGAAATTCGACGCGATCATGACCGCGCTGGGTAACGACGACCCTAACGACACCCCCGCGATGGCAGCCGTATGCAAGGCCTACCGTGCCGCGCGCACCGCCGACACCACCTTCGCGTCGGTCAAAGCGTCCGATGAGGGCCGCAATTCGCTGGCCACGCAGCTGAGCATGGTGGCCAGCGCGGTGAAGGCCCGCGTCCCGACCCGGGTATACACCGTTCAATTGAGTGGGTTCGACACCCACGCCAACGAACGCGCGACCCAGCAGCGCCTGCTGCAAACCCTAGACGAGGCCGTCGCCCGATTCCTGCAGGAGATGTCCGGCGACCGGTACGGCAAAAATGTTGTCTTGCTGGCATATTCGGAATTCGGCCGCCGGGTGCGCGCCAACGCTTCTCAAGGCACCGATCACGGAACCGCCGGTCCGGTTTTCGTCGCCGGCGTTCCGGTCAGAGGCGGCTTCTACGGCGAGGAACCCAGCCTCACCAATCTTGACAACGGAGACCTGAAGTTCACCACCGACTTTCGCGATGTCTACTACGAGCTGCTGAAGAGAACGGTCGCGGCCGATCCCACACCATCGGTCGGGGCAGGACGAAGAAGCCTGGGCTTCTTAACCGCTTAGCAGGCTGACACAGTCGCGGGCGATGGCCAGTTCTTCGTTGGTCGGGACCACCAGCACGGCGATCGGTGAGTCGTCGCCGGAGATCTGCCGCGCGCCTTTGCCGCCGCTCAGGTTGCGGTGCTCATCGAGCACGATCCCCAACTCCTCCAGGCCGGCCACCGCGTCGCGACGCACCGCCGGAACGTTCTCACCGATCCCGGCGGTGAAGCTGATCACGTCGGTATGTCCCAGCACCGCCAGGTAGGCGCCGATGTACTTGCGTAACCGGTGAATGAAGACGCTGTAAGCCAATTGGGCCGACGCGTCACCGGATTCGATCATTGTCCGCAGCCGTCGAAAGTCCCGCTCGCCGGCCAGGCCCAACACCCCGGACCGGTAGTTGAGCATCGACTCGATCTCGTCGACGTCCATCTTCGCGGTGCGCCACAGGTAGCTGATGACGCCGGGGTCGATATCACCGCTGCGGGTGCCCATCACCAGGCCCTCCAGCGGGGTGAGGCCCATCGACGTGTCGATCGGTCGGGTGCCGGCGATCGCCGAGGCCGAGGCGCCGTTACCAAGGTGCAGCACAATCTGTTTCAGGCTCGCGCGCGGTCTGCCCAGAAACGCGGCGGCCTGCTCGCTGACGTACCGGTGCGACGTGCCGTGAAACCCGTAGCGGCGGATCTGCCACCGCTCTGCCAATGCGCTGTCGATGGCGTAGGTCGAGGCCGCGGGTGGCATGTCGTGGAAGAACGCAGTGTCGAATACCGCCACGTGTGGGACATTCGGCAGCAACCTTCGCGCCACCTCGATTCCCGTCAGCGCGGGAGGATTGTGCAACGGGGCGAGCTCCGACAGCCCTTTCAGCGCGGCGATGATCGTGTCGTCCAACAACGTCGGCTGGCAGAACTCGTTGCCGCCGTGAACGACTCGATGACCGACCGCCACCAGCCCGCAGTTCTGGATGTCCACACCGTCGTCGGCCAACATGTCGAACGCGCGCTGCAGGGCCGCCTCGTGGTCGGGTACCGACGAGGGGCCAGAGCCTTCCCCGATTTGCTCGACGTTGCCGCTGGCGCGCGCCACACCCGAATCCGGCTCTAACAGCTTGAATTTCAGGGATGATGAGCCGCAGTTGATCACCAATACGCTAGTTGCCATTACCGACACCCTGCGCCTGGATCGCGGTGATGGCAATGGTATTCACGATGTCCTCGACCAGCGCACCCCGGGACAGATCGTTCACCGGCTTGCGCAACCCCTGTAGCACCGGGCCGATCGCGATCGCCCCGGCGCTGCGCTGCACCGCCTTGTACGTGTTGTTACCGGTGTTGAGGTCGGGAAAGATCAGCACGGTGGCGCGACCGGCCACCGGTGAATCGCGCAGCTTGGTGGCCGCGACCGACGGCTCTATCGCGGCGTCGTATTGGATGGGCCCCTCGACCAGCAACTGCGGGGCCCGCTGCCGTACCAATTCCGTTGCCGCCCTTACCTTGTCGACGTCGGCACCGGCGCCGGAGTCGCCGGTCGAGTAGGACAGCATGGCCACTCGGGGCTCGATGCCGAACCGTGCCGCGGTGCGCGCGGAGCTGATCGCGATGTCGGCGAGCTGTTCCCGTGTCGGGTTCGGGATGATCGCGCAATCGCCGTATGCCAGGACCCGATCGGGCAGGCACATCAAGAAAATGCTGGACACCGTCGAGACGTCCGGGACAGTCCTTATTATCTCGAATGCCGGCCGGACGGTGTGCGCTGTGGTGTGGGCTGCGCCGGATACCATGCCGTCGACCACGCCGTCGTGCACCAGCATGGTGCCGAAATACGTGGCGTCGCGCATGATCTCGCGAGCCTGCTCGACGCTGATTCCCTTGGCCTTGCGCAACTCGGCGTACTGGTCGGCGAACCGGTCGCGCGATTCGCTGGTAAGCGGGTCGATCACCTTCGCGTTATCCAGGTCCACACCGAGCTCTGCCGAACGGAGCCGGATTCGGGCTTCGTCGCCCAAGATGGTCAGGTCCGCGACACCGCGTTTCAGCACGCGTCCGGCCGCCTTCAGGATCCGATCATCGTCACCTTCGGGCAGCACGATGCGCTTGCGGTCCGAGCGCGCTTGCAACGTCAGCCGGTGGATGAACATCGCGGGTGTGGTCACGGTCGGAATCGGAATGGCAAGCTGCGCCAGCAGATCCGTGATGTCGACGTGGCGGTCCATCAAGTCCAGCGCGGTGTCGATCTTGTGCTGCGAGGTTGCCGTGACCCGGCCCCGGGCCGAGGCCGCCGCGCTCGCAGTTTCGTAGGTGCCCAGCGCGGTGGCAATGATGGGTAGCCGCAGCCGCAGGCCCGAAACCAGGGCCGCGATTGATGGATGCAGCTCGAACCCGCCGTTGAGGACGATGCACGACAGGGACGGAAATCCCTCTGCCGCATGGGCGCTGGCGACGGCAAGCACCACATCCGAGCGGTCGCCTGGGGTAATGACCGCCATACCGTCGCGCAGCCGTTCCAGCACGTGGTCGGCGGTCATCCCGGCGACCATCATGGCCATCACCTCGCGTTCCCGCAGTGACGCCTCGCCGCTGACCGGAGTACCGTTCACCGCCTTCTCGAGTTCGGCCACCGTCGGCGCCGACAGCAACGGGTCTTCGGGCAGCACGTAGCTGCGCTGGGCGAACGGGCGCAGCGCCTGAGCAACCGCCGCCAACTCCGCCGGCTCGCACCGGTTGGCCACCACAGCCGCGGTGTGGGCGTGCTGGGCAATCAGTTCGGGCAAGCAGACCTCGACGACACTGGCGACCTCCTCGGGGGTCCGGTCCTTGCCGCTCACCGTCAGCAGCACCGGCGCACCGAGGTTGACCGCGATGCGCGCGTTGACCGAGAGCTCGGCGGGCCTGGTCACGTCGGTGTAGTCGCTGCCGACGACCACCACCACGTCGCAGTTTTCGGCCATCGCGTGGTAGGAGTCGACGATGATGGCGATCGCGGCGTCGCTGTCGACGTGCAGCTGCTGATACGTCACGCCGACGCACTGCTCGTAGGGCAGCCCTGCCGTGGTGTGCTCCAGCAACAATTCCAGGATGTAGTCGCGGTCCTCACCGAGCCGCGTAATCGGCCGGAACACACCGACCTTGGCGACCGTCGCGGTCAATCGGTGCAGCAGCCCAAGCGCGATCGTCGACTTGCCGGTCTCCGGCTCGGGCGCGGCGACGTAGATCGCCGAAGCGGCCACCCGCCCGCCTTTCAGGCCAGCCGCCGCAGCCTCGGCGCCAGGTCCTTCTCGAAAAGATCCAGGAACCGGCTCTGGTCATGTCCGGGCGCATGGAACACCAGGTGGTTGAGGCCCCAGGTCACGTACTGGCCGACCTTTTCGACCGCCTCGTCGGGATCCGACGCGACGATCCAGCGCTTGGCCACCTGCTCGATCGGCAGCGCGTCGGCGGCCTTTTCCATTTCGATCGGATCGTCGATGCTGTGCTTCTGCTCGGCGGTCAGTGACAGCGGCGCCCAGAACCGGGTGTTGTTCAACGCCAGCTCCGGGTCGGGATCGTAGGAGATCTTGATCTCGATCATCTTGTCGATGTCGTCGACAGATCTGCCGGCCCCCATTGCCCCTTCTAAGACCGCCGGCATCAGCTTGTCCTTGTAGAGTTCCTCGCCCTTGCCGGAGGTGCAGATGAAGCCGTCGCCGGCGCGTCCCGCGTATTTGGCCACCGCCGGGCCGCCGGCGGCGATGTAGACCGGCACACCGCCCTCGGGCACGTCGTAGATCGAAGCGCCCTTGAGCCGGTAGTACTCGCCGTCGAAGTCGACGCGGTCGCCGCGCCACAGCTCGCGCATCAACCGCACGGACTCGCGCAACCGCGCGAACCGCTCCTTGAACTCCGGCCATTCGCCCTGGTATCCGGTCGCGATCTCGTTCAGCGCCTCGCCGGTGCCGACCCCGAGGAAGACGCGGTCGGGGTACAGGCAGGCCATCGTGGCGAAGGCCTGTGCGATGACGGCCGGGTTGTACCGAAAGGTCGGAGTGAGCACCGAGGTGCCCAGAATGATCCGCTTGGTGCGTTCGCCGACGGCGGTCAGCCAGGCCAGCGAGAATGGCGCGTGCCCGCCCTCGTGTCGCCACGGCTGGAAGTGGTCGCTGACGGTTGCGCTATCCATGCCGTGACCTTCGGCGGCGACGGCCAGTTCGACGAGCTCGCGCGGTGCGAATTGCTCAGCGGACGCTTTATATCCCAGTTTCAGTTCAGCCACTCGTTCTTTCTACTCCTACGCTGACGGTCGCGACCCGCTGCGCCCGGCTTCGCCGCGCTTGCGATCGCTCCTAGCCTGAAGGTCGCGACCCGCTGCGCCCGGCTTCGCCGGGCTTGCGATCGCTCCTGGCCTGACGGTCGCGACCCGCTGCGCCCGGCTTCGCCGGGCTTGCGATCGCTCCTAGACTCGCGGGCATGGCCTACCAGTCCGAGGCGCCACCCCTCGTTCAGGTCACCGACACCGTGCACCTTGCCCGGGGCCACGCCGTCAACTGGACGCTGGTCGCCGACGACAAAGGCGTCATGCTGATCGACGCCGGCTATCCCGGCGACCGGGCGGACGTGCTGGCCTCGCTGCGGAAGCTGGGCTACGGCGCCGCCGACGTGCGCGCGATCCTGCTGACGCACGCACACATCGACCACCTGGGCTCGGCGATCTGGTTCGCCCGCGAGCACGGCACCCCGGTGTACTGCCATGCCGACGAGGTGGGTCACGCCAAGCGGGAGTACCTGGAGCAGGTCTCGGTTTTGGATGTCGCACTGCGCATCTGGCGGCCGCGGTGGGCCCGGTGGGGCGTCCATGTGGTGCGCAACGGCGGGCTGATCCGCGACGGCATCCCGACCACCCAGCCGTTGACCGCCGAGGTGGCCGCCGGGCTGCCGGGCCACCCGATGGCCGTCGTTAGCCCGGGGCACACCAGCGGGCACTGCTCCTACGTGGTTGACGGCGTGCTGGTCAGCGGTGACGCGCTGATCACCGGCCACCCGCTGCTGCGCCTAAGTGGACCGCAGCTGCTGCCGGCGGTATTCAGCCACAGCCAGGCCAACTGTCTGCGCAGCCTGAACGCGCTGGCGCTGCTGGAAACCACCGTTCTGCTGCCAGGTCACGGCGACATGTGGCGCGGCCCGATTCGCGAGGCCACCGACCGAGCCTTGAAGCTTGCCAACGGCGGATGACAGTCACACCAGCCACAGCAGCACCTGCCTCAGGTCGGTGTATCTATTTCAAAATGCGCTATCGCATGTGATAGCGGATTCGAAGTTCGCATGCCCCTATGCTGCGATCGCGTTCAGGCCCAAATGATCCCGCAGCGTCTCACCCGCGTACTCCGTGCGGAACGCGCCGCGCTCCTGTAGTAGCGGCACCACCCGGTCGACGAATTCGTCCAAACCGTGCGGGGTCAGGTGCGGCACCAGGATGAACCCGTCGCAGGCGTCGGCCTGGATGTAGGTGTCGATCTCGTCGGCGATCCGGCTTGGCGTGCCGACGAACTGTTGGCGACTGGTGACGGCGATAACCAGCTCGCGGATCGACAGGTTCTGGGCCGAGGCGCGTTCGCGATAGCGGCGGGCCACCGCGACCGGGTCGCCGTGCCGGACCCGCCCCTGAGTGATGTCACTTTCGACGGGATCGAAATCGGGCAGCGGGCCGTCCGGGTCGTGGTCCGATAGCTCGCGGCCCCACACCTGCTCGAGCATCGCGATCGCCGTCGCGCCGCTGACCTGTTGATAGCGGATGTGCCGCGCCTTGTCCTGCGCTTCGGAATCGGTGTCACCGATGACGAACGTCGCCGCAGGAAAAACCTTGAGCTGGTTGGGGTCTCGACCGTACGACGCGGCGCGCGCCTTGACGTCGGCGTAGTAACGCTGACCGTCTTCCAGCGACGAATGCAGGGTGAACAAGGCGTCGGCGTTCCGGGCGCCGAACGCGCGGCCGTCCGCGGAGTCGCCGGCCTGCAGCAGCACCGGATGGCCCTGCGGTCCCGCGGGCAGCGTCGCGAACCCGCGCACGTCGAATTGCGGACCGCGGTGCCGGACGCTTCGGATTCGGTCGGGATCGGCATAGACCCCGGCGTCGACGTCGGCCAGCACGGCGTCCGCTTCCCAGCTGTCCCAGAATTGGCGGGCCACGGTGAGGAACTCCTCGGCCCGCGAGTAGCGGTCGATGTGGTCGAGAAAGCCACCGCGCCGGAAGTTGGCGCCGGTGAAAGCGTCCGACGAGGTCACCATGTTCCAGCCGGCCCGGCCATCCGACAGCTGGTCCAGCGTCGCGAATTGCCTTGCCACTTCGAATGGTTCGTTGAAGGTGGTGTTGATGGTTCCGGTCAGCCCGATACGTTCGGTGACACCCGCCAACGCGGCCAGCACGGTGAAGGTATCCGGGCGGCCCACCACGTCGAGGTTATAGATGCGACCGCGGTGCTCCCGCAGTCGCAGCCCCTCGGCCAGGAAGAAGAAGTCGAATTTCCCGCGTTCGGCGGTGCGGGCAAGCTGCGCGAACGAGTCGAACTCGATCTGGCTGCCCGAGCCGGGGTCGGTCCACACCGTGGTGTTGTTGACGCCCGGAAAGTGGGCGGCCAGGTGAATCGGCTTGCGACTCATGCGGTCAACCCCCACCGTTTGGCGATCAGTTCGTGCGAGCGCAGCCGGTCCTGATTCCGGTGAGTGACGGAGGTGATGACGAGTTCGTCGGCGCCGGTGGCGCGCTGCAGCGTTTCCAGCCGTTCGGCGACTTCGTCCGGATTGCCGACGAATTGCGTTGCCACCCGGTCGGTTACCACCGCCAGCTGCACATCGGTTAGTGGAGCGCAGTCGTCGGGGTCGGGGTACGGGATGGCGCCGCCGCCGGCCCGGATGGAATACACCCAATGGCCATAGCTGGACGCCAGGTGTCGGGCGGTCGCGGTGTCGTCGGCCACCACGATGTCGGCCGACACCACGACGTGGGGCCGCGGCAGCGCCGCCGACGGGACGAAGGCGTCTCGGTAGGCGTCGATGGCCTCCAGCGCGGTCGCCGGGGTGAGGTGGTAGCTGGCCACAAACGGCAGTCCCAGCGCCCCCGCCACCTGCGCGCTGCGTCCCTTGCTGCTGCCGAAGATCCACGGCGTCAGGGCCGCGCCCTCGCCGGGCACCGCGTGCACATCGAACCCGTTCACCTCGTAGGTGCCGGCCAGCATCGCCACGATGTCGCCGACCTGCTCGGCGAAGTCGGGCGCGACGGCCTCGGGCTGCTGCAGGATTGACATGGTCGCCTGCGCCCGGCCGCTACCCAGTAGCCCGCGCAGATCGAACGGCGGCGGGATCACCACGCCGTCGACTTCGCGCCATCCGCGCGGCGGTTCGGGCTTTCGGGGCCTTCGCGGCGGCGTGTTCGGGTCGATCCGCCGCTGCGCCGAGCGGCCGAGGCCGAGGTCGATGCGGCCCGGATAGAACGCGTCGAGCATGCCGAAACTCTCGACCACCGCGGCGGCCGTGGTATGGCTCAGTTGTATGGCCGCCGAGCCCACGTGAATCGTGCTGGTGCCAGCCGCGATTCGCCCGATCAGCACGGCCGGCGCCGCACTGCCGACGGCGACGAAATGATGCTCGGCGACCCAGAACCGGCGATAACCCCACCGCTCGGCGTGCTGGGCGAGCTCGATGGTGTTGCCCAAGGCCGTCGCCACGTCGCTGCCGGCGCTGATCGGGGCCAGATCCAGGATCGACAGCGGCACCCGGGTCATCGATGCACCGCCGCGTATCGGTTGGGCGCCACCGGCAGGCGCAGCCGGGCCCGCAGAGTTTCACCGTGCCGGTAGCCGGTGCGGAAGCGCCCGGCCCGCTGCAGCAGCGGCACCACCTCGTCGACGATCACCGGGAGATCCGCAGCGTTGACCGCGGGCCGCAGCCGCGCGCCGTCGATGCCCTGCCCCTGCCAATCCAGCAACATGTCCACCAATTCCATTGCGCTGCCGGCGAAGACCAGCGCATCGGAGCGGAAGTCGCCATCACCTCCGAACGACACGACCACGTCCGCGAAGACTTTCTGCGCGGAACCGCCCGCCGCGTGCACTTCGCCCAGAATGCTCTGTACCGCCGCACCGTCGGTGGGCGTGACGAAGACGATGTCGGCGGCGGCCGCGGCGAATTCGTAGGCGGGGCGGACGTGCGCAAGGGCGGCCACCACCGGCTGGCCCTGTGGCGGGCGCGGCGTGATCGACGGCCCCTTGACGGAGAAGTGCTTTCCGGCGAAGTCGATGTAGTGCAGCTTGTCGACATCGACGTAGCGCCCGGTGGCCACGTCGCGAATGATCGCGTCGTCCTCCCAGCTGTCCCACAACCGGCGCACCACGTCGACATACTCCACGGCCTCCTCAAACAAGGGGATTTGGGAGCCGTCGCGGCGGCCGAACAGGGCCGCTTCGTGCGTCGTGGCGCTGACCCGGGGTTGCCAGCCCGCCCGCCCATGCGACACATAGTCAAGCGTGGCAATGGATTTCGAAACATGGAAGGGCTCGGTGTGGGTTACCGTCGCCACCGGTATCAGCCCGATGTGTTGGGTCGCGGGCGCGATGCGGGCCGCGACGAGGACGGCGTCGGCGCGACCGGCCAGCCGTTTTGGATCGATCCGCTCGCGGCGCCCGGGTTGCGGCATCAAAGTGTCGTCGATGGTGAGGAAGTCGAGTAGTCCCCGCTCGGCCGTCGCCGCCAGCTCAGCCCAGTAGCGGCCGCTGAGCACGGACGGCGTCCCGGGATCCGACACCAGCGTGGCCCGCCACGCCTGCGGGTGCCAGCCGTATCCGTCCAGCGCGACGCCCAGGTGCAACTGACCGGTCATGCCAGCCACTTCTCGAATGCGATCGGACGAAACGGCCCCCAGGACGGAACCGGCGGCTCGGGGGCCACGCGGGTGTACCCCGTCGCGTCGTAGAGCGCCTCCGCCTCGGGTTGGCGATTCCCGGTGATCAGGTACAGCCGCCGGTACCCGCGCGCGGCGGTTTCCTCCTCCAGCGCCGCAAGCAGCGCCCTCGCGTAACCGCACCGCCGGTGCGCGCGGTCGGTCCAGATCCGCTTGAGTTCGGCGGTGTCGGCGTCGAAACGCCGAAACGCGCCGCCGGTGACCGGCACATCGCCCAGTATCCCGATGAGCAGGCCGCCGTCCGGCGGCGCCAACTCGTCCGCCGGCACAGGCAGCCACCTCAAGTGCGCGTCCGGCGTGCCGCCGTATCGCTCCGCGTACTCGACCGCCAATTCGGCCAGCAGCGGCTGCGCCACAACATGGTCGTGGGTGGCCGTCACGAACCGGAGCTCTGAATGGGGCATCACTAACGATCTAACGCTCGTGGCCGGGAAGCATTCCTAAGCGCGTCGCGGTGACAAATTTCGGCATGACCGTCAAATCGCCGGGCCCGCCCCGCCACAGGTGGGCCAAGCCCATGCCGGTCAGCAACTCGACGACGTTCCGCTCGACCGTCGTCCAGCCACGACTCGCCAGATACTCGGGGACATAGCGGTATTCACCCGAGTAGGTCAGGCTGGCCAGGTCGATGTCCAAGCCGTGTCCCCGCCACCCGTCGACGAACGCCCGCCCCGCCTCGAGCTGCGATGGGGTCCAGGTCGGCATGTGGTCGGCGGCGAACCGGCTACCGGCGGCACTCATCGCCGTGACGTCTCGCAGTAACCCATTCTGCACGTCGGGCGGTAGGTATCCGACGAGCAGTTGTTCGGCAACCCACGCGGTGGGTTGAGCGGCGTCGAAACCGACCCGGCGCAGCGCCGCCGGCCAATCCTGACGAAGGTCGACGCCCACCCCGCAACGGTTCGCGGCCAGCGTGGCACCCAGTCCGCGCAGCACTTCGGACTTGAAATCGAGTACTTGCGGACGATCGATCTCGTACACCGTGGTCCCCCGCGGCCACCACAGCCGATAGGGCCGAGTGTCCAGACCCGACGCCAGAATCACCACCTGGCGAATGCCCGCCCTTCCCGCGTCGGCGAGAAACTCGTCCGCGAACCGGGTATGCGCGGCGAGGATATCGATGAGCCCGGACATAACCGGGTCGGCGCCGTCGTCGGCCGAGAACCGCTCGTTATCGACCACCCTGATGAAGTGGTCCACTCCCGCGGCCTTGACCAACGGCCCGGCGAACACATCGGTCATCAGGCCCTTGTTCGTGGCCACGGCCCGCGCGACCGCGCCGAATGTCGCCGTCACTTCATCGCCGCGGGCAGGATCCCAGCTGTCGTCGTGCGCCGGCGTCATCATCGCGAGATGTCGGAGCGGCGCCGCCGGGCCAGGCCGACGACCGTACGCCAGCCAAGCAACAAAAGCGCGGTGACCGATGCCGCCACCACCACGAAACTCGCTGCCACACCCGCCGAACTGGCCTTGCGCAGCACCATGCCGACGACCACGGTGCCCAGCCAGACACTCACGCCGGTCGGGACCACCGCGGTGGGTTGGCGCCAGCCACGGGACGCCAGCCACCCGACCACGGTCCCGGTGAGAAACGGCCACGCCGTCGTCGCGACGCCGGTGACGCTAAGACCTTCGTCGTGGCTGCGGCGCCCGACGGCGCAGAACACCAGCACACAGATGATGTCTCCCACTAGGGGCGCCAGCCACCCCAGCCGTCGCATGCAGCGAGACTACCGGGCTCCGGTTAGTGGCAGGCTGATCCCCATGAGCACCGAAGCACCCCTCGCCTTTGACCGCGACGACCCACTGGGCCTGGATGCCTCCCTGTCCGGCGACGAGCTCGCGGTGCGCGACACCGTCAGGAAGTTCTGCGCCGAGCACGTGATCCCCTACGTCGCGGAGTGGTTCGAGATCGGCGACCTTCCGGTCCGCGAACTCGCCAAACAGTTCGGCCAGCTGGGCCTGCTCGGCATGCACCTGCACGGCTACGGATGCGGCGGCGCTTCCGCCGTGCATTACGGCCTGGCTTGCACCGAGCTGGAGGCGGCCGACTCCGGGATCCGGTCCATGGTCTCGGTGCAGGGATCGCTGGCGATGTTCGCGATCTGGAACTTCGGCTCCGAGGAACAGAAACAGCAGTGGCTGCCCGGCATGGCCACCGGCGAACTGCTCGGCTGCTTCGGGCTGACCGAGCCCGACGTCGGGTCGGATCCCGCCGCGATGAAAACCCGCGCACGACGCGATGGTTCGGACTGGGTGCTCAACGGCCGCAAGATGTGGATCACCAACGGTACGGTCGCCGACGTCGCGGTCGTCTGGGCCGCCACCGACGACGGGATCCGCGGGTTCATCGTTCCCACGCGCACCGCGGGCTTCACCGCCAACACCATCCACCACAAGCTGTCGCTGCGCGCGTCGATCACCAGCGAGCTGGTCCTCGACGACGTGCGCCTGCCCGCCGACGCGATGCTGCCCGAGGCGAATGGCCTCCGCGGGCCGTTGTCCTGCCTTTCCGAGGCACGCTACGGGATCATCTGGGGATCGATGGGAGCGGCGCGGTCGGCCTGGCAGTCGGCGCTCGACTACGCCATGCAGCGCACGCAATTCGGCGGCCCGATCGCCGGATTTCAGCTGACGCAGGCAAAACTCGTTGACATGGCGGTCGAGCTGCACAAGGGGCAGCTGCTGTCGCTGCACCTCGGTCGCCTCAAGGACGGCGTCGGCCTGCGTCCCGAGCAGGTCAGCTTCGGCAAGCTCAACAACACCCGTGAGGCGATCAAGATCTGCCGGACCGCCCGGACGATATTGGGCGGCAACGGGATATCGCTGGAATACCCGGTCATCCGGCACATGGTCAACCTGGAATCGGTCCTGACCTACGAGGGCACACCCGAGATGCACCAGCTCGTCCTGGGCCAGGCGTTCACTGGCATTGACGCCTTCCGCTGACACGGAGCTCGACGCCGCGCAGACTATTGCATAGTTGCCGAATACTGCCGGAAGGACGGGCCGACGTCGTATTTGATTGTTGAGCCGCAGACGCTGGCGGACGCCGCCGACGACGTGGCAGCAATTGGTTCGCCGATCAGCAAGGCCAACGCCACCGCGGCGGGCCCGACGACCGCTGTGGCGACGGCGGCCGAGGACGAGATATCGGAAGCTGTCGCGGCGGCGTTCAACAATTACGCCCAGGGCTATCACGCAGTCATCACGCGAGCGGCGGCCGCGGTTAACGACGGGTTCGCGCAGGCATTCACCGCCGCCTCGACCGCCTACGCCGAAGCCGAGGCTGCCGCCCGGTCATTGTTGGGGCAATCTCCGATCGGCAGCGCGGCGACGGCCGCCGCCAACGTTGGGCTTGTCATGGGCCCCAGCGGTTTGCCGCTGCCTCCGCCCAGCTTCGTAAGCGCGGTGACCAGCCTCTACATCCAGCCCAATTTCCCCGTGTCGATCGCGCAAGTCCTGTACACAGGCGGACAGGCGATCCAGTTGCCGACGCAGGGCCCCACCATGACGACCTACTACATGATCCCCACCCAGAATCTGTCACTGCTGGATCCCCTGCGGGCAATCCCGGTCGTGGGGAACCCGCTGGCCGACCTGATGCAACCGGACCTGAAGGTGATCGTCAACCTGGGCTACGGCAACCCCGACTTCGGCTATTCGACCGGACCCGCGAATATTCCCACTCAGTTCGGGCTGTTCCCCAACGTCAATCCGATTACCGTCCTTCGCGATTTGGCGGCCGGCGTCCCGCAAGGGATCCACCAGGCAATGAGCGATCTCGGATCGACGTCGCTTGCTGGCCCAGCGCTGCCGAACCTGTCGGGCCCGACCGCCGTGAATCCCCTAACGGCGACAACGACGTTGGCCACGGATTTGGTCAACTCACTCAGCATCGGAAACCTGCAAACGGCGACCACCACGATCAGCAACGCCCTTACCGGTGCGGCCACGAATGGCATCTCCGTGTTGCTTCCGACGGCAGATATCGCTCTCGTACTTGGGGCCACCCTGCCGACCTACGACTTCCATCTCTTCTTGGGCGGGCTGCAGACAGCGATCAACGGCAACCCCGTCGGGCTCGTTGACGCAATCGGGCTTCCGATCGCGGCTGACACCGGACTGGTCCCGCTGGCACTCTTCATTGAGGGCGAAAGCGTTCTGGAGACTGCCGGTATTAGCGTCGGCAACAGCCCCTAGGCCGGCCAATCATGCCGATCCTGCGACGCATCGCATGCGTGGCTATAATTCTCGGAATCGTCTCCGGTTGCGGCACAACGCATTCCACGTCGTCAACAAGCTCCACCGACCACGCCAGGGCCGAGGCCGTGATGCGGGTCGTTCGCAACGCCATGGCACAAGCGCACCTGAAGGCGGTGATCGTGCGAGTCACCCTGGACGGCAAGGAGATCGTCACGCAGGCCGTCGGTGACTCGATGACCGGTGTACCGGCCACGACCGACATGCACTTCCGCAACGGCGCGGTCGCGATCTCCTACGTGTCGACGTTGCTGCTCAAGCTCGTCGACGAAAAGAAAGTGAGCCTCGACGACACCTTGTCCAAGTGGCTGCCCGACTTTCCGAACGCGCAACGCGTCACCCTGGGGCAGTTGGCGCAGATGACGGCGGGCTACCCCGATTATGTGATCGGTAACCAGCAATTCGCCAACGAGCTTTACGCAAACCCGTTCCAGCAGTGGACAACCCAGGATATCCTTGGCCAGATCTCGTCGCGGCCGCTGCTCTACGATCCGGGAACGAACTGGAACTACGCACACACGGATTACGTCCTGCTGGGTTTGGCGCTGGAGAAGGCCACCGGCCAGGACATGCCCACGCTGCTGCAGAACGAGGTGCTCGGACCGCTGGGCCTGAAAGCCACCGCCAATTCCGACACGCCCGAAATCCCCA
>Ga0318540_10000191_pt1 | contig 15554 bp, 17 predicted proteins | sample GRESIP166b4f25_FD_203485 | JGI IMG/M metagenome (GOLD analysis project Ga0318540, IMG submission 203485) | Tropical soil microbial communities from Luquillo Experimental Forest, Puerto Rico - GRE.SIPMG.166b4f25 | ecosystem: Environmental > Terrestrial > Soil > Tropical forest > Bulk soil...
GACACTCAATCCCTCAGCAAGCCAGTGAACGTATTCGTCTTTGGCGAAAAGGGCCTGATGGGCGACGCGTCCCTCGGAGGAGCGAAGATCAGTAAGATCAAACAATAAAGCACGGGGCGCCGGCCCGGTACAGGAAGACATCGGGCCGACGTGTGCCTCTCAATATTGAATGCGATGCTCAACCTCCTGCGTGGCATCGCCGATAACATTGCTCTACTCTTGAGGAGAGAATCGATGCTCAGCAGTTTGCGCGTCACGCTTGTAACGCTGGCTGGCGTCACCCTCGGCGGTTGGGCGTCCGCTCAAACGGCAGTGCCTGGCACTTCGGCGGAGCCGTTCATCTACCCAAGCAAAGGGCAAACCGCTCAGCAGGAACAGAAGGACAAGAATGAGTGCTACGGCTGGGCCAGCCAGCAGACAGGCTTCGACCCGGCTCAAGAGCTAGAGGCTCAACAGGCGGCGGCTGCTCGAGCGCGGCAACAGAGCCAACAGGCTCAGCAGACGGCCGTACAGCAGATCGAGAGCACCCAAGGCCAGGGAGTTGGTGGCGCTGCGGTGGGCGCAGCCGGCGGAGCCATCTTCGGCGCGATTGCGGGAAACGCCGGCAGGGGCGCGGCGATCGGTTCCGCCGTTGGATTGCTGGCAGGATGGCACCGTCGTCGTGCAGAAGAGATTGCAGCGGCAAATCAGCAGCTGCAGATCCAGCAGCAGATCGCAGCCCAATCAGCTCAGCAACTGGCGGTCTCCCAGCAAAAGCTGGCTAACTATAACCTTGCCTTTAAGACCTGCATGCAAGGTCGGGGCTACACTCTCAATTAACCTGCTAATCGATGACCGCAGTGTCTCGCGTTACAGCCCTACCCGACAGCAGCCGTTCAATTCTCGTTAGACGGCACGTCCTACGGGCCCAACAGATTCATGAGAGGCCTCGGCGCGAGAAACACCCACGCGCCGATGGCGAGGCTTACACCGAGAATGGTGAAGGCAACAAAGATGTGAGGAAACACGCCGAAGTAGCTGTTACAGTCCACTAGTTTGTCGAGAATTCCTCGTACTCCTCGCATCCGTCGTATCCCCAGTATCCGCCGTATCCAACGTACCCTCCGTATCCACAGGAGGCGTAGGTGACCGTGTAGACGGGCGAGCTAGGTGGGATCGTGTAGATCACCTCTGGAGCCCCCGGCGCGGTCGTCCACGGTCCCTGGGGATTTGGGGCTATGAACCACTGGCCGCGTCGGCTGAGGTAGTACACGGCGCCGATCAGAAGCACCTTGTCGGCGGTGTTGGTCGCATATTGCATCGTCGTGCCTTCGACTGGCGCGAACTGCGGGGTACCGAGGTAAGTGACGCTCACCTGCCGGGCCGTTAGAGCCGGCCTCTTTGGAACCTGGGACAGGAGCGCAGCGTCCTCAGCCTGGGTCGTCCCGGGCACGGCTGCGAGAACCGCACCTGCGGGGCTGTCTGGTGGGATGTTGGAGAAGTCCGTCGGCAAGGACGACGTCGCATCACTCCAGGGACCCTTCAAGCTTGGGGCACTGAACCAGCGACCGACTACGAGGTAGTAATAAGTGCCCCCTGGATTTAACCGGAAGACCGGACTCCTGGTGTTGGTCGCCCGCTCGAGCTGTGTACCCGTGATGGGCGCGAAGGCGGGCGGTCCGTCGAAGAGAATCACCGCGGCCGCAGAGGTGGCGTAGAGCACCTCGGGTACGGTCGATCCGCGCACGGGTGGTGGAGGCACAAACTTGCGTACTGCCGTGAAGCAGTCGTCGGCGGGCAGGTGGCGAAAATCCTCCGGCAGACGGGTAACACGCCGCCAGGGACCCTCGAGCCTGTTGGTCTCAAGCCAAAGGTTGTTGGCGAGCAGGTAGAAATGGCCATTCGTGGAGTCTTGGAACAGCGGCCATGGGGTGTTAGCCACGTATTTCAGGCGCGTTTTCGGCACCGCCGTGAGGACCGGCTGCCCTTTGAGCCGAAGCAGGACTGCGGGTGAGGAGCTTACGAGAATCACCGGCGGGGAAGTCGCGTTGGGCGCCTGCCTCATGCTTGCGGGCGTTCGCATGTAGGCGACGAGGCGCTCGAGAGCCATATCGAACGTCGGGGGCACTAGCGAGCTCAACAAGGTGACCAATGGCGGCGATGCGGCCGCATCGAGTCCGGGAAAATAGGTTCCCGTCACCTGCGTCCCCGTGATCGTAATGATGTGCGTCTCCGTGTTCGTGCTGGTTGTGCCTTCAAAGGACGCCGCGCCGATCGTCATGGGTCTGCCGGCTGGCGTCAGCTGGAAAGCTTGGCGCCAGACGATGCCACTGTCCCAGCTGTCGACGTGCGGCTCAAAGAGCACGAGCTTGCCGGAGGGCTGCTGGAAGGTGTGCGGCCATCCGAGAGCCTGAGCCAGCGCGCCAGAGCCGCCGACCAGGAAGCTAAGGGCGAACAGGACTAGTGGGGTGGGTCGTCTCATAACACGATATCCCTCACGAACAGATTCGGCTCCGCGGCAAGCGCGGCCTGAAGGCGCGCCGCGGTTGCCGCATCCGCGGCGCGCTGCGCGCGCGAGCTCGGTGGCGCTGTTGCGCACGACCCCAATGCCCACACGGTCGCGATAACAACCAAGGCCAGGCGGTCCCTGCTTCGAGCTCGTCTTAGCATAGGCGTACTTCCCTCCTGTTGTGCCTGGCCTACGGAGTGGCGCTCGCAACGTTAAGCTCGACCCGGCGGTTCTGCGCCCGGCCTTCCGCGGTGCTGTTGGAAGCGACCGGATCGGCTTCGCCGACGCCGTGGGCGGAGACCAGGCTCGGCCTCACGCCCTGCGAGATCATGTACTGCATTACAGTGTCAGCCCGCTTCTGCGACAGGACGAGATTCGACGTGATGCCTTCCTTCATCAGTCCGGGGCCGATCGGCGTGGTGTCGGTATAGCCTTTGACGATGATCTTGGTCGTCTGATGCGGCGCCAAGATTGCAGCAACCTTGGCAATGCTCTGCTTCGCGTCCTCCGACATCTCCCACCTGCCGGAGGGGAACAGGAGCTCGCTATTGATGGAGACCCTGATTGCGTCCTGCAGCCGCGTGATCTGCATGTTTTTGGCGCCCACCTCGGCGCTCATCTGTTGGTTCAGCTGCTGATACTCCTGCTCCAGCTCGGTGTTCTTCTGCTGCGATTCTTCGTATGTGTGTTTGGAAACGCAGCCTACCAGTGCGAGCACCAGCCCTGCGGAAGTGATACAAGTAGCGATCGACCTGTTCATCATAACCTCCACCTGGTTCGCGGGATAAGCGAGATCACGTGTGTCCACTCGTATACACGAAGCCGGCGAAAACGCCTCAGCGATTCAATTCGCCTGGCGAGAGCACCGAGCTCACGGCGGATCGGTTTCGTAGTGGACCGTATAATTGTTAGACTCTGAAACGAGATTTCAAATCGGACCAAGGTCTAAGCACCTCAGCGGGCGGTGACGAACTTCTAATCACGCACTAGGCAGCGGAACCATCACGCACCGGCTCAACCCCGCAATGGGATGCAACCGCGCCTCAGCTACTTTGCCTGAGTCCGCGGCACGGCGTTAATGCAACGCCAAAGCTCTCGCTACTTCTTCGCAACCTAGCTACCACGGGAGTCAAGATGAGCAAATTCCTTATCGCTGTTGTCGCGACGTGCACGTTGGTCGGTTGCTCGATGATTCAGAAAATGACTCCGTCGTATCAGCACGCACAGGAACGTACCCAGGTACTGGAACAATTGCAGCTCACCACGATGCGCTTCGCCGATGAATACCGTACCCGCGTGGTCGAAGGCGTCAACCGCTTCCAGCAGGGCACGATAACGCCAGAGCAACGGTTGCTGGCTCAGAACTGGAAGGTTCTTCAGGCCCAGTCCATCTATATCGATGCTGACGGACCGAATCCCGCCCTCAACACGCTCGATATCGTAGTACTGGCAACGTTGAGCCGCATGGTGATCGACGATGCGTGGACCCAGTATGGCGATCGCATCCAGTTCCTGCAGAAGACACATCACGATCTCGAACGTAGCGCCTGGGAGCTGGCGAAACCTGTGCTGAGTGACACGCAAGCCGCCCAGCTACGCGACATCATCGCGCGCTGGCGCGCGGAGAATCCCACCATACGTTCGGTGGGCGCCATACATTTCACCGACTTCGCGAAATCGATCGGAGAGCCCGGACCTGGCGAGGCCAGCAGGGTCGGCAGCATCTTCTCGATCGTGAACCTCAATCCCTTTGCCGAGCTCGATCCGGCCGTCCAGGAGATCACCCAGACCCGCCAGCTGGCTGAACGCGCCATCTTCTACTTCCAGCGCATGCCGGACATCGTCAGCATGCAGGCGGAGCAAGTGGTCTACAGCATGGCGGTGCAACCCGAAACCAAAAACGCGCTGGCGAGCTTCCAGCGCGTCTCACTCGTTGGCAGCGCGGCGGACACTCTCGCGACCGACCTGCCGAGCATCCTCGATAAGGAACGCGAAGCGCTGCTTCGGCAAGTGTCTCAGGAGATTACGAGCCAGAGCGCCACTATAGGCGAGCTGAGCGGGAATCTGCGCTCGACGCTGGAAGCGGGAACTTCCACGGCCGATGCCTTGAATACCATGCTTCAAAGCTTGAACAAACTCACCGGACAGTTCATCTCCAGCGCCCCCGCCCCCAAAACCCCAGCGCCACCGAGTGGCCCGCCCTTCGACATCCGCAACTACACCGAAGCGCTGCGCGCGGCCACGGGTACTGCGCAGCAGCTCAATGCGCTGTCACAACAGCTGAACACAGCAATGCCAGTCGTGCGATCCGCGACGCAGGGGCTCATCGACAACCTGGTAAGGCAGGTGATGTTGATTCTGGCCGTACTCATCCTGGGCACATTCGGCGCGGCGCTCGCCTATCGGGCGATTGTGCTGCGCATGCAGAGCAAGATCGCTTAATCGCGAACCAACGCGTGCTACTGGCAACGGAGCCCGGCACTCGGCTCGAAACGCAGCCGCAACTGCGTAGCGCTGTGCTCGTGTTACAGCGAGAGTCTCCCGGCACGCGAGCCGCATTGCACCATTAATGGCCGGTTCACCGCGCCGGAGGTGCGGTGGGCGTCGGCGGCTTCTGCTGACAGGATAGAAATTCAGCGGAGCGCCCTTCTAACGCGTCTGTTCGAAGGCCTTCTGGTGGTTCCCAACTACGAGGCGTTGACGAATCGCCTAGTCCCAAAGCAACGCCCACGCCTCCGTCATGTGGAGCCTGAGTCTGGAGTGTCCGACGATCCGATGGCTTCATGCGAATATGTAAGTTTCGTGAACCTCGTCGCAGCAATTCCTAGTCCACACTGCAGCTTTCATCCATCGCCGCCTCCATCGCTCGAATCCCATTCTCACTTAGCGTTGTCGTGATTGGACCTTGGTCTGATTTCAAATTGTGACTCTCCACCTGAGAATCAGCTCCCAGACTGCGGTGGCGGTCACGAACGCGTCTGCGAAAAAACTAGGGAACAACACTTCAGCTTGCAATTCGGGAGGCGTGTCATGAAGAGGACTATTGCACTGAGCGGCGTCGCCATCTCCTTGATGTTCTGCGGTTGCCAATCACAGCAACAGATGGTCGACGAGATGCAGGCGGACGCCACCCAGGCTGCCAAACAGCGGGGCAAATTCGAGCTTAATTGTCCAACGGCGACGGCCAGTGTTCTTAGCAAGGAAATGGTCCAGTCGGAGATCGTGAATCCACGGTGGGCGCCGCCGCAGCGTGCCGAGTACACCGTGGGTGTCTCGGGGTGCGACAAGCGCGCGACCTACCTGGTTGTCTGTGCCGAAGGCGGCACGGGCTGCGTCGCCGCGGGCGCACAGAATGTCATCCAGACGTCGTCGGCGAAGTAGCCCGCCAGACGCGCTTTGCCACCGGGAGTGCGCGGTGTGGCGCGCCGCTCAAGGTTCGGGTCGCTCAAAGCGCCGACCTGAATGCGGCAACATACGCCCTTGGTCCCACTGACAAGTTCTGCCGCCACCGGTAGCTTTTCCCATCCGCGCATTGAACCGCGGAAGCTGCACTGCGCTTTCGCGCTCCTCTCGTCTGACCTGAAGGAATAAAGCCATGGCTGCGAAAAAACCCAACATCCTGATTCTCTGGGGCGATGACATCGGTATCTGGAACTGCTCTTTTTTCAGCCGCGGGATGATGGGTTACCGCACGCCCAACATCGATCGCGTTGCGAACGAAGGCGCCGCTTTTACCGACTACTACTCGCAGCAGAGCTGCACCGCCGGTCGCGCGTGTTTCATCTGCGGACAGAACCCGATTCGCACGGGTCTCACCAAGGTCGGCATGCCCGGCGCAACCATAGGACTTCAGAAAGAGGATCCGACCATCGCCGAGCTGCTCAAACCCCTCGGCTATGCCACGGGCCAGTTTGGCAAGAACCATCTGGGCGACCGTAACGAGTACCTGCCCACGGTGCACGGCTTCGATGTCTTTTTCGGCAATCTCTATCACCTGAATGCCGAAGAAGAGCCCGAGCTTCCCGACTATCCCAAGGATCCGAAATTCAAGGAAATGTTCGGGCCGCGCGGCGTACTCGACTGCCTGGCGACCGACAAGGACGATCCGACGGAGCAGCCACGGTGGGGTCGTGTCGGTAAACAGAAGATCAAGGATACCGGGCCCTTGAGCAAGAAGCGCATGGAAACGATCGATGAGGAGATTACCGCGCGCGCGATTGAATGGATGGAGCAACAGGCCAAGGCCCAGAAGCCCTTCTTCCTCTGGTACAACTCAACGGCCATGCACTTCCGCACCCACGTCGCGGAGAAGAACCTCGGCAAGAGCGGCCAGGATCCTTACAGCGACCGCATGGTGGTCCACGACGAGCAGATCGGCATGATCCTGGACAAGCTCGATGAGCTCGGCATCGCCGACAACACGATCGTCATGTACTCAACCGACAACGGACCGGAGAACGACACCTGGCCGGATGGCGCCACGACGCCATTCCGCAGCCAGAAGGACACCAACTGGGAAGGCGGCTGGCGGGTACCGGCCTTCATCCGCTGGCCCGGCAAGATCAAGGCTGGCACGGTCCTCAACGGCATCGTCAGTCACATTGATATGTTTCCCACCCTGCTGGCGGCCGCCGGCGACCTGGACGTCACGCAAAGACTGCTCAAGGGAACGAAGGTCGGCGATAAGACCTTCAACGTCCATCTCGATGGCTACAACATGCTGCCGTACTTCACCGGCGAAGTGAAGGAAAGTCCGCGGCAGTCGCTGGTCTACTTCAGTGATGACGGGGAGCTCATGGCGGTTCGTCTCGGTGACTGGAAGCTGCAGTTTGCCGTGCAGCGTGCCTTTCAGATGAACGTCTGGGCGGAGCCGCTGGTGAAACTGCGGCTACCGCACATCTTCAGCCTGCGTCGCGACCCGTTTGAGCGCGCCGATTTCAACTCCAACACCTACTGGGATTGGATGGTCGATCACGCGCCGATTCTGTACGCGTGTCAGGCCGTTGTGGCGGAACAGATCAGCGGTTTCGCCAAGTTCCCCCCGCGCCAGAAGCCGGCCTCCTTCAACCTGGATGAGGTCCTGACTCAGGCGTCGAAGGCCCACGCCGCTTAGGCTTGGCGCTGCCGGTATGTTTGTCCCCGCAGGGCGTGCGCCCTGCGGGGGTTGGCGCGGGGTGGAACCCGCCGACCTAAGGCGGCAGAGACCGACCCGCGGCCTGCGCATCACTGGTGAGCGTTCTGCATCTACAAAGAGCAGGGAATCAGGAGGCATCTATGACTCGGAGTGCGGACATTAGCAGGATGGGTTCGTTTGCGGGTCTGCTGGCGCTATTCGGTCTTTGCATTGTGGCGATCGCGCAAACTGCAACTCACAGCGCACCTAAGGTCGTCGTTGGCAAACAGCTGAGCGCAAAGGCGGCTACACCCGCGCCCGGCGCGAAAGCGAAGAACAACGCCCAGAAATCGAGCATCGGTAAGGGTGCCACGGCGGTGAAGGCCTCGCAGCCCTCCTCCTTCTGGGTCGAGGATCTCGATGTCGACGACGACGGTGTCGTGGAGACTTCCGACTACCTCTACGATGCACAGAGAGGGATTCTCTACACTTACAGGGAAGATGATTTCGCTTGCCCGAACGGGAAGCCGGAATCCGGCGACATACTCATTGCGCTTTACGGCAAGGGGAATTCGGCACACAAACCCGTCGGCTCGGGTTGGTATATGGTGAACCTCAACACCGGACAATGCGCGGCCAAGAAAGCCGGCACGTTCGGCTGCCGGTTCAACGCCTCCGGCACTCCAACCGAGTGCGGAGCCGCCACAGTCAACAACGCGACCGGAGAGATTGACGTACTGGTCGCGCAGTAGGGAGTCATCACCGGATCGTTTTACCACGGTCGCATCGCCTTCCGCATCAGGGAGGTATGTCGGTCCGAAAGCAGCACGGTCTTGAATCCAGCTCGATTCCGACCATGAGCAAGCTACAAGCGAGGAATACGTCATGAGAATGTGGGTTAGATTTGCCGCCACCACGATGTCAGCGATTGGTGTGTGCGGGGCTCTGGCACTCGCTTACCCAAGGGACGTGAGCGCTGCGGACACCCCGCCGCAGGTGAGCAAAGACGGACTGCAGTTAAAGATCCACACGAAGAACGAAGTGGTGTATGTGAAGCCCGGCGCGACATTCAACCAGTACAAGCGAGTAATGATTCTCGATTGCTACGTAGCGATGCAGAAGGGCTGGCAGCAAGACTACAACTCCAATGAGGGAGCAGATCTCGACCGCCAGGTTACCGACTCGGACGTTCAGCGGATCGAGAGCACCCTCTCAGCCGAGTTCAAGAAGGTGTTTACCACTGAACTACAGAAGGGTGGCTATCAGCTGACGACTACTCCGGCACCCGACGTTCTCTTACTGCGGCCAGCGATCATCAACGTGCGAGTGACTGCCCCCGATCTCATGACGGCGGGCATGGACATGAACGTCATCACATCAGCAGGCTCGGGCACCTTCTATCTCGAATTGTGGGCTCCGCCGCATACCCTTCTTGCGCGAGCGCTGGACGCGCAAGCGGACCAACAGCCCTTCGCACAGCAGGCGAACTCAGTAACGAACATGCAGGCGGCCGACATCATCCTCAAGAAATGGGCTGATGACCTCGTGAGGCATCTGGACTCTGCGCGTGGTAAGCCGCCGAGCGTATGACGCCCTCGGCGGCCGACCGGCCCGTACCCTCTCGGGGTGTGCGCTGGTCGAGCGCCCGGTGCGCCATCTAGATGCAGCTCGTAAGACGCCGAACTGAGGGCTTCGGCACATCACTCGTGGTGCTCGGCATCGTGATGCTGGTCCTCGGGATCAGCTATCACGTCGCGTTCATGCGGGGCCTGCGGCGCGAGCGCGACAGTCTGAAGGCGCGGGGCCTGGTACATGCCGAGAGCGGCTTCCCCACATCACTGGTGTTGATCGTGGCCGTGCTGCTGCTGCTCATCGGTGTGGTGGCGGTCATCAGCATGCTGGGATAGGTCGGTCCCTACAACTGAGTACCTACAGGTGCAGATAACACGAGAGGAGCAAGCGGGACGAGCTACCCCAATCGGCCGGCTCAAGGACGTGACGGCAGGAGGTGCGGACGCACTAAGACCCGCCGCCAGTCGGCCCTACCTGAATCGATCACGAAAGACACACTGGAAACCGGGAATGATTCGCCACTGGATGGTTGAGATATGAGAGAGTGGCTCAGCCTCATCAGTGAGCCGGTGATCACCGCCCTCGATGCGCTCGCACTGCTCGTCATCGTGGTGGGAACGGCCGAGGTGTCAGTCAATGTCGTTCGTGCCGCGATCAAGCCACTCGGAAGCCAGGAGGCGAGAAGGGTCTGGCTGCGCTACGCGCGCTGGCTGGTGGCAGCGCTCACCTTTCAGCTTGCGGCCGACATCATCGAAACCTCTGTCACCACGAGCTGGCAGACGATCGGACGCCTCGGGGCGATCGCAATAATCCGTACATTCCTCAACTACTTCCTCGAACGCGACGTCGAGCAGCAACAGGAGAGCAAGACCGCTATCGCAGCGAATAAACCGTCAGCAGCACCGGTGCATGGGGTGGCGAAGGCTGAACCGCCAGCTGCTAATGCACCCCGGTGATCGAAATGAAGCACCCGACCGTGATGATGGCGATGGCGCTCCTGGCATCCCCGGCTATGTGCTGGGCCGGGACGGGCGAGCCGGATGACCAGCTCTGGACAGAGCTGGACGTGGTCGCACCCCTCGCCTCCAACACCACGATCACCGGAATTGGTCAACTGCGGCTGAGCGAGACCCTGTCCAACCCCATCCTTACTGCTCTGGGCGCCGATGTGAACTACAAGTACGACGGATGGACGTTTTCGCTGGGCTACCGACACCAAGTGACCGGCAATCGTCAGGGAGAGGACATCAACATCACGCAGGTCGCCTTGGCCATGGGCACTTGGGCACGGCGCTTCGGCCGCAGCACTATTGCCATACGCACCCGGGTCGAGAACACCATTACCGCGAGCAACCCATGGCGCGCGCGGCTGCGGCTGGAATACCGTTGGGCGACAGAAGACTGGGGTCCCGTGTCCTATCTCTACAGCAGCGATGAGGTCTTCTACCGGTTTGACAAGGACGAATTCTGGCGCAATCGATTTCAGGCCGGCTGCAACCTGACGTTCAGCAAACACACGGATCTCAAGCTGTACTACCAACGTCAGGACAGTCGGCATCAAACCCCAGGAGCGATCAATGCACTGGGAGTGCTCGCGGTGGTGACGTTTGAGTAGGTCGATGAGTGCATAAACCGAGTTAGACCTTGATGTAAAGAGGAGCACCCATGGATTCTGCAATGCTCATACGCATCGCAATCGTGATCAGCGTGATGCTCATCGTCGTCGCTCTCGGGTTACGGTATGCGCTCTCAGATGCAGGCTATCTGCTACACAGACCGAGCCTGCTTGTGCGGTCACTTGTCGCGATGAACCTGATCATGCCGCTCATCGCGCTCTGGCTCGTCTCGAGCTTCGACTTCAAGACGCCCGTCAAGGTTGCTCTGGTCGCACTCGCCGTCGCGCCTTTGCCGCCCTTCTTGCCTGGCAAGCGCCTAAATCTCACCTCCCACGGATATATCTACGGAATCGTGGTCGCGGCCGCCGCCTGCTCGGTCGTGCTCGTGCCCGTCACCGCATCGCTTCTGAGCGCCCACTTTCACACTCAGCATTTGGGCGCCCTAAAGGTATTCCTCGTGGTGGTGATCACCGTCCTTGCACCCCTTGCCATTGGGCTCTTCATTCAGCGAAGCCGGCCAATTCAGGCCCCTAGCCTCGGAGCAACTCTGTCCAAGGTTGGAATGGGGCTTCTCATCCTGGCCTGTATCCCTGTGCTCATAATGGAGTGGCCGACCATCCGCTCACTGCTCGGAGATGGCACAGTAGTTGCCGCGATCGTCCTGAGCGGTCTCGGTCTCCTGGTCGGGCATCTGTTGGGCGGCCCTGATCCCGAGAACCGCACGGTGCTCGCTCTGGCCACGGCGTCACGACACCCAGGCGTGGCGTTAGTGGCGGGGATCAGTGCAAGCGCCCAGGCTCCGCGGCTGGTCACAGCCGCAGTGCTGCTGGCGTTCGTCGTGAGCGTGTTGGTCTCCGCTCCTTATGCTGCATGGCGCAAGCGCGTGCACGCCGCTGTTCCGCGCGCACAACAGGGTGCGGCTTGAACTCGATATCCGCGAGCACTACCGGCACTGGCATGGTCCAGGCGACCCTTGGCACGTCAGCACAATGCGCTGTCGCCTAATGCCAAGAATGTGTTCGGTCATAGCCTTAGGGTCCCACCCGCAGCCGGACATCAAAGAGCGGCTTCCATCTCTGACGTGAGGAGCTTCAAGAACGGCCGAGAGCTGGCCGCCTGGCTCGGACTTGTGCCGCGGCAGCACTCGAGCGGTGGTAAGCCGACCCTGCTGGGAATCAGTAAACGCGGCGATCGGTACTTGAGAACGCTGCTGGTACACGGTGTCCGTTCAGTCATCGTGCGGGCGTGCAAACGCAGCGATGACCAAGGCAGCTGGCTCCAGAAGCTGTTGGAGCGGCGACACGTCAATATCGCCACAGTCGCACTTGCTCACAAGACTGTTCGCACGGTGTGGGCAATGTTGGCCCACGACCGAGAGTACTGCCCGAATTACAAATCGCTGCCCGTGGCGGCCTAAAGATGAGGGGAGTTGAGATCACACCACCGATTGCGCAGGCGTTTTCGTGCGAGTGATGGCAAGACAGGTTAGACCGTGGCTGATGAAACCCGGCAGTGTCCGAGCACCAGTCGAGTGCGAGAAAGCAGACGGGCGTCAGCCAGCAGAACCCATCAGTGACAGTGGCCTTCGCGCCACAGCAAAAGTCCGGATATACGGCTGCAATCGAAACCCGTCGGCCGCGTCACGCGAAGAGCCTGGCAAGGTTGGGGGCGTCCATGTACGGTCACTGAGAGGGCGGGAAGCGGACACCGCCAGCGCTACGTTGCCTGAGAGGGGGTTCTCAAGGCATCCTCGCTTCACCCGCATAGGATCAAGAGGGAGGGATCGACCTGAGACCTATGCATGGGTCCCACCACGATGGGTCACATCAAAGAAACATTTTGCTAACGAGGTCTCTATGAAGCACCTTTTGTTGGCGGTCTTGCTCGGTGAAGTCCTGACGCATTCGGCAATCGCCCAGAACGGCAAGACCACCGCTGGGTTCTCCTTCGACGTATATGGCGACTCCCGCTCGATGATGTACCTGCCGTACAAGCAGAGCGAGGAAGCGGCAGCTCGCAAGCTCATGGTTGACATGTTCGAACTGGTGGTCCCAGCGACGGTCGCTGACGCTGTGGTCCAGAAGCAGGTCAGGCTGACCTACGACCCGGCCAGCAAGGAGTTGGTGCAGATGACCATGCCGTTCATCACCCCCAGCGAGTTAGCCACACTCAAGTTTGACAAAGGCTGGGTCACCGAGGCTTCGGTCGAAGACGTAAAACTACTTCCCGGAGTCAGCTTCCCCATGTATCACGTGGCAGGCGGTGACTGGGTCACCCGCGAGGTGGTGAAGGATGTCAAGACCGGTCAGGCCGACTTCATCCTCAGTACCGGGGACCTAGTGTGGTGGGGCAAGCAGGGCGACAAACCATCCGAAAGCCCGTACTGGAAGCTGGTGAATGAAGACGTGCTCAAGCAGTTGCCGCCACCAGACAAAAAGCTGGAGGCTGCTGGACTGTCGGGCCGGGTTTTCCCCGCCGTCGGAAACCACGAGGTGTGGGGCGATACGGACGTTGAAGGCATACTCACTCTATTCCCCTATCTGAAGAAGTTTGGGCTTACCGACAAGAGATTCATCTACGCGTTTGACTACCAACGCGTTCGCTTCATCTTCCTGTGGACTGGCGGATACGACGACAAGAACCCATCGGCGTGGAACGCCACCGAGCCCGTCTACGCAGAGCAGATGAAGCAGCTACGGGTGTGGTTGGACGAGGCCAAGGCCAAGCGGATCAAGAGGGTCTTCATCACCTTCCACGCTCCTGCCTTTGCACGCTCGGGTCTAGGTCCGATCCCGGAAGCCCAGAATCCTCACAAAACGATCGCCGGGTATGCCAAGGACCTTGACATCGTGGTCTTCAACGGGCACGTGCATACGACGGAACTCTACGAGGTTGACGGCGTGAAATACCTGCTGCTTGGTGGCGGCGGTGCGGAACAAGACCCAATCCTTCCCGGCAGGACGCACAATAAGGTGCCCGAGGATTATCCACAGGATAAGTACTGGAAGGGCGAAGATCCCAAAGAGGACTACAGCTACCTGCACGTGGACGTGAAGCCCGGACAGCCAACCAAGTTCACGCTCAATCGCTTTCGACCGTGGTCGGCTCAGCCCTTCGCGAGTGTAGAGTTGTTCAAATGAAACCGCATGACACCGTGAGCTGCTGGCCGAAGCCGAGCTCGACAAATCGGCACTGAAGGACCCAAGACCCACGCGGCATCTCGTCTCCGAACATCACAACACCAGGGCGCACTCTGCCGCCGCACGCCTTACATCGTGGCGGCCTTATCCGGGCGTGTTCCACGAGGAGGCCCGGCGGGAAGGTGTGAGAGCACCGGCACGAGGAGCAGTAAGATCGTAGCAGCTGCCCGTGGACGTGTACGACCGGGTCGCTCCCGGCGCGCTCGTGCAAGTGGTCCACGGTCATGGTGATGAGCGTGAGGCGTGGCACCCGGCGCTCCAGCTCGGCGATCGCCCGGTGCCCGTCGTTAGGCTCGGCCTGGAGCACGAGGCGGCACCGATACTCGTAGCAGCTCCAAACAGTAGCGGGATCACGATCGAACGCCTCGGGAGTTGCCAGCTCCATCGGATCGAACCGAGCCCGCAAACCGGTCTGCTTGTCGCGGAACGTCAGAAGGCCGGACTCGGCCGACGCGCCCGCGCCCGTCAACACAGTGACGTGCTGCGCCGTCCGTAGCGCCTGAGTGACCCTCTCAAGCACGTCAGTGCCCGAGCTTACGGCGCACGCGCGCCAGGAGGTTGAGCGCGGCCTGCTCGGTGCCGAGATGCTCCGGTACGTGCGAGAGCAGGAGGTCGGTGCGGATCACGACGGAGGAGTTCTCCGTCTCGGCGGCGACGATCACGAACTCCACCCGATCCTTGTTGACGCAGTTGCAGAAGAACTTCCAGCCGTGGTAGAGCGGCGGCAGCTCAGCGGGCCAGTGCTCATCGAGCCGCGCGCAGAGCCACTCCACGATCACGACCACGTCGCCCTGGTGCGCCGGTCGTTCGAGTTGTTCTGGCACGCGGACACGATCGCAGCAATCGCGACCCAGAGCAACGGGCATATTCCGACGTGTTATAACCGCCGTGGCGTGAGCGCGGTACAATGTTGGCGCGCCCACTAAGCTCACCAGCGGCGCCCTGGCGATCGTCACGACCGGCCCCAGCGCGGGGAAGATCGTCCGTCTGAAGCGCCCTGTCTCCATACCTCCCGGTTGCGACGGTCGCGCCGTCTGCTCACTCGCGCCGGGGTCGCCGATCTGGTCGGTGGAGAAGTGGTTGCTGTGGGACGTGGTGAGGCCCGCGAACCTGGGCGTGCGGCGCTACCGGTTGAAGCTCGCACCCGTGACGGCCCTGGAGCCGGTCCCGCTGCACTGATGTTGAGGTGTAGATGTTGAGACGCAAGAAATGGTTAGCCCGTCAGCCGCACGCGCCCGCTGACGACGCGATCGACGGAGTGCTCGTCCCAGACCAACCCGCGCCGGATCTGGCGGATATGGATCGGCTCCACCGCGTGGCCGCCACCGACGAGCTGGCTGACGCGCTGCTCGCGATCGCGCAACTCGACCCCGAGTCATCGGCGACGCGGCACTGAAACCCTGCCAAATCAAGCAGCTAGTGACAGGCGCTGTTGAGTAGGAATTAGAGGGATCCTGCCCCCGCTACCACGTTCTGCGGCGTGGCAGCCGCAGCAAACAACGCCTCAAGCGGGCCCCCGATTTGAACCTGCGGGAACTCTTTCTAATTAACTGCTGCCGTCTCTT
>Ga0318540_10000193_pt1 | contig 15500 bp, 27 predicted proteins | sample GRESIP166b4f25_FD_203485 | JGI IMG/M metagenome (GOLD analysis project Ga0318540, IMG submission 203485) | Tropical soil microbial communities from Luquillo Experimental Forest, Puerto Rico - GRE.SIPMG.166b4f25 | ecosystem: Environmental > Terrestrial > Soil > Tropical forest > Bulk soil...
CCTCATGTACGTCACGGACTGGTGCCCGTATTGTGAGCGCGCCCGGAGCCTGCTCGCGGCCAAGGGGGTCGCCGTCGAGGAAATCGACGTCGAATCGGTGCCCGGCGCGCGCGAGGAGATGCACGCGCGCACCGGCCGCGATACCGTACCCCAGATTTTCATCGGTGAGACCCACGTGGGCGGATCCGATGACCTGCAGGCGCTCGATGCGGACGGGCGCCTCGATGTCCTGTTGAATTAACCGGAGCCTTTAGACAATGAATGAGATAGCCGGCGACACGCCGCCTTCCACGCCCACGGATGATTCCGCGGTGCTCGTGCTGCAGAACGTCTACCTGAAGGACTGCTCGTACGAGTCGCCGAACGGGCCGCGCATCGATGGCACCTGGAACCCGCAGATCAACCTCGACCTGCAGACCAGCTCCACCCCCCTCGGTCCCGAGGTGCGGGAAGTGGTGCTGACGGTCACCGTGTCGGCCAAGCACGGTGATGCGACCATCTTCCTCGTCGAGGTGAAGCAGGCGGGACTCTTCGTCGTCCGCAATCTCCCCGAGCCCGATCTCAAGCGTGCCATCAGCACCGTCTGCCCGGGAGTGCTGTTCCCCTACGCGCGTGCGGCCGTCTCGCAGCTCGTGAGCCAGGGCGGCTTTCCGCAATTCCTGCTCCCGCCCGTGAATTTCGACGCGCTGTACGCTGCCAACCAGGGGCAGCCGCCCGTCACCAACTGACGCAGGAGCGAAAGCAGCGCGGGGCGTCGCCGGTGAAGCGCTCATGAGCGGACGATCCGCGCGTGCGCCGGTTGCCGTGCTGGGGGCCGGGTCCTGGGGCACCGCCCTCGCCATCCAGTTCGCGCGCGGCGGCCGGCCCGTGAGGCTCTGGGGCCGCAATCCCGAGCGGCTCGCGGCCATGGCCGCCGAGCGCTGCAACGCGCGCTACCTGCCGAGCGCGCCCTTCCCGACCTCCCTCGAGGTCGCACCCGATCTGCGACTGGCGGTGGCCGGCGCCCGCGACGTGCTGGTTGTCGTGCCGAGCCCGGCGCTGCGCGAGGTACTCGCCGAGCTCGCTCCCCACCTCGCGGAGGCGTCGCACGTGGCCTGGGCGACCAAGGGCTTCGAGCAGGGAAGCGGCAAGCTCCCGCACCAGGTGGCGCGCGAGGTGCTCGGCGCCGGGCGGCACATCGCGGTGCTCTCGGGGCCGACCTTCGCGCGCGAGGTCGGCGCGGGACTGCCGACCGCCATGACGGTTGCTTCGCCCGATGCCGCCTATGCGCAGACACTCGCTCACGAGCTGTCGTCGGAGAACTTCCGCGCCTACACCTCGAGCGACATCCTCGGCGTGGAGATCGGCGGCGCGGTGAAGAACGCGCTGGCGGTGGGGGCCGGACTCTCGGACGGACTGGGCTTCGGCGCCAACGCGCGCGTGGCGCTCATTACCCGCGGACTGAAGGAGATGTCGCGGCTCGGTGTGGCGCTCGGCGCGCGCGCCGAGACTTTCATGGGCCTCGCGGGTCTCGGGGACCTGGTGCTCACCTGCACGGACGACCAGTCGCGCAATCGTCGCTTCGGGCTGCTGCTCGCCGCGGGCCGTACGCCCGAGGCGGCGCTCGCCGAGATCGGCCTGGCGGTGGAGGGTTATGCCGCGGCGCGCGCCATCGAGTCGGTGGCGGCGCGCGCCGGGGTGGAAATGCCGCTCTGTGTCATGGTGTATCGGGTGCTGTACGAGAAGCTGCCTGCCAGGGATGCCGTACGGGAATTGATGCGGCGTCCGATCACGGCCGAGGACGAGTAGAGATGGGCGGAGCCTCATCCTGCGTGCTGGGACTCGCACCGCACTCGGGATGGGCGGCGGCGGTGCTGCTCGAAAGTGGCGCCGGGCCACACGTGCTCGCGCGCGAGCGAATCGAGCTCGCAGACGCGGCGCTCGAGGGATCGAAGCAGCCCTATCACGCCATCGAGGCGCTACCGCTCCGGGAAGCGCGCCGGCGCCTCGCGCAGCTCGAGGCCTCCTCGCTCGCGCTCGCGCGGCAGGCGCTGCAGGTACTCGCCCTCGAGGCCCGTGCGCTCGGGGCCACCTTGCACGCGGCCGCCATCCTCGACGCGTCCGGTCGCAGCGGTACTAGTCTCGAGGGGATCCTCACCTCGCATGCGCTCATTCACACTGCCGACGGCAACCACTTCCGCGCAGCGCTCGCGCAGGCGTGTGCTGCAGAAGGGCTGGCCGTCACACGCGTCCCCCGGCGCGAGCTCGCGGTGCGCGCCGCGGTGGTTCTGCGTCGAACGCCGCAGCAGCTGCGGAGGGTGGTCGACTCGCTCGGGCGCGACCTGGGACCCCCGTGGGGCGTCGACCAGAAGGACGCGGCACTCATCGCGTGGCTGGTGCTCGGCGCGGAGTGAGCCGGCGCCGGCGGCATACTTCAGCGCCGGGGTTTGAGGGTGTGCCTGCCGGCAGCCGGCGCTGGAGACGCCGCCGCGGTGGGTGAGATGCTCTGCTGCTGCTCCGCCTGCAGCCAGCGCTTGGCGGCGTGCACCGTCGGGAACACTCTCACGGGGAAGGCGCGATTGACCGCGACGTTCTCCGCGAACTGCATCATCTCCTGAGTGGGGGCGTTGACATCGACGTAGGCCATGGCTGTCAGCATGCGGAAAAAGCGCGCGCTGCCCGCCGCCACCATCTCAAACACGTCCAGAGTCCCGAGGCGCGGACCCGCGAGCCGCTCCTCGACCAGCACGCGATGGCACTGCCGCAGCGTGCACTCGCGCACCACCTCTTCCATGTAGCCGGTTACGTTGTGGCGCGAATTCTCACCGGTCACGATGATGTGCAGATAACCAGGCTGGGGGTGGACGGTCAGCTCGTAGCCCACGAAGCGCCTCCCGTCCCGCGTGCGCACCGCCGTGCGCTCACGACGCGCCGCGACGCAACAGCAGGTGGGTCGCACGCTCGCCGGAGATGCTCTTCGTGCACTCGTAGCCGAGCGCGCGCAGGTCGATGTCGTGGAGCAGGTGCTCGCCCTCACCCAGCAGCACCGGCCGCAGCGCGAGGTGCAGCTCATCGATGAGACCTGCCTGCAGATACTGACGGATCGTCGACACCCCGCCGCCCACACGCACGTCGCGGCCGCCCGCGGCGGCGCGTGCCTGCTCGAGCGCGGCGCGGATGCCGGCGGTGACGAAGTGAAATTCCGTGCCGCCTGCCATCCTGAGGGTCGGCCGCGGGTGATGAGTGAGGACGAACACCGGTGTGTGATAGGGCGGCTCATCGCCCCACCAGCCCTGCCAACTCTCATCCGGCCACGGCCCGCGCACCGGACCAAACATGTTGCGTCCGATGATCCAGGCACCGATGCCCTCGAAGCCCTGCGCGGCGAGTGTGTCGTCGACGCCGGTCTCGCCGCCCTCCTGGCCGTGCATGCTGCGCCACGCGCGCGTCTGGAAGAACCACTCCATGAGCTCGGTACCGCGCACACCGAGGGGATTGTGCAGATCCTGCCCCGGCCCGGCGCCGTAGCCGTCGATGGAAAGTGCAAAGCTTCTGACGCAGAGTCTCGACACGTCCCGCTCCTTCTGGCGCAGTGCGCCCTCAACCTACTCCGCGTGCGCCGTGCGGAGCAAGGCGCGGCACACGCACGGCCCGCGGCGACCCACTGGCTTCACTGCCGCTGACGCAGCTCGCCGAGCGTGGCGACCTTAGGAAGCGCGTGCTGCCCGCCGGCGCCGGGCTGGGCAGCGGTCGGCGGGGACTCCGGCGTCGTGCCGAGCCTTCTCACCTTCCAGCCCGCGAGCTTCATCGAGTCGGGCAGATCGAGCGGCGACTTGTCGTTGCCGACGCTGCCGGCAAAGTCGATGGTGCGCGCAGCACCCTCCTCGGAATAGGTGAAGGACAGCTGATAGCTCGCCGCAGCATCGGCCTCCGGTACGGTCACCGATCCTGTCACCGTCCACGGCGCGCGGTACTCGGCCGACGTGCTGGCGGTCGCAATCCGGATCGGCTTGGCCTTCTCCGCGAAACGCACGTTCTGCGGCGGCCCGGGAGCGGGCCGCCCGCCCGGCAGCGCTGCGGTAAGAAGCACGATCACCAGTTGCGAGTTCAGTGCGGCCGCATCGAGTGCCTCGATCTCATTGGCGCCTTTTGCGGCAAAGCCCTGCGTCAGCATCCAGCGACCGCCGATCAGCAGGATCGTGCCGGAGGTGTGAGCGCCGCCATCACGCCGCTCGACCGCGATGCGCGCATCGCCATTTGGGGCGACCTCGAAGCGGGAGCTTGTGCTTGCGGGCCGCTCGGCCTCGGTCCGCAACACACGGATGTCGTTCGGTGCCCAGGCTGCCGAGCCTTCCGCGAGCTGAGCGCCGGCGGGCGCCGCCGCGGGAATGAGCGTGAGCAGCGCGAGCCAGCGCCTCATGATCCCGGATCTCACACCGCGTACCAGCGCCCGATGAGGACACGCCAGTGCCCGAGAACGCTGACCAGCAGCACCTCGCCGTACGTCCTCGAGGTACCGACGGCCACCAGTAGCGTACCGCGCGTCGGGGCTGAGAGAACTTCGAGCTTGAGGAAGTCATCGCGCTCGCAGGACGTGCCCGGCCGGTCGCTTGCCGGGCAGTCGTCGGCGGGGCGCGCGGCGTAAGGCCGAAGAACGAGGGCCGGATGACGGGGCCGCAGGCTCTCGAGGAGCACGGCGCCCACCGCGCTCTTCACGTAGACAGTCGCACCGCGCGGGAAACGCAGCAGCGGCCGCTCCGCGGCGGCCACCAGCGCACTCACCATGTCATCCGCCAGAATGACACCCGGCGCGGCGCGAAATGCCACGCCGAGCGCAATCAACGCGCTCGCGCCGCCGGCGAGGAAGGCAAGCCCGACAGGCCCGATGCGGCGCGCGGCCGCTCCGGCCGCCAGGTGCCGCGGCGGGAACCACGGTGCCAACATCACGCCGACGCGAGCGCCGGGGAGCGCGCTGCTCATGGTTTGCCCAACGCGACGAACTGGCCGCTGAACCGGCCGGCAACGCGTCCCAGGTGCTCGAGTACCGCCAACACGGTGATCCTCGCCTTGCCTCTGCGCGCCAACATATCCATGAACGGCTTCCAGCTCTCGGGGTGCTCGAGCATCGAGCGCGCCGTGAACTGCCCGAGGATGGGCGATTCGTATTCCATGTTGTTGCGTTGAATCACCAGGCGAGCGGCGATGCCCGCGGACTGAAGCCGCACGTGCAACAGCGCCCAGCTGGCGAGGATCGCGAGTGCCGATGCGCTGCCGCCAAATACCGTCTGCTGGTGATTGAGATTTGGCTCGAGCGGAGCCTGCAGGGTGATGGCGTCATCCTCGATGGCGAGCACTGAGACTCCGATCGCCTTCGACAGGGGAATGTGCTCGTGGATGTAGCGCGCAAGCTCGTGTGGCTCCATGGACTCTCCCTGGTCACGCGCCCGCGGGCGGTTCGCGCTCCGCGCGGGCGCTGTCAGGCCACCTCAGCCGAAGAAGCAGGAATTCCTGTCCTCCCGAACCAGGGCGACGAACTCCTCGAGCGTGGCGACGTCCGGCGCCGGCTGGTAACTGTGCCACTTCATATCCTGACGCAGCCAGAAAACGCGCCAGCGGCGCACCGTGCGTACGTAGGTCGCCTTGGCAACGGGAAGCTCGATTCTCTCGCCAGGGGCGCCACCGCACGGGCGCCGCACCTCGAAGATCTCGACGCTCTGACCCGATACCCGATACGCGAGGTCAAGCTGCTGGCGGAGGTGGTGTGGGGGACGGCGGCCTTCCACGAAGGCACCTACCGTCCTGCGCACGCGTGCACTCTCGAGCTCGGTGAGCGCCACAGCAGCCAAGCCTTACCCGCAACCGCCGCCAAGGCCGCGATTCCACCACCGGCAGGGAACAGAGACAAGTTGCATCAGGCGCCGAGCCTCAGGCCTGCATCAGCTGGTGCCTTCGACAATGCGCACGTCGCGGTCGGCGCCGTTGCCGAGCGCGCGCAGCGCTTCCTGGTACCCGGCGCTGTCATGCGCGGCGATGGCTTGGGCGAAGCTATCGAATTCGAGCAGGACGATGCGCTCGTGAAGGCCGCCTTCGTAAACGCGCGCGGGCATCCCGCGTGCCAGGAATCGGCCGCCGGCAGCTTCCAGTGCGGGACCGGCGAGCCTGGCATACGCGGCGAACGCCTCCTGGTCACGTATCGAACGGTACGCGGAAATCCAATATGACTTGGCCATGGTTGTTCTCCAGGTTCGTAGGTCATCGGTCCCGATTGTCAGATGGCGGGTCGCCGTTTGAGCCACAGACCGGACATACCTGTTGCTCGTGAAGCCACTCCAACCACCGGACGGCGCGTTGTCTCGCGGCCCGCCACACCCAGTTCGCACCACAGACAGGACACCTGACCGTGCCGAAATAGATGAACAGACCAGCCGCCGCGACGAGTGCCGATACGCCGGAGTAAGCCGCAAAGTGTCGAGCTGGAATCCCGTGAAGAAACCATCGGGGCACTGCGTGCATGACCAGCGCCAACGCAACGCCGCTATTCGCGACGTGCAGCTTCCAGGTCTGATGCGTCCGGTCGATGAGCGGGCCGTAAATGCTCACCTGCCACCTAACGGAGACGATTGTCAGACGGCATCACGACCCCGTCCTCCGCGAAGAACATATAGCCACCTGGAGCGCCGAGAAATCTGTGCCACCAGGACAGCAGGCCGATCCGCATGATGGTCAGATAAGGCGTGCCACCGCGGTTTTTGAACGCATACGAGCTCGAAGACCACTCGGACCCGACAACTTCCACGGCGCGAACCTCCGCTTCGACAGGATCACCGGCGCGGACTTGCACGATTCGAAGGAAACCAACCGCCAAAGCGGTGTCGATTGGCACCACAATGCCTCGACCCTGGACGGTTACCTCATATCTCGGCACATTCAACCGTCTGACGATGAAGTTGCAGGAGCGCGCGGAAACGTCGACCGGGAGCCCAGGCGCACGCTCTTTGCCGCCTCGACGGCGCGTCACCACCGGCCGTTCACGTCACGGCTTCTTGACTGCGATGGCCTCACGCCCGAGGCTGAGAATACGACGGACGAGCCGTCGTTGCAGCTGTACGCGAGCATCAGGCCGCACGCCAATGCGCGCGCTCGATCGCGTAAACGTCTACCTCGTAACCCCGTAACAGGAGATGGCGCTCGAAACGCTGGCCGAGCCGTTCGGCCAGGCGAATAGACCTGAGATTCAGCGGCGCGATCAGGCTGGCGGCCCGCGACCAGCCGAGCGTGTCGAAGGCGACCCGCAGAGCCGCAGTTGCAGCCTCGAACGCGTAACCCCGCCCCCAGTAATGCCGAGCGAGGGCCCAGCCGACTTCGCGCTCCGGCCACCCTTCCGGATTGTGAAGACCCACGCGACCCACGAAGGCGCCACTCCCGAGCTCCTCAACCACCCACATGCCATATCCCCGCAGTGCCCAGTGTCCAATGAGCATCGCGAGCTGACGCCATGCGTCCTCACGCGATAGCGGCCCCCGATCGCCAACATACCGCATGACTTCGGCATCGGCGCACAAAGAGGCGTAGTCGTTGAAGTCCGACTCCGCGGGCGGGCGAAGCCGCAGACGCGGAGTATCCAGCAAAGGAACTGCGCGGATCATGTCGTGGCGCAAAGGAGTGAGGTTGAGGGCCTATACTCCCATGACGGTCTGCGTAATCCGGCAGAGCAAATACTCGATCAGCGCCGCGAAAACCGCCGCTACCAGGAGGCGCTTTCGCAGAACGGACTCCAGGGCCGCGCTTGACGCAGCGGTCTGTGACGACGCGTCGCCAACCCCTGTGCTCATGAGCACACTGAAGAACCAATACATCGCGGCCGCTGCAATCAGCAGGCCCATTGCGAGCGTGATAACCAGGAACAGCCTGGGGCGATCAATCTTGACTGGCCACAAGTAGCGATATGCGACTGGCACAACGAGAACGAGTGCGAGAATCACGATCGGAGCGGCAAAGAGGAGCAACACGGACTGTCCGGTCTGTGACGGTGAATTTGCTGGGTCGCCCGCAAGCATCCGACAAGCGCCGCGGAACCACAAGCCGCTCGCGGAGCCCTGCAACCACTGTTGCGGGCGGGCCGCCTCACCGGATCAGCGCTCGCGGCAAACCGCCTCCACGTTGTTGCCATCCGGGTCGATCACGAACGCGGCATAGTAGCCGGGTGGGTAGCCACTGGCGGGATCCCGAAGTCCGGGCGGGCCGTTATCGATTCCGCCGGCTTTGAGCGCGGCCGCATGAAACGCGGCGACCTCGGCGCGACTCCTGGCGGCGAAGGCGGTGTGCTGCTTCACACCATGCGGGTGAAAGCGGTCAATCCAGAAAATCGGGTAGTCGACGCCGTACCCGATGCCGTCGATTCCGGAGCTCTCGGGAAGCTGCATGACCCGACGGAGGCCAAGGGCGCCCAAAGCCGCATCGTAAAAGGCGGCAGAACGGCCGACGTCCGCGACTCCGATGCCGGTGTGGTCGATCATCGACCACCAGCCGAGCGGGCCGCGGGTCCGTTTGGTCGTCCGGCGCCCGCGGCGCGTGACCACGAGCCGTTCAAGGACCCCTCAGCCGATTGTTGGACTTCAGCCGCAAGACCGAACCCAGACCGGACGGTGGCGCCACCAGCTCTACACCGATCAGGCGCCCGAAGTTATCGAGTTGCAGAGACGCATAGCGAGGCCGGGAGAACGTGATCACCTGGCCAAGTTTCTGTCCAACGATGTTGCGTTCGATAGAGTTCAGCTTCTGCGGCGGCTCCAAAGCGACCGAACCGAGGTTGGCCTCAGAATCGAACCGGACAGTCTTCACGATGCAGGCTTCCAGCTCGCGTGCAAGGTCGGCCCGGCCTGTGGCACGGAGCTCCGCGCCCAAGACGAAGGCGAGCTGAGGGAAGAGGCTAGCGAAGGACTGCATGCTGATGTCTGACGGTGAACTTGAAGGGCCGCCCGGCAGCACCGGGTGAGCGCCGCGAGCGCGTACCGGCTCTCAGTTCCCGCGGTGCCGAGCCAGCCACCTTTCGCGCGCGCCTCCAGTGATTGTCAGGCTGCGCCTGGTTCGTCTTCGACCACTGCATCAGCTTCGATCTCAACCAGCCAGTCCCGATCAATTAACCCCGAGACCTGCACCACGGTGCACGCTGGCCGTATGTCCCGAAGATACTCGCCATGGACACTGGCCACCAGTGGCCAGTCCTCGATGCGAGTAAGCAGAATCCTGGTTCGCACCACGTGGCGCAGTGAGGCGCCGGCGCCTTCGAGGGCAGCCGCTATGATTTCGAAGCAGCGGCGGGCCTGCGCCGTTGCGTCGCCCCGGCCGACAGTGGCGCCGTCCGGTCCAATAGGTGCGGTACCCGCGACGGAGACAATCGCACCGGCGCGCACCGCCCGCGAGAAGCCAACGCTTGCCTCGTACGGGCTACCACTCGAGACGAGCTTGCGCATGAGGTCCCCTCCAACGATCGTTCGCTCTCATGTCGCACGCTTCAGCGCAGCTCCCCTTCGAAATGAACCTTGGCGAGCCACAATAGCGAGAACACGAAGCACCCGACGCTGAGCCCGAGCATAACTACAATCAGCTGGCGCAGGCGAAAATCCCACCGTTGGTCGGCGAGATATGCGGAAACGGCTGCCATCAGGTAGAGGTATCCAACCACCGTCAGAGGAAGCAGCGTCAGCACGAGAACTGTGCCGTAGCCGCCAAGCCGCGGACGCAGGAGCGCCCACCAGCAGATCTCTGCAACGATGGCCGCACCGATCCAAAGGCGCCACCTTCGAAGCGCTGGAGTTTGCGGAGTGAGGCGCATATGGAGACCTAACGGTGAAGTTGAGGGGCCGCCCTGAAGAGCCAACCGGGCGGCGCAGGCGCACGCCGGGCCGGGGCGTCCGCGGCGCATTCTTTCGTCTCCCCGACCGGGACGTCGTAAACCCCGGAGGACCAGGGATGTTCAGGCCGACAACGTAGCAAAGTACGTTCTCATGGGGCAGCCGTCCGGAGATCACATGCGCGGCAGAGGATTGAAATTGTAATCGATTTGCAACCGCTTTCAGATCGAGTGTCCGCGCCCCCTGCAACCATTGTCGGAGGACCCGTCCCAACGACAGTCATGGCGCGAGCTGCTTAAACATGACGAATGCGTCGACGTAGCCCAGCTTTTGATGGTTGAACGCCCCAGGAAGCCGGCCTACGACTGAAAACCCCAATCGCTCCCAAAGTCGAACAGCGCGTGTGTTCGTGGCAACAACGAAATTGAACTGCATCGCCTTAAATCCCATGGCCAACGCCTGTGCCTGAGAGTGCTCGCACATCCGGGAGGCGATACCCCGTCCCTGCATCGTTCGGGGCACAACGTAGCCACAGTTGCATACGTGTGCGCCCAAACCAGGCTGATTTGGCTTGATGAAATAGGTGCCGAGGACTCGCCCTTGTGAATCGCACGCTATGAAAGTCTTTGCCGGCGCCTCGACCCAGGCTTTCCGGATCTCCTCCTCAGTACTTTGCGGCGAGAATGTATACGTGTCGCCGGCGCGGACTATCTCCTCGAGGATTGGCCAAGTCTCAGGCCAGTCCGACTCGCGATACTCACGAATCTCCAACATGGCAGGAAGCCAGCCCGGGAAGCCCTGATCGAATGTCAGAGGTCATGCCGTCTGCGAAGGAGCTCCACCTTATCGTCTTCCAATGCTGCCTGATCCGGATAGTGGACCAAGCCGGCAAAGCTCGTGTCTACCAGGACTCCGTCGTGAAGATGCGTCCACTGCTCCTTAGTGTCCGGATGAAGAAAGATGCCGTCCTCGATGCAGGCCACGACCAGGCCCTCGTGTCTCACATCGATAGTGACCACGTCTCCAACATGAATGGGCTGTCCGTCGTGGTAGCGCATGCATGACCTCTAAGGATCTCGCGCCAGTGAGCATCCGGGTTTCCTGGCTCCGTCGTCAAGGCGTGCACAAGAGCGTGTCCGCTCCAGGAGAGCGAGCCGCGGCAGCGCTGAACGCGGCCCCGCGCCAACAGTGCCGTCTACGGTGAAGTTGAGAAGCATGTCAGCTCGCATGACGAGCCACGATGTTCAGAGCAATCAAAGGCACGAGATTCAGAAGCAGGATGCCGACCTTATAAACGGCCATACCCCCATAGTGAAGGGCATCGAACTGAGCCGTCGTCAAACGAAACCATCGCCCATGCAGCTTGAACATCCAGTCATGGGCGAGCGAAAAGGCCACGAACCATAAGAGCAAGACCAGGTAGTTGAGGATGGTGCACCACAAGAGGAAGTCACTGACCGGGAACTGATTCATGGTGTCTCCCGCGATGGTAGCTAACGGTGAAGTCGAGGGGCCGCCCGCGGCGCCCGACCCGCGCCGCCTGCGCGTAAGCAGCGACCGTTCACGACCCCCGCCAACCATTGTTGGGCCGCCGGAACCGCCATGTGTGCTCGCCTCCTGGGTATTTCTCAGACCTTACGTCCCGCACCGGGGAAGATGCTGTTTAGCCCCGCAGCGGCGTCGACACCAAAGAAAACCGCACCAACAGGAACCCGGTTCTCCACGGCTGAGATCACGGAGCCCAGGCCAGCGCCGCCGAAACCCCCGCACAATTCAATAAATTCCACACCATCCGCGACCAGCTGCTGAGCCACGGCTGGCGCATCCGCCACGCCTGGGACGCCCACACAAACAAGAGACCCAATCACATCTCGACGAGTCTGCGTGGAAGAGTCATCGAGGGGATATATGAATGCCCACTTCATTTAAGTCTCCAGGGGCCGCCCGGAAGCGCCACCAGCCGCTCACCGTCCCGTCCTAGGATTGTGAGGCGGCGCCCCTCGCGGCGCCTGCATCAACGTCCGCAGGCTCAGTCCTGCCAGCACTGCTGCATTCACACCGTGGATCACGGCACGGGGATCGGTAAGATGACCAATCACAGCCCCAAAACCTGCGGCAACCGCCAACCAGGCTAGCGACGCGACAAAGCTTACCCAGGCCAGCGGCCGGTCGGTTGGCCGCCCCACGCGTAAAAGGTTGAGCGCAGCGACGAGGAGCGCAGCCAGGGAACCGGATAGCGCCCAGAGAAGCTGGGATGGGTCGTTGTGAAAGACACGCCAAGAGCCGCCTGCATGGAGCAGCCCACCCACTATCAAGAGCCAGCCGAAGATGCGATCCAGTATGGTCACGGAGCCTTCCAACGATCGTTGGACATCACTTCTGCAAGTATCGTGGCACAGTACTTTGAAGCAACCTGATCAGAATCGGGTCCATGTATTCGTACTCGTCTGGGATATTCAGGCATATTATTCGCTGATCCTTGAGATATGGCCTGAACTTCTTTAACAGCTTGTTTCTGTGCGACCTCTCCATGACGAAGATGGAGTTGGCCCATTTCAGCAGCTCGGGCGTGATCGATCTCGTGGCGGTTGGTTCCAGGCCCGCTGATGCCACCTCAATATGCGGCCATGATGAGAAGACCCGCTCGGCTGTTGGGCTGCGAAAGCGATTCTGACTGCACACGAACAGAACGTGGTGCATCAGTGATGCCGTAGGTACCAACCGTTCACGGAGCCCTCCAACGATTGTCAGGCGTCCGCAGCGCGACTTCTGTGCCTGAGGTAGCCCCAAACTGCGGGAAGCGAGAGCGCCAGGAACACAAAAGTCTCCATCGAGCCCGCTCGTTCATACGGATACCTGGTGAGCCCAAGTCCCTGGATGATCCAGGGAGCGGTCGCTGCGAAGATCATTGCTGTAGCCAGGAGCAGGAAACCCCACTGTCTACCTGCTGCCAGCGCCGCTCCAGATAGAGCAATGGCCATCCCGCCGCAACCTATGCCAATACCCCACAGCCTCCAGTGATGCAGCCACATCGAGCTGTCGATCCCGGAAGGGGCGGGTGAGCGAGCGATCGCATTTGCCAAGGCTGCCATGGACGGCCCATGCATGATTCCCACAATCCCGGCTGCCGCCACAGCAATGCCCAGAATCAGGATTACGATGCCGCCGACACGGAGCGACATGAGCTCACCCAACGATTGTTACCTGCCATGACACGCCATCAGCGGAGCCGGCGCATTGATCCTACGCCGTACGCACCGTCCCCCAGCATGGCTTGAACAATGAGCATGATTGACCATGCGATGGGAAGCTCGGCGCCAGCGGCGGTGAAGAAGTACCCTCGGCGGATGAGCCAAAAGTATGAGGCCCCAATCATAAGCGGCAATGCATACAAGCTGACCCATCGCGTGTATATACCCGGGATCAGGAGAAGCGCTCCAGCAACCTCTGCGGAAAAGGCATACCAGGGGACGAAGCCCGGGTAGCCGTTCGCGTGGAAGCTCGACCACCAGGTGTGAAACCCACCCGGGAGTACTTTGAACTTCCAATAAAGGTGCGCCAAGAACATCAACCCGAGGGTCAGTCGAAGCAGGAGAGCGGCGTGCGGTGTCGCACGCGACACTAAGGCGCGTTTCATGTCAGCTAACGGTGAAGTCTTCTCGCGCCCGCGCGCGGACACACAGACCGTTCACGCTCCCCTGCAACGATTGTTACACGGCAGGCTTGGCATTGGGCCTGATGTGCCAGATGGCAATGCTTGCAATGTTAATCAAGAACACCGCGGCGGCAGCAACCTCGGCCCAGATCGTGAAGTTCATGGCTGCGGAGTGGTGAGCGATGGGTGCTCGAGTGTAGTGAAGGAGGCCATCAAAGCCGAAGCCGCCGTAAATGGCCAGTACAATCAGGCCGACGCGACGAAAGCCACCGCGGTAGATCACATAGCCCAAGAGACCGACCGCCGTGGTGCAGCACCATGCCAAATAGACGTCGGCACGGGTCCACGAAGCAGGCAGGTGCGGATATTGAGCCAAATACTCGGCATTGTGCGTGAAGTGCAAGAGGCTGGCCGCAGCGTATAACGCCAGGAGCCAGGGCATCATCTGGCAAGCACTGCGTCGGACAAACGCGACGGTCATGGGTACTGCCGCCTGGCGGAGAAGTTGAGGTGCCCCGCAGAATCGCCAAGCAAGCGCCGCCGGCGCACACGGTCTTTTCGCGCCCGCGGCGCGTAACCACTGACCCGTTCAAGGACCCCTCCGAGGGTTGTCAGGCGGCAACGTGGCACAGTCATCAGCCAATCACCGCGAGACATGCCGTCAGGGCGGCAGTTATATGACTTACGATGGGACCAAGGACGTCGAGCGCCACGTTGCTGCAGTTTTTGTCCGACGCACAAGCACTGGGAGCCTCGAGGCCTACATACCCTCGTTCTTTGGTGATGCTCAGCGGCAGATCGAACAGAGCTTTCAAAAGGCGCTCGATAACATGCAGGCCAGATACCGCAGCCGTCCCGAGGTATCACGTCAACCAGCCTCTTCTCGGCTGGAGACACGACCTACGTCTAGCTCGCGACCGGCCATGACGTTACCGCGCAACGGCAAGCACCGCGGGTGCATGATCTCTTCCGCGCCCGCGGCGCGTAACCTCGGACTTCCTCGATGGAGCTCCGCCGGGTGCTCCACGCGCGTCATGGTCCGTAAACTCTTCGCGTTTCCTTTGCTTCCGCAGGAGTCGATAGTGCAGGATCCGCTCTGCGGCAAGGGTGAAACACAAGCGGGAGGTGGGAGATGATCAAGGTGACTGTAATGTATCCCAATACCCCAGGCGCCCGATTCGACCACGTGTACTACCGCGACAAGCATATGCCGTTGGTCCAAGCGCGAATGGGCAAGAGCTGCAAGCACTATAGCGTTGACAAGGGGTTGGGCGGCGGCGCTCCAGGTGCAGCGGCGCCCTATGTTGCGATGTGCCACATCTTCTGTGAGTCCCTGGAAGCGTTCCAGGGTGGCTTCGGGCCACACGAACGGGAGATTATGGCCGACATCTCCAAGTACACAGACCTGTCTCCAGTGATCCAGATCAGCGAAGTAGTCGTCGGCGAGCCACGCGCCTGACTGAACGATGGGGCCCACTCCAACGATTGTCAGTCGCCAGCGCGTTCGGGAAGCCGTGCTCTAAGACGCGCGTACGCTTCGTCGAGTCCAGGCGTTAAGCCCATAAAGGAGATGCTGAACGGCGAAACCCCAGCCGCACGGCTTGCTGCCGCGAGCCTCCGTACCACAGCCGAATCCTGGGGAAGATACCGCTCTTCGTTTCGGAGCCACAATGATATTAAGCGTCGGCGTCTCACTTGGGCGATCGAAACGGAAGCAATGTCCTCCCAGGGAATGCGTCCAATGCGCAGGCGTCGATCGAATACGCCGAGCTCGTCAATAACGACAGTTGGGCCGTGCCTGAAGAGCTGAGACAAGATTCCCACGAGGCAAAGGCCAAAAAACGTGACCCCAAACCACCCGGTGAATCCGGCGCCGATTTGAGCCGAGAAGTAACTCGCGGCGATCATCAGAGCCGCGACCCCGGCGAAGCCCAGCGTACGCGGAATCGAAGTTCGGTATTCCATGCTGGCGTCTAATGGTGAAGTTGAGGGGCCGCCCTGAAGCGCCAGAT
>Ga0318540_10000202_pt1 | contig 15340 bp, 14 predicted proteins | sample GRESIP166b4f25_FD_203485 | JGI IMG/M metagenome (GOLD analysis project Ga0318540, IMG submission 203485) | Tropical soil microbial communities from Luquillo Experimental Forest, Puerto Rico - GRE.SIPMG.166b4f25 | ecosystem: Environmental > Terrestrial > Soil > Tropical forest > Bulk soil...
GAGCAGAAATTTGTGGTCGTCGCGATAGAGCACGAGCACGACCGGCCGGTCGTAGATCGGATTGCCGCTCCTCGAGCTGATCCGCGCGCGCCAATGCTCGGACAGAAAGGGTTGCAGATCGGTGATCTGGTGCTCGAACTCGTGCGAGGTCGTGCCGGTCAGCGCCACCTCGTGCCACATCAGCCCGGTGGCGGCGGCCATCGAATTGGGCACCAGCCACGGCGCCTCCGAATAGTACATGTTGGTGATGACGAGCAAAGTCGCCGGATGCTCGAACAGCCGATCCGGCATTTTGTCGAGTACGAGGCGGACGTCCTCGAGGCTGATCTCCTTGCCGACGACATAGCTGGGCAAGGTCGGAAAGCGCTGGTGGATCGCGCGCATGACGCGCGTCAGCAAAGTGCCGTCGCCGACCCCCGCGTCGAAAATGCGGATCGCGGGCGGGCGCGGATAGATATTGCCCAGTTCCATCGCGACCCGCTGCGCAACGACCCATTTCTCGCTGCAGGTGTTGACGAACAGCAGATATTTCTGCCGATTGTCGAAGAAACGGAAAACCGGCTCGCCGGTCGCCAGCGGCACCGTGTTCGTCACTACCAGCGCCGTCTTCACCGCCGATCCCCGCGGTTCACGTTTCAATGAAGCGTTTGATCAGCCGATTGACTTCGCCCGCTTGTTCCATATGCGGGAGGTGCCCCGCTTGCTCGAAGATATGAACGGGCAAGCGAGCCGCCAGCGCTTCGGCGTGTGATACCGGGATGATCCGGTCCTCGCGGCCCCAGATGATTTGCACCGGCAATGGCAGCGCGGCGATCTCGGCGGCGATGTCGAGGGATTGCCTGCCGTCGGCGAAGCACGCCTCGGCGATCCTCGTCAATGCCGCAGTGACGCCGTCCAGTCGCTTATAGCGCAGCACGTCCTCGACCATCGTGCGGCTGACGAGCGCCGGGTCATAGACCAGCAAATTGAGCACCTCCGTCGCTTCGCGGCGGCGCGAGGCGCGCACGAAACCGTCGATGAATGCCGCGTTGATCTCGGCCCCTAGCCCCGCCGAGGCGATCAGCGTCAAGCTCGCTACCCGTTCGCCGCGCCGCAGCGCCAATAATGCCGCGACGGCGCCGCCCATCGAATGACCGATCAGATGGACCCGCTCGACGCTGAGCGCATCCAGTGCAGCGCCGACGACCCCGGTCAGGCTTTCGGCATCGCCTGCGCTGACGTTTTTGGCCGATCCGCCATGACCCGGCAGATCCAATGCGATGACCCGCCGTCCCTCGGCAAGAGCGGGCTGCGTGAACATCCAGGTATTGAGGTCGGCGCCAAAGCCATGCAGCAACAGGACGGGCACGCCCAGCCCTTCGCCCAGCTCGAGATAGCGCAGCCGCAGGCCCGCGGCTTCGACCTCACGCGAATTAGCAGCTTCGGCATCGGTCCCCGCATCGGTCGCCGGCTCGGGGATCGCAAACACGGCGAGCAGGGCGCCGACCGGCAAGGTGGCACCAGCCGGTGCCACGATCCGCCGCAAGACGCCGCCCGCTGGCGCCTCGACGACGTTGGTGATCTTTGTCGTCTCGATCTCGAGGACCTCCTCGCCCTCAGCAAAGCTTTGGCCCTGCTGCTTGAGCCAGCCGACGACTTTGCCCTCGGTCATCGTCAGGCCCCATTTCGGCATCGTGATCGCAGTGATTTCAGCGGGCATTACGGACCTCCTTCGTCATTCCCGCACAAGCGGGAACCCAGGGGGGCTGGTACCCAGCGTGGGGCCTGGGCCCCCCGCGTTCGCGGGGGCGACGAAAAAGCCGTTGGTCACCTCCCGTACCCATAGACCTCACGCACTGCCGCCGTGATGCGGTCGGGGCTCGGGATGTAGAGCTTTTCGAGCGACGGTGCGAACGGCACCGGGGTGTGCGGGGCGGTCACCCGTTTGACCGGAGCTTTCAGCGACGGGAAAGCTTTTTCGGCGACGAGTGCGGCAATGTCGGCAGCCATGCTGCAGCGCGGCGTCGCCTCGTCGACGACGACGAGACGGCCGGTGCGTTCGACGGATTCGAGGATCGTGTCCTCGTCGAGCGGCGAGGTCGTGCGCGGATCGATCAGGTCGCACTCGATCCCGTCCTTCGCGAGCGCATCCGCCGCTTCGTCGGCGTAATGCACCATGCGGGAGAGAGCGATGACCGTCACGTCGTCGCCATCGCGCACGATATTGGCCTCGCCGAACGGGATCGCGTAGGGTTCGTCCGGCACCTCGGCGCGCAAATCGTACATCAGCTTGTGCTCGCAGAAGATCACCGGGTCGTCGTCCCGGATCGCCTGGATCAGCAGACCCTTGGCGTCATAGGCGTTGGACGGCACGACGCATTTGAGCCCGGGCACCGAGGTGAAGATGTGGTAGAGGCTCTGCGAGTGCTGCGCGGCGGCGCTGCGGCCGGCACCGATCATCGTGCGGATCACCAATGGTGTCTTCGCTTTGCCGCCGAACATGTAGCGGAACTTGGCGGCCTGGTTGAGGATCTGGTCGAAGCAGACGCCGAGAAAATCGCAGAACATCAGTTCGGCAACGGGGCGCAGCCCGGTGACCGCGGCACCGGCGGCAGCGCCCATGATCGCCGACTCTGTGATCGGCGTATCGATGACCCGAGCGTCGCCGAATTCACCCAGGAGCCCCTTGGTGACGCCGAGGACACCGCCATAGGCGTCGCGCTGCCCCTGTGAGCCGGCGCCGCCGGCGACATCCTCGCCGATCACGACGACGCGCGGGTCGCGCCGCATTTCCTGCGCCAGCGCCTCGTTGAGGGCCTGGCGGATCGATTTCAGTGCCATCGCCTGCTCCTCAATACGAGACGTAGACGTCGTGCAACAGCACATCGGGGTCGGGAGGCGGCGCCGCGCGCGCCACTTCCGCCGCATGGTCGATCAGGGCGGCAACCTCGCTCTCGACCGCATCGAGTGTTGCCGGATCGAGCAGCCCTGCCTCGCCGACGCGGCGGCGGAAATGTTTCAGGCAATCGCGCTCCTCGCGCAGGCGCCTGACCTCGTCCTTGCCGCGATAGAGCTGCGCGTCGCCCGAGTGGTGGCCGTAGAAACGGCAGGTGTCGACCTCGATCGCGCTCGGTCCCTGGCCGGTGCGGGCGCGTTCGACCGCCTCGCGCGCCGCTTCATGCACTGCGAAGAAATCGTCACCGCTGACTTTGACAGCCGGAAGACCAAAGCCCGCGGCGCGCCCGGCGATGTCGCGGCTGCCGACCGCGTACTCGTAAGGCGTGCCCTCGCCATACTGGTTGTTCTCGAACACAAAGATCGCGGGCAGTTTCAGCACCACTGCCATGTTCATCGCCTCAAAGGTGGTGCCCTGGTTGGAACCGCCGTCGCCGGTAAACGACACCGCGACGGTGCTGCGTCCTAGTGTCTTGGCCGTCAGCGCCGCGCCGACGACCAGCGGCGGGCCACCCCCGACAATGCCGTTGGCGCCGAGCATGCCCTGGTCGAGGTCGGCGATGTGCATCGAGCCGCCCTTACCACCGCAAATACCGGTCTTTTTGGCGAACAACTCTTGCATCATCAGAGTCACGTCGCAGCCTTTGGCGATGCTGTGGCCGTGTCCGCGGTGGGTGCTGGCGATGTAGTCCTGCGGCGCCAGATGCATGCACATCCCGACTGCCGCGGCTTCCTCGCCGGCATAGAGATGCACAAATCCGGGAATTCCGCCCTTCGAGAATTCTTCCTGGACGCGCTCCTCGAAGCGGCGGATCGTGACCATGTCACGATAAGCGCGGACCAACTCGTCGCGATTCAATTGCACGGCACCCCTCCCTATGCGACGGCGTAGATTGCGATTCTGCCCGTTTCGGGGCCGCTTCACAATCGCCGCTTCGACACGATCAGTCGTGCGGGATTTCCGGTCCTCTCGGAGAAGCCAGCGTACGCCTGACGGCGTCCTGCACGTCGCGGGGCTGCACTGCCAGCGCATCGCAGATCCGGCGCAGCTGCCGCCGCAGGTCATAGACCTGGTCGAGGAGGCCGAGGACGAGCGGCATCGCCTCCTCATCGATCGCAAACTGGTGACGTATTTCGAGGATCAGCTTGACGCGCGCGACATCGACTTCATGAAAGATCCAGGTTTGTCCCCGCGGCTCGGGCAGCACCCAGCGGTTTGCGATCCAGCGGGCGAGATCCCGGCTATCGAGCCCGTGGAAACTATGCAGCAGCTCCTCGAACGCCATCATGCCGAGGGCATCCCTTGTCTGGGGTCGACTGAACGCTGCGGCGCCCATTTTTCGAGAAAGGCCGCAAGCTCGGGATCGCCGCTCTGACCAATAACCACCTTGAGGATCACGATCTGGTCGCCCACGCGGCCCCTCCGCCGAATGCCTTTGCCGCGCAGCCTCAACTGCCCGCCGGTATCCGACCCCTTCGGGATCGTCATCGTTACCGGGCCAGTGACCGTCGGCACCGGAACCCTGGCGCCGAGCACTGCCTCGGCGAGGCTGACCGGCAGCTCGACGAGAATATTGTCGCCGTCGCGGCGGAACAGCGGGTGCGGCGCGACGTGCACTTCGATCAGCGCGTCGCCGGCCGGCCCGCCGCCAAAGCCCGGCCCGCCCTTGCCGCGGAGCCGCAGTACCTGACCATCCTCGATCGCGGCAGGGATCGTCACGTCGAGCCATTCCTCGGGGGCGAGCGACAGGCGCTGCGTGCCGCCGGTTGCGGCGGTGGTGAAATCGACGGTCAGCGTGAAATGGCGGTCGCCGCCACGGGCCCGAAAGCCTTCGCCGGCTTGCCCTCGCCCCCGACGTCCGGCCGAGCCGAAGGCGGCGAACAGATCCTCGAGGTCGCTGAGATCCATTTCGCCCTCGGGTTGATATCGCCAACCCTGCGCGCCCTCGGCATAAGTCCGATAGCTCCGCTGCGGCCGCTCCTGGCCGGTCTCATCGATTTCCCCGTGGTCGTAGCGCGTCCGCTTTTCGGGATCGGAGAGCAGGTCGTATGCCGCGGAGATCGCCTTGAACCTTGCTTCCGCCTCGGGTTTGCCCGGGTTGAGATCAGGGTGAAACTGCTTGGCGAGCTTGCGATAGACCTTTCGAATCTCATCGGCGCTGGCGTCCGGCTTGACACCCAGCACCTCATAGGGAGTTTGCGGCATCCGCGATCAGCGCTGGCGCAGGCGCTGGCGCTGCGCCGTGGTCGTCGCACGCTCGACCCGGACGGTCACGTTGCGCTCGCCGCCGGCGCGCACCACAGTCAGCTCTACCTCGTCGCCGATGCGCGACAGGCCGACGCGGTTGCGCAACTCGCTGCCGCTGCGCATCGGCGCGCCGTTGATCGCGACTATGATGTCATTGGGCCGCAGCCCGGCGCGCTCGGCCGAAGACCCGGGCTCGACGCGGGCGATAACCGCCCCCTCGGTGCGCCTGGTGTCGAGCGCCTGCGCGAGATCGGGGGTTAGGTCCTGGATCGCGACGCCGATGCGTCCGTGCCGGATCTCACCGTAATTGATCAACTGGTCCATGACGAGGCGGGCCATGTTGATCGGGACGGCGAAGCCAATCCCGACATTGCCGCCGGTAGGGGCGACGATTGCGGTGTTGATGCCGACGATCCGGCCCTGCAGGTCGACGAGCGGCCCGCCGGAGTTGCCCGGATTGATCGAGGCGTCGGTCTGGATGAAGTCCTCATAGCCCTCGATGCCGAGACCGCTGCGTCCAAGCGCGCTGATGATCCCCGACGTAACGGTCTGGCCGAGCCCGAACGGATTGCCGATCGCCAGCACAAAATCGCCAACCTGCAGACGGTCGGAATCGCCCACCGGAACCGCGGTCAGACCGCTCGCGGGGATCTGCAACACGGCGATGTCGGTTTCGGGGTCGCGGCCGATCAGTTTGGCGTTGAGGCGGCGATTGTCCTTGGTCGTCACTTCGATGCTGGTCGCGTTCTCGACGACATGGGCGTTGGTGAGCACATAGCTTTGGGCGGCGTCGACGATGACGCCCGACCCGGCCGCCTCGGTTTCGCGCTCGATCGGCCCCGGACGCAAGTTGAAGAAACGTCGGAAGACCGGATCTTGCAACAGCGGGTTGTCTTCCCGCACCCGGCCCTTGACCGAGATCCCGACGACACCGGGCGTGATCCGGCTGACGACCGGCGCCAGGGTTTGCATCGGCGAGCCGCCGGCTTCCGGGATTGGGGCGCCGGCGAGAGTTGCAGCAGGGTAGCCCGTCGTCAGAGCGATCCCGCCTGACACAACGAACGCCGCAAGGACCCGGTTCATCGCTTGGAGACCTTAACACTGGCAGAAACCCATCTCGGCAAACAGACCGCCAGCAGGAATGTTTTCGGTAGTGTCCTAATCTAACCCCTCGCGCGATAGCTTCAAGGGACGCATCCGGCGGGTTGGCAGCACTCTCGGTATTAGGCTGGTAAGCTATTGTTTTGGTGGGTTTTTTGCTTGCGCCGGTGAAATTATCGAGGCATCATCGCGGTTCCCGGGCAGGCGCGGTTACGGGAGTAGCAAGATGAGCGAGGCGAAGCCGAAAGCTGCCGAGTACCGGCTGACCACGGCGGAGATCATCTATCAACTTCCCGATCACCCCGATTTGCTGCAGAGTTTCGTTTGGCAAAAGCTCGACCGCGCGCCCGATTTTCCTGAGCTGCGCCGCTTTCTCGAATTTTGGAGCCGCAATATCGAGGGCAAGCTCCACTCGGTAAAGATCGGTCAGGCGCGGCTTCCTGCCCGCCGGTTCCGGCATGTCAAAGCGACCTTCACTGCGCATTAGCAGGATGGGGAGAAACTCGGTCTCTGAGCTGATTTTTCATTGGCGCAGGAATTCCGCGTAGGCTGCCGGCAGTAGCCGCGCCAGGCGTTCGGCCCACTCCCTCTGGCCGGCGGCCTCGGCGATCAGGTCCTGGCGGATCTCGATCTCGACATGCGGCAGGCCGCGCTGCTCGCCATGCACCGGGACGGTGTAGTCGGTCAGGTCGGTGACCCGGTAGGGCTCATTCTCGCCGACTATCAGCTCACCTTCGGCGCGCAGCAACTCGGCTAGAGGATGCGCAACGCGCGAGTCGCGGTTGAACAGCACCGCCACATGCCATGGCCTCCAAACGCCCTTGAAGACCGGCGTGAAGCTGTGCAGCGCCACCAGGACCGAGGCGCGGCCTTCCCCGGCACGCCGGTCGAGCGCCGTCGCCAGCGTCTCATGATAGGGACGAAAGATCGCGTCGAACCGTGTGGCGCGCTCGGCTTCAGTCAGGCTGCGATTGCCGGGGATCTCGGTCGTCTCGCTGATCTCCGGGATCGAGCTCGGCACATTGGGGTCGCGGTTGCAGTCGATGACGAGCCGCGAATAGGTCTGCAAGAGCAGCGCCGCGTCGAGTAGCGGCGACAGCTCCTGGCCGACCTCACCAATGCCGATGTCCCAGGCGATGTGACGCCTCAGCTCGCCCTCTGGCAGGCCGAGGCGGCCGAGCCGGCGCGGGATCGCGCGCCCGGCGTGGTCGCAGGTGAGGAAGAAAACCGAGCTGCCCGCCTCGTTCTCTACTATCACCGGGCTCGGCTCGTCGGGGTCGAGCAACCCCTGGTCTGGGACCGCGGGCCTCTGGTCCGCCGGCGGGCGGGACGCCCGCGGCCCGCCGACGTCCATCTCAATAGACCTCGGCGTAGCGGGCGCAAAGCTCGATCAGCGACAGCCCCGCCACCTTTTCCGCCTCGACTCGCTTGAACCGCATGTATGCCTCGAAATGGGTCGGGCCAAACCAGCCGGCGACCGTATCGTTGGCGGCGAGCCGGTCGAGCGCTTCGGGGAGCGAATGAGGCAGGTGCGCCGGCGAGCCGGATTTCGGCAGATCCAGTCCGCGGCGGATGCCGTCGGCCCCGGCGAAGATCACAGCTCCCAGCGCCAGATAGGGACTGGCCGCCGCGTCGGTGGCGCGGAACTCGACGTGGAATTGGCGTGTCACTTCGGCCGGGCTCGCTGCGGCAAAGACAGGGCAGATGCGCAGGTTCGCTCCGCGGTCCTGGCGGACGATGTCGATCGCGGTCGGCGCCCAGGTGTTGGGCACGAGGCGGAGATAGGAGACCGGCGAAGGCGCGGTGATCGCGCAGATCGCGGGCATGTGATGCAAGACGCCGGCAAAGAAGTGGTGCGCCGGCTTGCTCAGCTCCATCGTCTCCCCCGGAGCATGCGTCACCGGCTGGCCGGCGGCATCGACAAGGCTCATGTGAATGTGCACGCCGTTGCCGACGAGCTCCGGGTCGGGCTTCGGCGAGAAAATCACGCGGTGCCCGAGACGATGCGCAACGGCGCGCGCCATCTCGCGTGTGATCACCGCGTGATCGGCAGCGGTCAGCGCCGGCCGCGGCATCACCGTCACCTCGAACTGGCGCGGGCCGTATTCGGCGAGAAAGGTGTCCGGAATGACACCGGCCGCACGCAGCGCGGCAATGAACGTCTCGCCGAACACGCCTTGGCGGCGGAAAGCGCCGAGCGCATAGGCGTCGCCCGGCCGGTCGGATATGCCGGTATAGAAAAACTCCTGCTCGAAGGCCGCCACAAGGCGAAGGCCCGCGACGTCGGCCAGCTCCTTGACGGCACGGCGCAAAAAATCGCGCGAGCAGCATTCCCAGGCGCTGCCGTCGGTGTTGCAGACATCGCCGAGAAAGAAATGCTCGATCGCGGAACCGTCGCCGAAATCGACCCGCACCTCGACCGCGGGGTCGGGGACGATCATGAAATCACCGGCGGTGCCGAACGGGGTGTCCCAGATCGGACCGAAGGGCGACATCATCAGATTGCTGCCGGTCCAACCCACACCCTTCTTCAACCGTGCCGGAAGCTCGCGGGCCGGGAATCCCTTGCCGCGCACGAGCCCCGAAATGTCGCAGGTCGCGACGAAGATGAGTTCTTCCGTGATCATAGGGTCACCAGCGGTGTGCGGCGCTCGGGTGTCGGCTAGGATGGCACAGTTGCAAATGTTCGACTATGGAGGAGAGCCATGCCAGTCGCGACGATCCGCGGCGTCGATATCAATTACGAGGTGCTCGGCGAGCGGGGCCCTTGGGTGGCGCTGCAGCCGGGCGGCCGGCGCGGCCTTATCGGGGTCAAATCGCTCGCCGAGAAGATCGCCGAAGCCGGCTGCCGCGTGCTCGTCTATGACCGCCGCAATTGCGGCGCGTCCGCGGTCTCGTTCGATGGCGGCAATTCGGAGAACGAGATCTGGGCGGCGGATCTACACGCCCTGTTGAGCGAGCTCGACGCGCTGCCCACCTATATCGGCGGCAGCTCGTCAGGGTGCCGCCTGGCGCTGTTGGCGGCGCTGCGCCACCCTGCGGATGTGCGCGGGCTCTTGCTGTGGCGCGTCACCGGCGGCGCCTATGCGGCTGAGCGCCTCGTTCAAAACTATTACACGCAGTTTATCGATGCGGTGCGGCAGGGCGGTATGGAGGCGGTTTGCCGCACCGAGCATTTCAGCGAGCTGATCGCGAACAACCCGGCCAACCGTGCCCGTCTGCTCGCTATCGACCCGCAACGCTTCATCGCCGTCATGGAAGAGTGGCGCCGCGCGTTCAACGAAGGCGTCCATCATCCGGTAATCGGGGTGAGCCCGGCGCAGCTGCGCTCGCTCACAGTGCCGGCATGTGTCATCCCGGGCAACGACCGGGTGCACCCGCGCGCGCCGGGCCAAGCTGCACATCGGCTGATCCCCAACAGCGAATACCATGAAGTGCTGACCGAGGACCGCCCCGACCTCGATGTGGCGCTCGAGGACTGGAACGCCAAGGAAGGGCTCCTGGCGGCGATCTTCATCGATTTCCTGCGCTGCACCGAGCTCCGCGCCTGAGCCGAACATCGACCGTCGTCCCCCGCGAAAGCGCGCGAAGGCGAGGGTCCAGGGCGGTTGTGTTGGTTGGGCCCTGAAATCAGGGCATTGCTAGTGATTTAGGCCGTTTTTGCGGTAGCGAAATCCGCCAGCAGCCGATTGAATCCTCGCGGCTTCTCGAGGTAGAGGGCATGGCCGGCGCCCGGAATGACGTGCGTCGCGGTGGCTCGGCAGGCGGCTGCGATCTCCAGGCAGTCGGCGGGCGGTGTAATCAAATCGGCATCGCCGACGATGACTTGAATCGGCAGGCCGGCGGGGAGTCGGGCGAGATCCATCATGATATCGCCGGTCGACAGCATGCGGGCGGCTTGCGCGTAACCTCCGGGATGAATGCGAGCCATGGTCTCGACGACCGTGCGCCGCATCGCCTCGGTTGCCTCCGGGCCGAGCAGGCGCGGACCTCGCTTTGCCGCCATGCCGTGTGGGCCCAGCTCTGCGAGGTCGTCGAGACGCTTCCTCAGAAGCCGTTCCCGCTGCGGCGGCGGCAGGTGGCCATGTCCGCGGGCGACGCCGGCGAGCGTCAGGGTCATGACCCGCTCCGGATGCTCCGCCGCGAAGCGGGCGGCGATCAGGGAGCCGAGTGAATGTCCCAACAGGTGACAGCGGGGGATGCCGAGCGCGTCGAGCCAATCATCGAGCGCCGCGGCGTAATTGCTCGCGGCGTGGTGCTCGGTCCCCAACGCTGTCGAGGCGCCATAGCCCGGGGCATCCCACGCCACCACCCGAAACCGCGCTGACAACTCCTCGAGCTGATCCCAGAACGAAGCGGCGGCCGATCCGGTGCCGTGCAGCAGCGCCAGCGGCGGGCCGGCGCCGGCCTCGAGATAAGAGATCTGCGCCGCCCCGGCGCGCACGCAGCGGGTGGGCGCAGCGGCGCCGGTCATGCCGGCTGGAACCCGACATCCTCCGGCTGCGAGGTGCCGACGAGGAGCATGAACTCGGCGTCGGCAACGCCGTCGTTGCGGAAATGGCGGAGCTGGCCGGGCAGATTCAAAATCACGTCCCTCGGGCCGAGCCGCTCCTCGACGGTGCCGTGCGGTCCGTCCCAGCCTACCGTGACGCAGCCTTCCAGTACCAGGTAGGCCTCTTCAACCGACCGCGCATAGCCGCGGACCGCAACGCCCTTGGGCAGATGGATCATGTCCATACGGTACTTATCCGGCAGCGCGCCGCCCTCGCCGATATAGGGCAGACGCGCAAAGCCCGCTTGCCATACCGGCCGCCTCTCGGCGCGGCGCACGATATACCGGATGAACTCCCGCTGACGCGGATCGGCGCTGGAAGGATCGAACGCCACGGTCTTGCCCGGACCGGCCCCGAAACGGCGGGCGACCGACGCATCGTTGTCGCGCGGGTGGCAGACATAGACCGGCGGTTTCGGCATGCCGGTGCCGACGCTGATCGACATCAGCACCGGCTCGACGCCGTCGTTGCGAAAGCCATGCGGCCGGCCGGCCTGGTTCAGCACCATGTCCTTGGGCCCCAATCGCGCCTCGATCACCTCGTCGCCCCAGGTCCAGCCGACGGTCAAGACGCCCTCGAGCACGAGGAAATGCTCGACGACCTCGTGCGAGTGGCAGGGGGCGTATTTGCCGACCGGCTGATGCACGAGGCTCAGCGTAAACTTTCCGGGTCTGAGGGTGCTCGGATCGTCGGTCTTGGGCGAGCCGCCGGCGCCGATATAGCGCATCTGCGCGCGCTCCAGTTCGGGGAAACCGCGGCTCCCCGGGAAGGCGTCCCAGTCGAAACTCTTGTCGGTATGGCGCCCGATATGGGCGCGCATTTCAGCAGCGGGATCGAACGAGTGGGCTTGTGCGGAAACTGCCATGACAGGCTCCCGATACAGCGATTGGCCAAATCTGAGATCGCGCCGTTTTCCGCTCAAGGAAAATCGAAAACGGCGCGCGGGCTGCTCGCCTGGGCGTCGGGCTGTTTTGCGGGCGTCAGGCCCGGATCATCTCCGCTAGCTCGGGCGAAACCGCAGGAGCGCCAGGCAGCGCCGCGTCGACCTGGAGATCGTCGAGCCGCATGTGGCGTTCGAGAATTGCTGCGAGCACGCTGCGAAAATCGGTGGTAACCGCGAGATCGCGCCGCTGGTAGAGCTGCGCCGGCGCGAGGCCCGGCCAGTCGCTGTAAATGCGGCCGCCATTGATCGCGCCCCCTAGGAGCCAGATGACATTGCCGTGTCCGTGGTCCGTGCCGCTATTGCCGTTCTCGCGGACGGTGCGGCCGAATTCGGACAGGACGACGACGACCGTGTCGCGCCACGCCTCGCCCGCGCCGCGGGCGAGAGCCGCGAGACCTTCGCCGAGCGGGCGCAGATGCTGAGCCAGCTGCCCTGTGTGGTTGCCCTGATTGACGTGGGTGTCCCAGCCGCCGAGCCCTAAAGCTACAAGCCGGATGCCGGATTGGCGGCGGATCAAGGCCGCGAGACGCGCCGCCTGCCCGGGAAAGCCGGTCGGTGGCGGCGCGCCATTGTCGGCGATTTGCCTTTCCGCTGCCAGAGCGGCGATCAGTTGTGCGCGCGCCGCCCGGCCCTCGCGATAGGATCGGCCGAGTTCGTCGTCGCTGGAATAGAGGCGATCGAAAGCCGCGCCGACTTCCGGCTGGTCGATCGGCAATTTACGGATCCCTCCGGGACCGAGCGGCAGAGCGGCGACCGGCGCCTTTCCCGTAAGAATGCGGGGCAGGGTCGGGCCGACGCTAATTGCATCTGTCGCGCCGCGCGGCCCGGGCAGCGCCACGAGAAGCCGGTTCATCCAGCCGTCGCGGGTGATACCTTGTCCCGGCGTGCCGTTTTCGAGATAGAGCTGGGCGTCGAAATGCGAGCGCGTCGGGTCGGGCGATCCTGCCGCGTGGACGAAGGCGAGCTCACGGTTTTCCCAGAGCGGCAACAGGCCGGCGAGGGCTGGGTGCAGTGCGAAATGCCCGTCGAGCGCCACCGCCCCGTCGGCTTTGCCGGGAGGCGCAATCGCGATCGAGGACCGCTCCCGATAATACGCCTCTTCTGCGTACGGGATGACGACGCTGAGCCCGTCAACGGCGCCGCGCAGCAGGATCACGATCAGGCGCCGAGGACCGCCTTCGGCCGCCGCTGCCCAGGCATCCGGGCTCAATGGCAGCAACGCCGCCGACGCGGTTTTAAGAAAAACACGTCGGCGCACGATCATCGCCCTAACGTCGCATGAAACCAGGACTGCCGAGTAGCAGCGCCGCGCGCAGTCCCGGTGGCGCCTCGATCACGGCCTGGCGGGTGGCTTCCGTGAGGGTCGGGCCGAGCAGCGCCTGCAGTCGCGCTGCATCGACGCGGTGGGCGCTCCCAGTGCCGTTCGCGCCGTACTGGGGCAGGTCGCCTTGCGCCAGTGCGGCCGCAAAGCCGATCCTCCGGGTCGTCGCGTCCGGGCTCAGCCATGCGTCCTCGGTATTGCTGTATCCGTCCGGTGTCAGACAGCCGTAAAGCGGCATCCCCAGCTGATCCATCGCAGCCAGCAGCGGACGCACATTGCCAACCGGCACCGCCGCAGCGCGAACCGCCGAGACCACGAACTGATACGGAGTTTTGTACTTCCGATCGAAGTTTTCCCAGAACTCGCGGCTGGTAAACAAAGCCTTCAACACTTCCTGGATGTCGCCGTCGGTATCGACAAATCGGGCAGCGAGCTGGTCGACAAGGGCAGTCGGCGGGTCGTCGGCGACAAAATATTGCGCGAGTTCGAAGGCGATATGACGCGCCGTCTTCGGGCTGCGCGCCAGAATGTCGAGCGCCTCTTCGCCCTCCGCTTTCCCGCGGGATTTCATCTCATAGCCAAGGAAAACCTTGGGGCTGTAATCGTGGCGAGCACCTTCGAAGATCGCGCCGTATTCTGGATAGGCACGCGCGTCCGGCGGATTGACTCTCCAACCGGTCAGAATGCGCGCCAGCGCAATCACATCTTCCTGCGTGTACCCGCCGTCGGCGCCGAGCGTATGCAGCTCCATGACCTCGCGCGCGAAGTTCTCGTTGAGCCCCTTCTGCCTGCCGCGGGCGCCGGGACTGCCGGGCGCGGTGCTGAGCGTGTTGTCGAGGTAGACCAGCATCGCCGGGTGTTTGGTCGTCGCGAACAGGAGGTCGCGGAATCGGCCGAGCGCGAAAGGCCGAATCGCCCGCTGCTCGTAATTGCCGATCCACACATCGTCCAGCCCTTTGCCGGAGAAGACGTTGAAGTGGTTGAACCAGAAATCGACCAGAACCTCTTGCAGTTGGCGCCGGCTCAGTAACGCTCTCAGGATGCGCGCCTCGGCGGCATCATGCAGCACCAAGCGCGCGCGTTCGCGCTGAGCTTTCTCCGCGTCTGCATTGGGTTTGAAGCCGCGCGGGCTCGGCAGCGGACCGTAGAGCTGGCGCAGTTGAACCGGATCGAGCTTCAAAGTCTCGAGCGGTGCCAGCCGGGAGCGCAGCTCGATTTGTTCCGGGATCGAATCGGGATTAAGCTGTTCGGCGATATAGCGCTCGACGCCGATGCTCTTGACGTACTGAAACTCCTCCGGGGTCGGGCCGAACGCGAGCCGGTTCAGCACGTGAATTACCTTGCGATCCGAAGCCAATTCGGCGCCATCGGCAAGCGCCGCGGTGAGGATGACGACAAAATACGCCGCCGCCAGCAATGCGCCGGAGCGGCCCAACGCTATTCCCGCCATTTCGCGCCCGCTTCACCCCCCAGTGCAGGCGGGTCGAGAATAGCCGAAATGAGTTGTTGTGCAAGCCGTCCGGCAAGCAGTCTGGCGCCCGCGTCATTCCGCTGGTGAGTGGACCCTCATGTTGCTGGGCACCGTGGTCGAGAGGTCGGAATCGCGACGGCGTCGAGAGCGCGGGATTCGCAGGATGTTTAACAAGCGGCAGAGGCTCGCGAGCGCGGCGAACGCCGAAAAGCCGGCGGCCAGCAGGATCGCCACGGTAGGGCTGGCGCCGCCGGCGGGGCCGGCATAGCCGAAGACCAGCGCCACCGCCGCCGTCCCGATGGTCTGTCCAAGCAAACTTGAAGGTCCCTGGATCGCACCGGCTCCGCCGCTGCGCGAGCGCGGCGCACTGGCTACGATCGCGCGATTGTTCGGCGATTGAAAGAACCCGAAACCCCACCCGCAAACCGCCATTCGCCAGATGACGTTGGCGTCGCCGGGTTGATCAGGCAGAAGCGCGAGCAGGATAAAGCCGAGGCTCAGTACGCCGAGCCCGATGCCCCCGAGAATGCCGGCGGGGTAGCGGTCCGCGAGCCGGCCGGCGATCGGCGCGATCATCGCCACCGTCACCGGCCATGGCGTCATCAAAAACCCAGTTTCGACCTGCGAGCGGCCGATCACGTCCTGAAAATAAAAGGGCAGCGCGACGAATACGATTCCTTGCGCAACAAACGCGCAAACCGACGTTGCCACGGAGAGGGCGAATACGGGACGCTTGAACAGGTCGATCGGCAGCAGCGGCAGCGTCAAC
>Ga0318540_10000208_pt1 | contig 15248 bp, 8 predicted proteins | sample GRESIP166b4f25_FD_203485 | JGI IMG/M metagenome (GOLD analysis project Ga0318540, IMG submission 203485) | Tropical soil microbial communities from Luquillo Experimental Forest, Puerto Rico - GRE.SIPMG.166b4f25 | ecosystem: Environmental > Terrestrial > Soil > Tropical forest > Bulk soil...
GTGGAGTACGGCTATTTGTGGTGGACGTATCCTAAGGCTGATGACGTGCATGGTGGAGCGTTTCAAGCACAGGGAATTTTTGGGCAGCACCTGTACATCAACCGGAAAGAGAAGGTCGTGATTGTCGTGCTGAGCGCGCAGCCCAAACCGACTGGGTCAACGGTGGTGGATGATTCGGCGTTTTTTGGCGCGGTGGTGAAGGCGCTGAGATGAGTTTCGAAGGTGACAAAAAAACAGCCGGTCTTTCGGCTACGGATTCCCGCTTTCATGAGTCCAACTGTGAAGCCTCGCGAGCAATGCCGCACATTACAATGACGCGATACATGTCGTCCCTCCTTAACGGGATTCTCTTTTGGACATCCCAAGGGCGCAAACCTATTCATCCTCTATGTTGTGGGGACTAACAAACCGAGGTAGGTTGCTCTATTTACAGCATCCGTCGGCGCGTGTCAACGACTGGCTCGCATACTCGCATACTGGCTCGCATACTTCGCATACTACCCGGCGGACTCGGCATTGTCCCGGGCGGCCGCCCGTTCGGAGTTGGGATAGCGAGTGCAACCCCACCTGGTCGCTTGGCGCGGCCATCCGCCTGCGAACGTATGAAGAGGGATCATGGCGCTACTCAGCGAGATGGAAAGGGCGTTTGACGAATAGTCCGAACACCGCGCATCTCCTTTCGCAGGAAATCCACAGAGGATGAACTTCGGCGCTTGTCTTCCCCGAGTCCGGAGGGTAATGTGCGGACGTGTTGCTTTCTCATCGGAACGGAAAGATTGGCAGAAATGACCCTTGTCCTTGCGGCAGCGGTAAGAAATACAAACGCTGCTGTTTGGAGCAGCAATCTGCGATCTACAGTTTTTGGGCACAACAACGAGACGCATCCGACCAACTGACCCGGGACATGCTGAGGTTTGCCGAGCGCAGGTTTGGCGACCAGATTCACGTGGCCTGGAAACACTTCAACATGACCGATCTGCCGTTTCCGTTCGATGCATACCCCGCTGAGCAGCAGATTTTCCTGCCTTACTTCTTGTTCCATTGGGACCCCCAAAGGCCGCGCACCGGAAAGGGAACGATCAGAAGAGGCGGCATTGTCGCTCGATGGTACGAGCTGGAGAAAGGCGGCCAGCTGTCGGAGATGGAGCGGCTGTTTCTTGAGCAGTCCACCACACAGCCACTCAGTTTCTTTGAAGTCTTGTGGAGTGAACCCGGCGAGCGGATTCGGCTGCGGGATATCCTGATTGGCGGAGAGACGGAGGTTGTCGAACGGTCGGGCTCACGTATGCTGCAAAAGGGAGATATAGTTTACGCCCAGATTTGGAAGCTGCCGACACTTTCCATTCTCGGGTGTACAGCCCCGATCGGCATCCCGCCCACGTGGAAGGGCGAAGTGATTGGTCTTCGGAAGCAGTTGCGAAAGAAGATCGCCAAGCAAAATCGGGATTTGACTCCTGACGATCTTGTACGACACCAGGATGCGATTCGTCTCAAGTACCTAACGATTCGGGATGGATTGTACACTCCCCCGCGATTAGCCAATACGGATGGTGATCCGCTCGTGTTTCACACGCTGAAATTCCGCATTGAATCGCCTGAAAGGGCGTTTAATGCCCTCGCGCCGCTGGCCCTCCTCCAATCGAAAGAAGAGCTTTTGGAAGAGGCGAAATTCGGCAAAGATGGGAGGCTCGCGAGCATTGAATTTAACTGGCGCAAGAAGGGCAACCGGAAGATCCCGAGTTGGGATAATACCATCCTCGGGAATATCAAAATCGCCGGGCAATCCGTGATTGCGGAAGTGAATTCCGAGAATCGCGCTAAACTTCTCCGAGCGGAGATCGAGAGGCGGCTCGGTGCTTCGGTTACCCACCAGAGCACAACTGCACAAACGGCCGATGAAATGCTCGCGAAAGCTTCCAAACGAACCAAGGCACAAGCGAAGAAGGATGACGAATTCGAGCAAGCGCTTCTGCGCGATCCAGAGGCAAAGCGCAGGCTTCAGCAAATCATTCAGAAGCAAGTCGAGGACTGGGTTAACCAGAAGGTGCCTGCACTCGGAGGCCGCACGCCATCCGAAGCCGTTCGCGATCCTGATGGCAGGGAGATCGTGGAGTCCCTGCTGTTGGATTGGGAACGCCATGCAGGCGATGGTGCGTACCAGGCCGGAATTCGCCCCGACTTCGACGCCGTTCGCAGACTCTTGAACCTTTAGTCCGCAGCCTGTTGAGACAATGGCGGCCTCGTTCGGTGTAAGGGTATCGATCTGGTTATTACTGCGCTTGAAGGCGCCACTGCCTTCAGACTGTGGCCATGCCTGACTTTCGCAGGAATTCGCCAATGCTCTATACACTTTTGCAAAACGAACTCGGCTAATCCGATCGTCAGCGGCATTCTTTTTATCCAGCGACTCAGTCAACGGCGTGGCCGCCGTCTCATTCAGCGCGCAGCGCTTCAACGGCGTCGACGTGCGCAGCGCGGGCGGCCGGCACCAACGACGCCACGACTGCTGACGTGACGATGATTGCTGCCGATCCTATCAACGGAATCGGCCCGGGTAGCTGGAGTTCCGCAACGTAATTGCCGGCCAGGCGTGACAACCCCCAACCCACGACCCCACCTGCCACAATGCCAATCGCCGCGATCTTCGTTCCGTCGATTAGCACGCCCGCGAGAATCCGGAGGGGCTGGGCGCCCAATGCGAGCCGGATTGCAAACTCGCGCGTGCGCCAGCTCACCGAAAAGGCCAGAACGCCTGCAACTCCGACCACTGAAATCGCCAAGGCGAGCGCGGCGAACCCGCCGAACACGATGGCATTCACACGGTTGTTCGCTAGAACTTCCGTGCGGACATCTTCGAGCGTGCTTGGGTGCTCGACGGGCTGAGTGGCAGCCGCGGCGCGAACCGTTTTCGTGATGGTCGGGACGAGTGCGTAGGGATCATTCTTCACGCGCACGACCAGGCAGGCCCCGAATAGGGGCCCCTGCACGAATGGCTCATAGATCGTCATGTTGTGTTCGGGTATGACGTTCGCGTCGTCGACATCGGCCGAGACACCGACGATGCGCATAGGAGCAGGGCTGATGTCGGCGAACTTGATCAGAGGATCGGTCCACACGATGTGCCGGTTGATGGCGTCTTGCCCGGGGAACAGCTGTTCGGCGATGCTCTTGCTGACGATGACTACGGGTTCGGCTTCCTTCCGATCGGCCTCCGTGAAATCACGCCCCTCGAGAAGCGGAATCCCCAGAGTGGCGAAGTAGCCGGGAGAAACAAAGCGGAACCGAGCACGCCGATCGTCCTTGCTGCTCTCACTTTTTCTACCCTCGACCGCGAATTGCAGAGTGAACCTCAGGAAACCACTATCGCGCCACGGGGCCATCATGCCGGTTGCGGCGCCTTCCACTCCCGGCAGCGCACTCACGCTACGCTGGGCTTCCTGATAGAACTGGGCGACCTGTTGCGGCGTTCGGCCGTCGGAAATCAAAGGCAGGCTTGCAATCAGAACGTGCCCGGTTTCAAAGCCCGGCTGCGCTTTTTGCAGCGAGAGCAACGTCGTTAGCAGCACACCCGCGCTCGCGAGCAACAGGAATGACGCGGCAATCTGGACAACGGTGAAAGCGCGAATCCGGCGGCGGCTGCTCCCGGTCACCCGGCCGCCGCCACTAGTGAGCCCCAGCCCGCGCGAGCTATCGGCCGAAGGCAGGCGGGGAACGAAGGCAAGAAAGGCCGCCGCTGCTAATGCCAGAGCCAAGCCCATCCAAAGCATGCTGAGATCGACGGTCAGATCCGTCGCCCGCACCGAGAATCGCAACGCGTAACGCACGAGTACCGTGACCATCGGCATGGCCACCAGCACGCCAGCCAAGCCTCCGCTGCCACACAGGACCAGGCCTTCTGCCAACAGCGACCGGCGGATGGTGGCTGAGCTTGCTCCGAGCGCGGCGCGGAGCGACAGCTCCGATTCGCGACGAACCGTTCGAGCAAGGATCAAGTTCGCGACGTTCGAGCAGGCGATGACGAACAGCAGGCCTGAGGCGCCAAACAAAAGCCACAATATGGTGCTGGCTTTCGCGTTGATCTGGTCACGCAACCTCCTGGCATCGATCTGGAAGTGATACTCCGGCTTGTAAACGCCAGGGTGCGCGGCCACCATTGCCGAGTAGACCGTGCGAAGCTCCGCGCACGCGGACTTGAGGCTGGCCCCGGGCGCCAACCGGCCGAATACATCGGTCATGCGGTGCTCGCGGCCCTGTACCATCGTTGCCGACAAGTGGTGCGGGCTGGTGACGATGTTGGCGATTAGCTCCGTTTCCGCTGGATACGGTATTGAGGGCTCTAGAACTCCGACGATGGTTGCTGCGCGGACCTGCATCATGCTGCCCAGCCGTATCACCTTCCCTATCACGTTGGGATCAGAATGCATGGCGGTGACCCAGAACTTGTAGGTGAGCACTGCGGCGCCGTCAGCGTTGGGGCCATCGTCGCGGGCGTCGAGCAGGCGGCCCAACACCGGCTTCAGCCCCATCACCTCAAAATAGGTGCCGTCGACAACTCCGGCGTGGATTTCACGTGCCTCGCCGAATCCCTGCACCGTGAAGTCGACCGTCGAGAACGTGCCGAGGTTGCTGATGGTCTTCAAGTGGGTGCCTAGGTCAGTGATCTCGGGAACGGAGAACGTGGCATTTTCCACTTGCAGGCCCGGCGCGCTCTGCCGGACGTAAATCAGGCGATCTTCATCGCGATTCACCAGCGGACGCAACAGCACGCCGCGCACGACGCTGAAAATGGCTGCGTTCACGCCAATGCCCAGCGCCAGCGTGAGGGCCACCGTGGCCCACAACGTGGGGGTCCGCCCAAGTGAGCGGAGCGCGACCCTGAGGTCGCCCAGAAACCCAGCCACATACCTCAGCGGACGAGTAATTCCTGCCGCTTTGCGCTCTGATGGGTCGGTCGTGTAGGTCGTCATTTGGCCTCCTCGGGCGGCTCTCACCTCCGAACCCGCATAGCCCGGCGAGGCAAAAAGCGGTGGAGAAACGCCGCTTTCGGGCTACAGGGTGCGGCCAACCGTCGAAACGGTCGCCGAAGAACGCTTGCGCATTGACGATGTATCTACGCAGGCTGCACGCCACTACTAGCCCATCGGTAAGTCGCTGAAAACTAGATAAATAGAGTTATATCTGGGCGTTCTCTCGCGGGCGGCAACGTCCGATTGCGGCACTACCCTTCCCAAAAGCAAACACTCGAGCAAACTGACCGGTAACAATCGGGACGGCGAAGGCGGTTATCAACCGCTCGGTGAGCAGATCTGGGAGCAGTCTGGCCACCGCGTCGACGCCTTTGTGCACCCGGTGAGCACGGCGCACTCCATTCACGGAACGGCCCACGCGCTGCGGAGTGGCAACCCACAACTGCGCGTTTTTTTGCAGTGGAGCCGGCTGAATCAGCGGTCCTTTCAGGCAAGCCTTCGGGCTCGCACAAGATTGCGGGGATCGGCATCGGCTTTATCCCGCCTCTGTGGAAGCCCAGGGAGGTCGATGAGATTTTGGCGGTGACCACGGAAGAGGCCAAGGACATAACCCGGCGCCTGGCGACGGAAGAGGCCATCTTCGCCGGAACTTCAACCGGTGCTAATGTGGCAACGGCGGTCCGTGTGGCGACACGCCTCGGCGCAGACGACGGCGGCCACCATTGCGGTCGACTCCGGCTTGCGCTACCAGTACGGACGTGTTCCGCCCCTGATCACGGTCGCTGAAACCCAAGGGCATGACAGGCTCGAGGCAGCTTACGACTCCTGCCGAGCGGTTTTCGAACAACCGTGTTAGCTCACTTCCGCTTCTTCCGGCACCCCTGCACCGATGGCGGGATCGGTCATGGTGGGTTTTCCGGTTTCTACGTGCCCTGCCAGTTGCCGCTGGAAGCTGGCGTCAGTCTCGACTTGTAGGGTCAGGTCGTACCAGCCGAAAGATTCATGCAGCTGGGCAACAAACGTGACACTGCCGTGCGGTTGCACATGCTGCGTATGCGTCTTCCCGGAGTACGCGTCAAAGATGGTCACTTTTTCCGCACTTGCGCCTTGGTTGCAAATCACCAGGGCGATGCCTTCCGACTCCTTATCGTAAATCGCATCGACGGTGAGGTCAGCGCTGTTCTCCGCGAGGCTGCCCAGAAACGTGCGAAAGAAGCCATTCGGACCGTAGACCAAGAGGGCATACGAAGCGGCGCCCTTGGTTCCGATAGTGTCTGAAGTTTCGTCCCCAGCGCCCACGGTGTAGGTCCACGGCCCCGTCTTGCCGTCGCCTGACCGCACTTGAAACACCGCGCCAGCTTTGCCGATATTTCGGAACAAAAGCTCCACCCCGCCCTGCGAGTAGTCTACTTTTCCGTTGACTTGCAGCTCATAGGGCAGCGCGCGTGCCGGACGTATGCCGTGTTCCTGCTCCGGCAACGCCTGCGTGGGCGGCGGAGTAGGCACGTAATCGGGGAAACGTGTGCCTGCAACTACGTCTTGGTTGGGCGGCTGATAGGAGGAGGTGTCCGGCAGTGCAACAACCGCGGCGTTCGGCGACTCGAAGTTTAACGCCGAAGTCAGGTCGCCGGCCACCGTGCGGCGCCACTTTGTAATGTTCGGTTCTATCACGCCGAAGCGCTTCTCCAGGAAGCGGATCAACGACGTGTGATCAAACACCTGGGAGTTGACCCACCCGCCTTTGCTCCAGGGCGAAATCACGATCATCGGCACGCGCACGCCAAGTCCATACGGTCCGGGCGTGTAGCTAGACGCGGGGTAGCTGGAGCTGCCGTTAAACAACTCATTGGTAGTGCCCACCGTCGAGATGCCTTGCGCCCTCGACATGGGAGGAGTGGGCGGCAACATGTGGTCGAAGAAGCCGTCGTTCTCGTCAAACGTAAGGAACAATACCGTCTTACTCCAAACCTCGGGGTTCGCGGTCAGCGCATCGAGCATTTGCGAAGCGTACCACGCGCCAAAGTTCGGCGGCCAATTTCCATGCTCGGTGTACGCTTCTGGCGCCACGATCCAGGACACTTGCGGCAACTGATTCGCCAAAACGTCCCGGCGGATGATGTCGAAGAGCGTTCCGTTGTTGAACGTCCCTCCATTATAGATATTTGTCCCTGTTCGCGCTTTCTCCGCGAGCGGACTGTTGTTCGGAGCGTTTTGATATTGGAAGAAGTACAGCAGCGAATTATCGCCGTAGTTGCCGATGAAGGCGTTATCGGTGAAGCCCCAGAAGTGGGTGGCATCGAGCCCGAGGCCAATGTCCTGATATATCTTCCAGGAGATGCCTGCCTCCTCCAGAAGCTCGGGGTAAGTCGACCATCCGTAACCCAGCTCAGCATTATCGATCACCGGGCCGCCGCCGCTTCCGTCATTGCCGGTCCACCCCGTCCACATGTGATACCGGTTCGGATCCGTCGGTCCCAGCAACGAGCAATGGTACGCGTCGCAGACCGTGAACGCGTCGGCCAGCGCATAGTGGAAGGGAATATCCTTGCGCGTCATGTGGGCCATGGAGGTCGTGCCCTTGTTTGGCACCCACTGGTTGTAGTTTCCACCGTTCCACGCGGCGTGCGTGCCGTTCCAGTCGTGCGGCGTGTCCTCCAGGAACTTTAGCCCCAGATTGTCCGCATTCGGACGGAAGGGCAGCACGAACCCGTCGGGGTTGTTTGGATCAGGTTGATGAAACACACTCTTGCCCGTAGGCAGCTTAACCGCTCGTGGGTCTCCGAAGCCTCGCACTCCACGCAATGTTCCGAAATAGTGATCGAACGAACGATTTTCCTGCATGAAGATGACAACGTGCTCGACATCAAGGATGGACCCGGTCCGGTCGTCCGCCGGAATTGCCAGAGCGCGGGTGATGGAAGGAAAAGCGGCCGAAGCGGCAGCTGTACCTAAAAGCCTTAGAAAGTCGCGACGACCTGTGCTCATGTGGAATTTGACCTCATCTTGATTACCTAAGGCGGTAATCGCGGGCTCGAGCCTATTTGGCCTTTATTGCGCTTGCGTGATGCTCAGGTTGGGATTGTGTGACTTGCTTGTCCCGAGATTCCCGAGATGCGAACAATAGGACTGAAAAATAGGCACTTACATCAGGCTAATTAGACGCCCATTGATACGCTGGTCTCGTGTTCGTCGTGAGAGAACTAGCTCGCCGAAGTCGGTCAAACATGTCAAGAAGAAATTTTGGAATGCGTAGTGGGGACTTCAATACCTTCCCGGGGATGAAGCTGGGGAAGGGTCTTGAGGGGAGCGAATCACCGGCCGATCCTACTCCCTAGGAAGTCCCGCGATGCACCACTCGCCACGTTTCGATGGGAGGAGAACGAGCTATGAGAGTTTGCTTCGTTTCGGCAATCACCTCAATCATCCTACTTGCCTGCGTGTCACCCGCTCCCGCGCAAGAAAGAGACGACAATCTGACCGCACTTCGTTCCGCCGCCTATGCCGGGGACCCCAAGGCGCAGTTCGCTCTCGGGAATCGCTTCCTGCATGGTCAGGGAGTCGAGCAGGACTATCAGCAGGCCCTCGAATGTTTTCGCAACGCAGCCGATCAGAGTTTTGCGCCGGCGCAGAACCAACTGGCGGTGATGTACCAAAGAGGTCTGGGAGTCCCGAAAGACTATCTGGGAGCAATGAACTACTTCCGCCAGGCTGCGAATCAAGGCTACGCCCTGGCGCAATACAATCTCGGGGTTATGTATGACACCGGCCGGGGCACGCAGATTGATAACCAGCGAGCCCTGGATTGGTTCAAGAAGGCTGCAAGCCAGGGTCAGCCGGACGCGGAAGATGCCGTAGGGTTCTATTATCAGCGTGGACTAGCGGTGCTCCAGTTCTTCCCCTGGGCCCTCGACTGGTATCGGAAAGCGGCGGACCACGGGTCAGCTCAGGGGCAGAACGACCTCGGACACATGCTTGAAACCGGACTGGGAGTCCGGCAAGACTACGAGCAGGCCCTGACGTGGTACTACAAAGCCGCAGAACAGGGGAACCCCTTTGGCCAGACCAACATTGCCCACATGTACGAAACGGGGCTCGGGCTGGAAATTGACTACGCGCAAGCGCAGATGTGGTACCGCAGGGCGGCAATCCAAGGGAACCTTTTTGCCGCGAACAATCTCGGATGGATGTATGAGAAGGGCGAGGGCGTGGACCAGGATTATGGGCGGGCGCTGGCCTGGTATCAGGTAGCGGCAAATCAGGGCTTTCAGACGGCAATTGAAAATATCGAGCGAGTAAGGGAACAGCTGCAGGCAAGCGACCCAGCGCAATGGGAAGCCGCGAACAGATCTGCCAGTCAAGCCGTGCACGAACAGGAAGAGCGGATTAGGCGGGGAACAAATCTTGGATGGGAGATCACCGAACTGGAACTCGACGCCAGGCAGGAAGACGGCATAGCCGCGCAAGTAGAGCAATCCGCAAAAGGTGCTGCGGTGCCCGGGGCCACTCCGATCAATGCAATGGATGGTCGGAAGTTCCGGTTTGAGGCCCAGAAATACCGTGCCCAAGCCGCTCGTCTGCGTCAAACACTCACGGAAGCTGACGAGCAGCGGACGGCCAGTTCTTGGCCGCAAACTGCGCCGTCTCCATTTGGTTCTACCCCGACTCCCGTTGCGGATACGGCCATGGTCCCCGACGGACAGGACGACCCCCCTAGCCGCGTGGCTCAATTGCGCTACATCAAGGGCCCTGTTTCTTTCGAACCCGCAGGCACGGATGACTGGACCTCTCCTACTGTGAATCGCCCCATGACCACCGGCGACAAGCTCTGGGCCGATAGAGGGGCACGCGCCGAATTGGGCACCGATTCAGCAAAGATTCGCCTGAACGAGGTAACCGGGTTCTCGTTTTTGAACTTGAATGACCACATCACGCAGATCCGGCTCACTCAAGGGAGCATTCAGATTCGTTTACGTCGTCTTGACGACGACGAATCTTTCGAAGTGGATACTCCGAACCTCGCGCTATCTCTTCTGCGCCCAGGCGACTATCGCGTGGATGTGAACGAGGACGGCGACACCACTGGGGTGACTGTCCGCAGCGGCGCTGGCGAAGTCACCGCAGCCGGTCTGGCTATTGCACTCCGAGCCCGTCAGACAGCCACGTTTGCGGGGGTAGATGAGATCTCACAGGACATCGAACCCATCGGAGACAGAGATGATTTTGACGATTGGTGCCAACGGCGAGATCGTCGAGAAGAACACGTCCAGACCGCCCGCTACGTCTCGCCCGACGTGATCGGCTACGAGGATCTGGATGATTACGGCGAGTGGCGCCATGTGCCGCAGTACGGCGATGTCTGGGTGCCCACCACGGTTCCCGCTGGATGGGCGCCTTATCACAACGGGCACTGGGCTTGGATTTCGCCTTGGGGCTGGACGTGGGTGGACGATGCGCCCTGGGGTTTTGCCCCGTTTCACTATGGCCGCTGGGCCTATGTGGACGGCACCTGGGCCTGGTGCCCCGGACCTGTTGCCACCGCCGACGCCACCGTCGCACCGCGTCCGGTGTATGCGCCGGCGCTCGTGGCCTGGGTTGGCTCGCCGCAGCTCGGCCAAAGCAGCGGCGGAGGCGTCGCGTGGTTGCCGTTGGGTCCGCGGGAAGTGTACGTTCCGCCATACCGAGTCAGCCAGACTTATGTGACCAACGTCAACGTAACGAACACGACGGTGACGAACACCTACGTCACGAACGTCTATAACAACAATACGAAGATCACTAACAACGTCAACGTGTCGAACGTGAGCTACGTCAACAAGACTGCGCCCGGGGCCGTCACCGCTGTGCCGCAGAGCGCGTTCACATCTGCTCAACCCGTTGCCAAAACGGCGGTACCGTTGGATGCAAAGCAGGTTGCTACAGCGAAAGTGGCCACAAATTCCATTGCGCTGGCGCCACAGCCGAAGAGTGTCCTCGGCGGTGCCGCACCGAGTGTCGGCGTGCCCAAACCTCCTGACAGCACGCTGAATCGTCCTGTTGTAGCCAAGGTGCCCCCCCCGCCACAGCCCGTGTCATTCGCCGTGCAGCAGAAGATCATTCAGGCAAACGGCGGGCGCCCGGTTTCCCCATCCGAGATCCAGCGCCAGCAGGTTGAACAGCATCTCCCGCCAGCCAGTCCGGCACCAGTGAAAATAGCTCCGCCTGCGGTTGTAAGCGGCAACCAAACAGTAGGAAACCCAAGCCAACCGAGAGAGAATGACGCGAAGCAAGATCAGCACGCTGAGATTGGCCGCCCGGGAAACACAAGCCCAAGCAAGCCAGCGAGCGCAGCGATCCCGCCGCAGGGGGCGAAACCGGCGGCTCCGCAGAACACACCTATCCGTGAAGTTTCCTCTGGATCGGCAAAGGCGCCGGAGAATGCAAAGCAACCACAGATGACCAACGTCACCGAGAAATCCATTGTCAAAGCAACCCCCCAGACTCAGGGACAATCCGGGACTCCTCAGAAGGATGACACGCGACGGGATCAGCCGGTTTCTGCCCGGCCTGCCGTTTCCGTTTCTAAAGACCAATTGGAGAACAAGGCGACCGAGGGCAACTCTCCGAAGACACCCTCTGCGAACAACAATTCGGGAAATCGTCCGCCTACGAGCACGGATCCCAGGAATCAGCAAAAACCGCCTGAGCCAAAAGAAGCCCAGCAAAAGGGCAAGCAGACTCAACAGAAACAGAAGCCAGAGGGAAAACAGCAAAAGTCCGATAAACCTGCTAAGCCCTGAACCATTAGGCGCCAATCGACAGGGAAATCTTTCGAATCTCTAAAGCTAGGGGCATTCCTGCTGTTTGGGAGAGACCGCCTAATCAGCGACATATTGACCACAAGCGTCGCTATTCCCAGTGGGAACGCTCGTTCCTCTGCCAGCGCTGTGGCAATGTAACGAAGCAGGAATAAGCTTTCCGCCGGGATCTAGACGGACCGTGGTGCGCATATGTCAAACCATACTCTATGTGACATATGTATGTCAGCTGTGTACCCATCGGTCTGTCCGTTGTTCATCCATTGCCTGAGTGTGACCTGCAATGTACCGTTGCGCGCGACTGGGGCAAATCCGAGTACGCTGCGATCTGGTGGCCGCCTCTCGGCCGGGTGAACTGAAACAGCGCGAGTCGTGGCAGAAACCAAGTACATCAGGGCTCACCGCCGTCGGCGATAGTCGGGCGTCGGCGCCCAAGGATGATAAACGTGAGATGGGAAATTCCCGTTGAATCCTCGGAGCTTCGGCGGTAAGCTCCGCCGCAACCGCAGGAGGATGCCGATATGCAAATAGAACGCCGAGCCTTCCTTGCCACCCTGGGAACCGCAGCCGCTATTAACATCATGCCGTCTGAGACGCTCGCCGACGCGCTCGAGCACCATATGATGGAAACGCTCGACGAGCAGACCACCACCAACGAACTCAAGGTCCGCCGCGGTGCCGGAATGCTGTTCGGAGCGCCTGGGCCGCGCGACAAAGAAGCCCCGCCACTGAAGAAGCTCGAGCCGATGCCGGAACAGCCAACGCTCGTCGATTTCTTCAAATACCGGTTCGCACCGGCCACGCACGTTCTGCAAAGCGCCACCGACGCAATGCGAAAGGGCGAGAAAGAAGAAATGATCCTCGCCTGCCTGCTCCACGATGTGGTCATTAACTTGATCAAGGTCGACCACGGCTGGTGGGGCGCGCAGATGATGGAGCCTTATGTTTCGGAGAAGATTAGCTGGGGCATCCGCTATCATCAGGCCTTGCGCTTCTTTCCAGATCACGCGGTCGGCTACGAGTACCCGGAGATGTACAATGAGATCTTTGGCAAGGACTATGTGCCGCCGCCCTACATTAAGCGAGCTTACGAGTATGCCCGCAACCACAAGCAGTACATGGACGCGCGCATGATTACGGTGCACGACCTGTACGCCTTCGATCCGACCATGAAGGTGTCGCTCGATCCGTTCATCGACATCATCGGTCGTCACTTCAAACAGCCGAAGGAAGGGCTGGGGTACGACAATAGTCCCGTCGCGCACATGTGGCGGACACTCATCTTTCCGGACAACCCGCTGTAGGCAGTTGCCTTACATCTCGCTCGATTCGCACGGTCCAGGGTCCTGAAAAACGATCGAGGAGACTGTCATGAATGCACGGGAGCCGAAACGCCGATCCTTTCTGTTCGGCTTGGGGAGCCTCGGCATCAGCGAAGTATTACCGCAAGGCGTCACCCTGGCTCAGAGCACGGCGCCACAGGGATATGTCCTCGGCGCCGCCGAAGGCGAACATCTCGTTCATTTTCGCGACCATGGCAACATCTTCATCAGGGTCGGCGTTTCCACAGGTTCTGACAATCTGGCCTTGGGGACCCAGCAAGTGACGGTCAGCGCAGGCATTCCGATCCACCGACACTTCCAAATGGACGAGGCCTTCTACATTCTGGAAGGCAGCGGAATTTTCATACTGAACGATGTGCGGCACCCATTTGAGAAGGGAGGAACAATATTCATACCCAAAAACTCTTGGCATGGGTTTGCTAACCCCGATCACGAACTGCTTCTACTCTGGATTACGTCGCCTGCTGGCCTGGACGGCTTTTTCCGTGAGACGTGCAATCCGCCGGGCGTACCGCCAAAGCAGCTCACTCGTGAGCAGATCAATGAGATTGCCCGCAAATACGGGACGGAATTCAGATGAACACGCCGCGCTATCCAAAAATTACCGACCAGCCAGGAATACAGCATCGAGCGGTAAACCGGTCAGGCGACCAGGCGCTGACCGAGGCCCGTGTCATCTTGCGTGCGTAGCCCCAGCAAGCCCAAGCAGTTTCTCGGCGTTTCCTTGATAGATCAGGTGCTTTTTGTCGTTCGATAAACCCGCAGATTCAATACACCGGATTGTTTCGCGGATGTACAGACCCGGCAGCGGCTCAAACGGAACGTCCGATGCAAAAAGTACGTTGTCCACGCCGAAGAACTCCAGCCCACACCGGGTGGCTGCGGCCCCTCCGAACAACGCCGTATCGGCATAGAACTTCCGGAAGTAATCCACCGGGCGGTGGGGCTTCATTCGGTCAAGAATAACCGTGTAGTCCTCGTCCGAAGTACGCGAGCCCAGAGCATCCCAGCCCCATCCAACGCGGCCCTCGAAATACGGAATCATCGCACCCATATGGTGAGTGATGATCTTAATCCCGGGAAATTTATCGAAGATACCCGCAAACACCAGCCGAGCCATCGCGGCGCTCGTCTCGTATGGCCAGCCGAAAGTCCACCAGATTTCGTAACGCGATTTTGGCTCGCTCGCGTAATCAGTCATGTCGGCGGCACGCGCTGGGTGCAGGAACACCGTGACCTGGCGTTTATGCATCTCTTCAAAAAGCGGCAGAAATTCGGGTAGATCCAGCGGCTTGCCCGCAGCATTCGAGAAGATCTGCACCCCGCACGCGCCCAGCTTCGTCACCGCGCGAACCGCTTCCAGTACCGCCTGTTCCGGGTTGTTGAGCGCAACGGAGGCCACGAAACGCGGGAAGCGGTCCGGATATTTGATTGTCAACGCCGCCATCTCGTCATTCGCCAGACGCGCCAGGCCGGGCGACTTGTCGGGCGCCGCTAGCTTTTCGATCGGCGGCGATGGCAACGAAATTAGTTGAACGTATTCTCCGAACTCGTCCATGACACGGAAACGGGCATCCAGATCGACGACCGTCGGCATTGCTCGTACGCGCTTGCCGATATCTTTTGGCGCGCCGGGGCAGTCTATGTACTGATCGAAGAAACGCCGCGGGAAAAGATGGTTAAAAACGTCTATTTTCATTGGTGTATGGTTTCATAAGCTTGTGAAATTCATCGCACGACGATTAACGAGCATCGCCGCAATAGCGGCGATGCCCGGAGGCACAGCAGCCGCCCAGAAAACCTCCCTCACTTCCATGTGAGAAGAAAGCAGTATTGCGCCCAGCATCGGGCCCACAATCGAGCCAATACGACCGATGCCCAGCGACCATCCCACGCCTGTGGACCGGATTGATGTGGGATACAGTTGCGCGGCCATCGCATTGGATCCGGTTTGCCCGCCGACCACGCAGACCCCAGTCGCGAAAACGAGGCCGGTTTGCACAATCAAAGAGGACCCCGCCATGCCAATGAAGAAGACGCATGCTGCCGCGCCCGCGTAAGCCGCGGCCAGCGCGATAAAGGATTTCATTCGATCGAAAGTCCGGCCCAACACGAACGCGCCAATCGCGCCGCCTACCTGAAAC
>Ga0318540_10000222_pt1 | contig 14959 bp, 12 predicted proteins | sample GRESIP166b4f25_FD_203485 | JGI IMG/M metagenome (GOLD analysis project Ga0318540, IMG submission 203485) | Tropical soil microbial communities from Luquillo Experimental Forest, Puerto Rico - GRE.SIPMG.166b4f25 | ecosystem: Environmental > Terrestrial > Soil > Tropical forest > Bulk soil...
TCCGACCGGCGTGCGACGCGAGGTAGAGCGATTTGCGCCCGGATTCAGGGATCGTGCGCACGACCACCTGGGGCACCGGCGGCATTCCCCGCCGCTCCTCATCGCTGAAATTGGTGAAGCCGAGCCGCGCACGAGAGTTGAAGATTGAATGCTCGGCCACCATGCGATCGAGACGGCGTTTTGTTTCCTCGGGAAGCGCATCGTACGCGGCGCGCTCATCGGCGAATTCGGTATGTCCGCCGACTGGCGGGATGGAGCGCGCATAAAGCAGCGACGCGCGCGCAGGTACTCGCTTGAACGAGCTATCCGTGTGCCACAGCCGGTTGCCCAATTGGAACGAGCGAAGTCTGCTTTCCTTCCCCCAGACCTCGTTCTCGTGATTGAGGTTGGAAACGTCGGCAAATTCTTTGCGAAGACGCAGTGCCGCGTCCTTTCGATAGACCGCAATCGTGGTCTCGAGCGGGCCGAAGTATCTCGCGAAGTCGAGGTGCTGATCCTGCGATAGATGTTGATCGGGAAAGATCAAGACCGCGTACTGGGTGAAGGCGTCTTTGATCCCGCGCAGATCCGTGGGGTCGATTGGCGCCGCCAAGTCGACGTCGCCGATTTCGGCAGCGAAGCTTGGCGTGACCGGATAGACGGTGATGGCCATGATTATGCCCTCGGGCACGAGTTTTCGCCGGTGTTGGGAGAATTGAATCATGGCGGATCAATGCTTGCAATCGGCTCACGGAGAGATTTTTAAGCCGGGACGACCGGAAGCGAGCAATTGAAAGCACGCTTTGCGTTGCGTTCGATCGGCGCCACGCGCGCGGCCGCTCCAAGCCTGGCGTGGGGGCGGCTTTCGAGGTTCAGAACTTGTAGCCGAGATCCGCGTGGAGGACCTGCACGATGCAGCTCGTCAGGCGGCCTGCGCTCCGAGCAGCGCCTGGCGAAAACGCGACTTGAGCAACGGTCCGTCCCACGATGGCAACACCAGCGGGTCGCGCGTGGAGGAGACCTTGAGGACGACAAGCACCGGGCCGTCGGCCGTATGCAACATCGTCGCCGCGGCGTCGAGTTCGCGCATCTGTCTCACAGTCGCGGTCTGGGGGAAGCCGCACGTGCGCGCGATGCCCGCAAGATCGACACCCGCGCTGGTGTGGGTCGGTTGCATCCCGGTTTCGCCGTAATGCTCGTTGTCGATGACCGTGATTGCGAGGTTGCTTGGCTTTTTCGCCGCCGCGGTCGCCAGCGCCCCCAATCCCATCAGCATTTCGCCGTCGCCCGTGACGACCAAGACGCGGCGTTTCGGTTGCGCCAGAGCCAGTCCCAATCCGACCGTGACTGCGCTTCCCATCGCGCCCCAGAGATAAAAATTAAGCGGGTGATCGCCGACAGCCGCGCAGTCATAGGTCGGCGAGCCCAGACCCGCCACCACGAGCATATTGCCGCGATCGCCGAGTATTCGAGCGATCGCGCTGCGGCGATGCAGCTTGCTTGGTTCGTCCATCGGTTCAGTCCTTGAAAAGCTTTGCGCCGAGCATGCGCTGCGAGAGCAGGACCGCCGCGGTGAGATTGCCATTGAAGGCGATGCGCGCGGCTGCCTCCACGGCCGGGGCCGCCGCTTCCGGCTCGGTCACCTCGTAAACGATCGCGCCCGCCAGCCGCAGGGTGTCGGCCGCGATCTGACCCATCGGTACCTGCCAAGGATTGGCTTCGCCCCACTCGCCACGCATGGTGACGATCATCAACAGGGGGAAAGCGCACACCCTCGCAAGCGACAGCGTGTTGATGCAGTTTCCGACGCCGCTGCTTTGCATCAGCAGGACACCCCGCTCGCCGCCAAGCCAGGCGCCGGCCAAAATGCCGATGCCCTCCTCTTCGGTGGTGAGCACGGTCGGCTTCACCTCATTGGCGGCGTGGCACAGCTCGATCAGCCGCGCATGTCCCGAGTCGGGAACGTATGTGACATGGCGGACATCGAATTCGCGCAGCTTTTCGAAGATCAAGTTCGGCCAATTCTGCGCATCGGTGGCCATGATGGTGCCGGTCGCATCGTTGTTCACTCGTCCGTGTCGCCGAGTGGCCATTTGCCGTCCTTTCAAACAGACAACCGTTGCCGGATGGCTTCATCGATCATCACGTCCGCAGGTGCACCATGCTTTATGATTCGCCCCTTTTCCATCACGTAACAGGAACTGCTGACAGCAGCCGCACGGCGGACGTTCTGCTCCACGAGCAGCAGCGCGACGCCCTCGCTGCGCATTCGGGCAAGCGATTCGAAAATTTCATTGACGACCATGGGGGCCAAGCCTTCGGACGGTTCATCCACCAGCAAGAGCTTTGGCGATCCGACCAAGGCGCGGCCGATCGCCAGCATCTGCTGCTCGCCGCCGGAAAGAGTCTTGCCGAGCTGGCGGCGTCGCTCGCGCAGCCGCGGGAATAGATCGAACACGCGGTCGAGCCGGCGGCGTTGTTCGACGCCTGACTGCCATCTGCTGAATAGTCCGAGGATGAGATTCTCTTCGACGCTCAACGTCGCAAAGATGCGACGGTCTTCCGGAATAAAGGCGATGCCTTTCCGGAACACGCGATCGGGCGACATTCCTTCGATCGCCTCTCCCTCGAATACAATTCTCCCCTGAGACGGACGCAACCACCCCATGATCGTGCGCAATGTTGTCGTCTTGCCGGCGCCGTTGCGCCCGAAAATACTGACGATCTCCCCCGCATCCACGCTGAACGAAACGCCGTGCACCACCGGGGCATAATCGTAGCGCGCATAGAGCCGATCGACCTCAAGCAGCGGCATGATCGACCCCCAGATACGCTTCCCGGACGAGCGGACTGGCGCGCACGTGATCGGGCGCTCCCTCGAACAGCTTTTCACCCTGATGCATGACGATGACGTGGTCCGACAAGCTCATGACCAGATCGACGTCGTGCTCGATCAAAAGGATGGTGACGCGGCCCGTCAGCGATTTGATCAATGCGTCGAATTCAGCCGTTTCGGAGGGCGACATCCCTTGCGTGGGCTCGTCGAGCATCAGCAGCCTGGGTTTCAGCGCCATGCAGACGGCAATCTCGACCCGGCGCTGGTCGCCATGGGAGAGATTTCCAACGAGCTCGTTCGCGCTCTCCTGCAGGCCGAACTCCTCGAGAATGGCCCGAGCGCGCGCCTGCGGCCGGACCAGGCGATCCAATCGGACGAAATAACTGTTGCGCCGTTCCAGACTCTGGCAGGCGAGACGGACGTTCTCGAATGCGCTCAATCCAAAAAACAAATTTGTGATCTGAAAGGATCGCGCGACGCCGAGTCTCGCCAACGCAAACGGCGCTTGTCCCGTGATGTCTCGCGCGTCCAGCTCGACCGTTCCGGAATCCGGCCGCAGCGTTCCCGCGATGAGGTTGAAGGCGGTGCTCTTGCCGGCCCCATTCGGACCTATGATGGACGTGACGCGGTGGGGAGCAGCCTCGAAGCTGAGATTCCTCACGGCGCGCAGCCCGCCGAACGCCTTGTTGAGTGCGCTCACTTTGATCATGGCGCGGCCTTCTCGCGCGTTGCCAGCAGGCGGCGAGCAAGCCCGATCAAACCGTCGGGCAGGAACATGACGAAGATGATGAAGATGACGCCGAGAATCAGCAGGTGCCTTTCGGTGTAGCTGCCGACCACTGATTCGAGGAACGTGACGATCACGCTGCCCGCAAGCGGGCCCAGCAGCGTGCCGACGCCGCCCACGAGCGACATCACGACGGCCTTGGTCGAAACCTCGAATCCGAACAGGTGCGGCGCTACGAACCCGCGCAGCAACGGGTAGATCAGGCCGCCAACGGCCGCGACCTGTGCAGCCAGGACGTATGCCAGAAGCTTGTACCAAAACGAGTTGTAGCCGAGATAAGGCACGCGGTCGGAGTTGTCGCGAATTGCGCGCAGGACCGCGCCGAAGCCGCTGTTGAGGACCCGCCGCGTTCCGACATAGATCAGGACGAGAACGACGAGCACGGCGTGGTAGAAGACGAAATTGCTCTGCAGGTCGATCGTGACGCCCGGCAGGAGCGCAATGTGCGGGACGGGGATTCCGATGAGACCATCTGAACCGCCGATTGCCCTCGTATTGTGCGCGATCTTGGACAAGATTTCCGCGGCGCCGAACGTGATCAGAGCGAAGTACACGCCTTTGGCGCGGATTGCGACGGCACCGAGAACGAGCGAAAAGACAGCCACGGTTGCGACGACCGCGAGCAGCACCAGCCAAAACGACTGGGTCACATGCAAATACATCAATGCCGAGATGTAGGCGGCCAATCCGAAATAGGCGGCCTGCCCGAGCGATAGCAGTCCGGCGTAGCCGAGCAGAATGTCGACGCTGAGGGCGATCGCGCCGAACAGAAACGATTCGATCGCCAGACGCGTGTAGAAAGGACCACCCAGCCACGGAAAGATTGCGGCGAGCGCGAGCATTGCGAAGCCGACCCAGCGCAATTGCGCCGCGCTGGACTGTGGGGGATACAGCGCCTGTAACAGACGATCGCCGACGGTGACTCTCGCCGCCGCGTGGAGCGACGGCTGCGGCTCGACGGGCGGCACGTTCGGTTGGAGCATCACGCCTCTCCAAGCCGGTTGAACAGCCCGCCTGGCCGCGCCACGAGCACGAGCAGCATCACGCCGTAGACGAGCGTCTCGGCCCAGACCGGCGGAATCCAGAGGCTGGCGAGGCCCTGAACCTGCGCAAGCAGCACGGCCGCGACGACCGCCCCGATGATGCTTCCCATTCCACCGACGATGACGACGGCAAAGGCCATGACGAGAAAGTCGTGCCCCATCGTGGGAAACACGGCGTAGATCGGGCTGAGCAAGACGCCGGCAAGCCCGGCAAGCCCGCAGCCATAGACGAAGGTCAAGCCGTACACCAACCTGATCGGTATCCCGAAAGAGGCCACCATCGACGGATCGACCGCGGTCGCGCGCAAGACGGCGCCGAGCCGCGTGCGGTACACCAGCCACCAGGTGGCGAAGATCGCGATGAGAGCGATGCCGAAGACGAAGAGGCGGTAGGTCGGCACGAAGACCTCGGCGAAGCTCACGATGCCGGTGAACGGAGGCGCCACGGCGTGCGTCTCCGTTCCCCACACCACCTGAGCGATGTCCCGAAGGATGAGGCTGACGCCGAACGTGAGAAGCAAGGTCACGATGGCGCGATCGGCGCGCGGCAGCAGTGGTCGGATGCCGAGTTCTTCCAGTGCCCAGCCGACGGCGCCGACGAGAATCGGAACCAGCACCAGCGCGCTCCAGTAGCCGGCGCCCCAACCAAGGACCGTGAAAGCGGCATAGCCGCCCAGCATGTAGAGATCGCCATGCGCGAGATTGATGACGTCGAGCAGGCCGAAAATCATGGTCAGGCCCAACGCCACGAGCGCAAGCGCCACGCCGATGATCAGCGCATCGATCACCTGGGGCAGGACGACGACGTGGAGATAACCGAGAAGGTCTTCCATCGGCGCAGCTCGCGCTCGTGGTTTTGGCTTAGAACTTCTCGCACTTGTCGGGACCGACCGCGTCCTCGCCGGGCACTTTTCCTACGGTGTGGAAATCGTTTCCCGTCACCTTGACCACGACCATATCGACGATCGCCTGGTGGTCGCCCTTGCGCATCTTCTTCGTGCCTTGCGGCGTTTCCCAGGTCGCGTCCTCCATCGCGCCTCGCAGCTTCTGTTCATCGGTGCCGCCCGCCTTCTCGATGGCGCGCTTGAAGAGATAGAAGAGGCCATAGGTATCGGCAGCGAAGAGATCCGGGTCGCTCTGGAACTCCTTCTTGAACGCGGCCACGAATTTCTTGTTGGCCGGCGTGTCGATGTCGATCGAATAGCCGGCGGCACTCAGGAAACCCTCGGCCGCGCCGTCCATCGCGCCAACATTCTCCTGTGTCACCGCCCCAGCGGAGCCCGCGAGCGTCAGCTTGTTGGAGAGGATGCCGTACTCCTTGAGTTGCGTGAGAAGGCGCACCGTGTCGTTGCCCGCCGTCGCGGTCATGATGACGTCGGGACGTGCAGATCGGATCTGGCCGACGTATGGGGTGAAGTCCTTGGCTCCGAGCGGCGGGAACGCACTTCCAACGTCGGTGCCGCCCAGCCGCTTGATATCGTCTTGAAACGCAGAAATGCTGCTGCGGCCCATCTCATAGTCGGGGCCGACGAAGAAATAGCGTTTACCCGACACGTTCTTCGTCAGCCATGAGGTCAACGCGCTCGACTGCATGAAGGCGTTGGCGTTCACGCGAAAAACGTTCGGATTGCATTGCGCGCCTGTGATCGACGGCGCGTAGGAGACCGTCGTGACGAGGATGCGATTGTTGCGTTCCGCAACTTGGCCGACCGCGAGCGTGGATCCGCTGTTGACGGTTCCGGTCAGAAGGTCGACTTTGTCTTGCTGGAGCAATTTTTCGGACTTGCGCACGGCGACCGGGGGATTGGCCTCCTCGTCCTCGAATAGAAGTTCGAATGAACGACCCCCGACACCGCCCGCCGCATTGATCTCCTTGACGGCGAGCTCGGCGCCCCAACGCACCTGTTTTCCGATCGGAGCGTAGCTGCCCGAGAGCGGCGTGACCACCCCGACCTTGATCGCCTCGGCTGCGTGCGCGGTCAGTCCGAGGCTGAATGCGAATGCGATGAGCGCACTGCTGCTTAGAACAGTTGCCGTGTTGTTGAGCATGATTTCCTCCGGTTGCAACTCTGACGTTCACGCGCCAGTGAAATTGGCCTTGCGCTTCTCGGTGAAGGCCGCGATGCCTTCCTTGTAGTCCCCGCTCTCGCGCAGCTTCTCGTAGGCGTGCCCCTCGACCTCGAAGCCTGCGCTCAGACTCGTGTCGTACGACGTGTTCAACACTCGCTTGACCGTCTTGAGCGCAAGCGGAGACATGGTGGTGAGCGTGGTGACGATGTCGTCGAGAATGCGATCGAGCGCCGCCGTGTCGTCGGCAATGCGCGTGAGCAAGCCCCAGCTATGGGCTTCCGGCGCGGGGATGCGGCGGCCAAGCATCATCATGTCCACTGCGCGGGTCAAGCCGGCGATGCGCGCGACGCGCTGACTACCGCCGCTGCCGGGAATTTGGCCGAGAGTCACTTCCGGGAGCGCCAGGACCGTGTCCTTGGTCGCGATCCGAATGTCGCAAGCCATGGCCAGTTCGAGGCCCACTCCCATCGCATACTTTTCCAGCACGCAAACGACCGGCTTCGGGCAACGCTCCGCCGCGGCGATGTTCCACGCGAGATGGGACATGCCGTCGCGCTCGATCCGCGGGAACGCCTTGACGTCGCCGCCCGACGTGAACACGCCGTTTTTTCCGCGGATCACGACGACGCGCACGTCCGGGTCCTGGCCGAATGCCTCGATGATCGCGGCGATTTGACTGCGCCCGCGATAGGACACGACATTCAACGGCGGCCGATCGAGCCAGAGAAAGCCGACCTTCTTCTTCGCGTCGACTTCGTAGTGCAGGCCATCGAGATCGCGCAGAATTGCGGCGCGCTGTTCGGCGTAGTCCTTGCTCATGAGTCTTCCTTTACCGTGACCTTGTTGCCTTCGAATGTCTCATATTCCCCGGTTCGCAACTTGCGGCGTAAAAGCTTGCCGGATGCGGAGCGGGGAATGGCCTTCACGAATACGTATTCCCGGGGGCGCTTGAAGCGGGGGAGTCCGCTGCGCAAGCACACGCTGTCGAGCTCCTCGGGTGCGAGCTGGGCGACCGCCGGTTCGACGAAGGCCACAACCTTGGCGCCGAGTCGCTCATCCGGCATTCCCACGACGGCGCATCCCGCAACGAGCTTGCTGCGCGCGAGGGTGTCCTCCACCTCCTCGGGAAAGATGTTTTCGCCGCCGCTGATGATCATGTCGTCGACGCGTCCGACGACGTAGAGCTCGCCATCCTCGTCGAGCTTTCCGAGATCGCCGGTGCGGTACCAGCGACCTTGGATCGCCTTGGCGTCGGCGTCGGGGCGCTTCCAGTAGCCCGAAAATGCCTCGGGGCTGCGCATGCTGGCGACGATCTCGCCGGCGACGCCCGGCTGCAGATCGATCTCGATATCGTCGTCGCGGGCCGGCGAAACGACGCGGATGATCTGGTTCATCCCGGCGCACCCGGCGCAGCCGGGCTTGCGGCCGAGATGGTCGCAGTAGCTGAAGGTGTAGATCTCGCTGGAACCGTAGTAGTTGACGAACAGATCGGGCTTGAGCTGATCCAGGCAGCGCTCGATCAGCGCTGGCGTCATCGTCATGCCTGCGAAGCCTACGCGGGACAAGGAACGCAAGTCATAGGAATCGAACTTGGGGTGTCGCAGCACGTCGTGGAACATCGTGGGCACGAGGAAGAGCGTCGTCAGCCGCTCTTCGGAGATCAGCCGTAGAACCTCCTCGGGTCCATATTCGGGCACACAGACCAATCGGCCATTGAGCAGCGCCGTGCTGAGGAGAATTCGCACGCCCATGGTGTGGAAGAACGGCATCACGCCGAGACTGGAATCCCCCCGCCGATACTGGTTCTGAGCAATGTGAGCAATCGCGGCCATCAGCTCGCTGTGATGGCTGCGCGGCACGCCTTTTGGGCGCCCGGTGGTCCCGGAAGTGTAAAGCATCAAGCATATCGAGGACTCGCCGACTGCGGCGGGACCGGCAACCGCGGCTGAATCGCGCAGTCGTCCGAATGGCATACCCTCGCCTTTGCCGTCGGCGGCAACGATCACACGTCGCGGGTCGATCTTCAGCGTCGCGGCAGCCTCGGCGGCCGCAGAGCCCGAGGCGCCGTCGAACGCGACGGCCGCCGCTTCGGCGTCCTCGAGGCAATACCCGATCTCGTCTGCGGTCGCGCGCCAGCTTACCGGCGTGAAGACGATGCCGAGCAGCTGGCATGCCCAGTACAGCGTCGCCATCTCGTACCGATTCCGCATCACCACCACGAGATGATCGCCCGCCCTCAACCCCGTGTCCTGCAAGCCGCCGGCAACCGACGCGATGTCGCGATACCAATCGACATAGGTCATCCGACGGTTGCCTTCGACCAACGCCTCCTGACGAGGTTGGCGCATCACCGCGGCGGCAAATGCGCTGCCGAGATCCATGGTCACGACCCTTTGCCGATGGCGGCTGCGGCTTCGAGTACCGCGGCGACGATCGACGCATATCCCGTGCACCGGCAGATGTGACCCGAAAGCATCTCGCGGACCTCCCGCTCGTTCGGTCCCGGGGTATCACGCAGGAAATGCGTCACGGAGCACAATATCCCCGGTGTGCAGAACCCGCATTGCAGAGCATGATGCTTCGCGAAGGCGCGCTGAACCTCGTTGAGCGTGCCCGGTTCAGCGAGCCCCTCCACGGTGACGATGTCGGCACCGTCCGCTTGGGCGGCGTACTGGGTGCAACTGCGCACTGCTCGCCCATCGACCAGAACCGTACAGGCACCGCATACGCCATGCTCGCAACCGACGTGAACCCCGAAGGCCTGCAGCTCATGACGCAGAAAATCGCACAGCAGCATGCGAGGCTCGGCCTCGCCGGATCGGCGCTGCCCATTCAAGGTCAACTCGACCGTGAAGCGGTTGCCGGCTGCCCGATAAAGCGTTGTCATTGCAGGCGGCCCCTTCGCTGCCGGGCCATTTCGAGCGCAGCGTTGACCGCGCGCTCCACCAGCACCTTCGTCAGCGCAATCCGATAATCGGCGCTTGCCGAGTGATCCTCCATGGGTGTCACGCTGACGGCGGCATGCTCGGCCAGGCTGGCCGCGATTTCGCCGGCCGGGCGGCCGAGAAAGCTCTTCACGTCGATCGCGACCGGCCGGCTCTCCACCCCCCCGACCCCAAGTGAGAGTTCCTCGAGCCGGTCGGCCCCATCGAGACGAGCGCTGCAGCCCGCCGCCGCGATCGCGAAATCTCCATGGCGCTGCGCGATCTCGGTGAACGCGTGACCGGCATCGGGCGCAGCGCGTGGCCATTCCAGCGCCGTCACGATCTCGTCCGGCCGGCGCTGCGTCGTGAGCGTGCCGAGAAAGAACTCCCGCGCGGGAACGCGCCGTTGCCGCCGGCGCGATTGCAGCACGACGGTCCCGCCGCACACGACGAGAGCGAGTGGTATTTCAGCACTCGGGTCCGCGTGCGCGACCGAACCGCCGAGCGTTCCGCGGTTGCGGGTCTGGAAATGCCCGACCCACGGCAACGCCATGACCAGCAGCGGCGCCGCCCGCGCGATGACGTCCGAACGCAGCGCGTCGCCCTGTACCACTCCGGCGCCGGTCACCACGACGTCGGATCTCGCTGAAATGGCCTTCAGCGCCTGGATGCGTGAGATGTCGATCACGGCGCGCGGGCGAACCATCCTGAGGTTTAGCATCGGCCCGAGCGTCATGCCGCCCGCGAGGACAGCCGCTTCATCGCCCATCTCGGACACAAGAGCGAGCGCTTCCGAAACGGCCTCCGGCCGATAATAGTCGAACGCCACAGGCTTCACGGCCCGCCTCCGTTTCGCCCATGCCGTCGCAATCTCGACCACCAAGTCCGCCAGCCCTCGCCACCCGCGGGTCTTAGCCGGCGCTCCAGAGAGTGAAAGAATTGAGCGATGAGATAACGGGTCACGCTACCGAGCATGCGCTGGCCGACGGCTGCAACCTTACCGCCGACATCGGCTTCGTAGCGATACTGGAGGCGCGTGCGACCGCCGGCCTCCGGTTGCAGGCTCACGAACCCCGATCCCGATCCAAAGCCCAATGCCCCGAAGGCCTTGCCGACCAGGCGCACAGAGCTTTTCTCCTTCTTGTCGCGCATCTCGATTTGCACGTGATAGGTGCCACGAATGCCGGCAACGCCGATCACGACCTGAGCCGAGTAACGATCCGGATCGTCCTGGGTGAGGCCCCGACATCCCGGGATGATGGCAGCAAGCTCGCTCGGATCCAGGAGCCGCCGCCAAACCTCCGCCACGGGGGCGGAGAGAGAGACTTCTCCGCTCCCAGTCAGCGCACCGCCGACGGCCGTCCGCTCCGCTCGGGCCTGCGCTGCCATCGGGCGCGGTGTAACCTCATGGCCGTTTGCAAATGCCCAAACGCGCCGCAGGTTCAACGGCAACGAAATATCGTCGCGTCCGAGCGCATCCGCGACGGCGTTTGTGATCGCAGCGGGCGTGAGCATGGAGCTGCCGTCTCCCATTCCCTTCGCGCCGAGCGCGTTGACGGGAGAGGCCGTTTCGACGTGGCCGATCTCGACGCGTGGAACCTCGACAGCTGTCGGGCAAAGATAATCGGCAAAAGTCCCCGACAGGAAATTGCCCCGCTCGTCATACGCCAACTCTTCGAACAGGGCTGCGCCCAGACCGTGGGCAAAGCCGCCGTGGACTTGTCCTTCGACGATTTTGGGATTGAGCTGGGTTCCGACGTCGTGAACCGACACATATTTGTCGATGCGGATCTCCCCGGTCTTGCGATCGATTTCAACTGCCGCCAGATCGATCACGAAGCCGAATGTGACGGCAGAGGCAATCCGGTCTTCGTCATCGGGAGAGCCCAAGACCGGCGGCGACACGATGGCAGCTTCATGAATTCCCGGAGTGGCATTGTCCGGCAAACCGGCCGGGTCCCAGTGCGCGCGCGCCGCCGCCTTGCGAAACGGCAGTCCCTTGTTGGATTGCCCGCGCACTCGGGCATAGCCTTCGCGCAGCTCGATCTCTTCCGGAGCAGCCTCCAGGGCGTTAGCGGCGAGCAATTTGATTTTCTGCGCGACTTGCTTCGCGCACTTCGCGACGGCATCGACGACGATTGCCGCGAAGCGGTTTGAATAGTTTCCCGACGCAATCGACCAAGCGCTCGTCAGCGTGTCGATCTCCGTCACCACATCAATATCGTTGGGATGCAGTCCAAGCGCGTCGGCTACGATCTGCGCCGCAACCGTCGCATGGCCCTGGCCATTCGGGGTGCTGCACAGGCGCACCGTGACTTGTCCGCTCGGATCGACCGTGACTACGGCGCTGGCGTTGGCGCCCGACTTTCGGTCGGCGCGGCGGCGGTCTTGCGCTGTCTGCGCCAATGAAACATAGGCCATGTTCGAGCCGGACGGCTCCACACCCGCTGCCAGGCCGATGCCGAAAAGCCCTCCCGTGCGGCGGACTTCGTCGCGCCGGCGTTTGAGTTCGTCATAATCCGCGATCCGCAGGAGTTCCGACAGCGCCGCATCGTAGTCGCCGGCATCGAATACGGCGCCTGCCGGTGCTCTGTAAGGGAAGACATCGGCAGGAATGAAATTGCGGCGGCGCAGCTCCGCCGGATCCATTCCGAGCCCGCGTGCCGCGATGTCCATGATACGTTCGAGGGCAAAATAGAATTGCGGCCCGCCATATCCACGATTGAGACCGACGGGCGTGCAGTTCGTGACGACGAGCTCGTTGTCGATGGAAATGTTGGGCACCTTGTAACAGCCGTTCGAAGCGGCGTGCATGCGATAGAGGGAGGCCGGCTCGGGTGGGCGAACGTGAGCGCCCATGTTCGCGGTGTTCTTGAATCGCAATCCTGTGAGCTCGCCGTCCTTCGTGAACGCGGCCGCGACCGTTCCCAAGCGATCGCTCGAGGCGGACGAGGCCGTGAGGTGCTCGGCGCGATCTTCGACCCATTTGACGGGCACGCCCGTCTTGCGACTGACGGCCGCTAGAAGAACGATGTACGAGAGAACGGCCTGCTTGATGCCGAAACTTCCGCCGCTGCTCGGTGGCGTGATGAGGCGAAGCCGGTGGCCGGGCACGCGCAATGCGCCGGCCATGAGCGGCTGGACCACGAACGGCCCCTGGAAGTTCGACCACACCGTGTAACGGTCGGGAGCGCGTTCGAAGTGCGCAATGACGCCGAACGTCTCCATCGGCGTGGAGGCATAGCGCGGATACGAGTACGAGAACTCGAAAACCCGCTCAGCCGCGGCAAAGGCAGCATCCGGGTTGCCGTAAATGAAGTTGCGCCGGCTTATGACGTTCGATCCGGCCATCTCATGGATCACCGGGGCATCGCGCGCAGTGGCGCTGCGCAGGTCCGACACTGCCGGAAGCACGTCGTACTCAACCTCGATCAGATCGCACGCGTCTTCCGCGATGTAACGGGTATCAGCGACCACGACGGCAACGGGCTCGCCGACGTATCGTGTCCGGTCGATGGCGACAGGATAGTAGGCGAGCGGAGCCTTCACGACGCTTGGCACCGGCCCGATCAGATCCGCGACGTCCTTGCCGGTGACGATGCCCCGAACGCCTGGCAGGTCCCGCGCCCGCGCGAAATCGATCCGCCCGATCCGCGCATGCGGATGGGGCGAGCGCAAGATCGCTGCGAAACGGATTCCGGGAATTGGCGAGAGATCGTCGATGAAGCGCGCCTGCCCGGTCAGCAGCGCCTGGTCCTCCTTGCGCGCGAGAGGCGAGCCGACCCATCGCTGCGATACGGTCCCGATTGCTTCCAGCAAGACGCGGTCCACCTTGGAAAAGCGTTAGCCTCGCCCTTTCGGCCGTTTCGTCTCGTTGCATGATCTATAGGACCAGCCGGGTTGTCACGACAAGATTGACAACGAGCAAAATCATTTGCCGTTATAGAGGGCGCGCCGGAGCACAGACAGCCGCCGCGCCCGAGAATGATCGTGACCGTCGATCCCTCGCTTCAGTCGGCAATCGATGCCCTCGCTTTTCCAGGCATCGTGATTGGCCATCGCTTGATCTCACCTGGCGACGAGGATGCGTTGTTGCCGGAGGAGGCTCCTGCCTTCGCCTCGAGTGTTGTCAAGGTGCGGCGTGCGAGTGGTGCGGCTCGCATCGTGGCACGTCAACTCCTGAAGCGATTAGGACAACCCGAATGCGCGTTACCGAGAACGTCCGGGGGAGCGCCAGCCTGGCCGGCAGGCGTTGTCGGCTCGCTCGCCCACGATTCTCGGGTTGCGGTTGCAGCCGTCGGGATGGGTCGCGATGTAGGCGCCATAGGGATAGACGTCGAGCCGGCCGAATCATTGCCGTCTGAATTGCTGGACTTGGTCGCAACGCCGCAAGAGCGGCTGCGAGTAGGTGATGACCCCTATCATGGACGAATGCTTTTCGTCGCCAAGGAGGCTGTATACAAGGCAGTGTACCCACTCGACCAAACCTTCCTTGACCATCACGACGTGCAAATCAGTTTTGCCGAGCGCAAAGCTGTCGTGCGCAATGGTCGCATCGTCGAATTGCGATTTTGCATCGCTACACACTTGGTGGCACTGGCCTTCCTCCCCGGCCTTCGGTGAGAGCCTCACCTCAGCCTCCAGCACGTCGCAACGACTTCCGGCGCGAGACGCGTGGTATCTCGTTCACGCCTGTACTATAACTCGCAGCAGGGCGGCGCCGCGGAAACGGGCGACGCGGCCGAAGAAGCGTGAGGGAGGAACCATCATGTCGCAGATACGGCTCGCAGCCATGGTGGTCGCGTTGAGCGTCGCCGGTTTCGCAACAACGGGGCTGGCGCAGCAGGCACAACGGCCGCAAATCGAGACCACCAAGGTCGACGGCACCGGCAACGTCTACATATTCCGCAACGGCAACCACCAATCGATGTTCATCGTCACCAAGGACGGGGTGATCGCGACCGATCCGATCGCCTATGGCCGGCCGACCGGCGGCCAGGACTACATTGCCGAGATCAAGAAGGTGACCGACAAGCCGATCAAGTTCCTGATCTACAGCCACCACCACTACGATCACATCGCCGGCGGCAAGCCGTTCAAGGACGCCGGCGCCACCATCGTCGCTCATCGACGGGCCAAGGAGCGCCTCGCCGTGCTCAAGGATCCGAACACGCCGCTCCCCGATCAGGTCGTCAGCGATGCCGGCCGCACGATCAAGCTCGGCGGCACTACGCTCGAGCTGAAATATTTCGGCCTCAATCATTCCGACTCGAACTTGGTGATGTGGTTGCCAAAGGAGAAGATTGTCTTCGTTGTCGAC
>Ga0318540_10000227_pt1 | contig 14855 bp, 17 predicted proteins | sample GRESIP166b4f25_FD_203485 | JGI IMG/M metagenome (GOLD analysis project Ga0318540, IMG submission 203485) | Tropical soil microbial communities from Luquillo Experimental Forest, Puerto Rico - GRE.SIPMG.166b4f25 | ecosystem: Environmental > Terrestrial > Soil > Tropical forest > Bulk soil...
CGGCAGCTGAAACACCGGATCGCAGGCTGCGAATGCACACGATGTCTCTAACAGGAGTGACGACCATGGGTAAGAGCAATGCCGCTCGGCAGCGAACGAAGGCAGCCGAGGCAACCGAAGAAAGGGTTCGAGCGCTTGCCGACGAGCGCATCAGGAAACTAGCGGACGAACTGGCAAGAGAACGCGCCCACGATACGGCCCACGAAGAGGCACACGATGCTGCTGAGGAAGCCGCCAGGGACGTATAACGAAGCGTATAAAGAAGCGTACGACGAGGCTACAAGGAGGCGTTCGAGGAGACCTACAAGGAGGAATTCGAGGAGGCTTACAAGGAAGCCTCCGAATAAATTCCCTAACGCACGACCGATTGACACCCGCCCATCGCCGGCACGAACAATAGGCACCGCAAAGAAAAGCCCCGGCGCAAGGCCGAGGCGAAGAAAATTCGAGGACTCCGGCGGTCTACGATACACATCACGTGCACGGCTGAGTGGTTTCGTTGCATCGGCCCAACGGGCACACTAGAAGAACGCCACGCCGCGCTTGCAAAGCTCGTCCGCATGTTGGTTGGCGACGCTACGCATCGGCCGCGGCTGCCGATCTCACTCCCAGGTCGACCCGCAGCGCCAATAGCCCCACCACCTGCGGCGTCCTCGCCGGCACCGGTCGCCGCCGAAAGACCCACCAAGCAACGACGCGCGCGAGCCGTACAGCCGCGAGCAGCTGAAACGCATGGATACGCGATTCCATCATGCCCTCGAACGTGCGATCGCACGCGGAAAGGAGCGGCCGCCATGCTGGACTTCTTGAGAACCGGCCGGCGCCCCGTAGATGCCCGCGACCTGCTTGCAATGATTTCAGCGCAATATCCAGACAGCGAGAAAGCTTTAAGGGTTTTCGTCGCCGCATGCCACGACGATCAGCGCTACGTTCGCGCCTGTATCTTATGCAGTGCAGCAAATTGCGGCTATTCGATCACCTCGTCGGCGAGCGCGAGCAATCTGTCCGGCACCTCGACGCCGAGCATCCGGGCGGTCGGGTGGTTGATGACCAGCTCGAACTTCGCTGCCTGCACGACCGGTAGGTCTGCGGTCTTCGCCCCCTAGTGAACGTTGCTGAACATGATCTTCTGCGTCTGTCGTCCTTGATCATCTGTCGCCAATTCGATGCCCTGTATCGTGCCTGAAAAGTAATAAGGTTGCACAGAGGCCGCCGGCGGATCGCCCGGAAACGCGTAATGAAGCGTCACAAGCTCGCCGTGAAGCTGCTGCGCCACGATGTAGCCGACCAGCGCATGCTCGAAGGAATGATACGCGTTCTTCCATTGCCATTGCTTCGGCAACTGGCGTAGCGGCGCGTGCGTCATGCCGTCCACGCCGTTCCACACCTCTCCGTAAACCGGATCGACGAAGTGCCGGAACCAGTAGTCATAGGCTCTTGGTAGGTATCGCACGAATGTGGGGTCACGCAGGGCCAAGGTTCCCGCAAGTTGGTCGAGCTCCGCAAAGATCCACCAACTCTTGTCCACATCCAAGGCGCCGCCCCGTAAAATCCCTTCGGCCCAGCAACCGCAGTCGTCGAGATACGCTCGTGGAAGCAGCACGCGCGCGTTGTTCTCCGCAAAAGCAACCAACTCGGCGCTTCCGATGATTAATCCGGCCCACCGGATCATCCAGAGCGCCTTCGCATTGTGGCCAAAGTCAGTGCCGGCCGTCGCCAGCGCCTTATCTTCGGGCCGATTGGCTGACAGGAAAAACAGCCGCTCGCCCGGCGAGTAGAACTGGTCGATTATCACGTGACCGAGCCGGAGAAGACTGGCCCTCCACTCACTCTGAAACGGTTCGGGAAGCATCGGTGTCAGCAGAACCAGGTAGGTATTCATCTGGTCGAGTTGCGCCACCAGCCGTTTATCATCGAAGCTCACACCACTGCTCGACGCGAGCATCCACTGCATCGCGCCTAGCGACGAGTTGTAATACTTATCGAAAATGTAATTCTTAACAGCGAGAATATCTTGCACGACGTCCGCGTCGCGAGTCAGGTAATAATAGAAAGCCATGCCGAGTAAGCCATACCCCAGCTCTTGCGAAGTGCGGAACTTTGGCGCGGGACCCCACGAGCCGTCGGACATGTTTTGGGTCGTTGCCATGCCGCCGTTCACGCGATCCATCGCGTTCTGACGGATGAAATCTATCCCAGCCTTCATCGCATCTAGATAGGCCCGTTTGCCCGTAAGATGAAAAGCCACGCCATAGCCGTAGGCTTGGCGGGAAAGCGCAACCACGTATCGCTGCTGCGCCGAAATCCATGTATTGCGCTGGATCTCGGGACAGGGATCGCGTTCGTCGTGCAGGGTTGCATCGTCGCAGCGAGTCTCTGGAAAGGCGCCGAACGGCTTGCCAAACGCAGAGTCTGTGGTCCAGAAGGGGAGCAGTTCCTTATTTAGATGATCAAGCCAACGAGTGCCAGCTGGCAACGAACTCTGCGGCCATACGGGGAATGCCAGCGTCGCCACGGATAATAACAAGATGATCCTAATCGCGCGTTCCATGATTCCACGCTTTCATTCAAAAACAGCGGAACGGACCGCGTTCCATTTGACCCCGGCATCTGGGCGCCCCACAACGCGCAAGGCCCGCTTCGTGATGCGTCGTGGCAAGCCCGCGCAGGAATCGACTGTGAACGTCAATGACAAGCGTGAGGCCCACAGCAAACAACTTGCCTCACTAGCTCTCCACAAGAGGGTGCCGGCGATCTACCAGTTTCGCGAGTTCACCGCGGCGGGCGCCCTAATGCGATCGGATTCTTCGTTAAAGCGACCGCAAGAAATCAATTCCTGCTGCTCCTGAGTAGTCAGCCTGTTGAAACGTTTGATGACCTCATTTGCCTCGCTGCCATCGCTCAGGTGGTCTCGGATGGCTTCCACCAGGTTGGTCGTCCGTCCATCATGGAGGAAGAAGATACGTTGTCCGACACCCCAAAGAGGAGCGGTTCGGAACTCGTCGGGGCCGGCACCACCTTGTGTGATGCCGTCGGCGAGGCCTTTGCCCATGTGGTGGACGAGAAGGTCAGAGTAAAGATTCGTCGTCTGATTGGAAAGCGCAGCGTTCGGGCTTGTCGGTGCTGCGCACCCAGGGAGTATCCAACGTTAATTAACGTTAGCTCTGCAATTAAGGTTAGCTCCCCTGGCCAGTATTAACCCCGTGCCCATGCGTCGACTATCGCGCAAACCGCAAAACTGCGCTTGACAAAGTCAGCGATGCGCAGAGGTTTGAACTCTCGCCTCTTGTCCCGCTCCAGCAGGGAATGTCAATCGGCCTGACACTAAATCGGACTGACACCGCGGGTCGTGCAGAACGGGTCGGGTTGCGGCTCCCCTCGATCGGGAGGTAACAGTGACGTACATCCGCGAATTCGACCGCGCCACAATGATAGAGATCGCTCCGCATTGCTATCTCAATGAGACAGCGGCACGGAAGCAATTTAGCGACAGCACCAAACACTCTGATATTTCGGCCGAATCAACCAATTCGGTCGATTGCAGCTCGCTGATCCCTTTGCGCGACCGGTTGGTTGGTCCTGACGTTCCTGCATCATCACCGTTGCACCGCCGAAGCAGATCTATGCTCTTTACGAGCTGTCTAGTCGGGGTGATTTTGGCCGGCGGCACCAGCGCGGTCATAGCCTTGCGGCAGTTTTCGCTTGCCGATATTTGGCGCGGCAGGGCGCAGCTGCATCAGCCGACATTAACGATGCGAGGCGAGCAGCGGCTAATTGCCCGATCGTCGCGCGGAAGTTCGGGAGAACCTATACCACTCGGGCTGACGATCTACGGACCGGCCGAGGGCGCGGTCGTCATTATCACGGGCCTGCTGCCTGGAATGGAGTTGTCAAACGGCATTGAGGTTGACGTTGACAGATGGGAGGTCCCTGCAACGGAGGTTAGTTACGCTTGGATCGCGCCGCCGGACGGTTTTGTCGGTTCCGCTCTTCTCACTGCCGAACTACGCTTGACCGATGATAGCATTGCCGATCGGCAAGCCATGCAGTTGGAATGGGTGCCATCGAGCCCACCGGGGTTTGCAAATAAATTTTAACGTTGCATGTGGGGAGCTATGCGCGAAAGTTAGTGAGGGGATGAAGGGCTAAGGCGGCTTATGGTGGAGGCGATGCATTTTAAAGACACCCGGGTGGCAGGCGCCTGGATCATCGATATCAGCCCGCATCACGATGATCGTGGCCGCTTTCTGAGGGCGTGGTGCGTGCGGGAATTCGAAGAACAGGGAATCCACTTTCTGCCGGTTCAGGCCAACATGCAGTTCAGCCCGCGCAAGGGGACGGTTCGCGGACTGCATCTGCAGATAGCGCCTGCGCTGGAGGCAAAACTGGTGCGCTGCACACGGGGCGCGATCTTTGACGTGGCGCTCGACCTCCGGCCGGACTCTCCCTCCTTCGGCGAATGGTGCAACGCGGAACTGAACGCGGAAAACGGGCGCATGCTGTACGTTCCGGAGCACTGTGCGCACGGATTTCAGAGCATCGAAGAGAACTCCGAGGTGTTGTACCTGACCTCTGCATTCTACGCGCCGGAATCGTGCCGGGGGGCACGGTTCGACGATCCGGCTTTCGGCATCCAATGGCCATTACCGGTTTCGGCGATCTCAGAGCAGGACCGCAACTGGCCCTTGATGCAGGGGCAGGGCTACGCGCCGGGACAGAACACCTTTACGAAGAGAGATCCCTATGAATGTTGATACCGCTCTTTTGCAACGTGAGTCTGACGGCAACCCGATCCGGGTAGGCATGGTGGGAGCTGGGGCCACCGGCCGAGCCATTGCTCTGCAACTGGGAACGCCGGTGCCGGGAATGCGCCTGGTGGCCATCGCGAACCGGACTCCGGAACATGGAGAACGGGCTTTCCGCGAGGGAGGCTTTCAGGAATGGCGCCGGGTGACGTCAGCACGGGAGGCAGAGGCGGCGATCAACCGAGGCATGCCGGTTTTAACGGACGATCCCACGGTGCTCACGACTTGCGCAGCTATCGACATATTCCTGGAAGTAACGGGAACGGTCGAGGCTGCGGCGGGCGTGGTTCTGCAGGCCTTCGACCACGGTAAGCACGTCGTGCTGGTGAACGCGGAGCTGGATTCATTAGTGGGACCGATTCTCAAGGCACGGGCGGACAGTGCCGGAGTGGTGGTCACGCACACGGACGGCGATGAGCCGGGGGTGGCCATGACCCTGCTGCGCTATCTGCGCCTCCTGGGGCTTCGCCCGGTGGCCGCTGGCAACATCAAAGGCATGGTGGATCACTACCGGACCCCCGAAACGCAGCGTGGGTTTGCCGAGAAATATGACCAGGATGTGCGCAAGGTCACCTCCTTCGCTGATTCCACCAAGCTGTCCATGGAAACGACGGTTGTAGCCAACGCCACCGGGTTCCATGTTGGCCGCCGGGGCATGTACGGGCCGTCCTGCTCGTATGTAAGGGAACTGGCGAAACTGCTACCGGCCGAACAGATGCTCGAAACCGGTCTCGTGGATTATTCTGTAGGGGCGATGCCGATGACGGGCGCCTGGGTCATTGTTCACGAAGTGTCGCCCCTCAAGCGAGCGCAATTAACGTACTACCGGCTGGGTGACGGCCCGTTTTTCGTCTTCTACACTCCCTTTCACCTGCCGCATGTGCAGATCCCCTCGACGATCGGCCGGGCGATCATTCATCAGGACCCGACGGTGGCGCCGCTCGCGGGGCCGGTCTGCGAAGTGCTCACCATTGCCAAACGCGACCTCAAAGCCGGCGAGCGTCTCGATGGTGTCGGCGGATTTTGTTCCTATGGTTTGATTGACAATCGGGCCGCAGCCCGAGCCGTAGGCGCGTTGCCCATCGGCTTGTCCGAAGATTGCGTGCTGCGGCGGGATGTTGCGAAGGACGAGGTAATTTCCTTCGATGATGTGGAGTCGCCCCGTGGTCGGTTGGCAGAGAAGCTTTGGCGGGAGCAGAACGAGCGCTGGCCATTGGAAACGGCTTTCGCACGCCCACAGCCCGGGCAAGCGCCTCTCGGGTCGCAGCGGACTGGTCAAGGCTGGAGGCAACTCTTCCCCGTTTGACCCCAACGTTGAGGAAGCTCGACTTATGCCTAACATTGTCATCCTGGGAAGCGGGATGGGGGCATTCGGAGCGGCGTACCGGTTTCACGCTGAGGGTATTACGCCGGTGATGTATGACAAGAACGCCTATCATGGCGGTCACACCGCGTCTTTCCAGGACGGCGGTTTCATCTTCGATCAGGGCCCGCACATCTCCTTTACCAAGGACAGCCGCATCCAAGACCTGTTTGCCGACAGTGTGGACCAGATGTACGAGACCATGCAGATCAACCTCAACAATTACTGGCGTGGCTACCGGCCGCGGCATCCGGTGCAACTGCACATGCATGGGTTGCCAGAAGACGTAATTGTCAAGGCGATCAGCGACTTTGTGGAAGAGCGCCAGGTTCCCGAGCGCCCCATCCGCAACTATGCCGACTGGCTGCTGACGAGCTATGGGCGGACGTTTGCCGAGCTCTTTCCGATGCAGTACACGCGGAAATACCACGTGACGACGGCCGATAACATGAGCACAGACTGGCTGGGGCCACGCATGTACCGGCCGAGCCTTGAAGAGGTGGTGCGCGGAGCCATCTCGCCTTCTGCGCCGACTGTCCATTACATCACCCATTTCCGCTATCCCAGCCAGGGCGGATTTGTGTCGTATTTGAAGAAGTTTGTTCCGCTGGGCAATCTGAAGATGAACCACGAACTGATAGCGATTGATCCGCGCACGCGGCAGCTCCGTTTCTCTAACGGAGTGGTGGCCAACTATGATGTGCTGGTCTCGTCCGTGCCCTTGCCCGAGCTGATTCGGATGCTCCAGGTCGCGCCGCAGGATGTGCGCGACGCTGCGGAGCGTCTGGCCTGCTCAACCTGCGTGCTGGTGAATGTCGGGGTCAACCGCGAGGATCTCTCCGAATCCCAATTGACCTACGTTTACGACGATGACATCTGCTTTACCCGTCTGAACTTCCCGCATATGTTTTCTCGCAACAACGCTCCTAGGGGAACGGGCAGCATCCAAGCGGAAGTCTATTTCTCCAACAAGTACAAGCCCCTGACCGGTGCCCCTGAGGACTGGATTGAGCCGGTCACTCGGGATTTGCGCCGCATGGGCTTGATCTGGGAAGAAGACCAGGTTGTGTTCCACAATGTCCGGTTGTTGCGATATGCCAATGTCATCTTCGACCTGGAGAGGGCAGACGCCCTCAAGACAGTTCACGGCTACCTCGATGATCTGGGAATCGCCTATTGCGGGCGTTACGGAGACTGGGGCTACATGTGGACGGATGAGAGCTTCAAGAGCGGAGAGCAGGCCGCGGAAAAGGCCTTGGCGGCGTGCGCCGTTTAGTTCAGGCAGCTCAACCTCCAGCGTGTGTTTGTGCTTGGTTGCTTGGTGGTCGCGGGGCTCACTGCAAACCGATCAAGCCACTTCTTCTCAGGGTCCTAATCCCGGTCGGAATCTTTACTAGTACCCGTCGCTCCGATTTGGCTTCGGGATCGCGGCCCTGGGGGCCAATCCTGAGAGAGTGAAAGGTTCGGTAATGACGAGTGAGGTATCCACGGACACCCAACCTGGTAAGCCGCGTGTACTCATTTTTTCGCTTAGAAATATTTTCAAAGCTCTTTTTAGGTGTCCTCACTATGAGTTCGAAGACATAATTTGTGAGATTGATTCTGCTGTGCTGTTGGCGCCACGGGTCGACCCTTCTAATACGCGTTTTACATTTGCTAGACGACTGGGTTACCATATTCCTGTAGCGCTGAATCCAGGTATTCGAAGAATCCCAGCAAAAATACGTTATGACATATTTTTTACGATCTGCGGATATCCACAAGATTTACTAATGGTTAATGCTGTTAGCAATGTGAGAGACATCTGCAGAACATCGGTGTGTTTGGTGGACGAGCTCTGGCTAAAGGAGATGGTCCATCATCGTCACTTTTTGCGCATTCTCGCTAAATTTGATGTTGTTATGCTGTACTACAGTCAAAGTGTGAAACCGCTCAGCGAGCAAATTGGATGCAGATGTGTCTTTTTGCCACCTGGTGTAGATGCCATTTTGTTTTGTCCCCATCCGGACCCGCCCAAAAGAGTCGTAGACGTTTGTAGCATTGGGCGTAGATCGGAGATAACGCACCAAAGACTTCTAAGGATGGTCCGGGAAAGCGGTCTATTCTATCTTCATGACAGCATTGCCGGGGATCAGGCCATCAACTCAAAGGAGCACAGGACGCTTTTGGCGAACGTTGCAAAGAGGAGTCGATACTTTATCGTTAATCCCGGGAAGATCGATCAACCGGAAACAAGGGGTAATCAGATTGAGATTGGCAACAGGTACTTTGAAGGAGCAGCGTCCGGAGCCATTATGGTAGGAGAGCGCCCAAAGAATGAGGAATTTGAGAGACTGTTCGACTGGCCTGACGCTGTGACCCAGCTGCCTTACGATTCATACGATATAGATATGGTTATCAAAGATCTCGACGGAGATCCGGAACGACAGGACAGAATACGGCGAACCAGTGTAGTACAAGCCTTGATGCGACATGACTGGGTGTATCGATGGGAAGCGGTACTTAAGACCGTAGATCTTGAACCGATGCAAGGAGTGTTGGAAAGGAAGGGACGTCTTAGGAAGCTCGCGGAGGTGTTACAAAACGGATGAGACACCGACGGGGACGAGTTATATTCGAAAGTTGGTGATCGCATGAAGGGATGTGGTGGCGTACCGTAAATTCGACGCCTCCACTCTCGATCGATACGCCATACCGACACTAACGTTTTGCAGTTGCCCCAGCCAGGAACTTTTGCTGATCCGCTGACCGAGGTGTTGCGCAATGGCGCGCGAGGCTGCTCGGGTGGGCGGTCGAAGCCGAGGTAATGACTTTGCTCGAGAGACACGCCGACGAGGTAATCGACGATGGCCGCCGAGGTCTGGTGCGCAACGGCTACCTGCCTGAGCGTGAGATCATGACCGGCATCGGTCCGGTCGCTGTTCGTTGCCGGCGGATGCGCGACCGTGTCGGCGAAGGTTCCGAGCGCATCCGCTTCTCGTTGCCTTACGCGCGCCGGTCGAAGAGTCTCGAGGTGCCGATCCCGATCCTCTACCTCAAGGGCACCTCCACCGGCGAGTTCGAAGAAGCACAAGTGGCGCTGCTCTGGTCCGAAGAGCGCGTGCGCTGGAGCAAGCGTGATCTCTGGTCATCATCCGGGGCACGCCCGAGGGCAAAAAGGAACTTGTCGGACCTATCGATGGCACAACGAACGTCATCGAAAACGCATTCGCAACGATCCGCCATCGCACCGTGCGTTCCAAGGGGCGCCTCTCTAAACAAGACCGCGCTCGCCATGATCTACAAACTCGCCGGGGTCGCCGAGAGCGCTGGCAGCGCCTCGACGGTCACAATCAGCTGTCGAAAGTTATACTTGGAGTGAAGTTCACTGATGGAGTCGAGATCAAATCGCAAGCTCAAGCCTCAGCCACCTGATTCTATCCGTCACCAAATTTGACAATAGCTCGACGGGAACCCAGGGTTGGCAATCACATGAGAGGCTAGTTTTCCGGTGACGAGAGCGGCTAATGCTATTTGTTGAAGTAAGGATGGATCGCTTGACGCAGGCGGGCACAAAGATTGGTCTTCTAGATCATGTCGGTGGTGGAAATCTTGGGGACGACGCGACCTTGGACGCAGTCGCAGGCAATATAAAACGGCGATGGCCGAATGCAGAAATAGTTGCGTTCTCAATGAACCCCGATGACACTGAAACACGACACGGGATTAGGTCTCACCCTATCCGGCGGAAGGGCTGGAGCATCGGATATAAGCCTGCGGGAACTGAGGCGACTCTCAAGGAGACCGTGAAGGCGCTGACGCGCAAATACAGCGCCGTCTTTTACCTGCTTAAAGCAACATATGCAGTAGTTTGCCTACCTGAGGTGTTTCGTGAACTGTCGTTTTTGGTGTCATCGCGTCGTAATATAAAGTCTTTTGATCTTTTGATTATAAGTGGCGGGGGTCAGCTCACCGAAAAGGATGGACCGTGGGGATTCCCGTACACGATCTTTAAGTGGGTCGTACTGGCGAGATCTGCGGGGGTCAGGTGCATGTTCTTGAACCTCGGCGCTGGACCGCTGACTCATCCGTTAAGCAAGTTATTTGTGACGCGGGCTTTACTGGCCGCGGACTATGTGTCTTTACGTGATGACAAGTCTCGGGCGCTTGTTTATGAGATAGGGTTTACAGGTGAGAGTCGGGTGTGTCCTGACAGTGCCTACGGCCTCGAGGTCGCCACGACGAATGGATGCCCACTAGAAAGACGCGCTCCACCAATAGTCGGTTTTGCGCCGATGCCTTATCCTGACCCGCGCGGGTACCCAACAGAAAAGGATCAGATTGTCCACGACGAATTCATCCGGAAGCTTGCGATTTTCGCGTCATGGCTCGTTGGTCAGTCGTATGCGCTAACGATGTTTGGTACCGACATAGGCGTTGACCCGCTGGCCATTGAAGATCTCAAAATGGCTTTACTTAGTCACCACGGCGTCACTTCATCACAATACAGCGTCAACCATTCCGTCGAATCGGTGCACGATCTGTTGGCAACGATGTCTGGGATGGACTATGTTGTTACGTGCCGATTTCACGGGGTGGTGTTTGCGCATTTGTTAAACAAGCCCGTTCTCGCAATAGCGCATCACCCGAAGGTCATGGATCTGATGACAGATCTGGAACTGCCGAATTACTGTGTGGATATCCGGGATTTTGATCCGAAGCTGTTGGCGGAGAGGTTTGCATTGATGGTCATTAATGCGGAGGAAATCAAGAGCAGCATGGCCGCGAGCTTGTCGAGAAACAGGCAGCGACTGAGGAGTCAATTTGATGAGTTGTTTCGATGTTGAAAAACTTGATACGTGTGTGCGGACGAAGCGCCTCGGGTCAATGGCAACAGACGGATCTCAAACGTTCCTCGTAAGATGCGCGAATTCAATGATTCTTCAAAGGTGTCTCGACGCTTACTTGTTTCTAGTTAAACGCATATGGACTCATCTCCCTACTTTCTTGCGCGGTCTTTCGCTAGGCCGTGTGTGCGGTAGGCATTTGCACGGCCTGGTTCGTCTTCTTGCCAAGCGGAAACAATATTTCGCTACATTTTTTCTGCGAAATCGGGCCGAGCTGGAATTGATGCGTCGTCTGCTTGAACAGGAGGCTCATGGTTCCAACCTTGACATTTCTGTGTTGGGCTGCAGCAAGGGCGCTGAGGTTTATTCTGTTGCGTGGACAATTCGCTCTGCACGTCCGGACTTGACACTGAGAATGCACGCAGTCGACACTTCGCAAGAAATTTTAGAATTTGCCGAGAAAGGCGTCTACTCGCTGAGCAATGGCCTTGATGTCACGAAAGGATCGAACGATGAAGGTATAGCGAACCGAGGGGACATGGCCTGGAACACCGCCAGGGATCAAAACGCGCCGATGTTCGAGCGCATGACCGACAAAGAAGTGGAGGCTATGTTTGAGATAGAAGGCGATCAAGCGAGAGTGAGGCCGTGGATCAAGGAGGGAGTCATTTGGCTCCGCGGGGATGCGGGCGATCCGGAGCTCGTCCGCCTTCTTGGCCATCAGGACATGGTGCTGGCAAATCGGTTTCTCTGCCATATGGAGCCCGCGGCTGCGGAAAGGTGCCTGCGGAACGTTGCGCGATTGGTCGAGCCGGGCGGACACATTTTTGTCTCAGGGATTGACTTGGACGTGCGGACGAGGCTCGCACAGGAGTTGGGCTGGAAACCGGTTGCGGATCTGATCAAGGACATCCACGAAGGCGATCCTTCTTTGAGACAGGGTTGGCCCTTGGAATATTGGGGTCTGGAGCCATTCTGGGACGACCGGTCCGATTGGAAGTTTCGCTATGCGTCAGTCTTCCAGATCGGCGAGCGACCTCAGCGAATGCCACAAGATCGCGCCCGATAGCGACCGTGCCGCCAATGCGCTGCTCTTACGCTGCTACACGATTATCTGACAATGTCGGACAGATCGAATGCTGGTTTTCTCATGTAAGTTTAATACCGGAATCTCCTTCGCTCCCATTAAACCACAACCAGCTTACGCGCAAAGAATGCCTCCGCGTACCTTTCCGGTGCCCGACATTCCATACCCCGTAACCGAGCCAATCCGAGAAAAAGTTCAGAATCAAACCACTGCTTGGAACGCTGAGACCCAAAATGCATGTTCAGCAGCTCGATCTTTCGTCGTAGCACTTCAGCAGAGATCGGTATGTAGAGATTCGGTTGGCCCAGGTCTCCGTCCCACTTCGGGATTTCGTATTCAAGAATACAATGATCTCGGAATGTATTCCAGGTAAGTCGGCAGACTTGGCGATGGTCCTGATGTGCGTCGTCACGGTAATGCGTGAGAATTAGATCGGGATTGGCGCGGGCCTTCAGTTCTTCGAACCACGACTTGATGTCCTCTCCTTGCTCGGGGAAGAATCCGTCCCGAAAGGCCATTATCTCGATCTTAGCACTTGCTGCCTGCGCAAGGAAATCGGCCGCTGAAGCCTGTGCCTCACGCTCTCGGTCGCCGACGCCGCTCAGAACGCACCAATGTACGTCTAGGCAAACACCGCGTGCGATCATGCTCAGCAGTGTCGCTCCGACGCCAATCTCGACATCATCGGAATGTGCGCCGACGCAGAGAATTGACAATCGATCGCCGGCTGTTGCCAGGCGTAGCGCTCTCATGACGTCACTACGGCGTGACATCCGGGCGGAAGCGTGCCCAAGGCATCTCGCCTCGCTCGACCATTTCCTCGAGCACCTGCCTATCTTTGAGTGTGTCCACGGCGCGCCAGAAGCCCTCATGCTTATATGCCATAAGGCGGCCGGCTTCGATCAGGCGGTTGAACGGCTCGATCACGAGTTCCTCGCCGTCGCGTATGTACTCAAAGATCTCACGGCGAAAAATGAAATAGCCGCCATTGATCCAGATATCAAACTGTTGGCTCGTGCGAAAGCGCTTGACCGTGTCGGCACCATTGAATTCGGTGAGGTGAAAGTTAAAGGGAGGACGAACGGCGACGAAGCAGCCGATTTTTCCGCTCGTCTTAAAACGCTCGATCATCTCTGGCAGTGGCGCGTCCGTTAGCCCATCGCTGTAGTTGGCGAGAAAGAACTCTTCATCCTCAACGAGATGTTTAACCGCTACGAGTCGCTCGCCAATGTTGCGCCAAAGGCCCGTGTCGACGAGCGCAACACGCCAGTCGGGCGGCTTTTCGCCGAGGATCTCGATGCTCTTACCAAAATTCGAAATCATGCAGTCGCTGTAAATCGACGGCTTGAAAGCAAGAAAGTATTCTTTGATTACGTTAGCCTTGTAGCCGAGGCAGAGCACAAAGTCGTGGTGCCCGTAATGGCTATAATACTGCATGATATGCCAGAGAATCGGTTGGTGGCCGACCGGCATCATGGGCTTGGGAATGCTTTCGGAATATTCGCGGATGCGAGTTCCGAGCCCACCGCAAAAGAGAACGACTTTCATGTTGAAATGTCGCGCGTAGCCACATGAAACTCGAAAGAATATACCATACGTGCCGGAGCGACGCTCGCAGGTTAACGACGCCGGAAGGACGCTCGCTGGGGTTAATTAAAGAGATGTCCGACCTATATTACTTGGGAAGCTCGAAATGGCGCCCGTCGCGCGAATTCCTGCTCACGCAATCGCTCAAACCGCCGGATCCGGGCTCAGTGGTCTTCGGCCGGCTCATGCGACCTGTGGCCCTGCGGGCCCGGAGGGCTGCGAATGGCCGCCTCCCGAACCGCCGGCGGGGTCCGCGATTTTGACGGGATTGTCGCAGTGACGTCGGTGGGCCGGACGCCGCGGATGAAGTTGGCTGCGTCATTCAGGTCCAGCGGAGCGTGCTCCCAGTAAGGCAGGCAAGCTGGTCGTCCGAAGCGAACGAGTTGGCGGGCGCACCGCTCACGCCATCAACGAACACGCCATAATACCAAACTGCGGAAACCTTGACTCAATCTTTGCCAACGTCTGCGCTTGAGCGCTTTGCCCATATCTCATTGGGCCACCGTACGTTTTTGGCATTGGATGTCCCGCTAGAACCAAGCAGCAGAACTTGATCATCACAAAGAACGAGCCCGAGATCGCCGTTGATAAGGAGGTCGCGCGTTCGTCTACCTGTTGCTTAACAAAGATTCGCCAAGTCATCGACCCCTCCAAGGCGGTGCTGATCCTGGGTCGCTTCACAGCTGAGCGTAAAGGAGTCCTCGACGCCCTACGTGACGAACTGCGCAAACGGACTACCTGCTGATCCTGTTCGACTTTAATGTTCCAGCCACGCGGGACATTATCGAAACCATCTCACTGCTGGCCGGCATGGCCCGCTTCATCGTTGCCGACCTGACTGACCCAAGCAGCATCCCCAAGGAGTTGGAAGCTATCTCGTCCCTGACCTTGCCGTGCCCGTTCAACCCCTGCTCGAGGGTGCGTCACGGCCCCATGCGATGTTCAAGGACTACTGGAAGTACGACTGGGTGCTTCCGGTCTACCGATACGAGGGACTTGAGCCGTTGCTCGCAACGCCCGCGGAGAAGATGCTGCGCGAGTCGAGGGATCGGGCTTATTTTTGAACAGGTGCGACAGGTGTGACACCTGTAGGCCGTCAGCACTTGTCGGACAGAATGAGCTGATTGCGTAAGAGAGGATTGCTGGCTCATCGTAGCCCCGCTGAGGAGCAACGATGAGACAAGCGA
>Ga0318540_10000254_pt1 | contig 14212 bp, 12 predicted proteins | sample GRESIP166b4f25_FD_203485 | JGI IMG/M metagenome (GOLD analysis project Ga0318540, IMG submission 203485) | Tropical soil microbial communities from Luquillo Experimental Forest, Puerto Rico - GRE.SIPMG.166b4f25 | ecosystem: Environmental > Terrestrial > Soil > Tropical forest > Bulk soil...
GTACGCAGCGGGCCTGAACTTTCGGGACGTCATGTGGGCGATGGGGCTGTTGCCGGAAGAGGCTTTGAGCGACGGTTTTGCGGGTCCTACATTGGGGCTCGAGTGTGCGGGTATCGTCCGCTCTGTCGGCCCGGGGGTCGACGGCTTGGGCGTCGGCGAGCGGGTCATGGCATTCGCCCCGGGCTCATTGAGCACAAGGGTGGTGACGATCGCCGAGGCGGTCGCACCGATCCCGCCAGAGACAAGCTTCGCCGAAGCCGCGACAATCCCCGTGACGTTCGTTACCGCGATCTACGCGCTGGGCCATCTGGCAAAGCTAGCCCCGGGGGAGCGCGTTCTCATCCACACCGCGTCAGGAGGCGTGGGGCTCGCGGCGATCCAATGCGCCAAACAGCGCGGCGCAGTGGTGATCGCAACCGCCGGATCGGAGGTGAAGAGAGCGTTTCTGCGATTGGCGGGCGCCGATTGCGTCCTCGATTCGCGAGACCTCGCCTTTTGCGATGCCGTGCGCGAATTCACCGGGGGGCAAGGGGTCGACATCGTACTGAACTCGTTGAGCGGCGAGGCCATGGAGCGGAGCCTCGAAGTACTCAAGCCGTTTGGTCGATTTCTCGAACTCGGAAAACGGGATTTTTATCTTAACCGACGGATTCATCTGCGCCCGCTCCGGCAAAACATCTCGTATTTCGCGATCGATATCGATCAATTGCCGGTTCGGCGACCAGATCTCGCCCGTCAGTTGCTCACCGAAGTCTCCGCGGCGCTCTGCAATCGTGAAATCCGTCCGTTGGCACACCGGATATTCTCTTTCGGAGAGATCGAGGACGCCTTTCGGCTGATGCAGTCGTCTGGCCACATAGGCAAACTGATCCTCGTACCCGACGCCAATGCCGGCGTGTCCCTGCGCAAGCCGCCAGAGATTATCTTGCGCCGCGACGCGACTTACTTGGTCACCGGCGGCATCGAGGGGTTCGGTTATGAGTGCGCACGCTGGCTGGCCGCGCATGGCGCCGGCTCGATCGCGCTCCTCGGCCGTCGGGGATCGGCAACTCCCGGCTGTGAAGCAAGAGTAAAAGAACTCGAAGCCGCAGGCGCGGAAGTTCGTGTTTATCAGGGCGACGTCGCCGATCGAGAGGCTCTGCCGACGATTCTCGACGTGATCCGGGCGGGTCAGCCGCCCTTGCGCGGTGTAGTCCACGCCGCCTCGACGATCGAAGACGGCCTTGCCGCCGATATCGACCTCGCTGGCGTCGGCTCGATCATGCATCCCAAGCTCGGCGGGGCTATCGCGCTCGACGCATTGACCCACAACGATCCGATCGAACTTTTTTTGCTGTTTTCGTCGGCAACCACCTTGGTGGGAGCGCCCGGCCAGGGTGTCTATGTTGCCGCGAACGCGGCTCTCGAGGCGCTCGCCCGGCGGCGGCACGCAGAGGGCAGACCGGCGCTGGCTGTCGCCTGGGGTCCGATCGAGGACGCCGGCTATCTGGCCGAGCGGCCCGCGGTCCTCGATTCACTCGCTCGTCGGCTCGGCGCCAGGGCCATCCCTGCAGCACACGCTCTTGCCGGCCTCCCCGCAATGATCGCGAGTGGATTGCCGACGATCGCGTTCGCCGATACGAACTGGTCCGAAGCCCGGCGATCTTTGCCGATCCTCGCAACGCCGCTATTCGCGGAGAGCCGTGCCAAGGTATCTCCTTCTCCGGTTGACGAATCGCTCGCTGAGCGGCTCGCTTTGTTGGATCCGGAGGCCGCGCTGGCGATGCTGAAGACAGTCGTTGCCGAGGAAGCGGCGACGATATTGCGCCTTCCTGGGGAGGGCATTGACCCGTTGCGACCACTGTCTGAAATCGGGATGGATTCATTGATGGCGGTCGAACTCCGTCTTGCGCTGGAGAACCGATTGCGAGTCGATCTGCCACTGGTCTCGCTCACGGTGGGCACGAGCGTCGTGTCGATCGCCACGCGGCTCGTTGCCGCGGTCTCGGCAGGACCCAGGGATGGCGAGGTCATTGCCCTTGCTGCGCACCATGAGGTTGTCGATGAGGCGCGGCCCCCACTGGACCCCGATAGAGTTGCGGCAGAGTAGCATTTTGGACCGCAGCAGCTCCCTTTTCGGCCTGTCGGCGCAGGCGAAGGCGCAACTGATTGCGAAGCTGTCGTCGGCATCTTCGGTCCGACCTGCGGAGCGGCCAATGCGCCGCGGCAATCAGGAAGAGAGGGGCATCGTCGCCCCGCGGCTCGATGTGTCGGAGCTCGACGGGTTCCGGGAGATCCGTATGATTCGCGAAGCTGCGGATTTTCTCGGGATCACGGATCCGTTCTTTCGCGTGCACCAAGGGATCGCCGGCTCGGAAACTGTCATCGGCGACAAAACCTACATCAACTTTGCGTCGTACAACTACCTCGGACTCAACGGTCATCCCTATATCGCCGGCGCGGCGAAGGCTGCTATCGATCGCCACGGGACTACTGTCTCAGCAAGCCGTCCGGTCTCCGGCGAGCGGCCGATCCACCGCGAGCTGGAACAAATGCTGGCGCGGATCCATGGCTGCGAGGACTGCGTCGTCTTGGTTGGCGGCCATTCGACGAATGTCACTGTGATCGGGCATCTGCTCGGCCGCAACGACGTAATTATTCACGATACGTTGATCCATAATAGCATCGTTCAGGGGGCGATGCTCTCCGGCGCACGCCGGGTGCCGTTTCCCCATCTCGACCACCGAGCTGCGGACCGGCTGCTCAGCGAACTGCGTCCACGCCATGGGCGCGCGCTCCTCGTGATCGAGGGGCATTACAGCATGGATGGGGATGTCCCCGACCTGCCGAGCTTTATCGCTGCGGCGCGAAGCCACCGTGCCTGGCTGATGGTCGACGAAGCACACGCTCTGGGTGTGCTCGGACCACGCGGCTTCGGCACGGCCGACCGGTTTGGGGTCGATTCCAACGATGTTGACATCTGGATGGGGACGCTCAGTAAGAGCCTAGTGTCTTGCGGTGGTTATATCGCCGGGAGAAAGAACCTCATCGACTATCTGAAGTTTACCGCACCCGGTTTCGTTTTCTCGGTCGGGATGGCGCCGGCCGCGGCTGCGGCCGCTCTCGCTGCGGTCGAGTTGCTGGAGCGTGAGCCGGAGCGGGTGCGCCGACTCAACGATAGAACTGCGCTCTTTCTCCAGCTGGCTCGGTGCGGTGGACTCGATGTCGGCAATTCGATTGGCGCGTCAATCGTGCCGGTCGTCACCGGAAGCTCGACTCGTGCGGGACGCCTTGCGCAAGCAATGTTTCAGCGAGGGGTCAACGTCCAGCCGATCTTGTACCCGGCGGTACCAGAGCGGGCCGCGCGGTTGCGGTTCTTTTTGACGGCAGCGCATACCGAAGAACAGATTCGTGATACGGTGCGGATCCTGGTGGAGGAAAACCACCGAGTGAAGGCCGCGCCAAGTGATCTGGCCGGCGTCGCTCGGCATCTCGGCAAATTGCCGCTGCCCCGGTAGTCCTGTAGACCCAGTGGAAACTGGCACGTCGTGCGGCCACCCTTCGGGAACGCTCGATGCGTCGACGGAAAGAATTCTGTGCAGCCGAACCAGGCAGCACCTCGACGCCCCGCCGCCGGGATCCAGCGAAAAATCGACGGAGGAAGAGAAGCAATGAGGGTCAGCAAATTTACAACCGGCGGCGGACTGTGGGCGGTCGGCCTTCTTGTCATAGTCGGCCTATTCCCTAATCCCTTTCCCCCCGCGGCTGCCCAGCTGATCACCCCGACCGCCGAAGAACCGAAGCCACCCACCACGCCCATTACGGATTCCCACCAACCTGCTCTCTCAGAAAGACGAACGGCAAAAGTGCCGATTTTGGTATACCACCACGTGAGCCAATCGGATCCCGAGGGTTCATCTGCGGTTCGCCGGTTGACCGTAACCGCCGACGTTTTCGCCCAGCAAATGCAGTATCTTCAAGACAATGGATACCACGTCATCACGTTCGCTGACCTCGCAGATTATTTCGAACGCGGAAAAGAGTTGCCAACATTGCCTGTGATCATCTCATTTGACGATGGATGGGAAACTCAATTCGAATATGCGCTGCCCAGTCTCGAGAAATATCATTACACTGCGACGTTCTTCGTGGTTACCGATTACATTGGTCGCGCTGGCTTTATTTCATGGCCTCAGTTACAAACCCTCCTTACGGACGGCATGAGGATCGGCAGTCATTCGCGATCACACCCGCGTCTGACTAAAATTAAAGATCCGGAAAAGCTGTGGGATCAGATTTACAGCAGTAAAACAATTCTGGAGAGGCAACTTGAGGCTTCGGTAGAAGAATTTGCTTATCCCTACGGATCTCATAATGCCAAGGCCGCTGCCGCGGTCAAGCAAGCGGGTTACAGAGCCGGCCGGGGCTGTTGTTCGGGGATCGCCCATACATCGAGCGACGTGTTTACGTTGAAGGCGGTGATGGTCCCCAACGATATGGAGAAATTCGTAGAGTATATCGGCGCCGGTGGAGTTCGCACTGCGCGCACTGAGCACGGCACTGTTCCGCCCCAACCCGGCTCGCGGTAGTGCGCTCCTTGCGTAGGAAGCGATCATGAAGCTGGTTCTCATTCAGCCGTCCGAAGGGGGCGAGCCCTCGCCGGGGTTACTCACGGAGCGTGGGGTCGTCAGCCTCAACAGCACGGTCGAGCGACGTCAGACGTCGCAACTAACGATGCAGGGGGTGATCGACGAGTTCGACCGGCTACGCCCGGCGCTGGAGCGGCTCGCAGCACAGGGCGAAGCCCTGCCGCTCACCGCGGTTCGGCTGCGCGCGCCGCTGCCGCGCCCCGGCAAGATCCTTTGCTGCATCGCCAATTACTGGGAGCACGCGCAGCGCGAGGCGCGGCCTCTCAACATGTTCTTGAAGAACCCGGAGGCGGTGGTTGGCCCGGGCGATACGATCAGGCTGCCCGAGTTCACCGAGCCGTGGATGTTCATGCACGAGGCCGAACTGGCACTCGTCATCAAAGGCCCGGCCAAGAGGGTCAGCCAAGCTGATTGGAAGAGTGCCGTGTTTGGGTACACTTGTCTGATCGACGTGTCGGCACGCGGCGAGGGAAGGCGAACCTGGAAGGCCGGCAGCTGGCTCGGCAAGTCGTTCGACACCTTCGCTCCGATCGGCCCGTGCATAGCCACCGCCGACGAGATCCCGGAGCCCAATGATCTGCTGGTGCGGTTTTGGAACGATGGCCAGCTGCGCCACAATTACAACACCGACGATATGGAGCACCGGGTGCCGGAGCTCATCGAGTTCGCCTCGACGATCATGACTTTGAATACCGGCGACTTGATCGCCTGCGGCACAAACCACGAAGGGCTTGGCGCATTGCAGGACGGCGAGACCGTCGAGATCGAGATCGAGCGTATCGGGCGGATGTCACTGACTGTCGTCGACCCGCTAAAGCGAAGTTGGGAGCGCGGGATCTATATGGGCGCCGACTCGACCAACCCCGAGGCGGTCAGGCGCCACCGTCCGCAGAGCTGACGAAGCCTCTAGCGTTTGACGTAGATAGTGTCGCCTTCGATCCGCACCTCGTAGATCGGCACCGCCGTCGACACCGGCCCGTTCACCAATTCGCCGGTGCGGACGTCGAACTGCGCGAAATGCAGCGGGCACTCGATCAAATACCCCTGAAGTTTGCCTCGCGACAGCGGAGCATTCCGGTGGCCACAAACGTCGCTCAGCGCGTAGAAAGCCCCGTTTACATTGGCCAGGACCAGGCGTTCGCCATCGACCGCGACCCACCGCATCTGGCCTGGCGCAAGCTCGGTCGCGCTGGCGACGGGAACGAACCCATCGGACATAATGAACCGCCACTGCCTGACCCTTCCCCGCAGTGCGGGTTGGGTCAGGCGAGCGGCGTCAGTTTGGCCTGAACCCGAACAGTTTCGCGGCGTTGTCCGACGTGATCTTGCGGCGGTCAACCTCGGGAACACCGGCGAAGATCCGGCCTAGGAAGTCCTGTGACCGGGGCCAAGTCGACTCGGCGTGCGGGAAGTCGCTGCCCCAAAGCATCGTCTCAACGCCGATCTTGTCGCGCATCTGCACGCCGAGTTCGTCTTCCATGAACTCGACGAACATGTTGCGCCGCCAGTAGTCGCTCGGCAGCAACCCCTCGCGCGACTTCCAGCCCTTGGTAAAGACCGGCCGCTCGCGATACGTGAAATCCATCTGTTGCAGCCAATGCGGGATCCATGCGGTCTCGTGCTCGACCGAGCCGACCTTGAGCCGCGGATAACGGTCGAACACGCCGGCAAACAGCATCGAGGACAGCGAATAGCGCACCCAGTAATCCGTCGTAGAACGGCCGGCGCCGGTCATTTCGGCAACGTTCATCGTGAATTCGTTACCGGGAACGCCGTTGCGCGGGGTCGCGATGTGCAATAGCAGCGGCATTGAAAGATCTTGGGCGGTCCACCACAGCCGCTCGTAGATCGGATGGCGATAGGGCTTCTCGGGCTGGGGCGACACCGGGATAAAGGTGCCGACCAACCCCAGTTTCTTGCACCGCTCAAGCTCCTGGCAGCCCTCGTCGACATCGTCGACATTGAGCATACCGATACCCTTCAACCGCTCGGGATAGGGTTTGCAGAAATCGGTGATCCAATCATTGTAGACGCGGCAGATCTCGGTCAGCAATTCGCTGTCCGGGATGCGGTACCAGAAGAGGCCCTGGCTCGGCTGCAGGCACGACCCCCACACCCCGTCCTCTTCATTCTCTCTGATCATCGCATGCGCATCGTAGCCACCCTTGCGGACGTCTTCCCAGACGCCGAGGAAATCGATCTGCGAGGGATCTTCGAAACGCTGCCCCGCCTGCATCACCGCACCCAAGGTGCCAACCTGCATGCCATCGAGCATCCAGGCGTCGTACTCTCGCCCGCTCGGGGTCTTGCGGCGCTCCATTTTCGGCGCCCGATCGCGGAACCTCGGTTCCATGCGCCCGGTATACATGTCTGGCGGCTCAACGATGTGAGAATCTGCCGAAATCAGCTTGTACTCGGCCATTACAGACCTCCTCCGTTCATGCCTGCGATGGTGCAATCTAGACCCTATTTGCCCATCGGAACAGGGTGTCCTGCCGTCGGCTCGCTACGACGCGGCTCCGCGATTTCGACAACGCAGCCGCGCGCCCCGGATGGGACGACGGCAGCCTTCCCGCTCGACCAGATGCCGCTTTTTATAGCAACATGCTGCGATGCTACGGTCGTTAACCATCAGCCGTGACACTCGGGTCAATTTGCTACTCGGCCCCGGCCACTTCCTGTCGCGTTTCCACCACCTCTGCCTGCTGCCGCTGTTCATTGCCTGGCAGCAGGCCTTCGACGTCTCCTTTGCCGAGCTCGGCCTAGTCATGGCGGTGATGTCGGCAACCGCCGTGCTGCTGCAGACCCCATTGGGGTTCTTCGTCGACCGCTATGGCGCCCGCCCGTTCCTCGTCGGCGGCACCTTGCTGATGACCTTGTCGATGGCGGCAGTGGGATTTGCCACCACCTATTGGCAGGTCGTCGTTCTGGCCCTGCTCTCGGGTGTCGGCAATTCGGTCTTCCATCCCCCAGATTACGCGATCTTGAGCGGTTCAATCGACGCGACGCGACTCGGCCGCTCTTTTGCCTTTCACACCTTCATCGGCAATGTCGGGTTTGGCGTCGCACCGCCGGCGACGGCGGCCCTGATGCTGCTGCTCGGTTGGCGGGGTGCCTTGATCTTTATCGGGTTTCTCGGTCTGCCGGAGGCGGCGGCGATCGTTTGGCAAAGTCGCATTCTGATCGACCAGGCGCGCCGCTCGCAGAGCCGAGCGCCAAAGGACCAGCGTGGGGCCGGGTTGCTGCTGAGCCGATCGTTGCTGATGTTTTTTGCGTTCTTCATGGTCTCATCGATGGCAGGCGCCGGCATCCAATCCGGGCTGATCACAACCCTGCACCAGGTGCACGGCGTGACTCTCCAGCCGCCTCGTCGGCGCAGGCCGGGTACATGGTGGGGCAGATCGGTGGCGTGCTGGTCGGCGGTTGGGTGGCCGACCGCACCGATCGCCACCTGCCGTTTGTCGTGGCTCTCACGATCGGCGCCGCCGCGCTCCTGCTTCTCGTCGGCATAGTCTCGTTCGCCGAGGCGGCGACGATTGGTGTCCTCTTTGTCGCTGGCCTGATGACTGGGGCGAGCCGCACGCCGCGCGACGTGATGGTCAAGGCCGCAGCCCCACCTGGGCAGATCGGCAAGGTGTTCGGCTTCGTCAGCTCCGGTATGTCACTGGACGGTGCGATCATGCCGGTGCCCTACGGCATGATCATCGATGCCGGGCGACCCGAACTGGTGCTGGTAGTCGTCGCCGCGCTGCTGCTATTAAGCCTGTTATGCGCCGGCGGCGCCCGCTTCGGGTTCCGTCGCGCGGCGGTGCCGGTGGCCGCGGAATAATCCGCGCCGGATCGGGAGAATCGAAACAGGAGAGGGCGATGCGCAGGGTAGGGAAGAGTTCGTTCACGGAGATCTATTTCGCCGGCTGTAATCCGAGCTTTGTCGAGACCAGCGACGGCTACGTCATGATCGACTCGCCGCAGCAGCCGATCGACGCGGTGCGCTGGCGCGAGCGCATGGAAGACAAGGCGCCGATCCGCTATCTGATCAACACTGAGCCGCATGGCGACCACATCTCGGGCAACGCCTATTTTCCGAACGTTACGGTCGTCGGCCAGGTAAAGCTTCAGGAATGCTTCGAGCGCTATCTTTATGCGTTTGGCACCCTTGAGGAGAAGCGTGAGCGCTTCAAGGAGACCGATCCGGACAGCGTCTGGCTGGTCGGCCACCCGGATTACCCGGCGTCCAACCCGCCCAAGCTGACCTTTACCGACCGCCTCACTCTCAATGTCGGCAACCACACCTTCAACATCATCCACATGCCAGGCCACACCGCACCGCAGACCTCGGTCCATGTGCCGGAAGAAGGGGTTGTCTTCACCGGTGACAATGTCTTCTACAAGTGCCGGTCGTGGTTGCAGGAATGCGACCCGTGGGAGTGGTTGACGGCGCTGAAGAGCATCGAGGCGCTCGATGTCGAGACCATCATCCCGGGGCACGGCGACCCTTGCACCAAGGCGTATCTCAAGGAACAAGGGGAGATCGTCGAGAATTGGGTCGGCTACATCGAGCGTTTCGTCGATCGAGGCCTCACCCCCGACGAGATCCTGAAAGAGCCGCTCGAGGTCACCAAGCAGGACCCCTACCCGATCGGCCAACGCCTCTTCATCCACGACGAGAGGCTGACCGGTATGATCGTCCACAACCTCCACCAGCGCATCCTCGACAAGAAGCAGCAGCCAACCGCCTGATTGCCGGAGGGCCTGACATGGCACAGCAGGAATGGACGATGCTCGGCCAATACATGGAGAGTTGCAACTGCGACTATCTGTGTCCGTGCGTCTATACGAACCCACAGGGCCCGGCGACGTACGACCACTGCACCGCGGCATTGGTGTTCCGGATTGACGCCGGCAGGTACGGCGACACCAAGCTCGACGGCTTGAAATTCGCACTGCTGATACGTTCGGGCAAGGTGATGGCCGACGGGAACTGGGTCTTCGCCGGCGTGGTTGACGAGCGGGCCGACGATGCGCAGCGCCAAGCCCTAGCCGCGGTCGTCGGTGGCGAAGTCGGCGGACCTCCCGGATTTATCCGCGAGAATCTGGTCAGCGATTTTCGCGGTGTCGAGTTCAAGCCGATCGAGTTTAAATTGGACGGTTTGAGGCGCTCGACTGTAATCCCGGACGTGGTCTCGTTCCAAATCGAAGGGGTCGCTTCGCGTAACCGCAGCGGCGAGCCGTTTTATATAGACAACACGGCTCACCCGGCGGGGCGCCGCCTTGCGCTCGCGCGGGCGAAGGAGCTGAGCGTCCACGGCTTCGGTCTCGACATGGATATCGTCGGCAAGGGCAACAACGGTCACTTCGCGCCATTCGCTTGGGCCGCCTGAGCGCACGACTTCTTCCTAAACACCGATGAGCGCAGTTGCGGTCGTGCTTCGGCTGCCGCGGATGCACTCTTGCGCCGCCTTGATGCTTGCCGGGGTGCTCGCGATCACCGGTTTGCGGCTGCTCTGGCTCATCCTTCAGCCGGCCGACCTGTACCCGGACGAAGCCCAATACTGGTTTTGGGCGCAGCACCCTGCTCTCGGCTATTACTCGAAGCCGCCGCTCGTCGCCTGGCTGATCGCGCTTACGACCGGACTCTTTGGCGACAGCGAGTTCGCGATACGGGTCTCGGCGCCGCTATTGCACGCCGTCACAGCAATATTCGTCTATGCGATCGGCTGCCGGCTCTACGATACTCGCGTCGGGCTGTGGTCGGCGCTCGCCTATGCCAGCCTGCCCGGAGCATCCATCTCCGCTTTTATTATCTCGACGGATGCGCCATTGCTGCTGTTCTGGGCGACGGCGCTCTACACCTTTATTCGGGCGCGCGAAGACGGCGGGGTTGGCTGGTGGTTCGCCGTCGGGGTCGCGTGCGGGTTCGGCCTGCTCGCGAAATACGCGATGGCCTATTGGATCTTCTCGGCTCTCGGCTATGTCCTCGTGTTTCGGGCGGAGCGCCTTCACTTCGCTTCACTCATCGCCGCGATCGGCATAGCACTCCTGATATATTCACCAAATTTCTGGTGGAACTGCAGCAACGGGTTCGTCAGCTATGTCCATGTAAAGGACAATGCGGGGCTGGACGAGCCCCTATTCCATCCCGACGCCTTTCTCGAATTCTTCGGCTCGCAATTCGCCGTGTTTGGTCCGCTGTTCTTTGCCGGCCTGATCTTTCTAGCGTCATCGCCGCGCACTCTCGCCGGACCGCGCGCCCGTCTGCTGGCCGCGTTTGCATTGCCGACATTGGCGATGATGCTGGCGGTGAGTCTCTTGTCGCGTGCCAATGCCAACTGGGCCGCACCCGCCTTTGTCTCTGCCACAGTCCTAGTCATTGCCCGGGCACTGAGTCGTGGCTGGCGCAACCTCGTCATCTTCTCGATCGCGCTCCATCTGATCGCCGTCGCCCTACTGTTCACCGGAGGTGATGCACTCGCCACCCTCGGTCTCGAGCTGCCGGCAAAATACGACCCGCTTAGCCGCCTACGCGGCTGGCGGACGCTCGGCTCGACGGTCAGCGCAGCACTTGCTGCGCACCCCGGATATATATTGTTTGCCGATGATCGCGAGACGCTTGCGGCGCTGATCTACTATGTCCACCCTCGCCCGTTTGATGCAGTCAAATGGAAGCTGAAGAGCGGGCTCGCCAAGGACCAGTGGGAACTGGCCAATGGACTGCCCCAACATCGCGGCGGGAATTTTGTTCTCGTCTCGGAGCATAATCTTATCCCGGAGATGAGCCCGAGCTTCGACGAAATCGAGCGTCTCGAGCCCGTCGTCATTCCGATCGGGCCTGGAGCGGCCCGTACTTACACTCTTTATCTGGCGCGTGGCTTCAAGGGCTACTCCTGGGAGCGCCGGTAGCACTCGCCGCACCTATTGGTGCAGTCGGTGGCCGATGAACAAAGCCAATTCCAACGCCGAATGCCCCGCATGCAGGATCGTGGCTGGTGCAACGGGCTCGATCGCATCGAACCGGGCACCGAATTGGCGCTCAATCTCGGCGAGCGAACGCCGCGGGGCGATGATCAGGACATCGGCGCCGGTGAAATCATCGACGTTAGCAACAATCCCATATTGCCGCGGATCGGAACCGAGGCAGATCACCGGGATGCGGCCACCAAGCGCGTAATCGATCTTGCCGGCCTCATGCCATTTCAGGGCCGCGACGACCAACCCGGGTCGGTCAAGCAAACCCCGGCTCTCGAATTCGGTGCGCAGGGAGGTCCAATCCACGAGATCGAGACTCGGGTCCCTGCCAAATGGCGGCTTCTCGATCAGGCCGGACAGCCAGTTGAACCGGACTTCGCTGCCGACCAAAACGACAGCGAGGAACACGAACGCAGCCGTGCCTCCGAGCCAGATCCGCGCCAGCTGGCCGGTTCGCCAGTGCCGAGCGATCGCTTCGCCCAGCAGCGGCACCAGCATCAGATACCCCGGTGCCGCCCAGTGAAAGAGCGGGTTGCCCCATAGCGCAGCAACCGTGAATACGAGAATTGGCGGTGTCGCGAGGCAAACGAGCAGCCAGCGCTCCCGATCGGAGGGCCTGCGGCGCAACGCAAGAAAGCCGCACCACACGAGTGGCGCCCATACCCAAGGGAGGAGAAAGACTGCCTGTCCGGCTGTCGCCAATAGCGGGCCCAAAGGATGGTACCGCCCTCCAGCCCGTCCGCTCTGAAACAGGAATGAGATCCAGCCATGTTCGGCATTCCAACCCAGCACAGGCAGGAACACCGCTAGCGCGACGAGCCCTGCGATGTAGGGATGGGGTCGTATCAGCCAACGGCGGCTGACTGGTTCGGTCACCAGAAACGCGGTCGCTCCCGTCAGAGTGAGCGCAGCCGAATATTTGGAGCAGAGCGCCAGACCGGCGCAGGCGCCGGTTGCCAACCACCAGCCCCAAGCCGCGCGGCCGTCCGAGCGCAGCGCATGGATCAAGCAAAATAGGACACCGAGCAACGCCGCGAAAAGCGGACCGTCCGGCAATACCCAAGTTCCCGCGGTGATCCCAAGAACGGGCGCCATGTTCAGCACGACCGCTGCCCACATCCCGGCTTCCGGACCGAAGAGTGTCGCCGTCGCGCGATACATCAGGTATGTCGTCAGAGCGAAGAGGGCGATGAACGGCAGCCGCACCACGATGGGGCTCTCGCTACCGGTGAGATGGGCGATCCCCCACGTCATCCACCATGCGAGCGGTGGATGGTCGAAATAGCCGAGCTGCAATTTGCGGCCGGCGGCCACCATGTAGCTCTCGTCGATGCCGAGCCCGAGAGAAGCGGCAAACAACAGCCGGGCCGCCAACGTCGTCAGAATTAGAGCCGCTACGGCCCCCGCTGGGGTCTTCAGCCAGGGGACGGCTCCTGCTCCCGGCCCCGCGGCAAGCCGGCTATCGGCGGCGGAAATATTCCTCATAAGGGGTGTCGTTCTTGACCAGCACACCGCCATCGACGGTCAGCGCCACGCCGGTGATCATGCGCGCCCCGTCCCCCGCGAGAAACAGGATAGGATCGGCAATATCCTCGGGCTCGCACATGCGGCCCAGCGGGATTCTGCGCGCCCGTGCTGCTTTGCTCTCTTCAGTCGGGATCGCACCACCGAATCGCGTCGCTGTCGGACCAGGGCAGACAGCGTTGACCCGGATCCCGTCCGGGGCGAGCTCGTAGGCGGCATGGCGCGTCAAGCCGAGCAGCCCGGCCTTCGAGGCTGTGTAGTTCGCGGTGCCGCCAAAAGAAATGCGTTGGCCGGCAATCGACGCGATGTTGACGATCGCGCCGCCGCCTCGCGCCCGCATGTGCGGCAACACCGCCCGGATACCGTTAAAGGCGCCGGTCAGGTTGACAGCGATGACGCGATCCCAATCCTCGGCGCCCATCTCGCCAATCATTCGCCGCACGGTCGTGCCTGCGCCATTGACCAGGATATCGATGCCTCCACGAGCCTCGGTTATGCCCTCGGCCAATCTGGCGAACGCGTCACGATCGGCGACATCGAGCACGTATGCCGCGGCATGACCATTCCGGCTGGTAATCTCGGCCGCGACCGCCTCGGCCGCCGCCGCATCGCGATCGAGAACCGCAACGCGCGCGCCTGCAGCGGTGAAGGCACGGCAGGTCGCTGCACCGATCCCATTGCCGCCGCCGGTGACCAGGGCGACCTTTCCGGTGAAATCTTCGGCCATCGCTTCTACTCCGTCATTGCAGGTCGTCGAGCAGCGTCTTCGCCTCTTTGAGGTCTTGTGTGTCGAAGCCTTCGGTGAACCAGCCATAGACGGGAGCGAGAATGTCGCGCGCTTCGGCAGAGCGGCCCTGGTCGCGGCGGAGCTGGGCGAGGCTCACGGCGGCGCGCAATTCCCAGAGCTTCGCTTCCTGCTCTCGGGCGATGCTGAGGGCTTTGCAGTACAGCTCCTCTGCGGCCTCGACATGCCCTTGCCGCAGCAGCAACTCGCCCTTTTGCCTGTTCAGCTCCGCCTCCAGTAGACGCTCCCCCGTCCTTTCAACAATCTGCAGTGCCCCATCCAGCAGGCTTAGACCTTCGCCTATTTGCCC
>Ga0318540_10000260_pt1 | contig 14085 bp, 12 predicted proteins | sample GRESIP166b4f25_FD_203485 | JGI IMG/M metagenome (GOLD analysis project Ga0318540, IMG submission 203485) | Tropical soil microbial communities from Luquillo Experimental Forest, Puerto Rico - GRE.SIPMG.166b4f25 | ecosystem: Environmental > Terrestrial > Soil > Tropical forest > Bulk soil...
CTCGTAGAGGACCAACGGACGAGTGCTGTCGGCGACGAGACGCTCACCGCAGCGGACCAGCAGGCGGCGGCTGGTCTGGCGGATGTCGATGCGGTGGTAGCTATCGGCGGCGTGGCCAACGATGCGTTCGTCTTCTTCGTAGAAAGCGTCCATGGCCGGCCACGCGAACGCCACCCTTGCTTGCAGCTCACTGGCGTAGGAGGGCAGTTCGGTGTGTTGCCACGCCGCGCGCGGTTTGCTGTGCCCGCCGGCGCGGACGGTGTACCAGGACGTCGGCCCGAGCTCGCGGTGGCGGGAGCTGTAATCGCTAGCTTCCAGCACGCCAGCGGCAATGCTGTCCCGCGGGAAGTAGGCGACCGGGTAGCGGCCAGGCTCGTGCAGCAGAACCACGTGCTCGCTATCGGCGATCCAGGCGCCGCCGAAGCGCACGCGCATGCGCCGCCGCAGGGGCTCGGCGTAGAGGAGTCTATCTGGCAACGGATCTGGAACGAGGAAGCGGCCGACTTTTCCTGGTGAAAGCGGCCCCTGCTGCCAGGACAATCCCATTGTTCTTTCCTTTCGATGACAGCGGCCCTGCACGGCCGCTGTCAGCGCAATGCCCCCATCCAGCTTGCGATGGCCCGCCCGATCTCGTGCGGCGAATCTTCCTGGACGTAATGGCGCCCCGCGACCTTCACCTCGGTCAGCGCTGGCAACCTGCGGATGAACGCGAGATCCTCGTCGTTGGCCAGGATCGCACCGGGCTCGGCCCTGAAGAACAGCTTGGGCACGCCGCTTGTTGACAGCCAGTCCGCGGAGGCGGCCACGATCGCAACCACGTCCGCAGGCTCGCCATCGATGGGGATTTGCCGGGGCCACGTCAGCGTCGGCCGTCGCCCCTCGCCGGGCTCGGCGAACGGCCGTCGGTACTGCGCCATTTCCTCGGTGGAGAGGGTGCGCAAGATGGCCCCCGGCAGGATCTTCTCGATGAAGAAGTTGTCGCGCAGGACCATCGCCTCGCCGGCCTCGGAACGCAGCGCCTGCAAGGCTGGACGCATATTTATCTTGTCCCAGTGGTCCCAGCCCTGCGGCCGCACGATCGCCTCCATGAACGCGATGCCCTTCACCGCCTCGCGGTGGCGGTTGGCCCAGTCGAAGCCGAGGGCCGAACCCCAGTCATGGACGACCAAGGTGACCCGCTCGCGCACATCCAGAGCCTCGAGCAGGGCGTCGAGGTAGCGGCGGTGCTCGACGAAACGATACGAGCCGGGGCCACTCTCGGGCAGCTTGTCGGAGTCGCCCATGCCGATCAGGTCGGGGGCGATGCAGCGGCCTCGTGGCTGCAGGTGCGGCAACACGTTGCGCCAGAGGTACGACGAGGTGGGATTGCCGTGCAGCAGCACGATGGGGTCGCCCGCTCCCACCTCGACGTACGCTATCTCCCGGCCGAGGACCCGCCGCCGCCGCTTTTGGTATGGAAACGCCGCCTTGTTGTTCATCGTCTGGGACATCGCCATGCTCATGAAGCGCTCCTTTCAGGTTGACGGGGCCGCGCTCGACGAAAGAGCAACGCACTGAGAGAGAGACGTCAGCGTTCGCGGCTCGTCGGCTGTGAACGGAACGGAGCAGAGGGCTTTCGCGCGAGAGAATTCCGTCATGGCATGCCGCATCGTCGTGGCGTCATACATTCGAGCTTTGGAGGCTCGTCCGGCCACCGTGCACGGTACGTTGCTCCCCGCTAAGCAAACGCTCAATTGCACATGCGTCTGGACGGCATGACGAAAGGTGGCAAAGCCGGTCGACCTTGGTCTATGAGACTTGCGACTGCGGGGTGGGTGGATCGAGCTTCGGCGGTTCGGCCGGTTCGATGAACCTGAAATACGTACTGACTGAATATTGGGAGCCTCAAAACGCTTTATCTTCGTTTGCTGTGCTCCCCGTGACGGGGGAGTGATCCGGGGCGTCTTGGGCCAGCACCGCATTGGTGCCGCTGCCGGCGTGGCGGCCGAGACGTAATGGCTCCGCTACCTGGTATTTGCCCGCGCCCGCGCCTCGGGGGTTTGCAGCGTTTTCGGCGTGAAATTGAGCTCTTCCGCCATGCGCGCGAGATCGAGCACAGAGGAGGCTTTCATCTTGCGCATGATCTGGCCTCGGTGGGCTTTCACCGTGACCTCGCTGACGCCGATGTCGGCGGCAATCTGCTTGTTGAGCCGCCCCTTCAAGACCTCGGCCATCACTTCGCGCTCACGGGGAGTCAACGTCTCGAAAAGCTGCCGCAGCGGGGCCAGTCGCCTCTCAGTCTCGCGTCGCGCGCGATCGCGTTCGAGGCCGAGGTAGATCGCGTCCAGCAGGTCCTGGTCTCGGACCGGCTTGGTCAAGAACTCGAGTGCGCCTCCCTTCATGGCCTGAACCGACATGGGAACGTCGGCATACGCGGTAATGAAAATGATCGGCACATCGACGTTCGCCGCCGCGAGCTCTCGTTGGAAATCGAGGCCGCTTTGTCCGGGCAGTCTGACGTCGAGCACGAGGCAAGTCGGTCCGTCTGGGCGTCCGGATTTCAAGAACTCCGGTAGCGACGCCAGCGCTCTGAACTGCAGACCGACCGATCTCAGCAGGCTGCCCAGCGCCTCTCTGATATCCGGATCGTCGTCGACGATGACGACACAGGGTTGTGGCTCAGTCATCGTTCCGTCGTGCCATCACAGCAAGCGCAATTGCCGACGTTCAGCCCTCGTAACCTTGAACGGACTCTCTCTAATAACATGCGCTTTCTTGATCTTACTCGCAAGGCGGAGGTGGTGCCCCCTATCCGAGGGTATAACGGTGCTTAGCCCAAGGACGCGCGTCCATACACCCGCGAAACGGCCTTGGCGTCGTTGCTCTGTGCTACTCTCTCACGAGATGCAGGAGGCGGATTTGCCTGCGAAGACTCTGATCTCGATCATCGATGATGATGAGGACTTCCGCGAGGCTTTGCAGGGTCTGATGACTTCGATGGGATTCAGGGTCGAGGCGTTCTCGTCCGCGCTGGACTTCCTCGCACGCACGAATATTCGCGATACGTCGTGCTTGATCGCGGATGTCCATATGCCGCGAATGACTGGAATCGAACTGCACCGCCGTCTGGTCGAATCGGGCTACGTCATTCCAACGATTCTGATCACTGCATACCCGGATGAGAGTGTTCGGGTTCGCGCGATGGCTGATGGCGTCATCGGCTACCTCACCAAACCATGTGATCCCAATGAACTGCTTGCATGCGTCTCGTCAGCGCTGGAGCGCACCAAGCCAGGTGAACATCATTGATGGCTCCAGCTACCGAATCCTAAAGCGTTCAAATTTGCAGGTCTGTCAGGTCGTTGATGCCACGCATGGTCATAGGCACTGCGATTATTATACCATAGTCAAAGTAATGGGTGGGGGTGAGGCCTCGAACAGTGAAGCCTCGGACAGAATGGCCTGTTGCGCTGCGCATCCCGAGCCAAACGAAAGGATCGCTCCGAGGCCAAGGCGATGTAGGTGACAAACCGGGGGATGGTGATCGTGGAGAGATCGTCGTCCAGAGTGTCGCGTAGCGGACCGCGTCGCATTGTGATGCGTATCGTGTTCGGCCTGGCGCTGGCCTTGACGCTCGTCTCGGCGCGAGCGGAGCCGTTGCCGCGCACCATTCTATTCCTCGATGAGGATACTCCGATATATCCGTGGTTTCGCCAAATGAGCGAGGCCTTTTACACCACCATCAAGACGGAAACCGCGAACCATCCATTTGTCTTTATCGAGAATCTGGGAATTGATGCGTACGATACGGCAGACTATTTCAATATCGTGCGTTCTCATTTCCGTGAAAAGTATCGCGATAAGGCTATCGGCGTCATCGTATCCAACGCCTCGCGGTATCTGCCGTTTACCCTGAGGTTGCGCGACGAGCTTTGGCCCGGGACACCCGTGGTCCTTGCCGGTATCCAAGAGCGACGCGCCGCGCGGTTGAGCCTTCCATCCAACGTCACCGGATTCACGTTTCGTCACCAGCTGCAAGATATTGTCGCGACGGCCGATGCGCTCATTCCGGGTCTGAAACGAATTGTTCTCGCGGGAAGCCGCATTAAGCCAGGTGGATGGCGGCAGGATTTCCTCGATGACCTGCCTGACGTTCGTGCGAGGTTCGAAGTGATCGACCTGACCGGCTTGCCGATGGTCGAGTTGAGACGACGCCTTACCGAGCTCCCAGGCGACTCAGCAGTGGTGTACGTCGGCTTCTCGACGGATGTTACCGGAGAACACTATCTCCCTGCCGAAGCCAGTCAACTTGTTGCCGAAGCTGCCAACCGGCCGACCTTCGGTGACAGCGAACCGTTTATCGGAAGGGGCAGCGTTGGTGGTCTTGTGGTCAGTCCCGCTGGCATCGGTAGGGTAGCGGCTCGGTTTGCATTGCGCATTCTCGATGGAGAGAATGCTTCCGACATTCCCATTACCAATAGTGACGAGATTCTGAGGCCGGTTTTCGATTGGCGGCAGTTGCAGCGGTGGGGCATCAGCGAGAATCGATTGCCCGTCGGAAGCGAAATTCGGTTTCGGTCGCCGACGGCGTGGGAGCAATACCGCTGGGAGATCATGCTGATTTCAGCCGTGCTGGTGCTGCAATCGCTCTTGATTGCAGGTCTGTTCTACGAACACCGGCGCCGCCGCCAAGCCGAAGTGGAAGCGAGCCGCCGCATGGCAGAGCTGGCGCACATGAACCGCAGCGCCGCCATCGGCCAGATGTCGGCATCGATCGCTCACGAGATCAAGCAGCCGCTGGCGGCCATCGTAATGAATGCGGGCGCAGGATTGCGTTGGCTAGCAAAAGACATGCCTAACGTCGAGGAGGCGGCTCATGCATTAAAAAACATCGTAGGCAACGGCAACCGCGCGAGTCAGGTGGTCGAAGCCCTCAGAGCCATGTTCAAGAAGGAAGTATCGAACCGCACGTTGGTCGATATCAACGACGCCATTCGGGAGGTCTTAACGCTGTTAGACGTCGAGCTGGAGGAACATGAGGTGTTGACGAAGGCCACCCTGAAGGAAGGGTTGCCGCGTGTGATGGCGGATCGCGTTCAGTTGCAGCAGGTCATTTTCAACTTGGTCACGAACGCGATCGAGGCCATGAATTCGACCGCGGCCGGCTCGCGCGTCCTGCGGCTCAGATCTGAGGCGACCGAGACCGGAGAATGTATTGTTGCTATCGAGGACTCCGGCCCGGGAATCGAACCGGAAACATTGAAACGCATGTTCGAGCCGTTCTTCACGAGCAAAAGCAAAGGGATGGGAATGGGGTTGTCGATTTGCCGCTCTATTGTTGAGGCTCATGGCGGGCGTCTGTCGGCCGCTTCGGCCAAGCCGCGTGGTGCGATCTTTGAGATCTTGCTGCCGTTGCCGCAGTAGAGGGCGAATATCTGCGCCCGGCGATCCGATCGCCTGAGCCTGCGATGATTACGGCACATACCGATGTGGTTGGCAGTCTTCTGCGGCCGGTCGCGTTGCGCAAAGCGCGGGACGACTGGGTGGCTGGGCGTCTCAGTCACGCGCAATTCAAGTCCATAGAGGATCGCGCCGTCGATGAGGCCGTCTCCCTGCAGGAGGCAGCGGGGCTCGACATCGTGACCGACGGCGAAATGCGGCGGCTTTCGTTCCAGAGCCCGATGACCGAAGCCGTCGACGGCTTCGGTGCCTGGGACATCAATGCATTCTTGTGGGGCCATTGGCATGGCGACGGCGCGGTCGGAGAGCAGCGCCGCGACCGGCCGGTCGATCTCGGCGTAGTCGGCAGGCTCGTGCGCAAACGGCATCTTGCCGCCGAGGAGTTCGTCTACCTGCGCGGCCGCACGAGCCGCGTCGCAAAGGTAACCCTGCCCAGCCCCGGCCTGTTCGTGAATTTCTGGTCGCCGGAACGTTCCCAATCCGCGTATGCAAGCCTCGAGCACTTCCTCGCCGACGTCGTCGCGATCCTGCGTGATGAGGTCGCGGAGCTCATTCGCCTCGGTGCCACCTACATTCAGATCGACGCGCCGCACTATCCCCTGCTGCTGGCGCCTGAGACCCGGAGCTTTTATCAATCGCGCGGCTTGACGCTCGATCAGTGGTTGAGCCGCGGGATCGAGCTTGACAACGCCGTCATGGCGGGATTTGCCGACGTCACCTTCGCCATCCATCTCTGTCGTGGCAACCAACAAAGCCGTTGGCTCGTCGCGGGCGACTATGAGCCGATTGCCCGGCCGATTTTCCAGCGCATCCGTGCAACGCGGCTTCTCCTCGAATACGACGATGAGCGGTCGGGCTCGTTTGCACCGCTGCGGCACGTCCCGGACGACAAGACGGTGGTTCTCGGATTGGTCAGCACCAAGCGGCCGCAAACGGAGGCGTCGGAAGACCTCATTCGTCGCATCACGGAAGCAAGCCGCTTCGTGCCGCTGGAACGCTTGGCGCTCAGCCCGCAGTGCGGCTTTGCCTCTTCGATCGTTGGAAACAACCTGTCCATCGAGGACGAAAGACGCAAGCTCGAGAGGGTGTGCGAGACGGCACGACGGATATGGAGATAGCTTCATCCCGTCGACTACGGTATGAATTTATATATTGACTACACAAGCGCGAGGGGGACGTCCTGCAAGCCCGGGTTGCGCCTATTTCCTGTTTTCGTCCTCTCTGGTCCTGTTATGGACGGCAATGCGGGCCGACCCACGCGGCGCCGGTCGCGCGCATTTCCCGTGGTCATCCTGGAGCTTACGGGAAAGCCACCGGCGCCAGGTTGTGCCCGGCCTCCTGTTTTTCTCCTGTTGTTTACAGGAAAACAGGGGCATCGAATGGGTCGAGGCCGCGAGCGCGATCCTTGATCGCCGCCGGCCGTCTCGCCATGCTCGCGGCCGTGCAAGGCGATAGCGGCGCGCGATAAGCCGCCCGAAGGGGAGGGACCCTGTGACGCAAGAGCGCATCCGCGAGCTCACCAAGACCATGCTTCGTAAAAAGCTCTACGTCGTCCTCTCCAAGGGCGGCGCGGCGCCCGAAAAGATCGCCGAGCATTTGCCGCGCCACCTCGAATACATGATCGGCCTGGAGAAGAAGGGCGTGCTGTTTGCGTCCGGTCCGCTGGCCGAGGCCGACGGCAAAATGCGCGGCGATGGGCTGACCATCGTGCGGGCAGCGAGCGCGCAGGCGGCGCGCAAGATCGCCGAGGCCGATCCCTTCGTCGTGCATGGGCTGCGCAGCTTCGAGCTGCGAGAGTGGACGGTGATGGAGGGCTCGCTCGGGATCAAGGTGAACTTCTCCGACCAGTCGCTCGAGCTGGCTTGAGCTCGAGCGCTGGCGTCAGGTATGAGCGAAGGATGAGAGCATGGAAACGGTCGGCCTCGTCGGCATCGGCAAGATCGGACTGCCGATTTCCGAAAACCTGATCAAGAGCGGCTACCGCGTGCTGGGCTATCGCCGCAGCTCGCTCGCCGACTTCGAGAAGATCGGGGGGATCGCCGCCCGCTCGCCGGCCGAGATCGGCGCGCAGACCGATATCGTGTTCTCGTGCCTGCCGTCCTCGCAAGCGCTCGAGGAGGTGGTGCAAGGTCCCAATGGCCTCATCAAGTCGGCGCGCCCCGGACAAATCATCGTCGAGCTTGGCTCCCACCCCGTCCCCGACAAACAGCGCCACGTCGCTGCGCTTGCGGCCAAGGGGGCGAGCTTCCTCGACGGCGAGGTGAGCGGAACGCCGGGAATGGTCTCGGCGCGCAAGGCCGTGATCTATCTCGCCGGCGACAAGGAGGCCTGCGCCAAGGCCGAGCGCTTCGTCGCCGGATTCGCCGATTCCTGCCTCTATTTCGGGCCGTTCGGCGCCGCCAGCCGCGTGAAGCTCGTCAACAATCTGCTCGTGGCCATCAACATTGCCGCGACCGCCGAAGCCATGGCGCTGGGCTTGAAAGCCGGCGTCGACGTCGATCTGATGATCAAGGCCATCGCCACCGGCAGCGGCGGCTCGACCCAGTTCGGCATCCGCGCGCCTTGGATGGCGCAGCGGCGCTTCCTTCCCGCGCAAGGCACGGTGCCCGCATTGCAGCACTACTTCGACATGATCGGCGAGTTCGCCGACAGCGTGGGGGTCGCCACACCCATGCTCGACCGCGCGGTCGAGCTCTACGACAAGTTCATGGACATGGGTTTTGGCGAGAAGGACGTCGCCGCCACGGTCGACGTCATCAGCGCGTTGCCGCGCGCCAAGGCCTGACTTTCAATGGGACACAAGCAACAACGGAGGTCCACATGATCCGCGTCAAGAAGATCGCCCACGCCGTTTACGAAATGCCCGACGTCGACAAGCAGAGCGAATATTACACCGAGGTGCTCGGCCTCACGCTGACCGACAAGGGCAAGGACGCCGTCTATCTGGCCTCGACCGTCGATCATCACTCGGTGGTGTTGCGCAAGGGCGCGCAGGCGAAATGCGTGCGCCTGGGCTTCCAGATCGGCCCCGAGGACGATCTCGGCGCGTTCGAGAAACAGGTCCAAGGCCACGGCATCAAGACCTCCCGCCGCAAGGATCCCGAGCCCTCGATCTCGGACATGGTCACGTTCGAGGACCCGAAGGGAACGGTGATGGAGGTCTTCAAGCGCGACGCGTTTTCGGGCCAACGCTTTCCGACCAAGGGCATCGTTCCGCACAAGCTCGGCCACGTCGCGTTTTTCGTCACCGACGTCAAGCACGTGACGAAGTTCTATTGCGACGTGCTCGGCTTTCGCGAGTCCGATTGGATGGCGGATTTCTTCTCGTTCTTGCGCTGCGGCCGCGATCACCACACCATCAACCTAATGCAAATCGACACGAATCGGCATTTTCACACGGCGTTCGAGCTGCGCGATTGGGCCCATCTGCAGACCGCCTGCGATTTTCTCAGCCTCAACGGCTACAAGCTGATCTGGGGGCCGGGCCGGCACGGCATCGGCCACAACCTCTTCGCCTATCACCGCGCGCCGAACGGGTTGATCACCGAGCTGTTCGCCGAGCTCGACCAGGTGAACGAGGAGCTTGGCTATTTCGAGCCGCGGCCGTGGCATCGCGACCATCCGCAGAAACCGAAAGTTTGGCCCAAGGATCCGTCGGCTTCGAATCTGTGGGGCATCACGCCGCCGGACGAGATGATGAAATAGGCGGGCGCGAGCATGATACGGCGTCGACACGTCTATCACGTGGCGGGATACGACCCGATCGACGCCGGCGCGCAGTACCGGCGCTTCGCGCGCCAGCTCGACGTGTTCCGACGCACCTGGAACGTCGACGCGACGTTGTCCGCGCTCGAGCAGTCGAACGCGCAGTCACGCGCCTGGTGGAGCGTCTGCGCGCGTGGCGCCAACTGGCAGGTCGAGGCGGTGCACGAAGCGCTGCTGTGGGACGACATCGTGCGCGGCGATTTCGCCCGGCCGTTCCCGGTGCGGCTGTTCAAGGCCGCGCGCGCATATCTCGACTTCATCGTCACCGGCACGATGTTTCGCTACATCATCGCGAACCAGCGCTACACGGGCTTCTTCCTGTTTCCGATCCTTTCCGTCGTTTTGTTCGCCGCCGGCGGATGGCTCGTCGCGCATCTATTGACCGCGTTCCTCGGCCTCGAAGGCCTAAGCGCCGCCGCCGTCGGCGTGCTCGTTGGCATCGCTGTCTTTCTCGTCCTGCTGCGCTGGCCCGGACGGCGCTGGCGCGTGCAGCAACTGCTCGACGATTGGATCTGCGCCCACGACTACATTCACGGCCGCCGGCCGGACATCGATGCGCGCCTCGATCGTTTTGCCGAGACGCTGCTCGCGCGTGCGCGCGAGGGCGCGGTGGACGAAATCGTGGTCGTCGGCCACAGCCTCGGCGCGATGCTCGTGCTCGATGTGCTCGTCCGCGCCCTGGCGCGGGACGCCGATTTCGGCCGTCGCGGCGTGGCTATTTGCACCCTCACCATTGGCGCAACCATCCCGAAATTCGCGCTGCATCCGCGCGCGCAGGGCCCGCGGCGCAAGATCGCGCGCATCGTGGCTGAGCCCTCGATCGCCTGGGTCGAATATCAATCGCGCGCCGATGCCATCAGCTTCTACAAATTCGATCCCGTCTCGCTGCGGCACATTCCCGACGACCGGCTCGACGGCAAGCCGGTGATCCGGCGCGTGCAGATCCACGATATGCTGCTGCCCGAAACCTTTGCGCGCGCCCGCCGCAGCGTTCTGCGGCTGCACTATCGCTCGGTCATGGCCAACGACAGGCGCGCGCCCTACGACTATTTTCTGATGGTGTGCGGCCCGGTTCCATTCAGCGACTGGACGCTATCGCCGCTGGGGTTCCTGGATTTTATCGTGCAGGACGGCACGTGCCGCGATCCGTCGCGGCCGCGCACCATGGTGGCGCACCCGTCACTATGACGCTCATTGTCGCCAAGGCAATCTGGATTGTCGGCGTCGTCAGCTGGTGCATCATCCGGTACCCGCATGGCCGTCGCGCGCGGCGCACGCCGAAAGTGCGGCGCAGCGATCGCGGCCGCGAGATCGTGCTGATGGCAATCTCGGCCACCGGGCTGGGCGTTCTTCCTTCGATTTACGTCATCGCTAACGCGCCGGCTTTCGCCAATTACGCCCTCCGGCCATGGCAGCCATGGCTCGGCGCCGCGGTGTTCGCGGCCGCCCTTTGGCTGTTCCAGCGCACGCACAAGGATCTCGGGCGCAATTGGTCGGTGACGCTGGAAGTGCGCGACCGGCACACCTTGGTGACGAACGGCGTCTATAGCCGCGTGCGGCATCCGATGTATTTGGCGTTCTGGCTGTGGGCGGTGGCGCAGGCCTTGCTGCTACCGAATTGGATCGCAGGCCCGGCCGGCCTGATCGGCTTCGGAACGCTGTTCCTTCTGCGCGTCGGACGCGAGGAGGCGCTGATGATCGAAACCTTCGGCGACGAGTACCGCCGCTATATGGCGCGAACCTCGCGCATCTTGCCCGGCATCTATTAGCGGCATCGCCCCTGCGTCACGCGTGGGCTTCGGCCCTCTCGGCTTTGTGGGCGTGGGTGAGCTGGTCGATCTTATGCGCATGCGCCACGGCCTGGCGCGCGGCATCGCTGTGGGTGAACAGTTCGAGCTTCTCGGTCTCGTCCTCGGTCACGGGCGTCATCGCCAGATCGGTGTACTTGTACCGATTCGGGTTCCTCTGCAGGCGCCGGTTGGTCGCGTGCAGCCACAGCAACAGGCGCACCGCACGGGAATATTTCCGCATGAAGTCCCACGCGAATTTCGGATAGAACGACCAGATCGGCTCGATCGGCATTCCGGGACGGCGATCCCGCCGATATTTCCGGCGCAGCAGACCGCCTTGCAGCGGGTGGGCATTTTCGAGCGGCACCGACGAGCAGAACAGGAATACGAAACTCACGAGGCGCGACATGCTGCAGCTGGTGGCGGCGCCGCGCCGCAGGATCGTTTCCATGTGCTCGGGCGTGTAAAACCATTCCCAGGCGGAGCGATAGACCTGCTCCCACTCGTCCTTGCTCATCTTGGGATGATGCGAGACGGCGTGCTCGCCGTCGTAGAGGTTCATGTCCTCGTGCATCCATTCCCCTTTCTGCCACAGGACCTTGTGGTCCTCCGACCCTGGGAGCGGGGTCAGGCAGAAGAATTCGAGGATGTCGAGCGGCAGCTCCTTCTGGATGATCGCGATGTCCTCGCGGATCGATTCGGGCGTGTCGAAGGGAAATCCGAGGATGTAGCCGGCGGTGGTGATCGCCCCCGCGTTCTTCCAGGCGAGCAGCATCGCGCGGTATTCCGTGATCTTGTTCTGGCGCTTCTTCGCCGCGAGCAGGTTTGCCGCATTGATGCTTTCGAGGCCGACCAGCACGCGGTTGGTGCCGGCGCGGGCGGCTTTCTCGATGAAGTTCGGAATCTTGTGGCACAGCGTGTCGACCTGGACCATCAGCCGAATATTCATGTTCTCGCCTTCGCGCAGCGCGATGATCCGGTCGAAGATCGCCTCCCAATCCTTGTTGCGGGCGAGATTGTCGTCGGTGATGAAGAAGTGCCGGATGCCCTGGACATAGTGCTCGCGGATCGTCCGCTCGACGTCGTCGGCCGAACGGCGCCGCGATTTCCTGCCCTGCACGTTGATGATGGTGCAGAACGAGCACTGATAGGGACAGCCGCGGCCGGCATCGAAGCTGGCCAAGGCCTGGAAGGTTTTTCTCAAGTGCTCGACGGGCAGGATCGGGGTCGGCTCCGATTCGAGCGACGGCAGGTCCTTGAGGTAGTTGTAGATCGGCTCGAGCGTCCCGTTCGCCGCGTCCTGCAGGATGCGGTCCATCCGCCCTTCCAGCTCGCCGGCAAACAAGCTGACGCCCATGTCGAGGGCTTGCTTAAGGTTGTCCGGCATTTCCGGCAGCATGGCGAGGCAGCCGGATACGTGAAATCCGCCAATCATCACCGGCACGCCCGCCGCGCGGAACGGGCGGGCGATATCGAGCGCGCGCGGATACTGATTCGACTGCACGCCGACGATTCCCACCAAGCCGAACCCGCCGTGGCGGCGAAACCGAGCCAGCAGCTGCCCGATTTTGACGCGGGTGTGGATCTCGTCGATCACCGCGATGTCGATGGCGGTGTCGCCTCCGAGCACCGCCCGTTGCCCCGAATCGCGCCCCAGGCTGTAGAGCACCGCCAGCGTGTTCGAGGGGACGAACGCGCGCACCCATTGGATGACGTAGCCGTCGTCGTCGTAATGCGACGGCTTGATCAGAACGAGCTGGAAGCGCCGCTTTGGCTGCGCCAATGCACCCACCATGCCGATAGATCCCGCTCCCCGCCGACGCGCCGGAGATGCATACATCGATCGAAGCAACTTTAACATGGCAGTGCGCCGCGAAAAAGGGCCGGAGTTAGCGGCAAATTTGGCGTCGACGAGGCATTCCGCACTGCCGGCGTACCAGCCCCTGGACTGCTCTGTGCTCAAGCAAAAGCGGAGGCGTGAACGCCTCCGCTTGAGTCTATGCTAATCCCGTTGTAGCGGTCGTCGGCGGCGATCAATAACCCGCCGCCGCGGACTGCGGGTGTGCAGGCGCCGCGGGCTTCTGCGCCGAAGCGTAGGCCCTGGATGATGCGGGCTTGGATTGCGCCTGCGCGACCGCGGGGCTCGACATATAGCGCCGTCCGCCATTGAGCTCCTTGAGGCGGTTGACCCAGTCCTCCGGGTACAACAAGTGGTTCCCGGGAACCCGCAAGCCCATGTAGCGCGCGATGTCTTGGATGAACGCGACGCAGTTATAGGTGGCGGCGTTCCACAGCGGCGAGGTGTCCTGCAGATGCTTGATGTAGGCGAACACCCGCTTGGCCTCGGCCTCGGTCATGTAGACGCGATAGCTCGCGGTCAAATAGTCGTCATCGAGGTCGCCGTAGCTCTTTCCCGTTTCGGACGGGACCGGCAGAAGGTGCCCGATGATATAGGGAACGACGCTCTCGGAAGCGGGATGGAGGCCGGCGACTTCAATCTGCTTCTGGTCGGCGCGTCCATACCACACGAAGGCATGGCCATAGCTGGCGGCGGTCCGCGCCCGGAAATCGACGTAATAGACGCCCCTGCTCGCAGTCTGCGGCTGGACGCTGGCCGGCGTCGCGGCGGGTTTGTCCTGCGCGCTGGCCGCCTGAACTTGCAGCCCCGCGGCGAGCGCGACGGCATACAAGCCCACCCTGAAGGCGAGGCCGCGCCCCTTCGTCCGGAGATGTGGCATTGGTGGCTCCCCTAATCATGATCCACTTCGGCAACGGCCAAAGCGGTCGGCGCTTTCGCACTGCTGGAGACAATGTCCGGGGGGTGCTCGCGACGATTCTGCGCGCGAGCACCCCGTCGGTGACACTGTGAGTTAGCCCTTGGTCACAACGGGCTGTGGATATTTGCCGATTGGATACTTGCCGACCGGATATTTGCCGATCGGAGCCTTGCCAACCGGAGGCGCCGGAGGCGGCGGCTCCTTACGCGGCAGGTCGGCGGCGGCGGCAGCGCTCAGCATGGCCAAGGATGCAGCCGTAGCGAGTACAACGATCTTCATCATGACTATTCCCCTTATGTATGGCAGCATAGCCT
>Ga0318540_10000267_pt1 | contig 13968 bp, 10 predicted proteins | sample GRESIP166b4f25_FD_203485 | JGI IMG/M metagenome (GOLD analysis project Ga0318540, IMG submission 203485) | Tropical soil microbial communities from Luquillo Experimental Forest, Puerto Rico - GRE.SIPMG.166b4f25 | ecosystem: Environmental > Terrestrial > Soil > Tropical forest > Bulk soil...
GGCGCCGAAATGCGACTTGACGACAACAAGGTGTTTTACTGGGCAAAGCCGCTGTCGGAAGAGTTGCGTAAATCTCTTGCTGATCCGGCGGTTTTGAGTCCCGGCGTTCTTGTGGAGGACAAAAAATATTCGCTCGTGTTGCACTTTCGGGGCGCCCCGAAAGAGGAGGAGCGTCTAAGCCGCCACGTCATGGCTTGCCGTGCGGCATTTTCCGGTGAATCGACCGAGTTGTTAGTGGGCAAGGCGATGGTTGAAGTCTTGCGGCCTGGGGTCAACAAAGGCGAAAGCATCCGAAAGTTGATGGCGCATGCGCCGTTCAACGGTCGAATGCCGGTCTTCATCGGCGACGACGTTACCGACGAATCTGTTTTCAGGATTTTGCCTGAGATCGGGGGCAAAGGTTTCAGCGTCAATCGTCACTTCCCGGGCCTCACGGGAATATTCAGAAATCCGGCCCACGTGCGTGATGCCCTGAACACGCTCGCCGCCAACGGACAAACTGCGGCATGACAGACTACGGACTCGATCTTGCGGTCATCGGTAACGGCCGCACCGCGGCGCTGCTCGATCCGTCGGCGCGGATCGTGTGGTGGTGTCTGCCGCGCTACGACGGCGATCCTGTGTTCTGTCGATTGCTTTCCGGCAACGACGAGAAGGGTTTCACCGATGTTGTTCTCGATGGTCAGGTTGAGACGCGATCGGACTATGTGCGCAATACCGCAACCGTTGTCACGGACCTGATCGACAACAAGGGCGGCGCTGTCCGCGTCACCGACTTCGCGCCGCGCTTCCAGATTTACGGCCGCACCTTTCGTCCGCCGCAGCTCATCCGCATCATCGAGCCTACCAGCGGCATGCCGCGGATTACCATCCGCTTTCGCACGACTCATCGCTATGGCGAGCCGGTGATGTCGCGGTCGTCCGGCAGCAATCACATTCGTTTCTGGCGCGACGAGGTGCCAGTACGGCTCACCACAGACGCGCCGCTGTCTTACATCGAGAACGAGGCGTCGTTCGTGTTAACGCGGCCGGTGCACATGGTGTTCGGCACCGATGAGCCGTTCGAAGGTTCGCTCGAAAGCACTTGCCGCGATTTCTGCGACCGCACGTGCGATTATTGGCTGGAGTGGGTGAGGCGGCTCGCCTTCTCCATCGACTGGCAGGACGAAATCATCCGCGCCGCCGTCACGCTCAAACTGTGTAACTACGAAGAGACCGGCGGTATCGTTGCAGCACTCACCACGTCAATTCCCGAAGGGCCGGGCTCGGGACGCAATTGGGATTATCGATTTTGCTGGATGCGCGACGCGTTTTTCGTCGTGCGTGCACTCAATCGTATCGGTGCGACACGCACCATGGAGGACTTCATCTCCTACATCCTGAGCGTTGCGGCCGGTCGCGACCCGCAGGTGCGACCGCTCTACGGCGTCGTCCATACCGATACGCTCGAGGAGCGGACGGCACCCGCGCTTGCCGGCTATGGCGGCGACGGACCCGTTCGGGTCGGCAATGCGGCGGTCAATCAGAACCAGCACGATGTCTATGGCAGCATCATCATGGCAGCGACGCCGATGTTCTTCGATCGTCGTCTGCCGCGCCCCGGCGATGCGGCGCTCTTTCGTACGATTGAGCCGCTCGGCGAGCAGGCGGCCAAGCTCGCGCTCGAGCCCGACTCCGGCATCTGGGAATACCGCGGCCGCCGGCGAGTGCACACGCATTCGGCAGCGATGTGCTGGGCCGGTTGCCAGAGGCTGGAGGCCATTGCCAACCACCTCAACCTGCCGGAACGCGCGCAATATTGGGGTGGAATCGCGGGTCGCATCGGCGAGCAGGTACTCAGGCACGCATGGAATCCGAAACGGAAGGCATTTTCTGCGGCTTTCGAGAGCGATGATTTGGATGCCAGTGCCCTTTTGTTGGCCGAACTTGGCCTGGTCGCGCCCGATGATCCCCGTTTTGTGTCCACCGTCGAGGCGATCGGACATGAACTTCGTCGTGGTTTCAACGTTATGAGGTATGTCGCTGCCGACGATTTCGGCCTGCCTGAATCGGCCTTTTTGATTTGCCGGTTCTGGCTGGTCGATGCATTGTGGGAAATTGGACGGCAGGATGAGGCTCGCGACATGTTTGTCGACGCGCTTCGGATGCGGAATCGCTACGGCCTCCTGTCGGAGGACGTGCATCCAGTGACTGGAAAATTGTGGGGGAATTTTCCGCAGACTTACTCGATGTCAGGACTGATTTTGACGGCAATCAAGCTGTCGCGAAGCTGGGGAGACCGGTATTGGCGCGGCTCGTCGTAGTGTCAAACAGGGTCGGCATTCCCGACCGCGGCGCAAGGCCGGGCGGACTTGAAGTCGCAATCCGCCCCGCGCTCAAGCGTCACGGCGGGCTGTGGTTCGGCTGGAGCGGTCGCGTTGCTGAAGATGTGCCGCAATCGGTCAAGATCGTGGCGCAGGACAACATCACTTACGCCACCGTCGATCTCGCCAAAGACGATTATCAGGAATTCTACAACGGCTTTGCGAACCGCGTGCTGTGGCCGATTTTGCACTATCGGCTCGATCTCGCCGAGTTTACGCGCCGCGATCTCGGTGGCTACGTTCGCGTCAACCAGTATTTTGCCAGCCACCTTGAGAAATTACTGCGCCCTGACGACGTGGTCTGGGTTCACGACTATCACCTCATGCCGCTCGCCAAGGCGCTGCGCGATCGCGGACATCACAACAAGATCGGCTTCTTCATCCATATTCCGTTCCCGCCGCCGGAAATCATCACGGCTTTGCCAAACCACGATCAGTTGATCCCGGCGCTTTGCCACTACGATCTGGTCGGCTTCCAGACCGAAGTCGATGCGGCGAATTTTTCCCGCTACATCGCCAATGAATGCGGCTTGCCGTGGGCGAGCGGCAACAGTTTCCACTTCGGTAATCGGGTCGTTCGTATCGGCACGTTCCCGGTGGGAGTGGAGACGGAAGCTTTCGCACGCTTGGCGCGCCGCGCAGTCGAGACCCGTTTCGTGCGCGAGGTGCTGGACAGCCTGTCGGGCCGCGCCATGATCATCGGCGTCGATCGGCTCGACTACAGCAAGGGTATTCCCGAACGCATGAGCGCGTTTGAGCGCTTCCTCGCCAATTTCCCCGATTGGCGCGGCAAGGTCACCTATCTGCAAATCACGCCGCGCAGTCGGACCGGCATTCCGGAATATGCCGATATGGGCCGCGAAGTCGGCGAGGCGGTTGGGCGCATCAACGGCGCCTATGGCGAGGCGTCATGGACGCCGGTGCGCTATATCAACAAGGCGCACAGCCGCACGGCGCTCGCCGGGCTTTATCGCGCGGCGCGTGCCGGACTGGTCACGCCCTTGCGCGACGGCATGAATCTGGTGGCGAAGGAATTCGTCGCCGCCCAGAACGCAGACGACCCGGGGGTTCTGATCCTCTCGCGCTTTGCGGGGGCGGCGCACGAGTGCGCCGCCGCGCTTCTGGTCAATCCGTACGATCCGGAAGGCGTTGGCAACGCCATCAACCGTGCGTTGTCGATGCCACTGGAGGAGAGGCGCCAGCGGCATGCGGCAAATTTCAAGGTGCTGGTGCGCAACGATCTCGGCCATTGGGCCGGACGCTTCCTGCGGATGCTCGAACCACCCGCCGATGAAATTGAATCGCCGCCTTTGGTGCGCATGGCCGGCGGCCTTCAAGCACTGCCGTAACGGGGCGGACAGCATTCGCGCCACCGTGTACGATATCCCGACAATGCGAAGGGGCTAGGTTATGCGTTGTACCGTTGTTGCGTTGCTGTCGGTGATGTTTCTGGGTGCCGTGCCGCAAATTGCATCGGGCGCCGATGCGCGCAAGGGTGAAACCCTGGCTTAGCGCTGGTGTGCCGCCTGTCATGTCGTCGCCGCTGACCAACAGCGGGGCAATACGCAGACGCCGCCATTTTCAGCGATTGCAAACAAGCCCGACTTCGAAGAGATAAAGCTCGCTTATTTCCTGTTGGCACCACATCCGCTGATGCCCGACATGAATTTGTCGCGTAGCGAGGCGGCCGATCTGGCCGCCTACATCAAGACGCAGAAATAGGCCTTACGGCGCTTTGGCCCGGCGAACGTCTGGCGGCACTGCCTCTTCACTCAACGCTTTAAGTGCCGCCTCGAGAGGCATGATCTGCTGGCCTTCCTTGCCCAGGCGGCGGATGGAAACAGTGCGCTCGGCCGCTTCCTTCTTGCCGACCACCAGCAGAACCGGGACCTTGGCGAGCGAGTGCTCGCGCACTTTGTAATTGATTTTCTCGTTGCGCAGGTCGCCTTCACAGCGCAGGCCGAGCTTTCGCGCGGCTTCGATCGCCTCGTGGGCGAACTGATCTGCGTCGGACGTTATGGTTGCGACCACCGCCTGCACCGGCGACAGCCAGAGCGGCAAGTGGCCCGCGTAGTGCTCGATGAGAATGCCCGCGAAACGTTCGAGCGAGCCGAACATGGCGCGGTGAAGCATCACGGGCGTCACTTTGTTCGAGTGCTCGTCGATATAGAACGCGCCTAGCCGGCCGGGCAGGTTGAGGTCGACCTGGACGGTGCCGCATTGCCAGTCCCGGCCGATCGCGTCACGCAAGACATATTCAAGCTTCGGTCCGTAGAAAGCACCTTCACCTTTGTTCAGAGTCCACGGGCGACCCGAGGCTTTCAGGGCTGCCATGAGCGCCGCTTCAGCCTTGTCCCACACCGCATCTTCGCCGATGCGCTTTTCCGGCCGGTCGGAAAACTTGATCCGCACGTTTGAAAACCCGAAATCCTCATAAATTGAGAGGATTAGGTCGTTCATCTTAAGGGCTTCATCAGCGATCTGACTTTCGCTGATGAAAACGTGCGCATCATCTTGAGTGAACGCGCGCACCCGCATGAGCCCGTGCAGCGCGCCCGACGGTTCAAAGCGGTGCACCTTGCCGAACTCGGCGATCTTCACCGGAAGCTCGCGATAGCTGCGAAGTCCGTTCTTGAAAATCTGCACGTGGCCGGGGCAGTTCATCGGCTTGACGGCGTAGACACGCTCGTCTTCTTCGCGCTTCTGCGTCAGGAAGATCATGTCCGAATAGGTCGGGATGTGACCCGTCGTCTCCCACAGCGTCTTGTCCATCAGCTGCGGTGAGTTGACCTCGACATAGCCGGCCTTAGTTTGCGTGCGACGAATATAATTTTCGAGCGCTTGAAACAGCGTCCAGCCTTTCGGGTGCCAAAAGACCGACCCGGGCGCTTCTTCCTGGAAATGAAACAGATCCATTTCACGCCCGACGCGGCGGTGGTCGCGCTTCTCGGCTTCTTCGATCTGTTTCAGATATGCGTCGAGCTCTTCCTGTTTGGCGAAGGCCGTTCCGTAGATGCGAGTGAGCATCGGATTTTTGGAATCCCCGCGCCAGTAGGCGCCCGCCACCTTCATCAGCTTGAAAGCGTTCCCGACTTTGCCGACCGACGTCATGTGCGGCCCACGGCAGAGGTCGAACCAATCGCCTTGCTTGTAGATCTTGATCTGCTGATCGGCGGGAATGGCGTCGATCAGCTCGACCTTGAAGGCTTCCCCCATGTCGCGGAAAATTTTCCTCGCATGCTCGCGCGTCCAGACTTCCTTTGTGAAAGGTTTGTCGCGCGCGACGATCTCGCGCATCTTTTTTTCGATGACCGGAAGGTCTTCTAGCGTGAACGGCTGATTGCGTGCGAAGTCGTAATAGAATCCGTTTTCGATCACCGGTCCAATGGTGACCTGCGTTCCTGGCCACAGGCTCTGGACCGCTTCGGCAAGCACGTGCGCGGCGTCATGCCGGATCAGTTCGAGTGCACGCGGATCCTCGCGCGAGATGAATTCAATCTTGGTGTCGTGATCGATTGGATCGGCGAGGTCGGCAAGCGTGCCGTCCAGCGCCATCGCGACCGCGCGCTTCGCCAATGAAGGCGAAATGCCTTTGGCGACATCGAGACCGGTTGTGCCTGAGGGATATTCGCGGCGTGCGCCGTCGGGAAAAGTCAGCGCGACCATCAGTGTCTCCGTTGCTCACTCGCTGCCTACGAATGCAGGTAAGCGCGGAACTCGATATAGCAGCAAATCCGACGGTGCAACTAGCTCGGTGGCGTCTCATTGCGGCCGCGCCAATGTCCATAGCGCCAGGGCAAGAACCAGCGCGATCGCTTAGGCAGGCTAGCGGGCACGAAATCAAGTCCAGCCGTTCCCCAGGGGTGGCACCGCAGGATGCGGGCGAGAGCCATCCATCCACCGGCCCAAAGCCCAAAACGGCCGATTGCCTCGTCGGCGTATTCCGAGCAGCTCGGCAGGTGCCGGCAACGCGGCCCAATAACCGGCGAAAGGGTGTAGCGATAGAGGGTGATCAGGCCCCGCCCGGCGCGGCGAGGCAGGCCAGCGAGGTCAAGAAACGGGGCTCTGTTTGCCGGCATCCCTGAATTCAAGTTCCACAGAAACTTTAAGCCGAATGTTCCGCCAAATCGCGGAATGGAACAATTTGGCCATTTAATCGCGGTGATAGCGACTTTTTTACACTAGACCCGAATCTCGCAACTGCCCTACAAAATACCAACGCCGGGGGCATAGCACCGCCGGAGCCCAGCAGAACGTGGACCACCACGCCAAAAAGAAGGGCTCGGCTGTGAGATTCGGGGAAGAATGGGCCGTTCCCATCTGCGGATTATTGCGCTTGTTTTAGCGGCGCCGCTCCTGCTGGTGCCCAGTTCACCGCGGGCGTCTGACCGCGCCCTGCCGATGCGCTTCGAATTGCGCAAGCAGGGGGCCGATGCCTGCACCACCGACTGCAAGCTCTTTATCTCGGCCTCCGGCGCCATTACCGCCGAAACGCCGCGTCACTTCCTGCTTTTTGCACAAAACCACGATCTCACTGGCGCCACGTTGGCGATCGACTCGGATGGAGGTTCTGTGCTCGGGGCGATTGCCCTGGGTCGTGAAATCAGAAAGCTCAAATTGGCGACGACGGTCGGCCGCCTTGTCGATGTTCCGGGCGGCAAAGATGAGGGACGCGCGAGTCTTTCGACGAATGCGGATTGTGAGTCGATGTGCGCTTTCGTTCTGCTCGGGGGCGTCAGCCGATCGGTCCCCGGGGATGCGCGCGTGATGGTCCACCAGATTTGGCTTGGCGATCGCCGCGAGGATCCGACAGCTGCCAATTATTCGGCGGAAGATCTCGTGCTCATCCAGCGCGATATCGGCAGGCTTGCGCAGTACACTGCCGAAATGGGCGCAACTGCCGATCTGCTCGATCTCGCCATGCGCATCCCACCGTGGGAGCCGATGCACGCGCTGACGCGCGCTGAGCTGAAGCGCACGCGTCTCACGACGATCGAGGATCCCGAAACGCCGGGGCCAGTTGCCGCATCATCACCAGCGCCGCCACCGCAGCCATCGCCGCGCGTCACGAATGGGGTGCGCGCTACGGCAATCAGCGAGCAGCGATGGGTACTCGTGGACCGCTCGGGTGTTGCGACGCTTGCCCGTCGCCACCCACTGACGGTCGAGGGCGAGGAGATCGGTAGCTTCGATCTTGTGGTTGCGTGTGTTCCGGGCGGCGATGGCTACGACGTGACGTATATAGAGCGGCGCCATGCCGTCGATCAAAAGCCGCTGCCTGAACTGCTGAAGGCCATCACCCTGCGGGTCGCCGGGAATTCTGCTTCGCTCAAGGTAGTTTCTTCCGAGCGCCACACCTCCCCGGACGAACTCGTGACCTACGCGGCTGGACGGGTGCCGGCGATGCTGATCGGCGCCTTTACCGCGGCAGGCGCGCACTCGATCTTGGTCAAGACTGAAACGCCGGAGCTCGTGACCGGGATCCGGCTTGGCAATACCGGCGCTTCGCAGAATCTCCCGCGGATGTCGGCGAGCTGCAACAAGCTGCCCGGCGATCGCGCTGATCTGTCGAGGTCGAAGACCGGCGGCCTTGCCGCCGCGAAATAGCTATTCGGCCGCCTGCGCGCGCGACTTGGCCTCTATCTGGTCGAGCGCTGAAACCACCGCATCGAACGTAAGCAGCGTCGAGGCGTGCCGCGCCTTGTAATCGCGCACGGGTTCAAGCACGGCGACATCGGCCCATTTACCCGCAGGAGGTGGTCCGTTTTCTTTAAGCATTTTACGAACTGTTTCGCGCAACTCACGTAGCTCGGTCGCCTTTGACCCGATCACGTGACGCGCCATGATCGACGAAGAGGCCTGTCCGAGTGCGCAAGCCTTCACGTCATGGGCAAAATCGGTGACCTGGTCGCCATTGGTCTTCAGGTCGACGGTTACCGTGGATCCACACAGCTTCGAGTGCGCTGTGGCCGTCGCATCGGGTGCAGGCAACCGGCCCAGACGGGGGATATTTCCAGCCAGTTCGAGAATTCGGGCGTTGTAAACCTCGTTAAGCATTGCCGTTTTTTCTATGTTCCGGTCTGGCGGTTTGCCTCTGCGTTGCAAATGAATATATAGGTGCTGATGCGGCGCTGCGAGAAGGGCTTTCGGCGCCACGAGTGGGAATGCAGCGTCCAGGCGCCCGGATGGACCCGTAAACGGGCCCGGATCGGTTAATGACGCGGCCAACCCGGTGACACACCCGGTACCCTTGCGTACCGGTCGAACGGAGCGACCCGTCATGGACGCGAAGAACACCAACGTAAAGCCGTGGCCGAAGCAAGGCTTGTCCGACCATGTGCGGGCGGCGCCGGCGCCGGTCGAGCCGCGGCCCACGCGTGCGGAGGCGGAAGCGGCCGTTCGAACGCTGATTGCGTATGCCGGCGATAATCCATTGCGCGAAGGCTTGCTGGAAACACCCAAGCGCGTGATCGGTGCCTACGAAGAAATCTATCAGGGATACAACGAGTGCCCGGTCGAGGTGCTTGAGCGCACGTTCAGTGAAACGGGCGGTTACGATGATTTCGTCCTGGTGCGCGACATTGTTTTCAACTCACACTGCGAACACCACATGATGCCGTTTTTCGGCCGGGCCCACGTGGCCTATATGCCGGTCGATCGTGTTGTAGGCCTGTCGAAGCTCGCGCGACTGGTCGACGTATATGCGCGTCGCCTGCAGACGCAGGAGCACCTGACGTCGCAGATCGCGACGGCGATCGATGAGATTTTGAAGCCGCGTGGCGTTGCAGTGATGATTGAAGCCGAGCACATGTGCATGTCTTTGCGAGGGGTCGAGAAGCCCGGCGCATTGACAGTGACCACACATTTTACCGGTGCGTTCCGCGACGATGCCGGCGAGCAGGTGCGTTTCATGACCATGCTGCGCGGCGCGCAGCGGTAGTTCACGACCGCGTTTATTGAAATCTATCCGTCGTCCTGAGGCGCGTGCCGCAGAGGGCGGAACGCAGGAGCCGTTCAGGAGCCGTCCTTGGCCTCATCCACGCACGACATCGAAGAAGGTCTGGCGTTCAGACCCAAATTTGACGCCGATGGACTCATCACGGCGGTCGTGACGGATTCCAAATCGGGCGACCTGCTCATGGTCGCGCACATGAATGACGAAGCGCTGCGCAAGACCATCGCTGAAGGGCAGGCCTGGTACTACAGCCGCTCTCGCAAGGCGCTCTGGAAGAAGGGAGAGACTTCCGGGCATATCCAGCGCGTCATCGAAATACGCGTCGACTGCGATCAGGACGTAGTCTGGCTGAAGGTCGACCAGCAAGGGGCGGGTGCCTGCCACACCGGGAGACGTTCCTGCTTTTACCGCGCGGTGCCGCTCGGCAAGGCCGGCACAGTGACGCTCGAATTTCGCGACGCGGACAAAAAGTTTGATCCCGAGGCGGTCTACAAGAAATAATCCCCGCTCATCCTTTCACAGATGGACGTTCACGATTTGTGGCTCGCCAGCAATGCCTGCGCGCGCACAAGGTGGGGCCGGTCGTACATCTTTCCGTCAATTCCGACAACGCCCGCGCCGGGCTGCGCGGCGAAAGCCGCAACAACGGCTTTCGCCTTCTCGATTTCCGCCGCCGTGGGAGTGAATACCTCGTTGATCACAGGCACCTGGGTCGGATGAATGGCAAGGCGTCCAACAAATCCATCACGGCGCGCGGTCTCGGTGTCACGACGCAAGCCTTCTGAATTCCGGAAATCGACATAGACGGTTTCAATCGCCGGCAGCTTTGCCGCCGCCGCGGCGAAGAGGCAGACCGATCGCGCAAGGCGGTAGGGCTCGGTCAGTTCGCCCTGGGCGTCCCGGTTGGCGGTTGCGCCCAGCTCCGACGACAAATCTTCCGGACCCCACGTCAGGCCAATCAGGCGCGCGCTGGCGCCACGAAAAGTCCCGGCCGCGAAAAGACCTGCTGCCGTTTCAACGGCTTGCGCCAGAATCTTGATCTCGCCTTCAGGCAAGCCCGCGACGGCTTCGCGCGCGGTCAGCTTGGCATCGAGATGCACGACGCTTGGCGCGCCTTCGGCCTTGGGAAAGACGATGGCGTCGGGGCGGCCGGGCACGACCGCGTCGAGATCGGCATCCGTCATGCCGGTGTCCAGCCCGTTGATGCGAACCAACAGACGGGGACGCCGCTTTGTCGCCGAAGCATGCTTGAGAAACTCCAATGTCGCCGTACGCGCAAAGGATTTTCGCCCCGGCGTGATTGAATCCTCCAGATCGATGATGACGGCATCAGTGCCGCTTGCCATTGCTTTTTCGAGCTTGGCGCCGCCGTCTGCGGGAACGAACAAAAGCGAACGCATATGGCCGTCCTTGCTAGGTACTTGAATTTAGCCCAGGTACCGCGGGGTGCGCGGTTTGGCGCGGGAATTAACGTAGCATGTTGGGGTACGGATTCAGGGGAGGTATTGCCCACGAAAACAAGATGCTGATAACACTTTCGGCCGCGCTGTTCTCGGCCGGTCTCGCCACCACTGCGGTCGAACGGTCGCGTCAGGAAAAATTTGAGGCCCGGCAGCAAAGCCGGGCCTTTTCTATTTCGGACGCATCAGCATGAAGGCCTGGCGGTGGCATTCTGCGACCAGCGTGCCATCTTGCTTGAAGGCCTGATGATGAAATTCGACGATGCCCGCGCCCGGTCGCGATTTTGATTCCCGCTTGCTGACAACTTTCGTCGTGCAATGAATGGTGTCACCCTCGAACAGCGGGTTGGGAAATTTGACATCGGTCATGCCGAGATTGGCGATGGTGGTGCCGACCGTCATGTCCGATACCTGGATGCCGATCATGAGGCCGAGCGTGAACAGCGAGTTCATCAGCGGCTGTCCCCAGTCGGTTTCGGTCTCGCAGAAATGACGGTCGATGTGCAGAGGTTGCGGATTGAGCGTCATGTTGGAGAACAACATGTTGTCCATCTGCGTCACGGTGCGCGTGTATCGATGCTCGTATGTCTTGCCGACGTCGAAATCCTCGAAAAAGAGACCGCCACGTTTGTGCCGCTGGATTGTTTCAACCATCGATTCCTCCAGAAAATCCTTCGCTTAGAGAGGTTTGGGAACCTTCTTTACTATTAGTTTTACCATAAGTCCCCATGCTCGGCATGCTGGCCGGGAACGTCAGCGTCCGCGTCATCATCCTTACGACGAGATCTTCGCAAAGCGCAACACGATGGCCGTTCATACGGCTACTGTCAGCGCGGCACCACAGGTGACCGGGGCGATCCGCCAGGCGGCGCAATCGACCGGCATGAGCTTTGAATCACCACCGCGAAAATCGAATCCAATTTCAACCCGTCCGCGCAGGCTTCGACATCGTCGGCCTATCAATTCATCGACCAGACCTGGCTTGGCACCATGAAGCAGGACGGGGCGGCGCTGGGGCTCGGCCGCTACGCAACGCGATCGAGCGTCAGCGCGATGGTCGCTACGTGGTGTCGGATCCCAGCATGCGTGCCCAAATCCTGCGCCTGCGCAGCGATTCGCAAGCGAGAGCGATGCTGGCCGGGGCCCTCACACGCAACAACTCGGCTTTGGTCAGCAGCGAATGACACTGATTCTGTCCCTGTATTTGGCCGGTCGGAGAACGGAAAGCAATAAGAAGTGCCGATAAATGGCCTACTTTTAATATAGCTGAAAATAGCCGAACGACTGCCGGATAGCATAGCGCCGCTGCGCATCCCGCGCGTTATTCCTTCAGCAGGGCCGCCATGATCCGCTCGCGTGTCAGCGGCATCTCGCGAATGCGGGCGCCGAGGGCATGAGAAACGGCGTTGCCGATCGCGGCAGCAGTCGGTCCGCCCGTGACTTCACCGGCGCCGAGCGGAACCTCGTCTTTGGTGTTGATGAGCTCGATATTGATTTGCGGCACTTCGCTGAACTTCAGGACCGGGTAGGTTTCCCAGTCGAATGAGACGACGCCATTGTCGAAACGGACCTGTTCCTTCAGCACCCAGCTTGCCGCCTGAATGATCCCGCCTTCGAGCTGATTGATCACACCATCCGGATTGATGACCAAACCGGCGTCGGTCGCGCACCAAACGTGGTGTAGGGTGATGACCTCGTCGACCGAAAGCTCAACGACCACGGCGGAATAGGCGGCGCGGTTCTTGTATCGCGCGAAGCCAATGCCGCGGCCGCGGCCTGTGCCGCCGGCAGCGCTTGCAGTCCATTTCGCCATGGCGGCAACCTTCGCGATCACGGCGCGAGCGCGCGGATCGGACGTGATCGAGAGGCGATACTGTACGGGATCCTGTCCGGCATGCTCGGCAAGTTCGTCGATGCAGCACTCGAGAGCGAATACGTTCGACGTCGCACCAAGTCCGCGCAGCGCCGAAGTGCGCACGGGCGCCTCCGTCACCAGATGATGGAGCATGCGTTTGGTGGGAATATTGTAAAGCGGGTCGCCATTGCGCGTGGCGCCGCCGCCATTCGCCTCCGGCACATCGTTTGGCGGCGGTTCGGGCGGCGGATCGGGCAAGGCGAGAGCGCCGAGCAAATTTCCGCCAGCGCCGGGACGCTGGTTGTGCGTGGGACTCCAGATTTCCTGCGTCCAGTCAGTGGGCTTGCCGCTCTCGTCAAGCAGCGCACGAACCTTGACGATCATTGCCGGTGTCTTCGGCTCGTAGATGAACTCTTCCTCGCGTCGCCAACGCACTCGGATGGGCTGTCCAGGCTTCTGCATCGCGATGATCGCTGCGTCGGCGGCCGCATCGTCGGCGCCATTGTGGCCGTAGCAGCCTGAGCCCTGCACGTGGTGAACGACGATGGAGGATGGCTCGAGTTTCAGAATCTTCGCCAGTGATGCGTGCAGCGGATACACGCCCTGGCAATGCGTCCACACCGTCAACTGGCCATCTTTGTAGAGCGCCAAACCGCACGAAGGCGAGATCGAAGCGTGCGCGAGATAGCCGCGCGTATATGTTCTTTCGAAGCGCTCCCTGCCTTTCGGATCGACCGGATCCGCCCCGAACGGCCGATCGACCGCTGGCCGTTGCAACAACCAGTTGGGCTCCTGCTGGGTCGCGGTTGGAGCTCCGACGTTCTGCCAGGTCACATGGTTCACCGCGGCGGCGCCCGCCGCTTCCACGGCGGTTTCGCTGTCGCCCAGGATCGCGAGAAAGTTTCCATGGCGGACGACTTCAACGGGGCCCTTGGCCGCGCGACGAATTGCGTTTTCGTCGACCGAGTTGATCGTTGCGCCACGGTTCGGCTGGCGAACGACCCGGGCATGCACCATGCCGTCGATCTTCATGTCGTGAATGAAAACGCTCTGCCCGAAAACCTTTGCCGGCAGGTCGAGGCGGGCGCTGTTCGCACCAATGGTTTTGAGATCGCTCACGGGCTTTCGCGTGGCGGCGCCAGTTGCCTTTATTGCGAGGTCGACTGCGCATGCAAGCGTCCAGTAGTCCTGTCCGGTCGATTTGCCGTTGCGATAGATGCTGCCGTCGCGGATGGAGAGTTCACTGGCCTTGCAGGCTAGAACTTTCGCAGCCTGATCGAGAAACAGCGCGCGCACTTCCGCGAGCGCCTGTCGCAGCGCCGCACCACCGAACTG
>Ga0318540_10000279_pt1 | contig 13769 bp, 17 predicted proteins | sample GRESIP166b4f25_FD_203485 | JGI IMG/M metagenome (GOLD analysis project Ga0318540, IMG submission 203485) | Tropical soil microbial communities from Luquillo Experimental Forest, Puerto Rico - GRE.SIPMG.166b4f25 | ecosystem: Environmental > Terrestrial > Soil > Tropical forest > Bulk soil...
CTGATGCATTTCAAACCTGACGGCTTCGACCAGGTTCTGGCGCCCATGAAGGACAAGAACGGCGCCTGGGTGGCCGTGAACGCGATCCCGATGTCTTACGGATACAATTCGGAAAAGGTGCAAGAGGCCGATGTGCCGAAGTCGGCGCTAGATTTCCTCAAACCCCAATTCCGCGGGAAGGTCGTCACCGTCTACCCGACCGACGACGACGCGACCCTTTATAATTTCGACTTAATCGTGCGGAAGTACGGCTGGGACTATATGAGGAAATATATGGCGAACGATCCCTATTTCATTCAGGGGCATCGCGACGTCGCGGCCCGTGTACGATCGGGCGAACATTTTCTCAGCTTCGATGTCACCCAGGGTGGCGGCAACCTGAAGGTCGCCATGTCGCAAGCGGACAAGACGCCAGTCTTCTTCACCGCAGGCGGCATTCTAAAGAATGCGCCGCATCCAAATGCCGCAAAGCTGCTGCTGACTTGGATGTTGAGCAAGGAGCGTCGCAACCCCGCCGCCTATTCCCCACGCGGGGACATGCCGCCTCCGGCGGGAATGCCTACGCTGACGGATGCTCGCTTCGCGATCGGCTACGCCGATTTCCTCGGCGACGGAAGGCGACTGCCGGCGCTACGCAAACGCTTCGAAGCTTTCGTCGGGCCGGTGGTCAACAAAGCCACGCAATAGGCGCGCCGCGAGGCGTCCCCGTGGGTATCCGCTGGAAGCTGACTCCTCGATGTCTGGTTCTGGCACAAAGCGGACATCCCGACACGCTCAATCGACGTCTGCTATTGGGGGTAAAGCGGACATGACACGGACATGCCCTGATGTCCGCTTTTGACCCAAAGCGGACATGAGCAGCTCAGGATTGCTGCCGTGCAAACTGGTCCCTGAACCCCATTTCGCCGGTCACAAATCCCTGCTGTAATCAGTCATTGCTGGCGTACTTCCTAAGCCTTGGGGCAGGCAAATGCGGCGCCGCGATTTCATCAAAGTCGTTGCTGGTACAGCCGTTACATGGCCGCTGGCTGCGCACGCGCAGCAGCCGGCGGTGCCGCGGCGCATCGCAATATTGTCGGATTTCTCCGAATTGGAAATGCAGCCGCTCATTGCAACGTTTCGCGAGCAACTGCAGCAGTTGGGATGGGGGGATGACTCGATCCGGATTGACACTCGGCTCGGAATCACCGGCGCCGCTCAATTCCAGGGTGCCGCGGCGGCGCTTGTCGGCATGGCCCCGGATGTCATCGTAACGCTTGGCTCGCCATCCTTGCGAGCGATGAAGCAAGAAACCCGTACAATACCCATAGTGTTTACGTTCGTTGCCGATCCGGTTGGGCAAGGCCTTGTCGCGAGCCTCGCACATCCTGGCGGCAACGCCACGGGGTTCACCAATTTCGAGTTCTCGTTTGCCGGGAAATGGCTGGATGCTCTCAAAGAGATCGAGCCTCGCATTTCAAATGTAATGGTGATCGTTAACCCAGGGAACACTGGCGCTGTTGGACTTTCACAATTCTTGGAGGGGCTCGGTCCAACTTATGGTGTGAAGGTGGTTCCTGGGCTCGTGCGAACAGCTGCGGAAATCGAAAGCACAATCGCGGGCTTCGGCAATGCCCCGGATCGCGGTTTGATCGTTGTGCCTGACGGCTTAACTATTCTGCATCGCGACCTGACCATTGCAGCGGCCAATCAGTCCCGACTACCTGCGGTATTTGCTTTCCGCACCTTTGCCATCAACGGCGGCTTGATATCTTGGGGAATGAATTTTTCTGACATCTACCGGCAGGCGGCAACCTATGTTGACCGCATTCTTCGAGGTGCAAAGCCCGAGGACCTTCCGGTTCAAGCGCCCACCAAGTTCGATCTGGTCATCAATCTCAAAACCGCCAAAGCGCTCGGCCTGAACATTCCAGAACAGCTGCTCACCATCGCCGACGAGGTGATCGAATGAGGCGGCGCGAGTTCATAGCGCTGATCGGTGGCGCAACGGTGTGGCCGATCGCCACGCGAGCGCAGCAGACCGCAATGCCAGTGATTGGTTTCGTTGAAGCCGCGGAGCTGCCCAAACAGACTAGGGCCGCGTTTGTCGCTAGCTTAAATGAAAGCGGCTATGTCGAGGGTCACAACGTGACAATCGTGTATCGCACTGCCGAGGGGCACAACGAACAGTTATCCGAAATAATCACTGAACTGGTACATCGCCAAGTTCGCCTCATCGTTTCTAATGGGCCTGGAGCAGTCGTTGCGAAGTCAGTGACTGGGACTACACCAATAATTTTCTTTGTCGGTTCTGATCCGGTGAAGCTTGGAATTGTTGATAGCCTTTCCCGTCCGGGCGGCAACTTGACGGGCGTAACAACCCTTAACACCGCGGCGGGAGCAAAAAGGTTGGAATTGCTGCACGAAATGGTGCCCAGCGCGACGAACATCGCCGTTCTCGTCAACCCAACTGGACCTTCCTCTGGGCCTTTGATTGCCGAACTGCAGCCCGCGGCTAATCGCTTGAGCGTTCAAATGCATACTTTGCAAGCAAGCACCCAAGAAGAACTCGTTGCAGCGTTTACAAAATCGAATGAAATAGGAGCCGGTGCGTTGCTAATTGGAAACGATGCATTTTTCACCAGTATCATTGCGGAACTCGCCGCGCTTTCTAATCAGCACGCGATACCGAGCATCTACCAATATCCAGACTTTGCAGTCGCAGGTGGCTTGATGAGCTATGGGGCGAGTATCACTGAGGCCTACCGTGTCATCGGCAGCTACGCCGCTCGTGTCCTGAAGGGCGAGAAACCAGCCGATTTGCCTGTCCAGCAGTCCACGAAAATCGAATTTGTTATCAACCGCAAAACGGCCAAGACACTGGGAATCACCGTTCCGGACAGGCTGCTTGCGCTTGCCGACGAGGTCATCGAATGAGAGGTTTTTTTGTTGCACTGCATGAGTCTGCTTTTGGCACAAAGCAGACTGATGTCCGCTTTCGGGGGTAAAGCGGACATGGAGCAGGCGATCCGCAATGTCTGCTTTTGACCCAAAGCGGACATCGGCCCGCCCTTCAGCAGCAAATTTTAACCGATACGATGCTGCCGTCTGCGCGGCAACGAGGCGGCGCGAAGCCAGCGCGGCTGGAGCCTCGCGTCCGCTCCCGGCGAACCGGAGTGAGAGGGCGTGGCGTCGCGCGCAGTGGGTGGCACGACAACGAAGGCATCAATGACGGAGTGGAGAACCGACTACCTATCGGCATCTTTTCTTGAACGCGTCCGGCGCAGCTATAAGCTTGCGCTCACAACCGTGAGCGGACGTTACGGCAGGATCTGGGAAACTATCGACCAGCGACGGGCGCCTGTGCATGCTGCGCTTTTGGCGGGGACTGATGTCGAACTGCGAAATATTTTCAGTAATCCAGTGTCAAGCGATCTTTTTTTAGGTGTTGACCCGCTTTGTCACAGCATTCTTGGTCAACTGCCACCCATCGGGCAGCCATCTGAACAAACGATTCCTTCGCTTTATATGCTGGCGGGAGATCGTCTTCGATCATTTGATGAAGAGGCAGTCGCGGACCATTTTCGCATTGCGGCCAACAAAAAGCTGTCGCTTCTCGCTCGCGAATGCGGCGTGCAACCATCAATGGATGACGAAAATACTTTGGGTAGCCTCGATATGCTACTCGGGCAACGCATTATGTTTCCAAATTTTCCGGCAGAATTAGGCTTGGTGACCTCACGGGGGACTGCGAGCTATCGGGCCATACTGGCTCTTTACAACACGTGGCGTGCTTTGACGCATCTCGCCAATATGGACGACCGTTCCATAATTGAGATAGGCCCGGGCGCGGGTCGGACAGCCTATTACGCTTATTCAGCCGGGATTACCGACTACACGACCGTTGATCTGCCGATCGGGATAGTGGTGCAGGCGTGTTTTCTCGGAAAGGCGCTTGGTCCTGATAAGATCTGGCTACCGGCCGACGATCCCAGACTAGCGAGCGGCCGTATCAGACTCCTGGAACAGCTTCCGGATCGAAAGTACGGCCTAGCTCTGAATACGGACTCGCTGACTGAAATGACGTCGACGATTGCGCAACAATATTTGAGGTGGATTTCGCAGCACTGTCGGCTCTTTCTTTCAATAAATCTTGACGGGAACTACTTTACGGTCGACCAGCTGGCGACGAAATGGTTCAAACTAGCAAACAGCAATGTTTGCCCGGTCGATGATGGTTACGCGGAACAGGTCTTTAAACCGCGAGTCGTGCCTTTGCCGATGCTGGCGTGGCACAGACTGGGCTGGCACAGGACAAAAATCTTCGTCCGCCGCGCAGCATCCTCATTGCAGCGGCGAATAGGAACTAGGATCCATCGTTACTGGCAATCGTGAATGGAGCCGTTGGGCCGAGGGCCGTCGCTAAAATGGCGGCCCGGCAATGTCCGCTTTTGGCACAAAGCGGACATGCCAATCGCGTCCCCGCTTTCGGGGGTAAAGCGGACATTGGTTGGACGTGCTCCGATGTCCGCTTATGACCCAAAGCGGACATTGCAGACCCTCGGACCCGAGCACTTCCAGCGAACGGGTTTTACCCGCTACGATGCTTCCTCCAATGCCGGGGAGTGCAATGCGACGACGTGATTTCATCAAGGGAATCGCTGGTTCGACTGTTGCATTGCCGTTTGCGGCACGGGCGGAGCAGGCCGACCGAGTCTATCGGATCGGCTATCTAAGCCTGGGCTCGCCTTCAGCGGAAGCTACTCGCTATGACGCCTTTCGGGCGGCTCTTGCTGCGCTCGGTTACGTCGAGGGTAAGAACCTCATCATCGAAACCCGCTGGCTCGCAGGAGGTAAATACGACCAACTTACGGACTTAGCTGCACAGCTGGTTGATCTGAAAGTCGACGTCATTGTCACATACGCAACTCCTGGCGTTTCGGCCGCCAAGCGCGCAACAACGACAATCCCTATCGTCTTTGCAACAGTCGGTGATGCTGTGGCTGTAGGTCTGGTTTCGAGTCTTGCTCGACCGGGCGGCAACGTCACGGGAACGTCGTACTTCGTCCCGGAACTAAATGCGAAACGACTTGAACTGCTTAAGGAGGCGATACCTCGCCTAACGCAAGCGGGTGTCTTGTTCAATCCCACGAATCCTATGCATGAGCCGATCCTTTCCACCATCAGACTTACCGCCCAATCGCTCAGGGTGGAGCTTGCGGAATATGCTGTGCACGACGTGACTGACTTTGACGGTGCCTTCGCGGCGATGGCTACCAAGCCGGTAAGCGCGGTTGTGATCACGGAAGACCCGCTGCTTATCTACAATTCTGATGCCTGCGCGAAGCTTGCTCTGAAATACCGGCTCGCTTCGTGTGGCTTCACGGAATTTGCACAGGCCGGAGGCTTTACCGCCTACGGAATCGATTTTTTGGAAATGTGGCGTCATGCAGCGACCTTTGTGGACAAGATTCTCAAGGGCGCAAAACCCGCCGACCTCCCCGTCGAGCAGGCGACGAAATTCTTAACGATGGTGAACCTCAAGACCGCAAAGGCGATCGGCATCGAAGTGCCGACATCGCTGCTGCTACGCGCCGACGAGGTGATCGAGTAGCCGCGCCAATGTCCGCTTTTGGCACAAAACGGACATTTAGCGGCTCAGTTCCAATGTCCGCTTTTGGGGGTAAAGCGGACATTGATCCGAGGTGCCGCAACGTCCCTTCGTAATCAAGACATGTGTGGCTCGCTGAGCCCGTTTCGCCCGTTGCAAAACCCTGCTGTAATCGAAGCTCAAATCATCATCGCAAGGAGGCCCGCCATGCTCCGCATGCTCTGCATCGCCGCGTCCATCGCATTCGCCCCAGCGGCTCACGCCACCAGCGCTGAGCAGATGGAAGCCAACAAGAAGGTGGTGGCGGAATTCTACGAGTTAGCGGTCAACAAGAAGGACTTCGAGGCCGCCACGAAATTCCTCGGACCACGGTATGTGCAACACAATCCCAATGCCCCCGACGGGCCGGAAGGGCTCAAGGCTTATATCGCGCTCCTGCGCGACAAGTTTCCCGACGCACACAGCGACGTCATCCGCGTCTTCGCAGACGGTGACTACGTCATCCACCATGTCCACAGCGTGCCTACACCGGGCTCGCGCGGTAATGCCATCGTGAATATCTACAAGCTGGAAAACGGCAAGATCGTCGAACATTGGGATGTCATCCAGCCGGTCCCTGAGAAATCTGCCAACAACAACACGATGTTCTAGCGCCCGTTTCGGTTTGCAGCGTTACATCGAATGTCTGCTTTTGGCACATAGCGGACATTCCACGACTGAGTTCCAGTGTCCGCTTCTGTGGGTAAAGCGGACATCGGGGTGGAGGGCTTCATTTGTGTGCTGTCCGCCTCACGCGACCGCGCCGACGAAAGGGCGGGCGATCCGCTGCACGGTGGATGGATCGATGCCAAAGCGAGCGGCGATCTTGCGAACGCTGTCGCCAGTATCCTTGCGAGCTTTCAGAGCCGCGCTGATGCGCCGCTCAACGTCGGCCGCTATGCGAGGCCGCCCAAGTTGTTTGCCCTCGTCCTTGGCCCGCCGAAGCCCAGCGCGGACTCGTTCTGCGATCATCGCCCGCTCAAACTCGGCAAACACACCCATCATCTGAAACATGGCCTTGCCGCTCGGCGTGGTGGTGTCCAAGCCTTGCTGGTGCAGGAACAGGTCGATGTGAAGAGCGTGCAGCTCGGATAGGAAGCCAATGAGATCCTGCAGGCTGCGGCCAAGCCGATCCACCGACCAAGCCATCACCATATCGAACTTGCGCTGAGCGGCATCGCGCAGCAGCCGGTCAAACTCTGGCCGCCCATCCCGGCTCTTAGCGCCACTGATACCGTGATCCTTGTAGACGCGGACGATCTCACAGCCCATGCGGCTAGCAACCTCCCGCAGCTCCCGCTCCTGGTTGGCCGTGGTCTGGTCGATGGTCGAAACCCGCAGGTAGAGAACGGCACGTTTCATGAGAACCCCCGAAGTTGACGCCCACTACCATAGCATAGGTCGTAAGGAAAAACACTCGTTTTTACGCACGCATTCACAACACTGAGAACATGCTGATTTTACTGAGGGTGCGAAGCCGATTTTGCGAGGGGTTTTTCCGTACAGCCGCCAGCCTACCGAATCGGCCTTAGTAATCGCAGCCAAGGCGGCAGCATCCTGCGACCGCGCAGGCCGGGCCGCGATCCAACCCTTGGCCCAAAAGCGTGATCTAAAAGGCACAAGGGTACGCCGAAAATGCAAAAGCTGGCGCGTATCTTGGGCATAAGTCGCCTGGGCCACTGACGCTCCTCAGCTAATTTGTTCTCATGGCATCGGGTGAGGGGATCTCATGAACACCTCGATCGATTGCACAAGCCGTGCTGAGGAATGCCGCAGGCTGGCGAAGTCGGCGGCAAAGCCGGAAGATTGGCAGCACTTTCTCGAGATGGCCACAACATGGGACATGCTGGCCAGGCAGCGCGCAACCGACAAGCTAGCTGAAACTTGGGCCCTAGCTGAAGCTATCGCCAACGGTCGCTCAGTTCTGCAATAGCGCGCCTCGCAGGAGGGACCATTCACACGGAACGAATGGCCGCTCGCCACTTCCCGCCGCCATGGTCTGTCGACGAATTGGACGCCTGTTACATCGTGCGCGATCAGGGCGTGACCCCGGAGGATCAAAAACATGTCTGCGAATTAATGTGCTCTCCACGCTCTCGTAAGTCAGTTCCAGTTACGTGTCAGGTATAAATTCATTCAGGTCTTGGGGGGATGGTATGAGCCAAATTCGGAACGCTCTCGTGGCGGCAGCAATCGTCGGCGCAACAGCGATGGCAACGTTGAGCCCAGCGAATGCGTGGTGGGGGCGCTGGGGGCCCGGTCCGTTTTGGGGCGGAGTGGCGGCCGGGGTCGTAACCGGCGCCGTCGTCGGGAGCGCAATCGCATCACGACCCTATTACCCCTATGGCTATTACGCACCACCGCCTCCCCCGCCGTGTCCAGTCGTGTGGAACGGTTATGCCTGGGTACGAAGCTGCTACTGAGCAGCTCGCGCTCTTAAATGGCTTTAGCTGCTAACGTCTTTGCAGACTTCGGCTAGAGAGCACAGTCATGCGCGCAACCACCATACTGACCGGTCTTTTCCTTGTGGGGCTGTTGAGCCCATCGTTGGCACAGCCTGCTCCGCCTACGCCGGCTGCTCCCGGCCAACCAGCGCCCGTGCAACCAGTGCCGAAGAGGGGTGGCCCGTGCGCCCAGATCGCTGCAGCATGCCAACAGGCGGGTTTTGTTCGCAACGGTGCCAAGAGCGGCATTGGGATCGTGGTGGACTGCATCCGACCAATCATGGTGGACACGCCACAGGGGGTGCAGGGCGTAAAGCCTTTGCCGCAAATTGACCCGCAGCTTGTAGCAGCCTGCAAACAGCAGAATCCAAACTTCGGAACGGCCCGCCGGGCAAGCCCACAGCCGAGTGGCCCGTCCACGACAAAACCGTCAGGCATGTAGGCAACCGCAAGCGTGGCCGCATCAGAGATAATGGGACGCCGACGATCGGCGGCCAAAAAGGATGAAGCGCGGCGGACGGCGACGTAAGGGAAACATCGGAAAATATAAAAAAATATATATCGTGAAATTCCAAAATATAAATTGCCGGTGATTTATATTGCTGGTGCAATCCAATACGGAGCAGAAATGTGTTACTGGCTGCGCCGCCAGCAATTCAAGCAGTATTGGCTGGTTACGAAGCGATGGTGTGGTCTTTTACGAACTGTCCCTTCAATGCTGCGGCTCACTGCTCTCAACCATGATAAAACCGAGTTCGCGCGCCTGATCGATGATCGATTGGCGCAGCTCCTCATCGCTCATGTGGTCGAATTCGCCCGGCAAGCCGACTTCGGATCGCTCGATCCGCTTGCCGCTCAAAATGCCTTTTTCCTTCAGCGCCGAAACGGCGGCCGCCATTTGACCTCTCTCCATCGCACACGCCAGGATCGTTTGCGCCTGATCCATGAGACTTTCGGCGGTTACGTTTGCTCTGGTGGCAATTGCACTCGTTCCAAACGGGAAACCCGTTTTTTCGGCGGCTAGCTCGCCTCTAATTTCCTCTAGTCGAGCTTGAACCTCTGGATGCTTTGCGAGAGTACAGGCGTTGCCGTCATGTCGCTTGTACCCAGCTTTTTCATGGGCATCGACTGCAGTGAAGCCCTGCACCAGCAACTGCGCAAATAGCTCTCTGCGGTGGTTTGGGAGAGCTGTCGAAGCAGTTCTAACATTCGACTTTCTCGGTTGGTCGGTCATTTGGCCGCTCCGTTCCATCGCCTGAATGCCGCCACAAGGAGTGCCGAGTTCTCCCTGAAATTAGGATGATCTCGCGGCAGGATCGGCAGCAACTCCTGCGTGGTGCTATTCCACACATAGGCGGTCCCATTTTGCTGCGCGTTGAACGGCCGCCGAGGCGGTATCTCACGGGCGCCGTTGTCAATGTCGAAGGCGTCGAGGTGGGTTTGGCGCGTGGTCATGGGCGTTGCCTCGTTCTAGGCGCGGCGCGATTGAGCGGGCGCGGCCTGCAGCTGTACAATACTGGGGGCGACGGGATCGGCTTGTCCGGCAGCGGCGGCATGCTGCGGCAAACCGAAACCCCGCTCGCGCCGTGCGAAGGAGTTCACCGGCGGGACTCTCGGCGCAAGCCTTTGATGCGACAAGTGCGCTTTTCTCCGCAGTCGGGAGAAACTGCGTTAGCGATCAAAGTGGTCGGGCAGATTTTGATGCCGTCGTTGCCGCGCCAGGTGTCAAGCTTGATGCTGCCCTCGACGGAGATCCTGTCGCCCTTTTTCAGCGTCGCGGCGGTGTCGGCGGCTTTGCTGAACACGCTGACGCTGACCCATTGCATGTCATCATCGCGGCCGACGCCGACGCGCAGGCGAACCCATGGCTTGCCGGATTTCGCTGCCGTGCGCGCATCGGCGTCCGCGGCCAAAAATCCATAAAAGGCGCAATCGATCGTCATGATTGGTCCCCGTCAATGACGAAATCGAAATCTGGGACATCGAACAAACCTGCTGGAAACGCTAGCTTTGAACTGTGTTTTCTCCATAAAGCGTCCCGTGTCGCTTCGGGCAGGTCATCGAATTCAATCCAGAGATTAGTGCCAGGAGCGCGCGCAAAATAATTTCGCCCGAAGCACTGATATTCCTTCGGTACATCACGAACGCCATACGGGTCCGAGATTTCTCCGTAACACCATTCAACCTCCGCAGTTTCCGGATTGATTTCTCGTCCGGCGGCTTGAAGGAGCGCATAAAATCGCTCCGTTCTGATTGTGACCGTGTCTTGGTTCTCGGAAACGCGGGGTTCACTTATCTTGCGGTCGTCGGTCATCGCTTCATGCTCCTGTTGACTGGTTTATTTGAACTTGCCGCTTTCGATGAAGGTGTCGTCGTCGTCCGAAAGGTATCCCATCGCGTCCTTTAGACCGGGGATGTGCACAGTTTCCGAAGTGATCTCGAAGGGCCTAAGCAGGTCGGCTATCCGCCGTCGTTCGATAGAACTACGGGAATTCCGACAGTCGCCGCGAACGAGCACGAACAGCGGCGGACAGAGAATTCCAGGCAAACCACTTCAAGGATTCACCGGCGAGACTGCCCGTGACCGAATTGGCCGTTGGAGAAATGTTGGAGAAATGCAATGCGACAGCAGTCGCCTAGAGCGCATGTATTTGATTTTATTGGCGCTCCCTAGGGGACTCGAACCCCTGTTTTCGCCGTGAGAGGCCGTTGCCAACCCTAAAAGTTTTCGCGTCGCATTGGGATGACTTTTCCCGTCAGTTTCAATTCGTCTAGATAATCGGCCCAAGCTTGCATCATTGCCACTCGTTCGGCCCAATACTCCGCACCATGGGTGTACGCGCGCCGCACCGCATTTTGCTCCTGATGCGCAAGCTGGCGCTCGATCGCGTCGGGACTCCAGCGGCCCATTTCGCTTAGCCGCGTGGCCGCCATCGAGCGGAAGCCGTGCGCGCTCATCTCGTCCGACCTGTAGCCGAGCCGGCGCAGGGCGGCATTTAGCGTATTTTCGCTTATTGGCCGCATAGCGCTGCGAACGGACGGGAACAGCCACCGCGAATAACTGGTGATCGGCTCGATTTCCTTCAGGATATCGAGGACCTGACCCGACAGCGGAACGCGATGGGGGCGTCGCATCTTCATCTTTGCTGCCGGAATGCGCCACTCGGCATTGCCGAAATCGAATTCTTTCCACTCGGCATGGCGGAGTTCACCCGGCCTGACAAAAACAAGCGGGGCCAGCCTCAGAGCCATGGCTGTGGCCTTATAACCCTCGAAGCCATCTATGGCACGCAGCAATGCCCCGACAGCTTCGGGCTCCAGAATGGCCGCCCGGTGATTGACGCTGGGTGCGGTGAGCGCGCCGCGCAAATCGGCGGTTGGATCGCGCTCGGCCCGGCCTGTCGCTATTGCATAGCGGAACACCATCCCGCAGGTGCTGCGCAACCGTCGCGCCGACTCGTACTTGCCACGCGCCTCTACGCGGCGAAGCGCGAGAAGAATCTCGGGCGCTGCGATGTGGACTATGGGTCGGTCACCGAATGCCGCAAAGGCGAAATCGAGCAACCATCGCGTCTTCGCAAGGGTGCGCGGCGCCCGCCCCTCGCGCTTGAGTTTTTCGAGTAGCTCCCCACCGATCAACCGGAAAGTGATGCTCGCTGATTGCTTGTCCAACTTGCGCTGAACAGAAGGGTCACTACCGGCCGACAAAAGCTTGCGCGCGGCATCGCGAGCGCTCCGGGCGTCGGCCAGCGTTACTGAGGGGTAAGCACCGAGTGCCAGCGTCTTTTGTTTGCCGGCAAATCGATACGCAAGCCTCCACAGCCTGGCACCAGTTGGCGCGACCAGCAGATGCAGCCCAGCGCCATCGGTGAGCTTGAATGGTTTCGGGCGGGGCTTTGTCTGGCGGATCGCAATGTCAGTGAGCGCCATGTTGTTTGGTATCGCCTCGCTCGTCGGGGCGTTGATACCAACATCGATACCAACACTTTTTCCGGCTTGAGGCACACTTTGGCGGATGGCGACGAAGATGTCACCTTGAAAGTTCATGTTTTCTCACGAGTTTCGTACGGCGGCGAACATCTGCGAACACTGAGTGGTGCCCGTGGAGGGAATCGAACCCACACTCCTTGCGGAACACGATTTTGAGTCGTGCGCGTCTACCAGTTCCGCCACACGGGCTTGCACCATCATCCGGAGCCGTTATCCGGAGCCATCGTCGGAGCCATGATTCGGAGTCATGGCTCGGCGAACCTGCCGGCTTTGGTTGACGGCGCCGGCCTTCTATACCGTCGCGCGGCGATGGCGTCCATCACGCGGCTTTTCGTTCGCCCGCAGGACTGGCAAAGTGCACCGTCGGGCGTCTTACGGCACGCACGACTTATACCGGGGGCGAAGTCATTGCGGTGAAGCGCATATGAAATCTACCTGGACCGCAAATTGGACCGATCGGATTACTGAGCCTGCCGCCGCTGCGGCAGGCGCGATATTCATCGTCAGCCTGGCGACGCTCGCTGGTGCCTGGTTCTTCGAATATGTTGTCAAGATCGCGCCCTGCCCGCTCTGCCTCGCGCAGCGCATCCCCTACCATGTGATCATTCCCCTTTCGCTATTGCTCGCCATCGCCGCGCTGGCGCACGCGCCGCGCGCGCTGTTGACGGTCGGCTTTGCCGCGATCGCCATCGCCGCCTGCTGCGGTGTCGTGCTCGGTATTTATCACTCAGGCGTGGAATGGCATTGGTGGCCCGGCCCCGCCGACTGTTCGGGCCCGCTCACTGATCTGCGCAGCGGCGGATCGCTGCTCGACCAGCTGCACGGCGTTCATGTCGTGCGCTGTGACGAGGCCGCGTGGCGTTTTCTCGGACTGTCGCTTGCCGGTTACAATGTGTTGATCTCGCTCGCTCTCGCCTCGGTCTCCGGTTTGGGCCTGGTCGCGGCGCGCGCCGCGCCTAGCATGGCGCGCCCTCTCGCCAATTAAAGATCTGATTTTCGTTTGGGAAGACTGCGGGCACGCGACAGGGTGTGGCGCGAGGCTCTGGTGCAATCGGCTGCGTTCGACTAGGCTTGCTGTCGGGGCTTACTTCCAGCGGGGGTTGCTGAAGACCTTTTGCATGGAGGTAACATGGGCCTGTTAGATAGTCTCGAGGGCGCGCTTGGCGGAATCGAAGCCGCCGCTCTTCCCGTTGCCATCAATGCGGTTCTAGCGAAGACGCAGTATCACGACCTCAATGGTCTGGTTACCGCGCTGCAGAAAGGCGGCTTGGGTGCCCAGGTGCAATCCTGGCTCGGCCCCGGCGGCAATCTTTCGATCACCGAAGACCAGTTGAAAGCAGTTCTCGGCAATTCCCAGGTTCAGGAATTCGCTCGGCATCTCGGGCTGCCGGTCGATGAAACATTGAAACTCTTGGCGCAGTACCTGCCCGAAACCGTCGACAAAGCGAGCCCCAACGGCAAGCTGCAATCGACCCAGCCGGCTGCCAGCTGACGACGGCCACCAATTGCAATCGGTGAAATGAAAGGGAGACGACAATGAAAACGATAGCCATTGTGTTTGCGTCAATTTGCTTCGTCACCGCGGCCTTCGCCGAGGATAGCTGCAAGATCCAGGCGACCGGCAAGAACCTTCACGGCGCCGCGCTGAAGAGCTTCGCCACGAAGTGCTGCAAGGACCAGGCGACGGCGCAGAAGCTGCATGGCGC
>Ga0318540_10000285_pt1 | contig 13699 bp, 11 predicted proteins | sample GRESIP166b4f25_FD_203485 | JGI IMG/M metagenome (GOLD analysis project Ga0318540, IMG submission 203485) | Tropical soil microbial communities from Luquillo Experimental Forest, Puerto Rico - GRE.SIPMG.166b4f25 | ecosystem: Environmental > Terrestrial > Soil > Tropical forest > Bulk soil...
ATCATGGGCAAGAAGGGCCGGCTCGTTTGGAGCGCCGGCGACGACGAGGCGGCGCTCGCCGAGGGCGCGCGCGATGCGTATCTCAGGCGCAATCTGCGCTATTCGCAGCTCGCGCCGCTGTCGATGTTCGAGGAGAAGAACACCCGCTCCAACATGCCGGCGCAAGTTGAGCTCTATGCCGAGAGCGGCACCGGTGCGGACGTCGAATACAAATTCCTGTTCATCGCCAAAGGCGGCGGTTCAGCGAACAAGGCCTTTCTGTTCCAGGCGACGCCGTCGATCCTCACCCGAAAGCGCATGCTCGCTTTCTTGAAAGAAAAAGTGCTCACGCTCGGCACCGCGGCGTGCCCGCCTTACCATCTCGCCATCGTCATCGGCGGCACCTCGGCCGAGCTGACGATGAAGACGGTGAAACTTGCCTCCTGCAAATATTATGACGCGCTACCGGATCGCGGCTCGGAAGACGGCCACGCTTTCCGCGATCGCGAGATGGAGCGCGAGATCCAGAAAATGACGCAGTCGCTCGGCGTCGGCGCGCAGTTCGGCGGCAAATATTTCTGTCACGACGTGCGCGTCATCCGCCTGCCGCGCCACGGCGCATCCTTGCCGATCGGGCTCGGCGTGTCCTGCTCGGCCGACCGCCAGGCGCTCGGCAAGATCACCAAGGACGGCGTGTTCCTCGAAGAGCTCGAGTACAATCCGGCGAAATATCTGCCCGAAGTCGATGCCGCAGCGCTCGGCGGCGAAGTCGTCAAGATCGATCTCACCCGGCCGATGAAGGAAATTTTGGCGCAGCTCACCAAACACCCGATCAAAACGCGGCTGTCGCTGACCGGACCGATGATCGTGGCGCGCGATCTCGCCCATGCCAAGCTGCGTGATCGGCTTGAGCGCGGCGAAGCGCTGCCTGATTATTTCAAGAATCACCCGATATACTACGCCGGGCCGGCGAAGACGCCGCAAGGCTATGCGTCCGGCTCGTTCGGGCCGACCACGGCCGGACGCATGGATTCCTTCGTCGACGATTTCCAGGCCGCCGGCGGCTCCATGGTGTCGCTGGCCAAAGGCAATCGCGCCGCGGTGGTGCGCGACGCCTGCAAAAAGCACGGCGGCTTTTATCTTGCCTCGGTCGGCGGCGCGGCGGCCAATCTCGCCGAACATTGCATCAAGAAAGTCGAGTGCATCGAATATCCCGAGCTCGGCATGGAAGCGATCTGGCGCATCGAAGTGGTCGATTTCCCCGCCTTCATCGTCATCGACGACAAAGGCAACGACTTCTTCAAGGAATTGAATCTGGGGTGAGGCGGTGAAGCCTCCTTCAGCATCGGTGCAGCCGATCGTCCATTGGCTCGTCCATGGCGCGCGCAATGCGCCGCTGTCGCAGGAAGTGCTGACGGAACTGTGTCAGCGCCTGGTCGCGATCGGATTACCGCTGTGGCGCGTCATGGTATTCGTCCGTACGCTGCATCCGGAGATCGTCGGCCGCCGCTTCGTCTGGCATCCGGACACCGGTACCGTGGTCACTGACGGCAGCTTCGAGCTGCTCGAGCGCCGGTCCTTTATCGAAAGCCCGTTGATGCATGTGGCCAAAACCGGCGAAGCGTTTCGCCGCCGCCTCGCCGATCCGGATTGCATCATGGATTACGGCATCCTGCACGATCTGCGCGCCGAGGGCGTCACCGACTATTTCGTGGCGCCGCTGCACTTCTCCAGCGGCGAGGTGCACTTCTCGTCTTGGTCGACGCGCCAGCCCGGCGGTTTCACCGACGCCGAAATCGAAGCGATCGAGGCGATAGTTCCGCCGCTGGCGCGGATTGGCGAAATCCGCGCCTGGTATCGCGTCGCCGGCAATCTTTTGACCACCTATATCGGCAAAAATGCCGGCGAGCGCGTGCTCGCCGGACACATTCGACGCGGCGATACCGAGACGATTCACGCCGCGATCTGGCTGTCCGACATGCGCGGCTTCACCGCGCTCGCCGACACGCTGCCGCCGCAGCAATTGGTCGATCTGCTCAATCGTTATTTCGATTGCCAGGTGCCGGCGATACACGAACACGGCGGCGAAGTGCTCAAATATATGGGCGACGGCCTGCTTGCGATCTTTCCGATCGGCGCCGAAGCCCATTTCCCGACGATCTGTGCCGCCGCGCTGGCCGCCGGCAAGGCGGCGCGGGCCAATATTGCCGCGCTGCATGCGACCGAGGATGACGGCAGCGGGCCGCGCTTCGGCCTGGCGCTGCATGTCGGAGATGTGCTGTTCGGCAATATCGGCAGCGGCAACCGGCTGGATTTCACGGCCATCGGGCCGGCGGTAAACTTGGCGGCGCGGCTCGAAAAACTCGCTGGCCGGCTCGGCCGCACTATCCTCGCTTCAGAGGATTTCTTCGATCACTGCGGCGACGACGACTTGCAACCGATCGGCCGCTTTGCTGTCGCCGGATTTGCCGCCGAGCAAGTGGTGTACGGCCTCGACGATGAAGGAAAGGAAGCGCAATGAACGGACCCACCGCGGCAGCGACCACGCCAAGGGCCAAAGGACCGGTGGTCTGGCTCGACATGGATCAAAGGGAGCTCGACGACGCTTACGATCAGCTCGTCTACGCGCCCAATCGCGATCAGCTTGGCAAGCGGCGCATTGCCAATAGCGCGGCCGCGCGCGCGCGGATCGGCGACCCGCTCCGCTTTGCCTATGGGCCGACGCGAATGGAAGGCCTCGATGTTTATCGTGCGTCGCCGAGTGGCGCCGCGAAGGTAAGCGGCGATCGAGCGCCGGTCGCGATTTTCGTTCACGGCGGCGCCTGGCGCAGCGGCGGCGCATCCGAATTTACGTTCCTTGCTGAGCCTTTTGTGCGCGCCGGTGGCGCTTTTGTCGTGCTTGATTTCATTAATGTCGACGACGCCGGCGGCAGTTTGTTTCCGATGGTCGAGCAGGTGCGGCGCGCCATCGCCTGGGTCTATCGCAATGCCGAGACATTCGGCGGCGACCGTGATCGGCTTTATCTGATCTCACATTCCTCGGGATCGCATCTCGCCGGCTGCGCGGTGACGCATGACTGGCCGAAGCAGGGACTGCCGCGCGACATCCTCAAGGGCGCGACACTTTCAAGCGGCATGTACGACCTCAAGCCGGTGCGCCTCTCCAAGCGCTCCAAATATGTGAAATTCACCGATGCGATGGAGCAGGAGCTTTCGGCGATCCGTCATCTCGACAAGCTCATGACGCCGCTCAATGTGAGCTACGGCACCTATGAGACGCCGGAATTTCAGCGGCAGGCCCGCGATTTCGTTGCGGCGGTTAAAGCTGCCGGCAAGCCGGTCGAGCTCCTGGTCGGTGAGGCCTACAATCATTTCGAAATGTTGGAGACGCTTGCCAACCCCTATGGCCTGCTCGGCCGCGCGGCGCTGGTGCAGATGGGCTTGCAAGCGTGCTAGGTGCCGTCATTGCGAGGACGCCCTACGGGCCGACAAAGCAATCCAGATTTCAAGAGCTGGATTGCTTCACTCCGCTCGCAATGACGAATCGATTCAATAAATGCGCTTACGCCGCTTCGGCGCCAGGATTCGTGGCTTTGGTTATGGAAGTACGCACCAGCTCGGCGCCGCAACGGCGGCACGCATATACCGTATCTTCCATGTCAGCCGATACCGCGCGCCGACCGTGATAACTCATTCGCCCCGCGCAGGTAGGGCAGGGCATCATCAGAGAGGGCAAACTCGAGGCCGGCGCTACCGCTTGATTGCGCATCCACTTCCCAGCGTCGAAGATGACAACTCCGTGAATTACTGGCCGCTTTGGCGTCAGAGTCAAGGAAAATTGTGCAATGCACACCAACGCGTTGCGGCGCGGTAAGTTTCCTGGGGATAACCCTTTCAGAGCAATTGCGAATCGGCGCCTGAGCCCCTTGAGCGCAGCGCGGAATCACTGGCCCGCGGCCGCCAACAGGTCGCGGGCGGTGATGCAGGGGACGCCCAGCGCGGCGAAAGTCGACCGGGCCGCCGCGAGCGAGCCGCTAACGTCGATGCCGCGGCAGCCATCCTCGATGACCGCGACGGCAAAGCCGTCGCGGACTGCGTCCTCGGCCGAGTAGCGGACGCAAAAATCGAGCGCGAGCCCAGTAAGGAACACGCGCTTGATGCCCCGCTCGCGCAGATAACCCGTAAGGCCGGTCGGCGTCCTGCGATCGTTCTCGTAGAAGGTGGAATAAGAATCGATGCCGTAGTGGAGGCCCTTGCGCAGCACCAGGCCCGCATGGGCAATCCGCAACCCGTCGTGAAATGCGGCGCCGGGCGTGCCCTGGACGCAATGGTCCGGCCACAGCACCTGCGGTCCGTAGGGTGCCGCGATGGTGTCGTAGGGCGAACGACCGGGATGCGTTGAGGCAAAGGACAGATGTCCAACCGGATGCCAATCCTGCGTGAGCACCACGTTGCGGAAATTTTCCGCCAGCCGATTGGCGATCGGAACGACTTCATCGCCGCGCGGCACGGCGAGCGCGCCGCCGGGACAGAAATCGTTCTGCAGATCGACCACGATCAGGACATCACTGTCGCGGTTGGCATCGGCTGTGGCCAGTTTCACCTCCTGGTCTTTTCTCGTTGCCGCCGCTTTTTTGCGCCAAATCAAGATTGGCGAAGTCGGCGATCAACCTCCGCGGCAAGCTTGATCAGATCATCGCCGACCTCGACCGGATAAGTGGCGTCCGCATGAAGCTGGCGCAATGGCTCCGGCAGGCCTTCGAGCTGCTGGCGGGCGCGACGTCGGATTTCGTCGAGCGAAGGCGACGGCATCAAGCGCCGGCCATTGCGCATGACGCAGTGAAGCAGCGGCTCTTCGCCGGCGGCTGCGCTGCCATCGGTTGCTGCGCGCAACGAATCGCGCTCAAGCGCTATACGATCGCCGGCCATGACGCCCTTGTTATCGTAGCGACGCCAGACCTGTTTGCGGCCTGGCCAGGTTGCCTTTTTCTCCGACCTCTTGCGGCGCGGTATATCGTTGTATTCCTGCAGCTTGTAGACGAAATCGATGGCTGGTACGTCTGATGAGGTGGTCAAACTGGTACCAATGCCGAAGCCGTCGATCGGCGCATGCGCTTGTGCTAGGTCGGCGAGCCGGTCTTCGTCGAGACCGCCGCTGGCGAAGATCGTGACGTCTGGCAGCCCGCCGCGATCGAGAATGGCGCGGACGCTTTTTGCCAAGGCGGAGAGATCGCCGCTGTCGAGCCGCACACCGCGAATGGCGATCCCTAACGCCTTGAGCCGCGGCGCCAGCGCCACGACTTTCTGGGCGGCGGCTTCGGTGTCGTAAGTATCGAGCAGCAGCACGACATTGTCGGGCCGGGCGCGCGCGAAAATCTCGAACGCCTTGGCTTCGTCGTCCTGCGCTTCGATGAACGAGTGCGCCATCGTGCCGTAAAGTGGAATGCCAAAGGCCTGCCCCGCCAGCACGGTGGCTGTTCCCGCAAATCCGGCGAGGTAACTCGCGCGGGCTGCGAATAACGCCGCTTCGGCGCCGTGCGCGCGCCGCATGCCGAAATCGACCAGCAGCTTATTTGGCGCGGCAAGAATGCAACGCGCGGCCTTGGAGGCGATCAAAGACTGAAAGTGCAGGATGTTAATAAGTCGCGATTCAACGAGCTGCGCCTGCGGCAGCGGCGCGGTCACGCGCAGGATTGGCTCGCTGGCGAAAAACGCAGTGCCCTCGGCAATGGCGTGGACGTCGCCAGTGAATCGAAAATCACCGAGATAGTCGAAAAGGTTCTTGTTGAATCGGCCAGTGCTCCTGAGCCATGCGATATCGGCGGCCGAGAAGCGAAGATTTTCGAAGAAATCGAGCGCCTGATGCAGGCCGGCGGCGAGCAGAAATCCGCGCCGCGGCGGCAGACTGCGAACAAAGAGCTCGAAGACTGCCGTGCCGGCGTCGCCATGATCCAGATAAGCCTGGATCATGTTGAGCTGGTAGAGGTCCGTCAGGAGTGGACTGGTTGTGAAGGCGTCCACAGCGGCGGTTTTAGCGGCGGTAAGCGATTGAGGAATTGTGCTGTCCATAAAAATTCTCGTCTTACCGGAGCAGGGAAATTTACAGGGAGAAGCTCGATTTTTCCTTCTACTTCAGTCGTTGTGCCAATGAATTGTCAATTTAATCCAATAAGTTAGAGCTAAATTCCCTGTTCGGTCATAGCAGGGAATTTTTGGGCCGAGAACAGGGAATTCTCATGCCGAGCAGGGAAGTGGAACAAACCCGGCGAGCGCGCCGGCTTTTCCTGACAGCGGCCGGACCGCTTTGCCTAGCAAAACTTGACGATTAACTTTTGCGGAAACAGACGACATTTTCATTTGCAAGGGCGCGTAACCGGGGCAATAACGGCACATCGTCGGCTAACCCTAGCCTGTCAGCAATCTTTACAAACTGATCCACATCACGATCAGGCTTTCTATGTGCTCGCCATTGGCCAGCCGTCGCTGTCTCCGAAGGGATAAAGTGGTCGCCAGTTTCTAGCCACTCTGGCCGCGTTGGAGGGATCACTATTCGGCTCATTTATCCTCCTTGTAACAGAGACACGCGGTACCAATGCGGCCCGGACTATCGCGCCGGCGATATAATTAAGAACAATCGCCTAACCATCGTGTGGTGCCGCGGCTATCTATAGCCGACGGGCTAACTTGCACCACGACCGCTCCCCAGGCCACGTGCCAAATCCGATCATCAAGTCGGTTGACCTGAATCGGGAGCCCGCACCCAACCGCCCTGTGGCGACGTAAGTCGCTACCACGAGCAAGGTTGCGTCCAAGTTCTAGCACGATTAAGCACACAGTAGCGTACGCGTAAGTGGTGCGCCGGGGTCCGTCCAACCTGGAACCGCGCCGCGTTCGCTTGGCGTCCGCTTTGCCCCTCAAAGTAGGCGTCGGCTGAGCGCATTGGGATGTCCGTTAAGTGCCAAAATCGGAAATCAAACAGACCGCCACGCTCATTCCGCAGGTAAACTGCCTACCGAACTCACTGGTCGGTTCGAGACGCGAACGGCGCCGATGGTGACGTTTGGAGCGGGTGACACCGGTGCGGTCGTTGATCTGGCGTCCTGACGAATCAAGCCGGCGTTGATCATGGCGCGGCCGTCCCGGGTCGGATTGTTCATTTCCTTGACATTCTCACTAACGAGCTCGTTGGCGGCTTCCGGATGCCCGGTATTGATCTTGCGCATATTGCTTACGAAGACTTTCGGATAAATCCAGGTTGAGGATGGTGCCTTAAGGCCCATGAATCTTGCGATGTCAGCGACGAAGGCGTTGCAATTGTATAGCTCCACGCTCCAGGTCGTCGATTTGGCCTGCAGCTGGCGGATGTAAGCGACGGTTCTGTCGTACTGCTCCTTGCTCACCAGCACTCGATAACGCGAGGTAATGTATTTGTCCTCAAGGTCGCCGTCGGTCCAGCCGGTATCCGAGGGGACCGGGACATAATGGCCCATGACCCACATCTTGGGGTCATCGCCCTTTGGCGAAAGCCCAGCAACATTGTTCTTGCTCGGCGGCTCGCCGACACGGCCGAAGACAACGAAGGTGTGACCGTAGTCCCAGGCCTGGCGTGAGCGGAACTCGAAGTAATACTGGCCCGATCCGCTAGTGGCGGCCGCGCTCCTCGTATTCCGCGATTGTGCGCTGGTCTGCGCGCTAGCCAGCGAAAGGCTAAGCCCTGTTAGGGCGATCATTGCCAACGGGATAAGCAGCCGGGTTGCCGACCTACCGATTAGCTTCCCCTCCATAAATACCCACCGCGTTCTGTCCCAAAAAGAAAAGGAACCGGCACAATGGCCGGTCCCCCCAAAGCTCGCCTAGCCTTTGGTCACAACCGGCGGCGGGGGCGGAGCTTTGCCCTTGCCGTACGGTACTCCGTAGGTTTGTGCAGAGGCCGCGACGCTAAAGAGAGTCACCGTCACTGCCGTCAGCAGAGCGAGTGCTTTCATGGCACCCTCCTTTTGTCATGACAAACCAGATTGGGGAGACTTCACTCCCCCGACTGAAGCAAAATCCTATTACGTCATCTTGCTTAACGTCTTAAAAAGCTCAACGAATAGTTAACGCCAGAAAATCTCCGACAGCTCGGGGATATTCGCGACCTGGACGGAAGCGGCGTAACTAATGCGGGGCGGTCTAATACAATGCCTCACATGAGTCGCATTGCGCTTTGGCCTCCAGATCATTCTTGGCGGGAGGCTCACTCTCGGCGGAAAGCTTGGCAACTTCAGTTTTGACCAAACTGCGAAACTCCGAATTGAACTGCGCCCCCGGATGCGAGTCATTGTTGGCAATGTACTCGATATTTGGTCCGACCAATTTCTTTGAACCCATCCCGCCGAAAGTCATCCATGGATTTGGATTGTAGATCTCGATCATCCGTCCGACACTGCCGGTAACACTCGGATTCCAACTGAGCATCGAGGGCTGCAGCGCAACGATCAAATCGACGTATTTAGCTTTGTTGGCGACGAAGACCGAACTATTCGCGCCCAGGCTATAGCCGACGACGACGGTCCGCGTTCCTGGCGGCTGACGGTCGATGTCCTCCACCAGGGATGGCCAGGACTGATGCAGATAGGTGTGGACTTCGACATCCGGCATCATTCTGAGTTCGGCTACCAATTCAACGAGTCCGACGGCAGGTAACGGTCCGAACATGGGCCATAATACGCCGACAAACGTCTTGGCACAGACTGGAGAGCAGACCAGCGAAACCAACAGCGCCAGAGCGATCGCTCGTTTCTTCACGCGCCACTTCCGCCAGTTGGCAAGAGCTTGGGGTAAGCCAGAAAGCACATGCCGTGAAGTGGTTCCACCGCACTTCGAGATTAGGGTTTAATTTTTCCTAATGAGTCCCAGACAACGATTGACGTTCTCAAGCGACGCCTCGCCCGCCGTAAGATCGACAGTGCGGAATACGAAGAGAAACGCAACCATTTTGCGCGCGGAATTCACTCACGGAACACCCGTTTTTCGTACTCCTGGTGCATCGCGTCAGCGATGCTTGTTCGCGACAGCCGCGCGAGATTAGGAAAAACGAGGCGTTCAGCCGGCACGAGCGGCAGGACGGCACGCGAACAAGCCTCTTTGCTGCCGCGTCGGGCGACGTCCACGATGTGAAGGTCAATCGCACCGCTGACCAGGGCCGGCATTGACAGCCTCATCAAGTGCGGCGCGGTTCGCAGCGAGCAAGCGATAAGGCGCGAGGGGTGCGGAGCCCGAGCATTGGCGAGAAGCCGCAAAGCCGTCGGTCATGCGCGGACCGACGGCTTTGCCTTAGTCTCCTAGCCATGGGTCATGCGCGCGGACCGACGGCGTCGCCTTAGTCTCCCAGCCATCGGTCATGCGCGAATCAACGGCCTTGCCTTAGTCTCCTAGTCATTGGTCAGCATGGACCAACGGCTTTGCCTTGGTGATGGAGTGTGTTTTTCGGGCAACGCTTGACCTCAATCGTCGTCCAGTATCCCGATTTTGCACTTATCCCCAGCAGATAGGGTTTTCCCCATCCCCTCGACCTTCTTAATGTCACGACAGTCGTAGCGCCCTTGTTGGTGAGACCATGGAAGCTGAGCAGCGTGCGTCATGCGGGGACTAGGCGTGCGAACATGTCTTTGGGTGCCGGTGCTGTTAGCGGCAGGCTGCGTCGTTATCGCGAGCAGCGCCGTTACAGCGCGCTCCGATACGCTCGAATGGGCACTGGTCCAGGCCTACCAAAATAATCCGTCGCTCAATGCACAACGCGCGTCCTTGCGCGCTGCGGATGAGAACGTGCCGCAAGCGTTGTCAGGTTATCGGCCGAAACTCAGTGTCACTGCGTCCGGCGGCTTCAATTACTTCGACCAGGTCAACAAAACGGTCAACCAACAAGTGTTTCCACACCAGGTCTTCTACACCAGCCTTGGCTCGGACCTGCCGACTCGCCAATTCGGCGCCACCGCGACGCAAACGCTCTACAACGGATTCCAAACCGCCAACCGAACGCGCCAAGCGGAAAGCCAAGTTGAGGGCGCACGCGAGACATTGCGCGTCACCGAGCAACAAGTCCTTCTCGACGCCGCTACCGCTTACATGAATTTGATACGCGACCAGGCGATCCTCGATCTCAATCGCCGCAACGTCGAAGTGCTCACCGAACAATTGAAACAGACCCGCGATCGCTTCAATGTCGGTGAAGTGACGCGCACCGACGTCGCTCAGGCGGAATCGCGCTTGGCGGCGGGACGATCAGCGCTGTTGCAGGCGCAATCGAACTACGTCACGTCACAGGCGAACTATCGGCGCGTGATTGGCGTCGATCCCGGCCGCCTTAGTCCCGGTACGCCGGTCGATCGTCTGTCGCCAGCAACGGTGCAGAGAGCGATCACTGCGGGCGAGACGCAAAGCCCAACGGTATTGGCGGCAATGTACGGCGTCGACGTCGCCGAGCTCGCGGTGAAAATCAGCGAAGGCGCGCTTTATCCCAACCTCGGGCTCACGGCCGCCTATGCGCAGAATTACCAAACGATACCGCAAGAACTTCGGACGACCAACGTCTCCATTCTGGGACAACTCACAGTTCCTATCTACCAAGGCGGCGCCGAATATTCGGCCATTCGCCAATCCAAGGAAACGCTTGGCCAGCAGCGTCTCAATCTTGACGTCAATCGCGATCAGGCGCGTGCTACCGTCGTGCAAAGCTGGGGCCAATTGGACGCCGCCAAAGCGCAGATCGAAGCCACCACGGCGCAAGTGAATGGCTCCAAAATTGCGCTCAATGGCGTACGCGAAGAGGCGCGAGTCGGGCAGCGTACAACGCTCGACGTCCTCAATGCGCAGCAGGAACTGGTGAATGCGCGCGTGGCTTTGGTGACCGCGCAACATGATCGCGTCGTCGCTTCGTACACGTTGCTCGCCGCCGTTGGCGGACTCTCGATGCAGCGATTGGGATTGAATGTCATGATTTACGACCCGCAGGTGCATTACCAGCAAGTTCGCGACGCCTGGATCGGCGTGCGTATCCCGGACGGCAGGTAGCGTTTAGGGTACGGCGACATCTTGCGGGTCATCTCTGGAAGCGCAGCGTTGGATCGGTACCAACGAAACTGCGCGCCAGTATGCACACCGGCGAGCGTAGTTGTAATAGCCCAAACGGGCTGCGCCTGCCGCCACGGCACCATAGCTTGCGAGGATGTTGCGGCCTTCTTTTTGGTGCGAATACGAAACACGGTACGCAACGCACCACCTAGTCGCGGCTCGTTGTAGCACATTTGCCACATGAAGTGTTTTTATCCACAGAGCCGCTATTACCTCTGGACACTTCCAAGAAAGGGTGCCCAAAATTCAAGCGCGGCCAGATGAAGAAAGCTGGTTTGGCGAACTGGCGGACTCCAGAAGGCCTTCCCTCCGTATCTGACCCGGAAACGGAAGCAGATCGGACGCTAAGGGGATCATTATTGGCGTGCATGACCGCCAATCGTGAGCCGTCTAATCAAAGCTTTGAAACTGACAGGGAGGCGACGGTTTGCGCAGCGAGCCGTCGCTTCTTGCCGTTATGCGGGCAAGAGGCGGCGCGAACGCGCGGCACGTCGCTTGCCGCCGATGTCCGTTCGGGTCCTTGTCCCACTTTGGTCTTACCTGTTCTCTAATTCCGGGCTCGCGCTGGCTTTGCCGGCGACGGATGCTGCGGTGCTTGGGACTTCCGCGCTTTACGGGCGTCAGCTCCACGCGCGATCGTGACCGGGCCGTTTGCATTGCGGCCATTCGGTCATCGGCGTGGCGCCCGAGCGCATGCCACATCTGCGAGCACTAGAGCACCTGTTTATGGGTGAGGCGGTAGGCGCGGTGGTATTAGTGCCCGTGAAGGCGACGGCGCTATCGGCGCCGGCTTGCGCGCTGGGGCGAGGTGCTTCGGGGGAGGCGTTGGGATTTTCCCAAGAATTTCCTCGTCAGCGGCCTGCAGTTTGTTGATCTCGCGCACTATCTCGTCTTGACCAGCGGCGAGCCGCTCCACGGTTTCTCGCATGTCGGAAAGATGCCGCTCGACGGCTTGTCGCACCGCGGCGATATCCGTTTCTATCTGCTGCACTTGCTGCGGGTCGGGAGAAGGAGCGGGGCCCTTCGAAGTACTCGTGACAGTTTGCGGCGCGGGCGGTCGAACAGCGGCGCCTTCGGGACCTGCTAGTGGCTTCGCCCAGCCGAGCTGCTGGACCCAGCCTGCGATCACCTGCTTCGCCTCCGGCGACCAACCAAGTTTCGGGGCGCTTGTCGCGATTATCTGCTTGGTTGCCTCGCCATAAGATTGCCAAGCCAAGATGGCCGCAGCAGCAATGCAAATAGCGGCCACGTAGCCAGCAGACCCTCGCGAGCCTCGCCTTTTTACCTCGTCTTCTATTGCTAGGAGACGATTGTAAATTGCCTTTCGCTCCGAAGCCTCTTCGTCGAGGTGATGAGTGATCGCCAAAAGAAGGTCGTCCAATTCCATCACAGGTTTCGGCGGGGGGCTTGGATGTAGCAACGCTTCGACAGAGACCCGAATCTGTTCATCTAACCTATCATCAGGACCTACCGCAGCGCCCGCTGATGGCCGTTCGGCAGGTACGATCTTCGCAGCCTCTTCGTCAGCAGGATTCATGGGCACGTTTCCCTACTTCGGGTATGGAGTTACGATTTCAGCGATTTTATCTCAGCTTTATTGCGGCCGTTTCGTGGGAATACCGGACATCAGTCCTTGCATCTTGGGGGCCGAGGTTTCCGACCGAGTGCGATTGCGATCGAGGGCGAGCACGGCCGCCGGCCCGGGACGTTACGCGGCGACATTCCCGCGCGGCCGACGCGATGTCCACTTTGGCCCTCCCTTAGTAGACGTCAGAACACTGCGGCTAATCGCAGGCTCACTAGGCGACGCCTCTGCGCCGGCTACTCTCTCGGTTCCTTCGCGCGCTTTTTCAATTCAGCGAACGCGCGGCCGGCAAGGCGACCAAGTTTGGTCGCAGTGGAGTCGAGCTCCTCTGCATGGTCGGCGCGGCCCGCCTCGAATGCGGTGAACCAGCGGCGAAATCGGACGAGTTGATCCGGCGGCAGCTTGGCAACAACTTCGGCGATTTCTTCGACTTTCATGGGGCGCAGTTGACCAGTTCAAATTTGTTGCCTTCACGACAAGATATCGGTGGGCTTGTTAACCTTTGGAATGCTTCCCACGTGTGCTCGAGGTAGCGAACATTCACTAGTCGAGCGCAATGTTGGCCTCCTTGATCACGGCACTCCATTTTTCCGTCTCGGCCCTAAGCAACGCTGCAAGTTCTTCCGGTGCCGAACCGACAGCCACCATGCCGATGGTCTCTAGTTTCAACTTAACGGTCGGATCGTTAAGCGCAGTGACCGTATCGATGTGGACTTTTTCGACGATCGACCGCGATGTCCTGGCCGGAACGAAGAACGCGAACCATCCGGTCACGTCGAAGCCGGGGACACCGCCCTCCGCGACTGTCGGCAGCTCCGGTGCCAATTGACTACGCTTAGCGGTGGTCACCGCGAGTCCGCGAACTTGACCGCTCCTGATCTGCTCGAGCATTGCGCTGCCGCCAATCTGCAGGTCGACCCGCCCGGCTATCGTATCGGCGAGCGCGGGAGCGTCGCCCCGATAGGGCACATGCGTCATCTCGATACCGGTTATCTGCTTCAGTAGCTCGCCAGCAAGGTGTGG
>Ga0318540_10000292_pt1 | contig 13645 bp, 10 predicted proteins | sample GRESIP166b4f25_FD_203485 | JGI IMG/M metagenome (GOLD analysis project Ga0318540, IMG submission 203485) | Tropical soil microbial communities from Luquillo Experimental Forest, Puerto Rico - GRE.SIPMG.166b4f25 | ecosystem: Environmental > Terrestrial > Soil > Tropical forest > Bulk soil...
TCGACCCCGAGCATCTGTTGCAAAAGGCCATGCCGCTGGCCAGACTGGCGGATGCCGTCAACATCACGGACGGGGCGAGCGCGCGTGTTCATATGAGCGCGTTGGCCGCCGCGGGCATTCTTGTTCGCCATGGCGTCGAGCCAGTCCTCCAGCTGACGTGCCGCGACCGCAACCGCATTGCGCTGCAGAGCGATTTGTTGGGTGCGGCGGCATTGGGGGTTCGCAATCTGCTGATCCTGACCGGCGACGATCCCAGTGCCGGCGACCAGCCCGAAACGAAGGCGGTCTTCGATCTCGATTCCCGCAAGCTGATCGAAACCGCAGTCAAAATCCGCGATCGCCAGGAATTGCCCAATGGACGCAAGGTTGCCGGCCGGGCGGACTTTTTTATCGGCGTTGCCGACACGCCACTGGATCCGCCAGCGGGCTGGGCACCAGTGTCATTGCAGAACAAAATCGCTGCCGGCGCACAGTTTGCGCAGACTCAGTTTTGCATGGATGCCGCAATCGTGCGGCGTTACATGAACAGGCTGGCCGAAGAAGGAATTGCCGAGCGGCTTTTTGTGCTGATCGGGATCGCGCCGCTGCCTTCGGCACGAACGGCACTGTGGATGCGTGAGCATCTGCCGGGCTCGATCATCCCGGATCGGCTCATCGACCGGCTCGCACGCGCCGCTGACCCAAAAGCCGAGGGAAAGGGGATCTGTATCGAACTGCTGCAGGAGCTCGCGCAAATTCCGGCGGTGACCGGGGCTCACATCATGGCGCCGCGTAACCACAACGCCATCGCCGAGGTCATCGCCGAATTCCGCGGCGCTCAGCACTCAGTTGCACGTTGATGGCGTTTACATCCGGCCGGCTCAGATCATCGTTCATGGCCGGACTTGTTCCGGCCATCCACGAACGATCAAGGTGCGGATCACCGGCACAGAAGGACGTGAATCACTGGGACAAGCCCGGTGATGAACGATCAGGAGGAAGGACGTGTCTTCCGGTCTTGCAATTCATTAAATCCGCGACTGAGAGGCGGCCAAGCGGCGGCGCAGCAGCGTGCGCATGAAGCGATTGCGGCTGCGGCTCGGCTGGCCGGCAGCGGGTTTGGTTTGTTGCGCTGCCGGACGGGAGGAATCTGGCCCTGAGTCTTCGGAGCAATAGCGCCGCTCGAAACCCTCTTCGCTGAAAGTGAAGGAGACATCTTCGTCGTCGGTCATCGGCGCTTCCTCCTGGTCGTCTCGTTCTCGAGGGCTTACTGCCGCACGTACTTCACGATGCGGCGCGCACGGCCCCATTCGCCCGGCTGCACGACGTAGAGATCGCGGTGTGAATCGACCCAGATCCCGTGGCACGAGCGGTGGACCGGGCCGTCACCCCAGCGCGCCAGGCGCTCGCCGTCGAGCGTCAAGATGCTGATCCGGCCGCCATTGTGCTCGGGGATATACACAACATCGTCGTCGTCGACATAGAAAAATGCTGGACCGATCAGTTCGGTCGGCCACACCGTCAACAGCTTCCCGTCCTGGTCAAAGATCTGCACCCGGTCGTTTTCACGGTCGGCGACGAGCACGCGGCCGCGGCGGTCGACCCACACGCCGTGCGGCAGATTGAATTGCCCGGGCGCATTACCCGGCTCGCCCCAAGAAAACAGATACTTCGCGTCGCCTGAAAATTTGTGCACTCGGGCATTGCCGTAGCCGTCGGTCATGAACATCTCGCCGTTTGGCGCAAAGGCGATGTCGGTCGGCAGATTGAACGGCCCGCCGCCATGCGTCACCTTTTTCCACGCTGCAGAGCTCCAATCATCTTCCGGCACGCCGGTATCCGAACGCTCCCCCTTGGCGCCGATCGTCTGCAGCAGCCGGCCGTCGGTCGTGAACTTGTAGAATTGCCCGTGATGCTCGTCGCAGAGCCACACGAAATCGTTCTCGTCAATGCGGATCGCGTGCGGAAACTTGAACAACCCCGCGCCCCAGGACGACAGGAAATTGCCGTCGCGATCGAAGACCACGACAGCATGCTCGGGATTTCGATTGAAGCAATAGACCCGATCCTTAGAATCGGCGGAAACGGCGCAGGCTCTGATCTCGACATGCGCCGGCGGTTTGGCCCAATCCTCGTTGACCTTGTAGGTGTATTTGCCACGGCCGACGATCGGATTCATCGTTTCCTCTCGCACTCTTGTTGGCACGCAACTGCGCGCTGCGCCGCATCATACCCCGCTCTGCGCCTGCCGGCGCGCCCGATGAGCGGGCGCAAGCCAGCCCTGCTCGCTCGGCATATCGAGGCAAGCGGGCGGGGTGGTTAGACATCGCTCGCCATCAGCCGGCGGCAAACGCCTCGTGCAGCGCGCCGAGGGCTACGAGGCAACCCTCGTCGCCCGCATCCCGATTTTCGAGCGCGGCGAGCCGACCGGCGCCAAACAGGGCGGCCGCTTGACGTTGGCGAAATCGGTGGCCTTTGCTCTATTTGCACAACTACCCATGTACTATTCATGAAACGCAGCGCCGTAATTGCCAAGCTCAGACAGCGCACGAGGCCGAATTGAAGCGGCTCGGCGTCGAGCTTCTTTAGCTGTTCGGCTCGACCGCGCAGGACGAGGCGCGAGACGATTCAGACGTCGATCTTTTCTTCGATCACGCACTGGGCAAGCTGAGTCTGTTTCAGCTGATGGATGTGAAGGAATTTGCCGCCCGGTCTTGCGGGGGCAGATAGAAGCTTCGGCGCTGCGAGTCTAGTCATCGCCACTATTGCGAAAACTAAGATCATTGACAAATAAGCATTGATCTGGTATCGGTCTCGGTTAGCAGGTGCGAGTGTGATGGCCGCGCCTGCGGTGCTGATTGACAATTGAAACATCGCAATTCGTGGGTCCCGAAAGTGGCGCAAATCTTCCGGCCGCGCGCTCGGTGTCGGGATCCGCACAGCCCTGGGAGCCTGTATTTTTCCTGTAAAAACAGGAGAACAGGTGGCGAAGGCCGGCGTGCCGCGGGGGTTAGCCCTTGATGCAGATGACCGGGTTTAGTGGCGCGACCCTCAGCGTCGCTCTTGCGGCTGTACCCTTGAGACGGGCGGACAAATGAGCAAACGGGTAACTTTGAGCGAACTCGATCATTTGGATCGCGAACTCGTAGAAGCGGCGCAGGAAGCGTGTACCCGCGCTTATGCGCCTTATTCGCTGTTCGCGGTCGGTGCCGCCGTCCGCAGCAAGTCGGGGAAGATCCACACCGCCGCCAATGTCGAGAACGCCTCCTATGGTCTGACCATCTGCGCCGAGGCGGCGGCGCTGAGTGTGGCCAATGCCGCGGGGGATTTCACCGTCGAGGCGATCGCGGTCGTCGGCTTCGGCACCCGGGATGCCGGGGACAGCTCGCAGGTCGTCACCCCTTGCGGGTCGTGCCGTCAGATCATTGCCGAGGCAGCTCAGGTCACAGGCGGCGATGTGCGCGTATTGTGCTGCAATGGCGAACTGAGCAGCATCGTCATATCGACAATCGCGGAATTGCTGCCGAGCGCCTTTGGACTCGATGATAACGGAACGACATCGCAGCCGCAGCTCTGGCGCGAGGAATTGCAGCTTCGCGTTGCACGGCTGATCGCGGCAAGACGGAAACGATAGCTGCTGGCGTCCGACCTGCCTCAGATATCGTGGACGTCAATGATGCCGGGGAGGGATTTGACGGCAGCGCGGGTTTGCGGGCCGACTTTGAAGCCGCCGGGGATGGCGATCTCGACTTCGCGGGCGGGGAGATCGAGGATGACGCTGATGCGGCCGCGCCCGCCGGTTTCGCGGGCAATAACGTTCTTGAGATTGGACAATGCGCGCGCTTCGCCAACAAAGACGCGCAGGCCCGCCGCGGCGCCGGCGACGACAGCGTCGAGCGGCTCGATCTTTTGGACGGTGAGCCGCAGGCTCTCCTCTTCGCTGCGGACATCGACGGTGACGACGAGCGGCTGGCCGGAATCGAGTAGGCCGAGCGCCTCTCGCAGCATTTCCGAGAACAGCGTCACCTCGTAGGTGCCGCTCGCATCGGACATCTGGACAAACGCGAAGCGGTTGCCGCGGCCCGAGGTGCGCTCTTTCCTGCCGACGACGATGCCGGCGAGCTTGAAGCGGTTCGTCGGGTTCGCCGCGAGACCGGCTGGCAGGTCGGCCCAGCGGATGATCCCGGCGCGTTCGAGGTTCTTGCCGTAAGGGTCGAGCGGATGGCTCGAAAGATAAAAACCGATCGCCGCGAACTCGTGCTGCAGCCGCTCGACCGGCGGCCAATCGGCGACCAGCGGTAGGCTCGGACGCAGCGCGAAGGCCGGATCGATGCCGGCGAACAGGCTCACTTGGCGGCTCTCGCGCTCTTCGGCCGCCTGGCTCGCCTGACGCAACAGCTGCTCGGCGGCGGCAAAGGTTTGCGCCCGGTTCGGGTTGAGGCCGTCGAAGGCGCCGGCCTTGGCGAGGCTCTCGAATTGTCGGCGATTGAAGCTCTTGGCCTCGAGGCGCCGCGAGAAATCGGCGAGATCCTTGAACCGGCCGCGCGCGTTGCGTTCGGCGACGAGTTCGGCCATCGCCTGCGCTCCGACCCCCTTTACCGCGGCGAGTGCGTAGCGGATCGCCGGTTTGTCCCCGGGCTCGACGGTAAAGGTCACCCGCGAGCGGTTGATATCGGGCGGCAGCAACCGGATGCCGAGCCGGTCCAGTTCCTGCCGGAAGACGTTGAGCTTGTCGGTGTTGCCGAGATCCAATGTCATCAGCGCCGCGAGGAACTCGACCGGGTAGTTCGCCTTCAGATACGCCGTCTGATAGGCGAGCAGTGCATAGGCGGCGGCGTGTGACTTGTTGAAGCCATAACCGGCGAATTTCGCCATTTGATCGAAGATGTGGTCGGCCAGCCTCGCATCGACGCCGCGGGCGGTCGCGCCTTCGATGAACAGGTGCCGCTGCGCCTCCATCTCGGCGGGGATCTTCTTGCCCATCGCGCGGCGCAACAGGTCGGCGCTGCCGAGGCTGTAGCCGGCCAACACCTGCGCGATCTGCATGACCTGCTCCTGATAGATCATGATCCCGTGGGTTTCCTTGAGGATCCCCTCGATCGCCGGGTGCAGATAGTCGGCCCTCTCCTCGCCGTGCTTCACCGCTATATAGCGCGGGATATTCTCCATCGGCCCCGGCCGATAGAGCGAAACGATCGCGATGATGTCCTCGAAACGGTCGGGGCGAAGCTTTTTCATCATGTCGCGGACCCCGGCGCCTTCGAGCTGGAAGATGCCGACCGTATCGCCACGCGCGAGTAGTTCATAAGCGCCGGGGTCGTCGAGCGGCTGATTCGAGAGATCGAGCCTGACACCCCGCGCTGCCAACAGGTCGTGGGTGCGTGCGAGAACCGTCAGCGTCTTGAGGCCGAGGAAATCGAATTTTACCAAGCCCGCAAGCTCGACCCATTTCATGTTGAACTGGGTGACCGGGATGTTTGAGCGCGGGTCGCGATAGAGCGGGACGAGCTCGGTCAGCGGGCGATCGCCGATCACGACACCGGCGGCGTGGGTCGAGGCGTGCCGGTAGAGACCTTCAAGCTTCAGTGCGATCGTGATCAGCCGAGCAATGCTTTCGTCGGTATCGCGCGCTTGTTGTAATGCGGGTTCCCCGGCGATCGCCTGTTCGAGCGTCACCGGATGCGCCGGATTGTTCGCTACCAGCTTGCACAGCCGATCGACTTGGCCATACGGCATGCCGAGCACGCGGCCGACATCGCGCAAAACCGCGCGAGCCTGCAATTTGCCGAACGTGATGATCTGCGCGACGCGGTCGCGGCCGTATTTCTCCTGCACGTAACGGATCACTTCGTCACGGCGGTCCTGGCAGAAATCGATGTCGAAATCCGGCATCGACACCCGCTCCGGGTTCAAGAACCGCTCGAACAGGAGGCCGAACCGCAGCGGGTCGAGATCGGTGATCGTCAGGGCCCAAGCGGCGACCGAGCCCGCCCCCGAGCCGCGACCGGGACCGACGGGGATGCCCTGGCGCTTGGCCCATTGGATGATGTCGGAGACGACGAGGAAATAGCCGGCAAAACCCATCCGGATGATCGTCTCGAGCTCGAATTCCAGCCGGTCGCGGTAAGGCTTGGCGGTCGCCTCATCGAGAGCACCCAGAGCTGCAAGGCGTGCGCTGAGCCCGGCATGCGCGGCGCGGCGCAAAGCCGTCTCCTCGTCGAGGCCATCGGCTACTGGAAAGACCGGCAGGATCGGCTGGCACGGGCGTGGGATGAAGGCGCAACGGCGGGCGATGACGAGCGTATTCTCACAGGCCTCCGGCAGATCGGCAAAAGCTGCCCGCATCTCCGCGGCCGGACGAAAATAATGAAATGGTGTCAGCCGCTTGCGGTCGCTGTCGGCAACTGCCCTTCCTTGGGCGATGCACAGCAGCGCGTCATGCGCTTCGTAAAAATCGCCATCCGGGAAATAAGCGTCGTTGGTCGCCACGAGCGGCAGCCGGTGATGATAAGCCAGCTCGATGAGGCCGGGCTCGGATCGTCCTTCTTCCGGCGCGCCATGGCGCATCAGCTCGATATAGAGCCGGTCCGGAAAAGCCGCCGCGAATTCGCTCAGCAGCGCCGCAGCGGCTTCGGTTTGTCCTTCTGCGAGCAGTCGCCCGACCGGTCCACGATGACCGCCGGCCAGGCAGATCAGCCCGTCGCTGGCGCGCACCAGTTCACAACGGTTGATCGTCGGCTCGCTCGGCACTTCTCCGGCGAGGTAGGAGCGGCTGACGAGCTCGATCAGGTTGCGGTAACCGGTCTCGTTCTGTACCAGGAGGACAATGCGGTCGGGTTCGGCCGGCCGACCCAGACGGTTGCCGCGTTCCGCGTTGCTGCGCTCTAGGGCGATTTCGCAGCCGATGATCGGCTGCACTCCGGCGGCGCTGCACGTGGTCGCGAATTCCAATGCGCCGAACAGATTGGCGGTGTCGGTGATTGCGACGGCCGGCATGCCCTCGGCTTTGCACAGGCCGGCCAGCTCCTTGATCGTGATCGCCCCTGCCGAAAGCGAGTAGGCGGTATGGACGCGAAGATGAACAAAATCGGCGATCGGCATAGCGCCAGCATCGCACGGCCACGCTGCAAAAGTCAGCCGGGTTGCGAAGTCGCCAGGAGAACCGCGGCCGTTTCAGGCGAGGGTCAACGCTCCGATGGGATTACAGCTGTGGCCTGGATTCGCCGAACTTGCGGCTGTAGATGGCAACAATCGCGCGCTCGGTCGCCCCTGGGCCGGAACCCGTACACTGCAAGTTTACCCTCGCTGGGTATGAACTCCGGGCATCCGTGCACACGGACTGAAACGATGGCGCACCCGGCGAGATTCGAACTCACGACCTCTGCCTTCGGAGGGCAGCGCTCTATCCAGCTGAGCTACGGGTGCCGATAAATGGCGGTGCACGACCCCGGATGCGATCAGATATCGCCTCAGGGCGGCCGATGCAAGGAGGTACGTGTTAACTCTCCCTCGCCTCGCATTTGCCGTAATTTGCTGGCCGATTCCGCCGATGAACAAGCCCGCGGGCATCGCCTGGGCGACGCATGTCGAATGCGTCCGGGGGAATAAATGGATCTTCAGCTCGGCGAGAAACCACAGCACTGCGCTGATCGCTCGCTCAATTACGACGTTCTCGAAAAATTGGAAAAGCGTCTCGGACGACTGCACGCCAAGCAGCGTCTCGGGATTGAGGACGATCACGAAGGTCAGGTCTTCGGGCAAGGCCTCAATTTCTTTCACCCAGAGAACTGGCGCCGCAGCGCGTCGATCATTCGTAATACACTGAAACTAACCGGGCTATATTGGCGCGCCCGAAAGAATGCCGAGAATATTCAAGTGCGGCGGCACGACGTCCGATTTCCCGATTTGCCGATCGCCTTCGACGGTTTCACGATCCTGCAGCTGAGCGATTTGCATGTCGACATCAATGCAGGGGCAATGGCCCGGCTGATCGAGCTGCTTCCGACCATATTTTACGACATCTGCGTATTGACCGGCGATTACCGCGGAGAAACCTTTGGACCGTTCGAGCCGGCGGTCGCCGGCCTGGCACGGATATTCGAACATCTCGAAGCACCGGTTTACGGCGTCCTGGGCAACCACGACACGATCCGCATGGTCCCGGCATTGGAGGAGATGGGGATCCGCATGCTGCTCAACGAGTCGGCAGTGCTCGGGCGCGACGGTGAGCGCATCCATCTCGCGGGTATTGACGATGCTCACTACTACCGTGTCGACAACATCGAAAAGGCAGCCTTGGAGATCCCTGCGGCGGAGTTTGCTATTTTACTGTCACATACCCCCGAGATCTACCGCCAGGCGGCGCATGCCGGTTTCAAGCTGCTGTTGAGCGGGCACACCCATGGAGGGCAGATCTGTCTGCCCGGAGCAATCCCGATCACGCTCGATTCGGTCCTTCCGCGGCGGATGGGGGCGGGATCCTGGAAATACCATGATATGGTCGGTTACACGTCGGTGGGGGTCGGCTCCTCCATCGTCCCAGTTCGACTGAATTGTCCTCCGGAAATCACGGTGCACCGTCTGCTGCGTGATAATCCCCAGTCCTAGTAGGGGCGATCGCGCAGACGAAAAGCGTAGAGGAGGCGCGAGAGCACCACCTCGCCGATAAAGAAGAACACGATTCCGGCCAAGATGTCGGCAGGCGCAAGGCCCAGCAAGTTGCGGCAGGCGAGCGCCGGAAACAGCGATTCCGGAACCTGATCGAGACCGCTGGCGCGGCTGCTCGACGGCAAATTCAGGCGGCGCTTGCAAAAGCTGGAGAAGAGGTCACCAGCCATTGCCAAACTGCCCACCAGGAGCCCGACTTGCCAGGCAAGGCCGACAAGAGGTGCACCCGCGGTCGTCACCAGCAGCGCAAGCAAGACCCCGCGGATCGTCTTCGAACCGCCGAGCACCGGCCGGCCGTCGGCAAATATCACACCACAGTCGAGAGGATAAGAATAGCGGGCGCCGAGGATCTTTTTGGCGATCACCGGCGTACCGTTGGCCAACATCAACAAGAACAGCAATTGGCCGATGGCGAATGGGTGCATATCAATGCGCGACGGACGAAATTTGGTGGCCGTCGCGCAAAAAGGCCTCCGCGGCGTCGCGATCTGCGCCGGAGGGTAGCGCCGCCGCTGGCGCGAGCACCCAGTTAGCGACATCGGCAATCACGATCGGGCCCTCGAGATCACGCAATAGCATGTGGTAGCCGTCGCGATACCAGGCGAACCTTGCGCGGCTCCGGCATTCCGGCGGCAGACTGCCGACGAAGAGCCTGATCGGGGTTTTTGGGATGATCTCGTCCTTGGCGCCGTACATCACTAATAGCGGCCAATCGAGACGTGGCGCCGACGCCAGCGCGGCATCCATCAAATCAACCAAACCGTAAATTGTGTCGATGCGCGTGGCCTTGATGACCTTCGGGTCACGCGCCAGGGCGCGCAGCATCGCGATATTATCCGACGCCTGGATCTCGAGCCCGCGGCCGGTCAAGGTGAGCCCGGGCAAAAGGCGCACCCCTGCCCACAAAGCCAAACGCGGCAGCAACCCCATCGTCGCGCGGCCCCATACCGCCGGGGCGGTCAGGATCACGCCGTCGACATCTGGCGCGGGCGTGCCGCCCTCGCCGGTCATGGCCACCACCGCCACCGCTCCACCCATGCTCTCGCCCAGGAGATAGAGCGGCACCCGCGGATAAAGTCGGCGTAGAATCTGCGACGCGGTCGCGGCATCGGCAGCCAGCGCCGCGCGCCCCGCCCAAAAGCCGCGATCGGGAGCGGCGCCAAAGCCTCGCTGGTCGTAGGCATAGGTCGCGATCCCTTGCTTTGCCCAAACCCCGCCGGAGTCTTCGAACGCGTTGCTGTAGTCATTAAAGCCGTGCAAAGCGAGAATCACCGCTCTGACCTCGCCCTTCGGCAGCCACCCGCGCAGCGGGAGCACCTGTCCGTCGCCGGTGACGAATTCCGCCTCGATGAAGCGCGGCGACGGCTTCGGGTCAGGAGCCGCCCGCGCTGTGCCGATCCCAGCGAGCCGCGCCTCGGCGTCGGTCGTAGGCGCACAGCCGGACGACCACAGCGAGGCGATCAGCGCCCAAGCCAGCATTGATCGTGCGGCAGTAATGCGTATCATCGGAGGCTTGATCCACCAACCGGACGCTTTGACGTCCGGTGAGCATTTCCCTGGTCGCAGATGGGACCTTTCGAAACCATCTACATCAATGAGACGGTCGCCGCCTGCAATGGCGGCGGCGGACCGCTCGGTCATCCCAAGGTCTATCTCAATCTTGGCGCGGCCGGGAAGATCGAGTGCCCCTATTGCTCGCGTCTCTTCGTCAATCGCGCGATGGCGGGCGGGGAGACCGCCACGGCGACGACACCGCCGCGGGTGTCAGAAGAGCCCAACGTCTGAGCGAAGGAAACCGTGGACGACATTATCGAACCGTTGGTTTCGCAGCCGCAACCGGCCGCGGCTGCACCTACCCCCTCGACGACGCCACATCACGTGTTTCTGGTCGACGGGTCTGGCTTTATCTTCCGCGCCTACTTCGCCCGCGCGCGGACTGCCGATCCGGTGTTTCAGCGCAAGTCGGATGGCATGGTCACCGAGGTGGTAACCCTGTTCAGCAACATGCTGGACAAATATCGGCGGGAAACCGACGCCGATCATATGGCGGTAATTTTCGACGCGTCCGGTCAGAGTTTCCGCAACCGCATATATGGCGACTACAAGGCCAATCGACGCGAGATGCCGGACGATCTGCGGCCGCAACTGGAACACGTGCGGCGGGCCGCAGCGGCATTCGATATTTGTCAGATAGAGATGCCGGACTTCGAAGCGGACGATCTGATCGCGACTTACGCGCGGCATGCGACTGAAGCGGGTGCCGAGGTGACGATCCTGTCCTCCGACAAGGACCTGATGCAGCTCGTCGACGACAGGGTGAAGATGCGCGATCCGATGACCGATCGCCCGATCGGCGAAGCAGAGGTGCGCGAGAAATTCGGCGTCGGTCCGGACAAAGTTGTCGATGTGCAGGCGCTGTGCGGCGACAGCACCGACAACGTACCGGGTGTGCCGGGGATCGGCGTCAAGACCGCGGCCGAATTGATCAATACCTACAGCGATCTCGAAAACTTGCTCGCCCACGCGCACGAGATCAGGCAGCCGAAACGCCGCGAGGCGTTGATCGAAAACGCGGCGAAGGCGCGGTTGTCGAAGGAACTGGTCAAGCTCGACGACGACGTGCCGTTGCCCTGTCCGTTGTCGGAATTGAGGGTGAAACCGTACGACCCCGACAAGCTGTTTCCGTTTCTCGATGAGATGGAGTTGCGCGCTCTGAAATCGCGCATCGTGCGCCGTCTCGAAATCACCGCACCGCTCCCCCCGGGCCCGAGCGAGCCGGTGATTCCCGAAATTCCGCCTTTCACGGCGCCACGCACTTACGCGCTGGTTGATACGATAGAAGGTCTCGATCACTGGATCGAGGCGGCGGAACAGGCGGGCGCCGTGGCGATCTGGCCGGAGGCAAGCGCGCTTGCCGGGATGCGCCCCGCCCTGTGCGGCATCGCGGTGGCTGTGGCGCCCGGGCTTGCTGCCTATATCGCCATCGGTCATCGCGTGTCCGGCGGCCTGGACCTGCGCGATGCAGGCGAGCTTACGCTGGAGGCGGCGATCAACAAACTCCGGCCTCTGCTCGAAGCCCCCGGGGTCCTCAAGATCGGCCACGATGTTAAGACCGCCGCCCACCTCTTGTCGCGCTACGGCGTCACGTTAGCACCATACGACTGCACGATGCTGATGTCGTACGTGCTCGACGGCGGTCAGTTCGAGCATACGATGGAGAATTTGGTCCGGCGCTGGCTCGAGCACGACCTCGCGCCTCTCAAGGAGCTGATCGGCACCGGCAAGAGCCTTATCGCGTTTGCTGAAGTGCCGTCCGAGCGGGCACGTGGCTTCGCCGCCGAGCGCGCCGACGCCGCGCTGCGCCTGCATATGCTCCTCAAAGCGCGCCTGATCCGGGACAGGATGACCGCTTTCTACGAGACGATCGAGCGCCCCCTCGTGCCGGTCGTTGCCGCGATGGAGCGCGAGGGGATCAGGGTCGATCCCGCGGCGCTCGCCGAGTTGTCGCGCGACTTCGAGCACCGTATCGCCGAGATCGAGCGAGCGATCTTCCGCGCCGTCGGAAACGAGTTCAACATCGGCTCGACCAAGCAATTGGGCGACGTGTTGTTCGAGAAACTCCAATTGCCAGGCGGCAGGAAGGGCAAGACCGGCGCCTACGGCACCGACGCCTCGATCCTCGAAGAGCTCGCGCCAATGCACGAAGTGCCGGGGCTCGTGCTCGAATGGCGTCAGCTGACAAAGCTCAAATCGACTTACGCTGATGCGCTCGTCGACGAGATCGACCGCGAGAGCGGCCGCGTGCACACCTCATATGCGCTCGCCGTGGCGGCGACGGGCCGGTTCTCGTCCAACAACCCGAACCTGCAGAACATTCCGATCCGCACCGAGGAAGGCCGCCGCATCCGCCGCGCCTTTGTCGCCGAGCCCGGTCATGTGCTGCTATCAGCCGATTACAGCCAGATCGAGCTCAGGCTCGCCGCCCATGTCGCCGATGTCCCGGAGCTGAAGCAGGCCTTTCGCGACGGTTTGGATATTCACGCGATGACCGCGAGCCAGGTGTTCGGCGTGCCGCTCGCCGAGATGGACGCCAACACCAGGCGGCGGGCGAAGGCGATCAATTTCGGCATTATCTATGGCATCAGCGCCTTTGGCCTGGGGGCGCAGATCGGCGTGCCGCAGGCCGAGGCGGGGGCCTATATCCGCGCCTATTTCGAGCGCTTCCCGGCGATCCGCGCCTATATGGAGCGGATCAAGACCGATTGCCGGCGCACCGGCTATGTCGAGACGATCTTCGGGCGCAAATGCTTCATTCCCGGCATCCGCGACGTCAACCCGGCGCGGCGTGCCGGCGCCGAGCGGCAGGCGATCAACGCCCCCCTGCAGGGCTCGGCGGCGGACATCATCAAGCGCGCAATGGCCCGCATCCCCGCCACCCTCGCCCGCGAAAGGCTGCATGGGCGCATGCTGCTGCAGGTCCATGACGAGCTGCTGTTCGAGGCGCCGGAAACTGAGGTCGAGCACACCGCGGAGGTCGTTCGCTCGGTCATGGAAGGCGCCTGCGCGCCGCGCTGCGAACTCTCGGTGCCGCTCGTCGTCGAGACCGGTTGGGCCCACAGCTGGGAGGAGGCGCATTAACTCTCATTTCCAAGACACTGCGCAGGTCAGCGGGGGTCGATTACCCGAAATGTGAGCCGGCAGTTTTCGTAACTATGCGAGAACGCAATCTAAAAATCTCCGGTTGATTGCGCGGTACTGAAAAATTCGTTAAGATTTTCTGTGTGGGTGCTGTCGAGCGCCCAGCTACGATGGCGAACCAATCGGGAGGAGCCAACAATGTGGGGTGGAATCATCGGGTTGATCATCCAACTGATCTCTGGTGCAGTGGGCGGAAACATCGCCGGCTCGGCGCTGAAGCAGTATGATTTGGGTACCATCGGCAACACGATCGCGGGGATCGTTGGCGGCGGTGTGGGCGCGCAGATCATCGGGGCATTGT
>Ga0318540_10000296_pt1 | contig 13583 bp, 12 predicted proteins | sample GRESIP166b4f25_FD_203485 | JGI IMG/M metagenome (GOLD analysis project Ga0318540, IMG submission 203485) | Tropical soil microbial communities from Luquillo Experimental Forest, Puerto Rico - GRE.SIPMG.166b4f25 | ecosystem: Environmental > Terrestrial > Soil > Tropical forest > Bulk soil...
ATCTCCTGCTGGATCATCTCGTCGTCCTGGCGCAACCCGGTCACCACGGTGGGCGCGAAGCAGTAGCCGCGCTCCCCGACCGCGCTGCCGCCGGTCACCACCCGCGCGTGGGCGGGGCGCCGGGCCAGGAAGCCTTCCACCCGCGCCAGCTGGGCCGGGTTGTTCAGCGGGCCGTAGTCCGCTTCGGGTACGTCGAGTCCGCCGACCGTGGTCTTGGCCGCCTCTTCGGCGAGGGCCGCGGTCAGGTCGTCGGCGATGCCGGGACCGGCAAGCACCCGGGTGGCCGCGGTGCAGTCCTGCCCGGCGTTGAAGTACGCGGCCGGGGCGATGCCCGCCGCGGTGGCCGCCACGTCGGCGTCGTCGAACACGATCACCGGCGCCTTGCCGCCCAGTTCCAGATGCACCCGCTTGAGGTCCGCGGCCGCGGCGCGGGCGACCTCCATGCCTGCCCGTACCGAGCCGGTGATGGACACCATCCGCGGGATGTCGTGCGACACCAGGGCCCGGCCGGTGTCCGGGTTGCCGCAAATGACGTTGAACACCCCCGGCGGCAGGAACTCCGCGGCGATCTCGGCCAGCAGGAGCGTGCTGACCGGTGTGGTGTCCGACGGCTTGAGCACGACCGTGTTGCCCGCGGCGATCGCCGGGGCGAACTTCCACACGGCCATCATCATCGGGTAGTTCCAGGGCGTGACCTGGGCACAGACCCCGACTGGCTCGCGGCGCAGCACCGAGGTGTGCCCCGCCAGGTACTCGCCCGCGGACGTGCCCTGCAGGACGCGCGCCGCGCCGGCGAAGAACCGCAGCTCGTCCACCAGCGGCGGGATCTCCTCGGCCATCGTGATCCCGGCCGGCTTGCCGGTGTTGCGGCACTCCGCGGCGACGATCTCGTCGGCCCGTGCCTGCACGGCGTCCGCCATCCGCAACAGCGCCAGGCTCCGCTCGCCCGGCGTGCTGTCGCGCCAGCCATCGAACGCGCCCGCCGCGGCGCGCAGTGCGGCCTCGACATCGGCCGGGCCCGACACCGGGGCCTGTGCATACGGCTCGCCCGTGCTCGGATCGACGACCTCACTCGTCTGGCCGGAAGCGGCGGCGACGTACTCGCCGTTGACGAAGTTACGCAAGACCACAGAGCCCACGGCTCCGACCTTGGCAGACATCCCAATCGTTCACAAGTGATTCCGTAGCAGATAGCATGAGTTTCTACTAAATCAGTTGACGAGATCCCAGGGCATGGCACGATGGCCTGTGCGAAGGAGGCGACCGCATGGCTCACACGCCTGGGACTGCCATCATCCCGGTCGCCGCCAGCACCGCTGCGGGACGCCGCGGCCGGTCCAGCCGGCCCGCCGTTGCCCATGTCGTCCTCGACGAGGTTTCCAAGCTGATCATCGAGCAATTGCAGCAGGATGGCCGGCGGTCCTACGCGTCAATCGGCAAGGCGGTGGGGCTGTCCGAGGCCGCCGTCCGGCAGCGAGTCCAACGGCTCATCGATGGCGGGGTCATGCAGATCGTCGCCGTGACCGACCCCATGACGCTTGGCTTCCGCCGGCAGACCATGATCGGCATCAAGTGCGAGGGTGACCTCGAGCGGGTGGCCGACCACCTCGCCCACATGGACGAGATCGACTACGTGGTGATCACCTCGGGGTCGTTCGACATCCTCGTCGAGGTGGTCTGCGAGGGCGACGACGACCTGCTGGAGATCCTCAGCCGCGTTCGGGGCGTCCCGAGCGTCACCAGCACCGAGACCTTCATGTACCTGAAACTCCGTAAGCAGACCTACAGCTGGGGAACCAGATGACCAGTGACCACGCGTCAGACCTCACCTCCGAGACCCTGGAGGCCAGGGCCCGCCGACACCTGTGGCTGCACTTCACGCGCATGTCGTCCTATCAGGGCAACGACGTGCCGGTGATCGTGCGGGGCTCCGGTCAGTACGTCTTCGACACCCGGGGCAAGCGCTACCTGGACGGGCTGTCGGGCCTGTTCGTCAGCCAGATCGGGCACGGCCGGGCCGAGGTGGCCGAGGCGGGGGCCCGCCAGGCCACCGAGCTGGCCTACTTCCCGTTGTGGTCCTACGCGCACCCGAGGGCCATCGAACTCGCCGAACGCCTGGCCGGCCTCGCGCCCGGCGACCTCAACCGGGTGTTCTTCACCACCAGCGGCTCGGAGGCGGTCGAGTCGGCGTGGAAGATGGCCAAGCAGTACTTCCGGGCTATCGGGCAGCCCGGCAGGTTCAAGGTGCTCAGCCGGGAGATCGCCTACCACGGCACCTCGATGGGCGCGCTGGCGGTCACCGGGCTCCCGGACATCAAGACGCCGTTCGAGCCGCTGCCGCCGGGCGGCGTGCGCGTGCCCAACACCAACTTCTACCGCGCACCGGGCTTCGTCGCCGATGACGTCACCGCCTTCGGCCGGTGGGCCGCGGACGAGATCGAGCGCGCGATCCTGCGGGAGGGCCCGGACTCGGTGGCCGCCGTCTACCTGGAGCCGGTGCAGAACTCCGGCGGGTGCTTCCCGCCGCCGCCCGGCTACTTCGCCCGGGTCCGCGAGATCTGCGACCGCTACGGGGTTTTGCTGGTGTCGGACGAGGTCATCTGCGCGTTCGGCCGGCTCGGGTACTACTTCGGCTCGCAGCGGTACGGCTACCAGCCGGACGTGATCACCTTCGCCAAGGGCATCACGTCAGGCTACGCGCCGCTCGGCGGGATGATCGTCAAGGACCGGCTGATGGAGCCGTTCGACACCGGTCCCGCGACGTTCCTGCACGGCATCACGTTCGCGGGCCACCCCGTGTCGGCCGCGGTGGCCCTGGCCAACCTCGACGTGTTCGAGAAGGAAGACCTGCTCGGCAACGTGCGGGCGAACGAGGCCGCCTTCCGTGCCACGCTGGAGAAGCTCACCGATCTGCCGATCGTGGGCGATGTGCGCGGAGACGGGTACTTCTACGGCATCGAGATGGTCAAGGAGAAGGCGACCAGGGAAACCTTCACCGACGAGGAGTCCGAGCGCTTGCTGCGCGGCTTCCTGTCGCACGCCCTGTACGATGCCGGGCTGATCTGCCGCGCCGACGACCGGGGGGACCCGGTGATCCAGCTCGCCCCGCCGCTGACCTGCACGCAGGAACACTTCGACGAGATGGAGCAGATCCTGCGGAGCGTCCTCACCGAGGCCTGGAAGCTGATCTGAGCCTGGCCGCGGCCGACCGCCTGGCGACCAACAGCCCGGCCGCGCGTCAGGGCGTGCCGAAGCGCCGGGCGCTCGGGTAGCCCTGACCGCCATCCACGACGATGTTGGCGCCGGTGATCCACGACGCCCGCCGCGACAGCAGGAAGACGACCACGTCCGCGACTTCCTCTAGCCGGCCCAGGCGCCCGAAGGGGAACTGGCTGCCGACGAACGCGGCGAAATCCTGCGGGTTCTCCGCGCGGAAGCGGTCCCACCCGCCGCCGGGGAACATGATGGAACCGGGGCTCAGCGCGTTCACCCGAATGCCGGCCGGTCCCAGTTCGGCCGCGGCCGTGGCGGCCAGGTGGATCTCGGCGGCCTTGGCGACCGCGTAGGTGGTCCGCGGGGCCGGGCGCATGCCGGTGATGGACGAGATGATCACGCAGGAGGCCGTGGCCGAATCCTTCAGGTAAGGCAGGCCGGCCCGGATCAGCTCGGCTGCGTGCCCCGCGTTCACCGAGAAGGTGGCGGTGAAGTCGCCGGGGGCGGAGTCGGCGAGATTTCCGCCAACCGTGCCGCCGACGTTCGCCACCAGGTGGTCAACGCCACCGAGTGCGCCAGCGATCTGGTCGACGGCGGCGGCAAGCGCGGCCGTGTCAGTGACGTCGGCGGCGACGGTTGCCACCGGCACACCGTGCGCTCCCAGGCGGCCGGCGGCGGTGGCAAGGCCGCCGGCGTCACGGGCGATGATCCCGACGGCCGCCCCCTCGGTGGCCAGCCCTTCGGCTACGGCGAAGCCGATGCCCCGGCTCCCGCCGGTGACCAGTGCGCGAGCACCCCGCAGGCCAAGGTCCATGCCCAGAGGGTATCGGGGCGGGGCCGGCCGGGCCGGCCTCAGCCGTTGATCACCTCCAGCGAGATGTCGGTCCCAGCGAGGGCCTTGCTGACCGGGCAGGACTTCTTGGCCTGCTCGGCGACCTCCGCGAACTTTTCGGCGGTCACGCCCTCGGCCGAGCCCCGCACGGTCAGCTTGATGCTGGTGATCCGGATGCCACCGGCCGGATCCGGGCCGAGGCTGACCTGCGCGCCGACGTCGAGGGCCTGGCCGCTGCCGCCGGCGTCGCCCAGCAGCGCGGAGAACTGCATGGCGAAGCAGGCCGTGTGGGCGGCGGCGATGAGCTCTTCCGGGCTGGTCACGCCCGCCGCCTCCTCGGCCGCCCGCCGGGGGAAGCTGACCTCATACCGGCCGACGCCAGAACTGACCAGCTCCGTAATGCCGGTGCCGTCCTGAAGGCCGCCGGTCCATATCGTGCGCGCGCTGCGGGTGGGCATCGCTGCTCCTTCTCGTCGGGGAGGCGGCACGGCCGCCGGGGCGCGCGGCCGGGCCGTTGGACCAGCTTGCCACCGACCTGGCAGCGCCGGCCCTGCCCAGGGCGGTCACTGGGCGGTGGAACCGCCGAACTTCACGTCGCTCCCCGCCACGCCGATGACCACGCCCCGCGGGCTCACTCTGACGGACTGCACGGTGAGCCCCAGCGGGAGGGCCGGGATCCGCAGGATGAGGTCGCGGATGGGGGCGAGCAGCGCGGCGGGAACGCCGCTGGAGGAGACGATGCGAAGGCTCAGCTCGTTCCCGGCCGTCTGCGTCACCCGGGCGATGGCCGATGCCGCGAACACCCCGAGGTTGGCGCTGAGCTTGACCATGTGCGGCCCGTCGCCGCTGATAAGCAGCCCGGGCACGGCCGCCAGGCCAGGCATCCTGGCCAGGCTGGCGAAGGGAACCAGGCCGGTGCCGGTCACCTGTGCGATGGTGCCCGATTGGTAGCCGGAGTCCAGCGTGATGTCTTGGGCGTGCACGTGGATGCTCGCCGTGACCGAGCCGATCGGGTACCTCGGCGCGGTGACTTCGACACCCTGGAGGTGCCTGCTGATGAGCTGGGTCAGGAACGGAAAGCCCTCGACCGACACGTTGGGCCGCACCGGGAAGCCCTCGTTCTGCAGGGTGGTCGCGATCCGGTTCGCCGTGTAGGCGGCCGCAGCCCGGTCCAATCCGAAAAGCAGGCCGACGATCACCAGCAGGGCGATGATCAAGATCAACACCTTCCGGCCGCGCCGCCGGGGCGCAGCCACGGGGGGCGGCGTCATGGCAGCCGGGCAATCTGGTAGGCGGGCGCCTGCCCGGAGTCTGCGTTTACCACGAGCAGCTTCGTGCCCCCCGGCTCCGGTGCGAACTGCCCGGGCGTCTCGTCGCTCACCCGCACCTCCCGCTCGGCCCCCCGGCGCTGGCGCTCCGCACGCTTGCCTGACAATGTACGCCTCGCGCCCGGGGCATCAGCCCAGGCCGCGTGGCCGGGCGCGGCCACGCCACACGAACCGCCCGGTCACTCGGCCTTGCGCGCGGTAAACGTCAGCCCGTCGTCGACGGCGACCATGACGGCGGCGAAGCCGAGCGTTTGCAGGCGCACGAGCAGCGCCGCCGGTTCGACCGGGTGGCAAGTGTCGCCCTCGTGGAACTGGTGCAGCTCGTTGCTCGGCAGGCTATCGGAGCCCACCAGTACCCCGCCGGGCCGCAGCACCCGCAGCGCCTCGGCCAGGATCTGGTTCTGCAGTGTCGTGGTGGGGACGTGATGGAGCATGGTGAACGAGCCGACCGAATCGAACGAGCAGTCCGGGTAGCTCATCCGGGCGGCATCCCCCACCGTGACCTGCACACGGGGAAACTTCGCGGCGAGCGCCGCGGCGGCGGGCTCGTCCCGCTCCAGGGCGGCCAGCTGGCGCACCCGCTGGCACAGCCACCCGGTCGCCGCCCCGGGCCCGGGCCCGATCTCCAGCATCACCTGGCCAAGGTCCACCCCGGCGGTAACCGTCGGCAGTACCTCTTCCTGGAGGTAAGCTGCCCACTCCGGGCTGCCGCAGAGTTCGTCATGGTTGGAGTTCACCCTGGTGACGCTACGGTCCACTGCGGCCGTGGCCAAGGGCGCAGCCTGCCATTCTGTGTCGCGGGACGGCCAAGAAGAACGGTGCGCGGGAGGCGGGGCTCACCCCTGCGGCCTACTTCCGCAACGCGTCCTAGGTCAGCCTCTCCCAGAGGAACTCCAGCACCAGGGCCCACTTCAGTGCCAGCTGCTCGTTATCGGCGGCCGCGCCGTGGCCGCCTTCGATGTTTTCGTAGTAGGTCACGTCGTGGCCCTGCTCGGCCAGCAGCGCCATCATCTTGCGAGCGTGGCCCGGGTGCACCCGGTCGTCCCGGGTGGACGTGATAAACAGCACCGGCGGGTACTGCCGATCGGCCGAGGCGTTGTGGTACGGGGAGTACAGCCGCAGATATGCCCACTCCGCCGGCTCGCGCGGATCGCCGTACTCGGCCATCCACGAGGCACCAGCCAGCAGCTCGTGATACCGCCGCATGTCCAGCAACGGCACCTGGCAGACGATCGCGGCGAACAACCATGGGTAGCGGGTCAGCATCACACCCATCAGCAGGCCCCCGTTACTGCCTCCCTCGATGCCCAAGCGCTCGCGGGTGGCGATGCCCCTGGTCACCAGGTCCTCGGCTACGGCCGCGAAGTCCTCATACACCCGGTGCCGGTTCTCCTTGATCGCCGACAGATGCCACTGCGGCCCGTACTCGCCGCCGCCGCGGAGGTTGGCCACCACGTAGGTCCCGCCGCGGGCAAGCCAGCCACGGCCGATGATCCCGCTGTAGGAGGGGGTGAGTGAGATCTCGAAGCCGCCGTACCCGGTGAGCAGGACCGGTCCGGAGCCTGACTCGCGGGGCCCGACTACGAAATAGGGAACGGCGGTGCCGTCCTTCGAGGTGGCGAAGAACTGCCGTACCTGGATCGGCGTGGCGTCGAAGAAGGCCGGCGCCTGCTTGAGCGTTTCCCCCGCCCCGCCGATGTGCCCGTAACGCAGTGTGCCTGGCTCGGTGAACCCGGTGGACTCCAGCATGTACTCGTCGCTGTCGTAGGAGTCGGTGTCTACCAGGTCGGCGTGGGCGAACTCCGGCACGCCGGGCAGTTCCGCCCGCTGCCACGCGCCGTCGGCCGGTGTCAGCACGGCCAGGTGCCGGCGCACGTCCCGCAGCGTGGCCAGGATCAGGTGGTTACGGGTCCAGGCGTGATAGCTCAGCGAGGTGTGCACGTCCGGCTCGAACAGGACGGTCAACTCCCGGTCACCGGCCAGAAACGCGTCGAACCGGGCGGCTAGCAGGACTCCCGCCGGATAAGTAACGCCCCCGGCGGTCCAGGGCGACCTAGTCTGGATCAGCAGCCAATCGCGGTGCACGTCGGCGATGGCGTCATCGGGCACCGCCACCTGCACCAGGTCTCCGGCGCCGTTACGCACCCACCATTCGGTGCGGAAAAACTCGATATTGCGCAATACGAAGTCGCGCTCAAACCCCTCTGTCGGATCATGGAAGGCGTGGACCTCGACATCGTCGGGTTTGCCCTCGAAGATCGTCTCTGCCTCGGCCAGCGGAGTGCCGCGGCGCCACTCCTTCACCAGGCGCGGATAACCGGACGAGGTCAGCGAACCCGGGCCGAAGTCGGTACCGATATAGATCCGGTCGGCGTCAATCCACCCGACATCCGTCTTAGCCTCGGCAACGTTGAAACCGTCCTCGACGAAGCGGCGCTCGGCGACGTTGAACTCGCGGACCACGCTCGCGTCGGCGCCGCCACGGGACAGATGCAACAGCGCCAGGCGGTAACCGCCAGGCCGTAGCGCGGCCGCGCCCTTCCAAACCCAGTTCTCGTCTTCCTCGGCGGCGAGCGCGTCGACGTCCAGCAGGATCTCCCAATCCGGCCGGTCCCGGCGATACTCCTCCAGCGTCGTGCGCCGCCACAGGCCGCGGGGATGCGCCGCGTCCTGCCAGAAGTTGTACAGGTACTCGCCGCGCCTCCGGACGAACGGGATCCGGTCGTCGGCGTCGAGTACCTCGCGGATCTCGGTGCGCAGGCTGGTGAACCGGGTGCTGCCGGACAGCCCGCCGAGGCTCTCTGCGTTACGTTCCCGTACCCAGTCCAGCGCCTCGGTGCCGGTGACGTCTTCCAGCCACCGGTACGGGTCCTCCCCGGCTACCTCATGTTCCTGGCTCATGCTGCCCAGTGTGCCGGGCGCCCGACGCCGAAGTCACCTCGCCCTACCGCCGGGCGAGCGCCAGGCTGAGGTCAGGCGCTGGACAGTGTGGCCCCCACGCCTCAGAAACTGGCGGAGATCGAGGTCGTCAGATTGAAGGCGTTGCAGTAGAACGTGCTGGTCGAGGTGTAGGGACTAGAGATCTCCATCTGTCCTGTCCAGGCGCCCGCAAGCCATGCCCGGTGGACCGGCTGCGCCGAAGTGACGGTGATCCGGATCGTCAGGGTGGACTTGATCGGCACCGAGTCGACCGGTTTCCCGCACCGGAATACGTCGGCCTTGGTGGTCCCGGTGTAGACGGCACCTGTGCGGGTCAGGGTAGCGTCGAAGGTTTGCCGGTTGAGGCCACCGGTCAGCCGGACGGTACACGGCCCAGCGTGGCACTGGGGGGTGGCTTGCCACGCTTCCGTCCAGCCCTTGGCGCCCTTGCCGCCCAGTGCGTCCGCGCCCTTGGTGATACTGATGCTGACCGTCCACCGGCCCTGCCAGCGGGCCGCCGAGACCGGCGGCGACTTGGTGTTCACCGTCAGGACCCGCGACGGGGCCGACCGTTTCCCGCCCCGGACCGCCGCCACGCGGTACTGGTAAACGGTGTCCGGGGCGAGGCCGGAGCTGTGGAATCTGGTGACCGTGCCCGGGACGGAGCTGATCACCTTGCCGTTATGCAGGATCAGGTACTTGTCCGGCGGCGGCCCGGTCGCCGGGCCGGACCAGTGAAACGCCACGGAACTTGTCGTCCTGGTGCCCGCCGCGAGCCCGGCCGGCTGCAACAGCGGAGGCTTGCGCCACGGGGCCCAGATCAGCGCGCCCGCTATCAGCGCCAGCAGCACCACGGCCACGGCAACGTACCCGCCTCGTCTACGGCGCCGACGCCGGCGCCGGCCAGACGTGCCGGGACCGCTTGTGCCCGGCGCGGGATCCACGGGGCCACGCGGCGGCACGGCCCCGTACCCTTCGCCGACACCGGGGGCATCCGACGGCACGACGCCATAGCCTGCGTCACCCGGGCCGTCCAGCGGTGACACGACGCCATAGCCCGCGTCAGCCGGGCCGTCCGACGGTGGACCGGCGCCGTAGCCCGCGCCGTTGCGCGGGACGTCCGGCCAGTCCGGATTGGTCATGCCAGCCCCCTACCGCGGCCTAAAGCCAGCCCGCGCGGACGAGCGCCGGTCCGCCGTCCGCGACACGACTGCCGACCGCGGGGGATTCGCCGCGGGGCGGGTTCCCCAGCTCACCCGACCGCACCCCGTCGAGCAGCCGACGGGTCGCGTCCATGATCTCCGGCGCGGTACGGCGCAGGCTTTCCGCGTCGTCCGGGCCGGCGGTGTCCGCCGGAAACCCACCCGAGGCCAGCATGGCATCCAGGTCGGCCAGTTGGGTGCCCAGCCAGCCAAGCGGGTCGGCGGACAGTTCCTTGACGAACACCCGCCTGTTCGGGTTCCAGCCGGTGAACCGGGGGTGGTGATGGGTCCGGTCGAAGCTGCCCGGACGGCCAGCCACCGATTCCAGCAGGTCGGCCCGCCAGATCGGCTCGCCGACCTCGATCGGCCGCGCGGAGTAGATCGATCCCTTCAGCTCACCCCGGCCCAACACCCGCAACTCGACCCGGACGCCGTGCTCGGGGCCTTCCTGGCCGTTGCCCGGGTTCGGATCTACGAAGTAGAGGTCTCCCACCACCACGCCAACCCGCTCGAATCCAAAGGCATAGAGCACCGGGAATCCCTTCTTCGCCGCGGCCGATCTCCGTCCTGTCCGGCCATTCTCACACGCCCCGCCGTCATCCGGCCGGCCGCCGGATGCTGCTACGGCACCATGAAGGTGGCGGCCGCCAGCGAAAGCCTGGGCCCATGACGACGCACCCAGCGACAGTGCAGAGGCAAAGCCGCCCCGCGGTCAGATCCGGCCGGTTTAGCCGCGTCCTCCCTGGCGCCGTGACCTTACAAGCCGGTTGCGGTTCCCTTCGCTGCCGGCGGCCGGCGAGTAGGTGTGCTGCTCGGGCTGCGCGATTGTGGTTGCTGCCAGCACCGCGCTTGCGGCGCCGTCCCGCCGCACCCGCCAGTGCCCCCGGCCGGGCCAGCGGGGGCTCTCACCGCCGGGCGGACGCCTGGTTGACCAGCCGGTGGCGTCGCGCGTACCGGTGAGGTCTTCCTCAAGGGCACCGGTTACTTCGAGTACTCACTCGTGCTGCTGACAATGCGCCCCGGATCTCCGATCGTTCCGGCGCTCACCCTGCCGGCGGCTCTGACGGCGAGCCGCGCTTCGGGGCCGCGGCCATGACTCCGCCTCGCCCACGCCCGCGAGCAATGTAAAGGGTGCTTGACATCCCAGGTGAAGTAAAGGTACCTTGACATCATGCGGAATCGGGTCCGGGAACAGCGCAGCCAGCGGGAGATGTCGCAGGCCGAGCTGGCGGCGGCGCTGGGCGTGTCGCGCCAGACGGTGATCTCCATCGAGAGCGGCCGGTACCTGCCGTCGCTGCCGCTGGCTTTTACGATCGCGCGGTTCTTCGGCCTGACGGTCGACAAGATGTTCGACCCTGACGAGGAGGAGACAGGAACATGACGGCATTCATCCGCCCGCGGCTGCGCAAGCCGCTGGGAATCGCCCTGGCCGGGACAGTGTTCGCCGGCGCGTGGGCCCTCCGCGGCGGCGACGCATGGCAGCTCTCGGTCGCCATGGAAGTGACCATTCTCGTCACCGCGATCACCACCTACGTGCGGGCCGGGGAAGACAGCGACGAGGGCGCGCTGGCCGGTTCTCGCGCCGACGAGCGCCAGAAGATGCTCAGCCTGCGGTCGCGGGCCCTGGGCTGGAATTTCGCCATGATCGCTGCCTTCATCGGTATCACGGTCGGGGCCGCGGTCAACGCCACCTGGTCGTGGCCATTCCTCGTGATCCTCGCCGTCACCGGCTTTGCCTACCTGCTCGGCCTGTCGAACTACGGCGTCGCAGAGGAGGGCACGGCCGATGACACGGACACCGGGCACCAGTCGCGGTCCCCGGCCAGCTCTTGATCCGCGGCCGGCACCCCATTGCCGGGCTGGCACCCGCCAGGCCACCAGCGACCGGTCTCATGTGACCACCACCCCCGGGAGAAACTCACCGGCCGCGGCGTGGCGGCCAGACCCTAGAACCGTCAAGGCATCACCCGAATCCGATTCGTCAAGGATCACGTGTACCTAGGGCAGGCCGCCGGCCACGATAGGCGGATGACCCAGGACCAGCCCGAAAACTCGCGCGAGCAGATCGCCAGGCAGGCCGTCGAGGCTTACAACCAGCTGACCGCGCACGCTGAAGAACTCTCGCCGGGGGCGGCACAGGCAGTCCGTAGCCTCCGGGAGACGCTCACCAGCCTCGTCGCCCTCGGCACGGCCGCCGATCTGCAGATCGCGGACATGGAACGGACCATGGAGGAGTTCGAGGCCATCTTCTACGGCGGCGACGTCGCCGTGTCCGCCCGTCTGCTGCGTCGCCACTTGACGCCGGAGCAGCGCGCTGAGCTCGCCCGCCTCCTCACCGAGCCGGAAGCATCGGGCGCCGGATCATGAACCATGGGCACAGCGCGCGTCGGTGAACCGCGGGCAACCCTGGCCGGTGCGCCCGCCGTATTTGGCCCCGTTCTCCGGGCCGCCGCGTCGCCGAACTCACAACTGTGCCCACGGCCACGGGCCCGGCATGCCCGCCTAGGCGATGCTCAGGTGGCGGCCACCCAGTCGAGAAGCGCGGCTCGCAAACCATCAGGTTGCTCGTATCGCGGGAGGTGACCTGTGTCCGCGAACTCGCCGGGCTTGGGTCAGCTGGAACCCAGGAGAATCGGGCAGCATCCTTTCCCTTCGGGCATGGGACGGTCCTCATACGTGTTGTGTCGTGTTTCGGCCCCGGAGGTATGGCGAGACACAGCAGTTAGGCCCGTCAATAGTCGTGCGCCGTGCTGTCACAAGTGGGCCGCGCTGTCATAGGATGATGTTCTTTCCTGGGGGGAAGGTGAGGGACGTGTCCGAGTCCTTCCTATCGGCTCTAGAGAAGCGGGCCAGCTTGGCCGCGGAGCCGCGGAATGCACCCGGGGCCCGGGACCAGCTCGTGGCATCGCCGCCGCCACTTGAGCGGGTCGGTATCCGCATGTCCGGAATCGGGCTTGGCGACGTCGAGACGTGCGACAACACAGCTACCACCAACACCGTCGACTCGATGGGGGGTGCCCAACGATCCGCGAGCAGACAGCTCCACCCGCGATCTCTAGGCTCCAAGGCAACGGCCTTCGATTGCCGCTCGAATTTCGGTTATTGGACCTCGATCAGTTCAACCATTATCTGGTGGGCCACGATAGCCGACACGTCAGCTGACGTCTAAACCACACTTCACGTTCGGTCAATCCTTGGGAGGAACTAATGGCGGGCACCGTTATACGAGTTCCAATAAACAATGTAAAAGGTGGAGGGGACTATACCGGGGAGATCAGGGTCGGCAGCCAGGGGGCCGTCGCTAACGTAATCCTGGACACAGGAAGCAGCACGCTGGCCGTGATACCACGCGTGTACAAGATCGCCGAAGACCAGAACGTCACTCTTACATCCTTCGCCCAGCTGGTTACGTACGGGACCGGCGGGTGGAGCGGCCCGGTCCTCCAGACGACGCTCAGCATGGGCTCTGGAGCCAACCAGGCGTCCGTGAACACCTACATCGCCATCGCTGACGAACAGCTTCCCCATAACCTCGGGCCGGCCGACGGCATCCTTGGCCTGGCTTTCAACTCTCTCAACGGGGCGTACGACCTGACGGCGTACCTCACCAGCCAAAATGTCAACCCGCCCGTCACATACCCTTGGCTCTTCCCCGTGCGGACGTCGGCGGCGGCCCTGCAACAGGTTGAGCAGTTTCTGGCCCGGCTAACCGAGATCGACCTGACACCGTACTTTACGGCGCTCGAAACCGCGAATGTCACCAGGAATATCTTCGCCTTTTACACGCTGCGCTCGACACCCAACATGGCGTCAGCCAACCCAGCGACCGACCCGCTCAACAACGGAATCTTCGTCCTGGGCGGAGGACTTGACCAGGCGGATCTCTACACCGGCGAGCCACTCAATGTCGCGGTACTCGATGACCTGTACTACAACACGAACCTAAAGGCCGTGCAGGTTGGCAATACGGCCCCGGTCGGGGTGAATCCGCTTCCCGCGTCGCAGGCGAAGAGCCTGGGTTCAAACTCGATCGTGGACAGTGGCACCAATTCGCTGGTACTGGCGCAGGACGTTTACAACGCTGTGATC
>Ga0318540_10000317_pt1 | contig 13310 bp, 13 predicted proteins | sample GRESIP166b4f25_FD_203485 | JGI IMG/M metagenome (GOLD analysis project Ga0318540, IMG submission 203485) | Tropical soil microbial communities from Luquillo Experimental Forest, Puerto Rico - GRE.SIPMG.166b4f25 | ecosystem: Environmental > Terrestrial > Soil > Tropical forest > Bulk soil...
AGGCCAAGCTGCGTCCCTAGTCGGGCATAAGGCGGCTGCGCGGGAACGTGAGTACCAGCGAAGGGAGGAAGCATATGCGGAAAAAATGGATTTTCGTGTTCGTCGCCTTGGCGCTGACGCCTCGGCTCGGCATTGGCCAGGAAACCAGGGCGGTCCTCGACAGTGTGGCAAAGGCCATGGGCGACCCGAAGTCGCTGCAATATACGGGGAGCGGCGCCAACTTTTCGTTCGGGCAGAGTGTCTCGCCCGGATCGCCGTGGCCGCGCTTCAATCTGAAGAGCTACATCCGCACGATCAACTACGACACGCCAGCGATGCGAGACGACCTCGTCCGCACACAGGCCGACCCAGCGGCCCGCGGTGGCGGCGGGATCCCGCTGGTGGGAGAGCAGCGCCTGCTCCAGGCGGTGAGCGGTAACGATGCCTGGAACCAGGTCGGCGAGAACCCCCCCACCGCAGCTATTGCGGCCGTCGGTGACCGATTGCAACAGCTGTGGATTACCCCGCACGGCGTCATCAAGGCGGCGATGAAGCACAACGCCACGGTCGAGACGCAGACCGTCGGCGGCAAGAAGATGACGGTCATCTCGTTTGCCGTGCCCGGTCAGCTCAAAGTCAAGGCATTCGTCAACGACCGTAACCTGGTCGAGAAGGTCGACTCGTGGAGTACCAATCCGGTCCTCGGAGACATGGCGACAGAGACGACCTACGCCGACTACAAGGACTTTGGCGGGGTGCAATTTCCGACCAGGATCACCCAGAGCCAGGGCGGCTTCCCGACGCTCGATCTCACGGTCAACGATGTCAAGCCCAACGCGCCCGCCGAGATTCAGGCGCCCGACAATCTCCGCCAGGCCAGCGTGAAGGTGACGTCAGACAAAGTCGCAGATGGCGTGTGGTACCTGACCGGCGGCACCCATCACAGTGTGCTGATTGAAATGGGCGACCATCTGGTGGTGATCGAAGGGCCGCAGGACGATGCTCGCGGCAGCGCGGTCATCGCCGAGGTAAAAAAGCTCGTCCCAAGCAAGCCGATCAAATACGTCGTCAATACGCATCACCATTTCGACCACGCCGGCGGGCTCGGCGCGTTCGTGGCCGAAGGCGCGACGGTCGTCACGCACGGCACAAACAAGGCGTTTTTGGAGCAGAGCCTCGCCGCGCCACGCACCGTGCAGCCGGACAAGCTCGCGCAGTCGGGGAAAAAGGCGGCGGTCGAGGGCATCCAGGACAAGCGCGCGCTGAGCGACGGGACACGCACGGTGGAACTCTACCTGATCAAGGGAACCCCGCACGGCGATGGGCTGATCATGGCTTATCTGCCCAAGGAAAAGCTCTTGGTTGAGGCCGACGTCTTCACTCCGGCCCCGCCCAATGCTACACCGCCGGCGCAACCCAATCCGGCTCAGGTGAACCTTTACGACAACATCGAGCGGCTCAACCTGGCGGTCGACCAGATCCTGCCTATACACGGACGCAAGGTGCCGCTGGCCGAACTCCAGAAATGGATCGGGAAGGCATCGTAGGTTTCGAGAGAATCAGCAAAGCGGCGAGCTTCCACTCGCCGCTTTCCTCGCTGCGGACGGCAGGCTAGAATCCTCTCCGACCAAGCCTGCAGGCCGAGGGTGCGTTGGGGGACCGCCGCTTCGTCGTCGAGCTGATCAAGCCGTCGCATTACGACGACGACGGCTAGATCATCCGAATAGGCATTTCGTGTCGACGAGAAATTCTATTCGAAATTCTATTAATGGACGAGCCTGCAGATCCTGTTGCGGAGAGCCTGAAACCCGAATCCGGCGAGACCCCGCACGGGAGCCTGGCGGCGCCCGTTCGACCTTTCTCGCCGGCGTGGTCGCCGTGTTTGCATGGCTGGCGAGCTCGCTGGGGGCGATCGGCGCCATATTCTATGCCAGCGGCTTTCTGATCAGCACTGCACATTTGCAGCTCCTCGGCCTCAGTCAGATAATGACCTACAGCCACGAGCACTATGTGCAGCAGGGCGGCGAATTCATGAGATATATCGCCGCGTATTGGATGCAAGCAGGCTTGCTTTTCAGTATTGTGGTCGTATTACCGATATTTCTTGCCGCCAATATCTTCCAGCGTTGGACCGGCGCGGAACACCGCCGCTGGGTAAGCAAGCTGCAGAGGCTGCTGCGCTGGGAGCGCTGGCCCTGGCGCGGGATCGCTTATCTGGCGCTGTTCGGTATGCTGGGTTTCGTATGCAGCGATCCGCAAAGCTTTGAGCAACCTCTTGCCCTTTCGAAGTTGCTGTTCAACCCAACCAACCCCGCGCCGAAGAGCGCCGCCGCGGCTCTGGTCAGCAAGTTCCTCAGCGGCGATACGAATGGGCTGGACGCCGCGTTCGAACGCCTGCTTCTTCCGCATTTTCTAGCCTCGGTGCTCTTCGTCTTTAGCTTTTTCGTAACGCAGACCTGGGCGCCGACGCTCCGGCGGTTGGCGATCGCGCCTTTCGCGCTGGTGTTCCTGCTGTACACGATCCTGCTGCCCATGGTGTTCGGCGTTCTCAAGGTACCGGTTGAATTCCCCACGGCGAGGGTTCACCTGAGCGGGGATACGGCGCTGCAAGACGGCCCCCGGATCTTCCTGTTGAACAAGACCGAGAAGGAGTTCATCCTCTTCGACCAGGACCGCCGGACGATGATCTGGCTGCCTCACGAGAGAATCGAAAGGATCGAAATAGACGGCATCGCGTCGATCCTGAAACGCTCCGTGCCGGAGCCGGCGCATACCCCGTGAAAATGCAGCGGCTGCCTCTCCTGTTGGCTTTGCTGGTCCTCGCCGTTTTCACGATTGCCTATGCAAAGCAGACGGTCGGCCAAGTCATCGGCACGCTCGGTGTGTCAGGACCAAGCGTGTGGATCAATGGTGGGCGGCACAGACCGGCATGACGGTCAACTCGGGAGACCAAGTAAGAACCGGTCCGGCCAGCAGCGCCATCGTCGCTTTCACGGATGGCGGTTTCTTCCAGCTCGACCAGAACACCGACCCGATCTTTTCTTGGGCGGTGTTTGGACAGATCCGCTGCATCGTGGTGGACCTGCTCGAGGGGCAAGGCGCCGGCAATGGCGAGATCTGCATCAGGACTGCATCGCTCGCCGTGGAAGCGGGCAGCGAGGTGAACATATGGGCGACGCCCCGGCAGGCTGTGTTGACATTATTGCGGGGCCGGCTGACCGTGACGTGGCCGCAGCGGATGGCGTTGTTGCCCGGCCAGGAAGTGACCGCGAATGCGGGCAGCTCGGCCGTTGCAGTGCGAAATCTCTCGCCCGCCGAGTTGCCGCAGCGCGTGGCATGGCGCGGTCGATACGCCTTCAATTGGCCGGCGCCCTCCTATCAGGCCGCTCCACCGCCGCCCTTGCCTCGCTGCCCCGAGGGCCAGGTCTATGATCCGGGCAGCCGGAGCTGCGTGCCCGTCTCCACCCCGGCGCCTCCGCCTCGCTGTCCCGAGGGCCAGGTCTATGATCCGCGCAGCCGGAGCTGCGTGCCCGTCTCCACCCCGGCGCCCCCGCCTCACTGCCCTGAGGGCCAGGTCTATGATCCGCGCAGCCGGAGCTGCGTTCCGATCACCCAGCAGCCTTCGACCGTCTGTCCCGCCGGTCAGGTCTATGATCCCCGGACGGGGCACTGCGTGTACAACATCAGATAGCCCTCTCCTGCCCGTGCCCTGGATCCATCCACGATCGGCGGACCCGGACCTGCGTGCCGCGGTGAGGCGGAGGCCCGCCACGTTCCCGGTCCGCCTGCTCGGCTGAGCGCAGTCTAACTTGCTCTTTTGCAGCCGCGGCGACTCAAGGTAGATTCGGGCGGCACCGTCGGGGAGAGCGTGTTGGGGGACCGCCGGTTCGTCGTCGAGCTGATCAAGCCGTCGCATTACGACGACGACGGCTATGTGATCCAGTGGTGGAAATCCTGGATCCCGTCGAACTCGCTCGCCTGTCTTTACGGCATCGCGACGGATCTCGCCGAGCGCAAGGCACTCGGCCCCGATGTCGCGATCGAGATCCGTGCCTATGACGAGTGCCACACGGTGATCCCGATCCGCCGGATCATCCGGCGGATCAGGGGTGCCGATGCCGGGCTCGTCTGCCTCGTCGGGGTGCAGTCGAACCAGTTCCCCCGCGCAATGGATCTGGCCGCACGGTTTCGCGCAGCCGGCATCCAAGTCGCGGTCGGTGGGTTTCACGTCTCGGGCTGTCTGGCGATGCTGCCCGATCTGCCGCCCGACCTCGAAGCCGCACGCCAGCTCGGGGTGACCCTGTTCGCGGGCGAGGCGGAGGGGCGACTCGCCGCGCTCTTCGCCGATGCCTTCGCCGGCCGGCTCCAGCCGATCTACAATTTCATGAGCGATTTGCCGGCGCTGCAGCAGCAGGTGACGCCGTTTCTGCCGCTCGACATCGTGCGGCGCTACGGCGAGACGATCGGCGCCTTCGATGCCGGGCGCGGTTGCCCGTTCCAGTGCAGCTTTTGCACGATCATCAATGTGCAGGGGCGCAAGTCGCGCTGGCGCGACGCCGACGATGTCGAGCGGCTGGTGCGCGCCAACTTGGCGCAAGGGGTCTTTCGCTTCTTCATCACCGACGACAATTTCGCGCGCAACCGGAATTGGGAGGCGATCTTCGACCGGCTGATCGAGATGCGCGAGCAGGAAGGGCTCGGGCTCCAGTTCATCATACAGGTCGACACGCTCTGCCACCGCATCCCCAACTTTGTCGAGAAGGCTTCGCGCGCCGGCTGCAAGCGGGTCTTTATCGGGCTCGAAAACATCAACCCCGACAATTTGCTGCAGGCCAAAAAGAAGCAGAACCGGGTGCACGAATACCGCCAGATGTTCCTTGCCTGGCGCGCCCAGCGGATCATCACCTATGCCGGTTATATCCTAGGTTTTCCGGGCGACACACCGGAGCAGATCGCCCGCGACATTAGGACCGTGCAGCAGGAACTGCCGGTCGACCTGCTCGAATTCTTCATCCTGACGCCATTGCCGGGTTCGGCCGACCACCAAGCGCTTCACAAGGACGGGGTGTGGATGGACCCCGACATGAACAAATACGACCTCGAGCACGTCACCACCGGCCACTCGGTGATGACCCCGGGCGAGTGGCAGGAGGTCTATCGCCGGGCCTGGGATCTTTATTACTCGGCCGAGCACATCGAGACGATCTTGCGGCGCGCCAAGGCTACCGGCATCAAGCCGGTGCGCCTGTTAAACCACATCCTGCAATTCTACTTCACCTTCTTGCAGGAGAATGTGCACCCGCTGCAGGGCGGCTATTTCCGTCGCAAATTGCGCCGCCAGCGCCGAGCCGGGCTGCCGCGCGCGAACCCGGTTGTTTTTTATCCGCGGCGGGTCCGCGAAGTAACAGGTACGCACTTCAAGCTCGCCGCCTTCTACCTCTATCTGCACCGCATCCGGCGCCGCGTCGAGCGCGACCCGCGTCCCTACACCGACCCCGCGCTGACGCCGATCGACGGCGATCGCCCGCCGGCCCGCCGCAAAACGCAGGTGCTGACCGGCGCCGCCGCTTGAAGCGTGCAGGGAGCGAGCCGTGAGGGGGTCAATTCACGGGTTTCTTGCCGCGATTGTCTTCACGGTTCTTGCCGCTTTGCCGCTGGGAGTAGCTGCCCAGTCGCGGGTCGCCCGTGTCGCCATCCTTGGGATGGAAGCACAAACAGAGGCGGGAACGGCGCTTCGGCAAACATTTCTCGATGCGCTGCGCGAACGCGGATGGGAAGAAGGGCGCAACCTCGAAATTATGCAGAGATGGGTCGAGGACCGAGCCGAGCGCTACCTGCCGCTTGCGGCGGAATTGGTCGCGCTGCGGCCCGACGTGATCGTCGTGCAGAGTACACAGGGCACGCGGGCGGTGCGTGAAAAGACCGACGCGATTCCGATCGTCATGCTCGACGTGGCAGACCCGATCGCATCCGGGTTTATCGCAAGCCTCGCGCGACCGGGCGGCAACATCACCGGTCTTTCCGCCCAAGGCAGCGAGATGTGGGGCAAATGGCTCCAGCTGCTCGTAGAGGTTCGCCCGGGGACTTCCCGCATCGCCGCCCTCTGGATCCCCGATAACCCGGCTTCTACGCAGCGCCGAGACGCGTTGGCGGCCATCGCGCCACAACTCGCGATCACCCTGCAGTCCTTCATGGTCACCACCGCCGAGGAGCTGCCAGCGGTTCTCGCGGACATTGCGCAATGGCACCCGGACGCCTTCCTGCTCGATCCGTCACCGCTGATAGGTATTCACCGACGCGAAGTCATCGCCTTTGCGCTCGAGCAACGTCTGCCGACACTGGCGGCGTTCACCCAGTGGGCGCGTGAGGGCGCGCTGATGTCATTTTCGCCGGATGCAATGGAGATTCGGCGCCGAGCCGCCGACTACGTCGACCGTATTCTCAGGGGCGCAAAACCGGCCGATCTGCCGGTCGAGCAGCCGACAAAATTCGAGTTCGTGCTCAATCTCAAAACGGCGCGCGCGATCGGCGTGCAATTTCCGTCCCTGTTTTTTGCCCGCGCGGACGAGGTCATCGAGTGAGCAGCAAGCCGTCAGGCGCCGAGCGTCGTTCGCTGGGGATCTGACAGATCCAACCGCTCTCCCAATGGGACGCTCGAGCCGACAAGTCGTTTGCGCATGAATACGCGCTCGTACCCGGCCTCAGTGCCGCGCCCCGTTTCCTCGTACCCGACGGCGGCGTAGAGGCGCTGGTTCTCCGTCATCGTCCGGTGCGTATAGAGCCGGATCTCGCGATAGCCGCGCCGCACCGCTTCGACCTCCGCAAAGGCAAGCAGCCTTCGGCCCAACCCCGCGCCCTGGCGCGCCGGGGCGACGGCAATATTGTCGAGGAGCAGATAGCCCTCCCTGGGCAGGAGGACGATGATGCCGGCTATGGCGGACCCATCCTCGATCACCCACACCACACCCTCCGCGACACGCGCAGAGTAGTCGTCGAGCATCGGCCCCGGCGGTTTCCCGATACGCGGGATATAATGCCGATACGCGTCCTCGACGATTTGCCCAATCACCGAGGCATCGGCGCCGGCCGCTGCTCGGATGCGACCCTCATCCACGTCGGTAGTCATAATTTCCGACCGCCGGCGGTTCGAGAATCCGTTGCATGGGTCGACACCCCGCCTCCGTCTTGCCAAAGCAGATGTCGGTCCCATATACGAGAGCTGCCCACAATTATCAATAACAGAATTGCCTTCATAGATACGAAACTTTCGCCAGGGTGCCCTGAGGGCCGTCAGATTTCCCCTGCCAAACCGCCAAGGGGCCGTCCAAATGACGTATAAGGCATTGATCCAATTTGGGATTTCCGCGCGTGGTTGCGATTTTTCCCTGAATTTTCCCGTGTAGCAGCGGAATTCATGCCGTCTCGCGTCCCTGCCGGATCGCTTGCCAGGTTGCATCTCGCCTCGGGAAGCTGTTCGGTGGGGGCGAGGTCCAGCTGCCTCAGGGGGAATGATGCGAGCGGTCGTCGCACTTTATCTCGTCATCGGGGTCGCGTTGCTGGGGATCGGGTTCCTGCTGTCGGGACCCTGCCCGAACCGCAACAGCGATGTTGTCAGTAGTCTCGTTTTCGTACTGACGTGGCCTGTCGGCTTGTATGCCGAAGTGTACCAAGGCCGACTGTCGGCGGAGCAATGGCTGCACCGGCAGGCTTGCGAAGGAGGCGGCAAGCTGGGCGAGAAGAAAGCGGTGCCGATCTAATCGAGCCCGAACCCGGGGCCGGCACGGCTCTTCAGCTCTCGGCCCAACTCGCTCCCCAGGGCCTCCGCATCGCTGATGCCGCCAGCGCGCCAAGCGCGGACCTCGCCGCTGCCGTCGAGCTTCAGCAGCAATCCTTCGATCACCAGACGGTCACCGTCGAGTTCGGCAAGCCCGGCGATCGGCGTGCGGCAGGAGCCGTCGAGGGCGGCGAGCATGGCGCGCTCGGCATCGGCGCAAGCTGCACTCCCCGGATCGTGGAGCGGATCGAGGAGCCGCCGCAACCCATCGTCTCCAGCCCGGCACTCGATCGCGAGCACCCCCTGGCCCACCGCGGGCAGCATGACCTCGCGCGACAGGATCTCGGTCGCCCGCTCGGCGATGCCGAGCCGTTCGAGCCCGCACAGCGCCAGCACGATCGCGTCGACCTCGCCGGCGTCGAGCTTCTTGAGGCGTGTGTCCGCATTGCCGCGGATCGGCACGACCGTCAGATCGGGGCGCTGGCGCAGCAATTGCGCCTGCCGGCGCAGCGACGCCGTGCCGACGCTCGCACCCTCGGGCAAGCCCGCGAGGCTTGCTGCCTTCGCCGACAGGAATGCATCGCGCGGGTCGTCGCGGGCGAGCACGCAGGCGATTTCGAGCCCATGCGGGAGCCAAGTCTCGACATCCTTCAGGGAATGCACGGCAAGGTCGATCCGCCCGGCGAACAGCGCCTCCTCGATCTCCTTGGTGAACAGGCCCTTGCCGCCGATTTCCGCTAAGCGGCGGTCCTGCACCCGGTCGCCGGTGGTGCGGATTGTCACGATCTCGATCGCCCCGACTGCGGCGAGGTCGGGATGGGCTGCGAGCAGCCGGTCGCGCACCAGCTCGGTCTGGCGCAATGCCATTGGGCTGCCGCGGGTACCGATGCGGAGCGAGCGAAACGACATGCAGCGTTCTAACCCGCCTCGCGCCCAAGTTCCAATTCTCGCGACGATCCCTAGGGCAGCAGCGGCAAGGTTAGCGTCAGCGCCAGCCAGAATATAGTAAAGCCGAGCGACAGGACCGCGATCGGGACTACGGCGCGGGCATATTCGGCGAAGCCGAGCCCCGCCCCCATGCGATCGGCCCGCTCGGCGATCGGCACATTCATCAGGCTGCCGGTGAGCAGAAGATTACCGGCGAGGCCCAACACCAGGGCCAGCGCCTAGAGCACGCCCAGCGGCGGTGTTTGCCATAGCTGGAGCAGCAGCATCGCGATCGGCACACCGCCGATCGCATTGCTCATCAGCACGCTGAACGGCGTCAGTAGGGCGCGGCTGTCCGGCAACAGACCATTATTGGTTAAGAATTCGAGCAGCTCGGCGGCAACGCCAGAGTGGTTGAGGGCGCCGGTGATCGCAAACGGGCACGAGACCAGCAGCAACAATGGCCAATCCACCGGCGATCATCGTCCGGCTGATGATCTTACGGTTCGCCAGCAACAGAGCGGCAATGATCAGCGCGCCAGTCTCGCGCGGCAGCGGCATCGTGAACAGAACGAGCAATGCCAGCATCGCGACCGCCCCCTTGATCGTCGGATTGGGGTCGAGCGGATGAAGGGTCACCTGTGGCGGGTCGCGTCGCCGCGAGCACGGTCCTGCTGATGCGCGCCTGCCACTGCAGCCAGACGACGGCAAGATCACCACCAGGCTGAACAGCGCCGGCACGGCGCAAATCGCCAGGAAACTCCGCAAGTCGAGCCGGCCGAGTGACCCGATCAGGATGTTCTGCGGGCTGCCGATCAAGGTGGCGGCCGAGCCTGCATTGGTCGCCGCGGCGAGGGCGATAACGAACGGGCGGGGATCAAATCCGCGGCTCTGTGCTCCGGCGATTAGCAAGGTGGCGATCGCGATGATCACGATGTCGGTGGCGAGAATAGCCGAGAGGCCGCCGCCGATGGCCACCGTCAGCGCGAGCAACGCCGCGGTCCCGCGCCGGCTGTCGGTGATCGTGCGGGCGCAGAGGTCGATGAACCCCGATTCGGCGAACTGAGCTGAGATGATCATCATCGCGAACAGAAACGCGATGGTCGGCATGTCGACGTCGCTGTCGAAATCGTCCAAGGTCATCGCGCCACTTGCCAACAGCGCAATGACGGCGAGAAGTGCGCTTCCGGTGCGATCGACCTGCAGCCACGCGATCCGCCCTGCCGCCATGCCGACATAGGTCAGGATCAGAACGAGGAGGACGATCGCTGCGTGCATCGGGAGACGCGGTCCCTACCGGGCCGTAGAACGATCGCGAAGGGGCCTGCACCCTCGCGGCGGTATTGCTATATCATCCCGGGCATGCCCGATCCCGCTGTTCTCACTCGAGCGCCGGCCGCCGAGGTCGCCTATCTCGAAGGTCTAAACGACGCGCAGCGCAGCGCCGTCGAGGCCGTCGACGGCCCGGTCCTGGTCCTTGCCGGCGCCGGCACCGGCAAGACTCGCGTGCTGACGACACGGCTCGCCTACATCCTCGGCACCGGCCGCGCTTTTCCGGCTGAGCTTCTCGCTGTCACCTTTACCAATAAGGCGGCGCGCGAGATGCGCGAGCGGCTCGAGGCGATGATCGGCCGAGCTGCCGAGGGCGTGTGGCTCGGCACATTCCACGCGATCGCCTCGCGCATCTTGCGCCGCCATGCCGAGCTCGTCGGCTTGAAGTCGAGCTTCACAATTCTCGACACCGACGACCAGCTTCGCCTCTTGAAGCAGATCCTCGCGGCCGACAACATCGACGAGCGGCGCTGGCCGGCGCGGCTGCTGCTCGCCATGATCCAGCGCTGGAAAGATCGCGGACTCGCTCCGGAAAGGGTTCCGCGCGCCGATGCGGGCGACTTCGCCCGCGGTCGGGCGGTCGACCTCTACCGGCAATACCAGGACCGCCTGATGACAGTGAACGCCGTCGATTTCGGTGACCTGCTCCTGCACAATCTGACGCTCTTCACCGGCAATCCCGACGTCCTCGGCGATTACCAGCGGCGCTTCCGCTATCTGCTGGTCGACGAGTACCAGGACACCAACGTCGCCCAATACCTGTGGCTGCGCCTCCTGGCCCAGCAGCGCCGCAATCTGTGCTGTGTCGGCGACGACGACCAGTCGATCTACAGCTGGCGCGGCGCCGAGATCGGCAACATCCTGCGTTTCGAGTCCGATTTTCCCGGGGCCACGATCACGCGACTCGAGCAGAACTACCGCTCGACCTCACACATCCTAGGTGCCGCTGCGGGGATGATCGCGCAGAACCGCGGTCGGCTCGGCAAGACGTTGTGGACCAAGGCGGGGGAAGGCCAAAAGGTCGTGGTCCGTGCCGTGTGGGACGCCGAGGAGGAAGCCCGCTGGGTCGGCGAGGAGATCGAGGCCTTGCAGCGCAAGGGCCATGCGTTGAGCCAGATCGCGATCCTCGTGCGCGCCGCTTTCCAGACACGCGAGTTCGAGGAGCGGTTCATTTCCTTGGCTTTGCCATACCGCGTGATCGGCGGACCGCGCTTCTACGAGCGCCAGGAGATCCGCGATGCACTCGCCTATCTTCGGCTCATCAACCAGCCGGCCGACGACCTCGCCTTCGAGCGCATTCTGAACACGCCGCGGCGGGAATCGGCAGCGCCACCGTGCAGCAGCTCCATGCGCTGGCGCGCGTCGAGCGCCTGACACTTGTCGAAACCGCACGGAAGTTAACCGCCGGCGAGCAGCTGAGGCCCGCCGCGCGCAATGCGCTGGCCGGCTTTATTGCCGCGCTGGAACGCTGGCGAACGCAAGCGGAAAGCATCGAGCATACCGACCTAGTGCAGATCGTGCTGGACGAATCGGGGTATACCGCGATGTGGCAGGCGGACCGGTCGCCCGACGCCGCCGGACGGCTCGAAAACCTCAAGGAGCTTGTTGTCGCGATCGCCGACTTCGAGAACCTCGGCGGATTTCTCGAGCATGTCAGCCTCGTCATGGACAATGCCGCCGAAGCCGGCGGCGACATGGTTAATCTGATGACTCTGCACAGCGCCAAGGGGCTCGAATTTGACACGGTGTTCCTGCCCGGCTTCGAGGAGGGCTTGTTTCCCAACCAGCGTGCGCTCGAAGAGAACGGAGCCACCGCGCTCGAGGAGGAGCGCCGGCTCGCCTATGTCGGGCTCACCCGCGCCCGGCATCGCGCCCATATCTCTTTCGCGGCCAATCGCCGGATCCACGGTCAATGGCTTGATACGATCCGCTCGCGTTTTGTCGACGAGCTGCCCTCCGAGCACGTCGAAATCATCGCTGAACTCGGCCTGCAGCCGAGCAGGGCTTGGGGCGACGATTGGGGAGCCCCCGGCCATATGCCGCCATCGGCACGCTTCCGTCCGCCGGACACCGGTCCGCGACGACCGTTGTTGATCGAGAACGGTCGGGTTCCGCGGCGTGGCGAAGAGATCCATAGGGCCGGCGGCTTTGCCGTGGGCAGCCGCGTGTTTCATCAGAAATTCGGCTACGGCACGGTGGTCGAGGTCGAGGACAACAAGCTCGCCATTCATTTCGACGTCGCGGGCGACAAAAAGGTGATGGACGCCTACGTCGAACACGCCTGAAGACGACGCCGCATGACGGTCTGGCGCGTCCTCGCAAAGGTCAGCGGCGCGGACGCGGCGAGCGCCGTGCTCGCCCTCCTCGAGGACTTGGCGGATGCCGCTTCGGCCTTCGAGACCACGCCGCAGGAGTGGCGCGTCGAAGCCTACCCATCCTCGTCTATACTGAACCCAGTTCTGACGGCGCAACTCGCCCTTGTAGCCGTCACAGCAGGGGGCGCTCTCGTCGAGATCGGCGAGGAGAAACTGCCAGACCGCGACTGGCTGGCGGACAACCAGCTCGCCTTCCCGCCTTTACGGATCGGACGGTTTTTTGTTTATGGTTCGCACTATCGCGGTCAGGTGCCCTCCGGCGCGATCGGGATCATGCTTGATGCGGCAACCGCCTTCGGGACCGGCGAACATCCCTCGACTCGGGGATGCCTGATGGCGCTCGACAGTCTCTCCCGGCAACGCCGGTTTCGCCGTCCGCTCGACATCGGCACGGGCACCGGCATTCTGGCAATTGGCGCCGCGAAGTTGTTGCACCGCAGGGTATTGGCAAGCGACATCGATTGCGGTGCGGTAGGCGTTGCCCGGCATAATCTCGCGCGCAACGGCGTCACGCACCTGGTGCGGGTTCGCCGGGCACCGGGATACCGGGACCGGGCAATTCGCAAATCGCGTTACGACTTGATTTTGTCGAATATCCTGGCGCGCCCGCTGGCGCTGATGGCCCGCGATCTCGCGCGGGCGCTGATGCCTGGCGGACGGGCGGTGCTATCCGGATTGCTGCGTCGGCAGGAGCCGATCGTGCTCGCCCCGCATCGCGGCTGCCGGATCATGCTCGAGCGCCGGTTGGTGATCGACGGTTGGTCTACCCTGGTGCTGCGGGCGCGGCTCGAGTGAAGCCGAGCCATGGGGGCGAGGCCCCGTTATGGTTTAGCCGCAGGCCAGACCAGACGCGCTTCGGGCGAGGTGAATTTCTCACATCCCGGCGCGACGAACGCCACCGATGGATGCCGCGCGTAGGATCC
>Ga0318540_10000323_pt1 | contig 13252 bp, 9 predicted proteins | sample GRESIP166b4f25_FD_203485 | JGI IMG/M metagenome (GOLD analysis project Ga0318540, IMG submission 203485) | Tropical soil microbial communities from Luquillo Experimental Forest, Puerto Rico - GRE.SIPMG.166b4f25 | ecosystem: Environmental > Terrestrial > Soil > Tropical forest > Bulk soil...
TTCCGCAACCAGCGCCGACGATGACCCCCCATAGCAAAATCAGCTGCCAAGGCTGATACATTACCGGTGTGAGCGCGACCCCGACAGTAGTGACGGCGAGCGCCGCGGTCATCGTGCGGCGCACGCCGAGGCGGTCGATCAGCGCCGCTGCAAACGGGCCAATCAGTCCGTACAGCAGTAGGTTCACGCCGACGGCAAGGGAGATCGTCGAGCGTGACCAGTGAAACTCGTCTTCGAGCGGCACGATGAGCACGCTGGGAGCGGCCCGGATACCGGCCGTCAAGAGCAATACGACAAAGGTGACCGCCGCGACGATCCAAGCATAATGAAGCGTGCTCGGTCTGCGCATCGTCGATCATTCGAGCGGCTCGGTGGCGCTGATTTCGATGCCGAACCCGGCCAGCCCGACATAGGTGCGCGAGCGCGTCGCCAGAAGTTGGATCGACGAGATGCGCAGATCGCGCAGGATCTGCGCACCGAGCCCCACTTCCCGCCATTGGATATTACGCTCGTGCTCGGAGGCGGTCGTCACTTCGCCCGCGGTGGAAGCCGGCACCCCCGAGGTGCCATCCCGCAGATAAACGAGGACCCCGTGTCCGGCGGCCTTGAAGCGGCTCAGGGCGGCATGGATGGGCTTGGCACCACCAAAGACATCCTCGAGCACATTGGCGCGATGGAGGCGTGTCGGAACATTGCTGCCATTGCCGATATTGCCATAGAGAAAGGCATAGTGGTGGACCTTGTCGAACGGCGTCACATAGGCGTAGCCGGTGAGCTCACCGATTTCGCTCGCCACGGTGAATTCCGCCACCCGGGTCACGAGCTTCTCGCGCGCCTGGCGATAGGCGATCAGATCGGCGACCGAGATTCGTTTCAGGCCGTGCTTCTCGGCAAACGCTTGCACCTGCGGGCCGCGCATCACCGTGCCGTCGTCGTTGACGAGCTCGCAGATTGCCGCTACCGGCTCGACGCCGGCGAGCCGGCACAAATCGATCGCCGCCTCGGTATGGCCCGAGCGCATCAAAACCCCGCCATCCTTGGCGACCAGCGGGAATATGTGGCCGGGCCGAACGAAATCCGACGGGCCGGCATTGCCGTTGGCGAGATTGCGGATTGTCGCCGTCCGCTCTTCGGCCGAAATGCCGCTCGTTGTTCCATGCCGATAATCGGCTGACACGGTGAAGGCGGTTCCATGGATTGCGTCGTTGTCTGCGACCATGGGAGACAGATGCAGGCGCCGCGCGGTCTCCGCGGTCAGTGGCGCAGCAACGATGCCGCAGGTATTGCGGATGATGAAAGCCATCTTCTCCGGCGTCGTATGCACCGCCGCCAGGATCAAATCGCCCTCGTTCTCGCGATCGTCGTCGTCGGTCACGACAACGATTTCGCCGCTGCCAAACGCGTCGATGGCTTTCCTGACGCAGCTCTGGGGCATGGTTCTGTTCTCCAGTGCGGCTAATTGAAGCTGTTGGCCGCCAAGAATCTCGGATTGGCCTGCCGAAGCTTAAAGATAGTCAGCCGCCACAATATCGCACGAACGGCACGATCGTGCGGCGCCGAGCTTTCGAACACCCCAGCCCGGAGGTCGCGGGCGAAGCGGCTCAGGACCTCTGGTTCGCCCTCAGCCTCTCCATACATCGTCTCCAGTTCGCGAAGGAGCTGGTTTGCCGGCCCCGTCCCGAGAACGGCTTCGCGCTCGGCAATTGCCATGCTGTTGGCGACGAGCCGGACTTCGAGACGGTGCTGCTCGGGCAGCAGCGGCAGCAGATCGCTGAGCAGCACTTCACGCGCGAGAGCCAATAAGGACGGCCCGGTCGGCAAATCACGCATCGGACGGCGCTCCGTCAGGATCGAGAAGCATCAGAATTTCGAGCTCACATTCTGTCGCCCGCCGCCCGGTCAGCGCGAGATCGAGATTGCGTTCGCCGCCAATCAGATAGCGGTCGCTTTGCTGCAGCGCGATAATGGCCCAGCGCACGCTTGCCAGTACCTCCCAGAAGAAGACGCGCTCTCGGCCTACCATCCGACCAGATTCTCGCTCGTAACCACGATAGAAGGGCGCACGGTCGGCGATCCCTCCGGCTTCGCGATCGAGCCGCGCGAAGCGCCAGCCCTTACAGCAAAACCAACCGATATCTTCGTGCGGGTCGCCCCAGCCGGCGAACTCCCAATCGAGAATGCCGGTCAGATTGGCGCCGTCGAGCATGTAGTTGCCGGTGCGGTAATCGTGATGGCAGAGTACCGGCTCAACCGGCGGCGGGAGATGCGTCTCGAGCCAACGGATGCCCCATTCGAGGACCGGCCGCGGCACGGGATGCCGATCGAGATAGGCTCGGAATCCTGCAATCTGCTGCGCTGGCCCGACCTGCTCGTAGGACGGCAGGAAGGCGAGACCGGAGCGCGGCGGGCGGATCGTGTGGATACGGGCGAGTTCTCGGCCGAGGCGCCCGGCAATCGCCGGAAGCGAGGGATCGAGGAGAGGATCGCGAGTGATCCGATGAGCTGCGGCTGTCCCGTCGACCCGCCGCATGACGAAAAACGCCTTGCCGAAGACAGCTGGGTCCTCGCTGGCGAAGAGCGGTTCGGGCACTGTGACGCCGGCGGCGAAGGCCGCCTTCAGCACCGCGAATTCCTCGTTTCGGCTCAGGCTCGCGGCAACCCCGGTCGGCGCTGCCGTGCGCAGCACGAGCCGTTGATCGCCAGTGAGCAGGCCGCCGAAAAAACGCGCGTCGACCGCCCAATTCTCCTGGATGGCCCCGCCCCGCAGCGGCGCGAGGCCGCTGACATCGACCTTCGCCGCCCCGCTTGCCGCGGCGAGAAAGCGGGCGAGCGCGGCGCGGTGGTTCCTCCCCGCGCCCGCCTCCCGTACCACCTCAGATCGCTGCGACCCCATGTCCGCCGTCAACGGCGATCACTGCGCCGGTGACATAGGCGCTTGCCGGCGAGGCGAGGAACAAGACCGCGCCGTCGAGATCTTCGGTCTGCCCGAGGCGCTTTAGCGGAATGCGAGAGATCAGCGCCTTTCCGGCCTCGGTGTGGAAGAAGGCGCGGTTGAAATCGGTCTCGACATAGCCCGGCGCCAGCGCGTTGACGAGAATGCCGTAGCGCGCCAATTCCATCGCCAACACTTGGGTCAGGTGGATCAGCCCGGCCTTGGCGGCGCAATAGGCCGGGAGCCGGCCGATCGTGCGAAATCCGAGCACCGACGAGATATTGATGATGCGGCCCGGGCGCTTCAGCTTGGCGAGGTGCTGCGCAAATTCCCGCGCTGTGAGCCAGGCGCCCTTGAGGTTCGTGTCGACTACATGGTCCCAGTCGGCTTCGGTGTGCTCAAATAGCGGCTTCGAGACCACGACGCCGGCATTGTTGACGAGGATCGACAGCGGCCCGAGCTCGCTTTCGGCCGTCGCCACAGCAGCGGCAACATCTTCGGGTCGGGTAACGTCACAAGCGATCGGTAAGCTCTGCCCTCCCTCCGCCGCGATCTCGCGGGCCAGCTCGGTAAGCCGGTCGAACCGCCGCGCTGCCAGCGCCACCTTGGCGCCCGCGGCGGCGAGAAGCTCGGCCAAGTGACGGCCGATCCCGCTCGATGCCCCTGTCACCAACGCCACCTGGCCCGAGAGGTCGAAGCTCGGCAATTCGATCACGCGGCGACCTCCTTGGCGCGCTCGCGCAGCTCGAATTTCTGGATCTTGCCGGTCGAGGTTTTCGGCAGAGGCCCAAAGACGACCGTTCGCGGCACCTTGTAATGCGCGAGATTGGCGCGGCACCACCCAATGATGTCATCGGCCGAGATGGCGCCGGCATCCGGTTTCAGCGCGACAAAGGCACAGGGGCTCTCGCCCCAAATCCGGTCGGGCTTGGCGACGACCGCGGCCTCGATGACTTGCGGATGGCGGTAGAGCGCTTCCTCGACCTCGAGCGAAGAGATGTTTTCGCCGCCCGAGATGATGATGTCCTTCGAGCGGTCCTTTACTTCGACATAACCGTCGGGATGGCAAACCGCCAGATCGCCGGTGTGAAACCAACCGTGCTGAAAGGCCGCTGCGGTCGACTCTGGGTTTTTTAGATACCCCTTCATCAATGTGTTGCTGCGTACCATCAGCTCGCCCAACGCGTGCCCGTCGGCCGGCAGGTCTGTCATTGTGTTCGGATCGGCGACTCGCTGGCGGTCCAGCACCACGGTGGCAACGCCCTGGCGCGCCATTCGGGCCGAGCGCTCGGCCAGTGGGAGCCCGGGCCATTCTTCTTGCCATGCGCATACCGTCGTCGGGCCGGTGCTTTCGGTCAAACCATAGAGATGGGTGACGCGGAAGCCCATCCGCTCCATTGCCTCGATCACTTTGGACGGCGGCGCCGCGCCGCCGGTCGCGACCTCGACGACATGGGCGAAGCGTCGGTTTGCGCTTTCGGGCGCATGAACGAGCATGTTCAGCACGATCGGCGCACCGCACAGATGGGTGACGCGATGCTCCGCGATCGCCGCGAAAATCGCCGCCGGGTCGACCCGGCGCAGGCAGACGTGCGTGCCGGCTAGCGCCGTCACCGCCCAGGTATAGGTCCAGCCGTTGCAATGGAACATCGGCAAGGTCCACAAGTAGACTGAGCCGCGATCGAGCCCAAACGTGATTGCGTTGCCGATCGCATTCAGAAAGGCGCCGCGGTGATGGTAGACGACGCCCTTCGGATCGCCGGTGGTCCCCGAGGTGTAATTGAGCGCAATCGGCTCCCATTCATCGCGGGGCCTTGTCCAGGCGGCAAGGGGATCAGCCTCGGCAAGAAACGCCTCGTATTCGGTCCCTCCGAGCGACGCTCCGACGCCGTCATTGATCTCGACGACCGGGACCGGGCGGCCAAGCTCGCGTAGCGCCGGTCCAACGATCGGAGCAAATTCGCGGTCGGCGATCAGCAGCTTTGCCTCGCCATGCGCTAAGATGAAGGCGATAGAGCGAGCGTCGAGGCGATAGTTCAACGCGTTGAGGACCGCCCCCGCCATCGGAACGCCGAAGTGGGCTTCGAGCAGCGCCGGCACGTTCGGCGCCATCACCGCGACCGTGTCGCCCCGCCCGATGCCGCGCCGCCGCAACGCATCGGCGAGCCGGCAGCAACGCTCGTAGAGTTGGCGATAGGTGAAGCGAGCGGCGCCGTGGACGACGGCGAGCTTCTCCGGGTAAACGGCAGCGGACCGGGAGAGAAATCCCAGCGGGGTCAGCGCCGCGAAATTCGCCGGGTTGCGGGCAAGATGCGGCGCGTCATAGGGGCGGAGATCAGCATCTTCGGCCGGCACGGTCAGCCCTCGTTCCGCTCCTGCATTCTGCGGGCATCCTCTCGGGATGCCGGGTCAGCGTCAAGCACCGGCAAGGAGCCCGCCTTCCTCGGCACCTCCGCCCCCGCGATCTGCCCTCCTCAGTCGACAATCCCGATGTACGGGAGATAGCGACACTTCTCCGCATAATCGATGCCGTAGCCGGCCACGAACACGTCTTCAATCGTAAAGCCGACGAAATCGACGTCGGCCGTTACCTCTCGACGCGCCGGCTTGTCGAGTAGCGCGCAGGTCCAGATCTCGCCGACCCCACGCTCGTGCAGCAGGGCGGCGGCGTGGGCGATCGATCGGCCGGTATCGACGATGTCGTCGACGAGCAGCACCCGCCGCCCGGCAAGGTCGATGGGAATGTCGCCCAGGAGATGTACCTCACCGCTACTTACTTTCGCGAGGCCGTAGCTTGACAGCCGCATGAACTCGAACTCGGGGCGAGCTCCGGCGCGGTACAGCGCGCGCGACAAGTCCGCCACAAACACCGCGGCGCCCTTAAGGAGCCCGACGACGACAAAGTCGTCCGGTATTCGCTGAGCAATCTCGGCGGCCAACGCCTCGACGCGAGCGGCGATTTCGGCCTCGCCGATCAGGGTGCGTATCCCTTCCATATCGCGCTCCCGGCACCCGAGCTGTGCGAGGTTAGGCCGGATAGCACTGTGCCGCTATCATCGCAATGGCGTGGAACCGTAAGCCGGGTCGGGAGGTAATCGTGACCGCTTTCATCGACGGGTTGCCAAAGGCCGAATTGCACCTGCACATCGAGGGGACGATCGAGCCCGAAACCATGTTCCGCTTTGCCGAACGCAATGGCATCGCGCTGCCGTATGCATCTGTCGAGGCGCTGCGCGCGGCGTACGATTTCGGCGAACTGCAGGATTTTCTCGACCTCTACTATCAGGGGATGCGGGTCCTCCAGACCGAAGAGGACTTCTACGAGATGACCTGGGCCTATCTGGAAAAGGCCCGTGCACAGAACATACTCCATGCCGAGATTTTCTTCGACCCGCAGGGCCACACCAGCCGCGGCATTGCCTTCGAAACGGTACTGGACGGCATTTCACGGGCGCTCGAAGACGGGCGCAAGCAGCTGGGCATCGGCACCCGGCTGATCATGTGCTTTTTACGCGACCGCGACGCGAAGGAGGCGATGGCGACGCTCGAACAGGCGCTGCCGCACCGTGACCGTATTATCGGCGTCGGTCTCGATTCAGCGGAGAGGGACAACCCTCCGGGGAAGTTTAGGGAAGTATTCGAGCGGGCCCGCGCGCTCGGGTTCCGCACCGTCGCTCATGCCGGCGAGGAAGGCCCCGCCAGCTATGTCCGCGACGCGCTCGACCTGCTCCACGTTGCCCGCATCGACCACGGCATCCGTGCTCTCGACGATCCCGGGCTCGTCGCGCGCCTCGTCCGCGAACGGGTCCCGCTGACCGTCTGCCCATTGTCCAATGTGCGCCTCAAGGTGTTCGACGACATCCGCCGCCACCCGCTGCGGACGATGATGGACGAGGGGCTGCTCGTCACGGTCAACTCGGATGACCCCTCCTATTTTGGCGGCTACGTCAACGAGAACTTTGCCGCAGTGCAGGAAGGGCTCGGATTTTCGGACGAGAACCTCGCACAGCTCGCGCGCAACTCCTTCGAGGCGGCGTTCCTGCCGCACGCAGACAAACGCCGGCTCGTGCGGCAGGTCGACGACTATGTGGCGAGCGTCCGAGCCTGATCCGGCCGTCGCTCCACGCCCCGCTAAGCGTCGAAGCCGTAGAGCCTGGCGGCGTTGGCGCGAGTGATCTTGAAGCGGTCCTCGGCGCTGGCATCCTTGAAGTCGCGCGCGACGACCTCCTGCGAGTGCGGCCAGGTCGAGGCCTGGTGCGGGTAGTCCGAGGACCACATCAGCTTGTCGACGCCGATGAAGTGGCGGCTCTGGACGCCGACATAGTCGTCGATATAGGTCGCCCACATCTGGCGCTGGAAATACTCGCTCGGCTTCAGCTTGTTGGTAAAACCGGCGGAGATGCGCTGGCGGTCGAAGGCGCGGTCCATCCGTTGCAGATAATAGGGCAGCCAGCCGATATTGTTCTCGGCTGAGACGATCTGCAATTGCGGAAAGCGGTCGAGCACACCTGAGAAGATCAGTACGCTGAACGACTTCTCGACCTCGTGCGACAGCACCGTGGCGCGCATGTAGCGCTCGCCCCAATTGTACTGGCTCTCCATGCCCATGCCGGTGATCGCATGCAGGCTGACCGGCATCTTGAGCTCCTGCGCCGCCGCCCAGAACGGATCGTAGGTGTCCGAGCTGTAGGGCTGCCCCTCGGGCGGCGAGCACCAGATCATCGCTCCCTTGAGGCCCATCTTGGCGCAGCGTTCGAGCTCGCGGGCTCCGGCCTTGGGTTCGTAGAGCGAGATCATCGGCAGTCCGGCCATGTGCTTCCTGTCGTAGCTGACAAATTCGGCGAGCCAGTCGTTGTAGACGCGGAAGCAGTCGGCCTGTAGCCCGGGGTCCTTGAGCCAAAAGATGCGGAAACCGAGGGTCGTGTAGAGCACGTCGGCCTCGACCCCGTCGAGCGCATTGTCCTTGACCCGCTCGGCCGGATCCCAGCCGCCGGGCCGGGCATCGGCATAGGTCGCCTTGGTCAAGAACTCCTTCAGCTCCTCGGGGCTCTTGCCGGCGCCGAGGCCAATACCGATCGGATGCGGCGCAAAGCCCTCGTAATGGAAATAGGCGCCTTCCTTACCCGGCGGGTTGACCATCAGCTGCGGCGCCCGCTCGCGGTATTTGTTGTCGACCCGCGTCTTCCACAGATCCGGCGGTTCGCTGACGTGGGAATCCGCGGAAATCAATTTATATTCCGGCATTTTCGACCTCCTCCCCAATGGCGATGGCCTGCTACCTGAACACCATTGTTACAGAGGCATCGGCGGCCGTCCAGAGCAAGCGGCTAGCGACAACCTGAGATTTAGCTAATCCTTAACCGTTGCTGCTATCTGCAGCGAATCTGCAGCAAAATCGCTTTCAGGTTGTAGCTGAACCCTCCCTTTGGTGCATGCGCATGAGCGGAAAATCGCAGCCCACGCTTACTTGATCGTCTTGCCCGACGCGCGCGTGCGCGCGGGGGGCGGAAAGAGATCAGGACCAAGTCGTTGAGATTCCTAAATTCCAGCTCCAAAAAACGGGCGATAACAGGGTGGCGAAGACGGGACAGTGATTTTCGGCATCGGCGGGAAGTTCCGGAGCAAACGGTTCCGATAGATGAGTTCATGATACGTTCTTCAGAAGAGCCATCCAGCAGCTTAGCCCGCCATTGGTTCCGCGGCCGGCACGGCGGGTTACCTCAACCTTTGGCGCGAGAGTTCACCCGCGTTCGGCGGCGGCATCGAACGCGATACGCCGGATTATCGCCTAGAGGAGCCCCCGGCGGTCCAATCAAAAAAGTTAAGGAGTGTGACCTAGCTCACACGATGTCTACGGAGCAGGCCACATATTTGAGCAGGGTCGCCTCCCGGCTACGGGTCGGCGGCGTGCGCGCTATGGAGGGCGCCATGTTGAAAGCAATCCTATGCAACAAAAGCGTGTCGCGGGTCGAGATCGACCAGCGGGCGCGCGACGACCGCCTCCGGCTCGAGCAGATCGAACGGCGCCTCGTGTCGCGCGCTGCCGTGACCGTTTCGTGGCTCAGGCGGGTCCTCTATCTTTTCAGCTTCGGCAGACGCAGCGGGGGGTCGCGAACGAGCCGAATTCAAGGGCCGCTGAATAATCGGCGGCCCCGCATGCCTCAAACTCACCAGGGCTGGGTCCCATCGGCACCCTGAAATCGCTGTCGTCGCGGATCGGCTGCATCGGCTGTGGGTTCGCAGCGGTGCACAAGGCCCGCCGCAGCGCGGTCATCCTCGGCTTCTCCACAGCGGTGTCGTTGCTGGTTGGGGCCGCGGCGGCGTGGTACACCTCCTGTGTCAGCGGGCGGTACCGGGACGGCGTCTCCCCATCTCTGGTTTGGCGTTGGCCGCAGCACGCTGCTCCCTAACCGCGCCCGCCCGGATCGTAAGCCCGGGATCGTTTCGTCGCGCCCCGCTGGCGTTCGCATCACGGCGGAACCAACATTCGCAGACCGTTCGCTGGCGCAAAGCGCCACCCGCCTCGTCGCGAATGCGCACGGGATGGTTCGCCATCTCGAATGCAGCGCGTCCTGCTCGCATCCGTCTTGGCGAGCGACGAGCCGCCCGAACATCCGCATGACGGCGTCCGCTACACATAGTGACAACGGAACACCACCTACTGTTGGCATGCGGCTGGCGGGTTGACTGCGAGTTGAAAGTTAATGGAAAAGCTACTGAAGTTGGTAACATCTGGTGAAAGCCAACCGCTGAGGATCCCAAGAGGTCGGAATGCAATGCCAGTGCGCCGCCAACTAACCCCAGACCTACCCCCACGAAGCCCTTCGCATACCCATAGCCAGCAGTGGCAGCTGCGTCATACCCAGCTAACCCAGTCTCGATTGGCGCTCGATAAACAAGTCCAAGAACATCTGAGCCGACACCGATGGCAACACCCCCGACGATTGACCCCCCATATATTTGTAAGCCTTGTTTTATTACTGGCTTGTTTTGTTCGACGGCCCCGCTGTACGCGCTCGCAAACATATTTTTGTACTCTTGGCAAGTTTTCGCGTTTCTGAGCTGATCTAACAAAGGCGGAGTCTTATTCGCCACTCCGCCACCGTCGCCCGCCGATCCGCCGCCGACCCCCGCGATTAGCACGCCGCCACCTGGTGCATTCGCCGTGGGAGGTGTGAACTGCCCTGGCAGAAACCCAGGGGTCTCGTCATCGGGAGCTTGAATGAGAGGAGGCGGAGTAGGGGGCGCAACAACCGTAACGTTCTCGCTCATAGTGGTTTTGCCGTTACATGTGGTCGTCCCGTCGTCGTTGTCGGTGCAAGACTCCGTGTCGTCCAACCCGCTCGGATCTAGATTATTTATCGGGTCATTTCGAGTGTAGCTGTACATGTTGAGGCTTTGAGGTGCGGAAGGATTCACCGCTGCTATCTCCGCGGGATCAACCTGCGTAAACCGCTCAAGTGACCGGTAGTGCCGGTTAATAGCGTAGTCTAACCCTGTGATCGAGCTTCGATCATAGCTTGTGAACATGGGGTTGATGGGATCTACTGCGGGACTGGGTATCAGAGTTCCGAATGGCAATGTCACCTGCTCGGTAGCGGTACTATCTGCGCTGTTAGTGATGAGGCGCACTCCGAGCCGATCAGGATGGTGGTAGTAGGCGCGCTCTGAAAACTGGCCTTCCGATGTCTCGGGTACGAGCGTCGCCAAAATGCGATCGCCGCTATAGATGTGCGACTTCGACCAAGTCCATTTCGGCAGAGCTGGCGGCTGGGCGTATTCGCCGATTACGTGACTGCCATCCCAAAAATAGTATGTGGAGCCGCCAGAATTAGTTTTTTTCAAGCGTCTGCCGTCTGCTCCATACGCGTATTGTTCCAGCAATTTTCCGCTGTCGTCGGTCACCTGCGCCAATCGGCCTGCCTGGTCATATTGGTATCTGACCCATGAACCATCTGCGCGTAGAGTCCTGATCTGGTTGCCGGCGGCATCATAGGCAAAACCCGGTGGAGCAAAACCCGGTGGTGTCGTGATGTGGTTCTTTAAGTCATAAGTCAGAGCCACAAGGCCATTCGGGGGAGTTGGCGATCCTGCCAACCCGTCGAGCGGGATCGGTGAGCCGTCTGGGTCTTTGCCGGATGCGGTGACGCTCAGTCGATTACCGTAGGAATCGTAGGCGTAAGTCTCGGACCATGTGGCTTCTCCAAAGGCTCCGGTCGCCTTGACGTCATGCAGCCGCCCCAGGCCGTCGTAGTCGTAACTCAGCGTGTCTTTGTTGGTACCCAGCGTTTCATTGCATTGCAACAGCGTCTGGAGCCACCTGAGCTGGTGAGAAGGATAATAATCGTAACAGAGAGTGAGCAGCGGCTTAATAGAGCTGCCCCGCCGCACATCTTGCCACGTTAACAGGCCGCTGGCAGGGTCGTAATTGTAGTTCTCCGTTGTCTGCTGCGCTCCCGCCGGACCGACAGTGATCGAAGTTGCTGCGCCGGCGGGATTGTACGTGATCTGCGAGGCGTAGTCGGCTCCGTTGACCTTGAGATCGTCCAGAAATCCGCCCATTCCGGGGGTATAGTCGACGGTCTTTTGGGCTTGCGATGGCGTCCCGTATTCAACCGGGTAAATTTGCTCGGTAAGACGGTAAAGGAGGTCGTAGTTGTAGGTCAAAACCAGCGGCTCTTGGCCGGGAAAGGACAATGTTTTTTTGTGGAGGAGCCCTGGCGGATCATAATCATACTGTTCCGTTACCGCGCCGTTTGTTCCGGCCAGCTTAATCCCCTGGAGCCGTGTCACATCGCCCGTGGGCATATAGGAATAAGAGGCGTCGGGGCTCGGAAGTATCGGGCTGGACGAATCTACCCGCGCGACGCTTGGATAGTAGACGCTTTGCAGACGGTTCAATGCGTCGAAATCATAGACCGTCTTCACGCCGCGGGCGTCGACATGCGAAACGAGATTTGAACGATCATTATACTCAAATACGTCGCTCCATCGCCCCTCGGGGCCTAAATAGAGGCCGTGCACGTCCAACGTTCGACTTTTCTCGGGCAGGTATTGCGCGGTCAACCGTCCCAACAAATCGTATTGAAAATCGCGTTCTTGCTGATCAGTACCTTGAAGAATTAGTGTCGGCAGATCAACGCCGTTATAACTATAGACTGTATGCACATTTCCCGGATCGAAAACCGACCCGCCGCCGTCCGCCGCCGGTTCGACGACCTCGGCGAGTTGCCCTAATGCATTTGTCCGCTGCCAGGTCTCCCGGGAGTTTGGGGCTACACTATGGGGACTGCTACAATTGAAAGATGAGGTGTTCGGTATGTTCCGAATAATTCGCACAGTCTGACCCGGCAAAGGGGGGGACGCCGAGCTCGGCCGTGCGGTTTCGTCAAAGCATCTGACTACCGGACTTCCGTCCGGACCACTTACCGAGGTCACGCGGTTCAAAGAATCGTATGTCCTGGTTGCCCAGGACACTGGCCCCTGCGGAAGCCGATATGGCTCGGAAACCTGCCACAGCCGGCCCAACGCATCGTACTGCCGGGACACGGCGTTCCAGGTGTCGCCGTCGCCCTTGTTCTGGACGCGCTGCACCAAACCCAACCCATTAAATTGGGTGATGCTCTGCGCTTCGAGAATGGGCTGGCACGGCATTGGAACGCACAGCCCTTGCCTCGGTATGTAGGAGCTCTGCGTTACTGACATCGCGGCATCATCATACTGATATTCCGCATATCCAGACCACGGCGGAAGCCTTGTTAAGTCTGTCGGAACCGTTTGTGTACGCAAGCGCAGCGATGCCTCGTAATACGACCGTGTTGACCTCAGTCCATTAGCGTCCGTACTGGTCAGCGGCAACCCGGTGCTCAGATCGTAGGTGACCGACTGGCTCACAGGCGCTGTCGAACCGGTATCCCCCCGGGTTATCTGCTCGGGATAGGCAAATTGCGTAGCCGCCGTATAGGTAAACTTTGTGTCCACGCAGCAAGGCCCCCAATCTTCCACCAAGTTCCCGGTCATGTCGTAGCGACGGAATTCCGAGATGCTGGGCGAGTTGTCGGCGCTTCCCTTGTAGCGTTTGACTTGGGTGAGGTTGCCTCGATATGTCGTTCCTGGATCCGCGTATCCGACTACACCAGGAGTATTCACGAGCGGCTCGCCATCGTAGGCATAGCCCGTCTTGGAAACGACCTGACCGTCCTGGTCGCTTATGGTGACGGAAGCAGGCAAATTGAAAATGTGGCTGTGGAGTTTGTCGTAGCCGGGCTCAGTCTCATACGTGAACGACGTCGTGCGAAGAACCGTTGTGCCGTCATAATC
>Ga0318540_10000339_pt1 | contig 13009 bp, 12 predicted proteins | sample GRESIP166b4f25_FD_203485 | JGI IMG/M metagenome (GOLD analysis project Ga0318540, IMG submission 203485) | Tropical soil microbial communities from Luquillo Experimental Forest, Puerto Rico - GRE.SIPMG.166b4f25 | ecosystem: Environmental > Terrestrial > Soil > Tropical forest > Bulk soil...
CGCAACATCTTTGTCGCCGGAAGACAACAACGCGTCCCAAGTTGGTCGGTCGGCGACATTCCTGCGCCGCGGTGGCGCCGGTACCTTTCTCGTCATGCGCAGCGCCGCGCCTCAGCAAGCCAGCTGACACAGACTCGAATTACCAAGTACCACAACCTACCCCAACGTTCCGCCCGTCGGAGAAATGAGAGAAAATCATGATCACCACCCTCCTGGCCATCGCCGCAATGCTCGTCCTCGTGCTGTTCCCGGTGATCGTCCCGGCCATCATCACCGCCGGCCACGTCATCCTCGGGACCAACCGGCCGACCCGGACGCTCGGGGCCTTTCAGCCCGCCGCCGCATGACCTTCGCCGCCACCACCCCACCGGGGCCCACCTGCACAGGTGCGGCCCCGGTTTCATTTCGGCTGCAGCACCGCGCTCCCGTACCAGTGACAGGCGAGCAAAGCGAGTTCGACGTCGAGCCGATCTGTGCCGATCTCCCGACCGCGCCGGGCCACGGCCCGGCCCACGCGATACTTCACCGAGTTGAAGTGCAAGTTGAGTTCCTCGGCGGCCAGCTTGTAGCTGCAACCGCAAGCCAGATACACCCGCAACGTCTCGCGCAGGCGCGCGTCGTTGTCGTTATCGGTGGCAAGGTCCCCAAGTACGGTCGCCACCCATTCGCGGGTGGCGGCGACGTCGCCACCAAGGCGCGCCACCACGGACAAACCCGGATCGGCCGCTGTGATGACGGTCGTCCCGCCCCGGTCGCTGATGATTGCGACGGCGCGGGCTTCCGCCGCCTCGCGGTGTGAGCGGCGGAAGCCTTCAAGGCCGCCGGCCATCATCCCGATTGCCACACTCGGCGAATCCGGTCGGCTCAATGCGAACCGGCGAATCTTTTCGACGGCATCGGTCGCCGCGGCGCGGTATGCCAGCCACCCCCAGCCACAGCTTTGGTCGGCGGCAACGAAGAGCGGACTGGCGTCGGCGCCGGCGGCTTCGCCCAGCTCGCGGAGAAGCCGTTGTAGCCGGGCAAGTTCGTCGCCTTCGGTGCCCAGGTCCGGATACCACATGATGAGCCCCAAATGGTGCCATCGCAGCGGGTAGCGGATAGTGGTTGATGCCGCATCGACGTCGACACTCTTGTTGGCGGCCAGAATCTCGCGCACCCGCAGGGCCCGAAGGCTGTTCTGGTTTTCCAGCCATCGTTCCCGCTCTTCTTCGTAGACCGCGACGACCTGCTGCGACATCCAGTCGATGTACTCGAACAGCGTGCCGGTGATGGCCTCGATCACCGGCACCCGCATGGAGTCGGGGATCTCGATCGCATGAAGTTCGGCGAAAACGAGCTCGTTCACCCGGCGCTGACCGAGCCGATACGCGCGAACGAGCGCATTGACCGGCATCCCCTGTTGCGCCAATCGCCGGGCATACTCCAGTGCCGCGGTCGGTGCCTCGACACGCTCTACCGCGATGTCGTAGCGCAGCGCGTGCAGAACGGTGTCGACGTTGCCCTCAACGCTGGCCCCGAGCAGTTCTCCGAGCCGTACATCGCCGCGCAGATCGGGGATCTGGTCCTCAAGGGAAGTGCGAAGCGCCGACGACAGTTCGACCAACCGACTGTGCAATCGGTCGGCGACCTCAGCAACGTAACCGTTCACCCCGACATCGCTGACTTTGCTGTCTACGGGCGGTTTCTTCACCCCAATGACGTTAGACGCGGTTGTCGGTCGGCGATAACACCACCGCGCGGTTTTGTTGTTCCGTGACTGTGCCAAGCGGCGCACAATTCTTAATGTGGGCGCCACACTCGGCAAATAACTGTCACAAGGAGCCACTCAAATGGGATTCACCAAGCCTCACCTCCCAGACTTTGATCCGGACGCCTTCCTGAGGAAGCCGCTCATGGAGCGGGTGCGGATCCTCGGTGCGGAGTGGGCCGAAAACGGCTTCGGCGCACCGCGCATGGTCCACACCATCTACATCATGAAGCTGGTCCTCTTCGCGATCGGCGGCATCACCGTCGCGACCGCGACGTCGGGGCTGCCGGCCTTCTGGCACGTGGCCGACTGGTGGAACCAACCGATCGTCTATCAGAAGGTCATCCTCTGGACCGTGCTGCTGGAGTCCATCGGCATCGCGGGCTCCTGGGGGCCGCTGGCCGGCAAGCTCAAGCCGATGACCGGCGGCATCCTGTTCTGGGCACGACCGGGGACCATCCGGTTACGGCCGTGGAAGTGGGTGCCGTTCACCAAGGGCGACCGACGCAACTGGTTCGACATCGCGCTGTACCTGGCACTCCTCGTGAGCGTAGCCGTCGCGCTGCTGTCACCGGGCGTGCACAGCGACTCACTCTCAAAGGCGGTGCCGGGCAACACATCTGGCCTGGTCAACCCTGCCCTGTTGGTGGCGCCGATGGCATTGCTGATTCTGATCGGCCTGCGGGACAAGACCATCTTCCTGGCCGCGCGCGCCGAGCAGTACTTCCCGGCGCTGTTCTTCTTCAGTGTGCTGCCGTTCGTGAACATGATCATCGCGCTGAAGATGCTGATCGTTGCGGTGTGGGTCGGCGCCGGATTCTCGAAGTTCGGCAGTCACTTCTCCAATGTCATTCCACCGATGGTCAGCAACACGATATTCATGCCCAAATGGGTGCGACGGGCCCACTACCGCGACTTCGGGCGTGATATGCGGCCGTCGCGGCTGGCGGACTTCATGGCACACGTGAACGGCACCACGGTCGAGATCATTGCTCCGCTGGTCCTGTTCTTCTCCACGAACAAGTGGGTGACGCTGGTCGCGGCGCTGTTCATGGTGGGCTTCCACATGTTCATCATCTCGACCTTCCCGCTGGCGGTGCCTCTGGAATGGAACGTGGTCTTCGGCTACACCACCATCTTCCTGTTCCTCGGCTTCCCGAATGCGAACGGCTACGCCCCGTGGAACATGACGCCGCCCTGGCTGGCCCTCGTCATCGCCGCCGCGCTGCTGTTTTACCCGGTGCTGGGCAACCTGCGGCCGGACAAGGTGTCCTTCCTGCCCTCGCTACGGCAGTACGCCGGCAACTGGGCCTCTGCCTTGTGGACGTTCGCACCAGGCGCCGAGGCCAAACTGAACCGAGTCACCCGATCGGCCGGAAACCAGGTGGATCAGTTCGTCGCGTTCGGCTACGAGCCCGCCTGGGCAGAGGTCACCTCGCAGAAGACGATCGCGTGGCGGAGCATGCACAGCCAGGGTCGCGGCCTGTTCTCGCTCCTGGTGAACCACCTGCCGGACATCGACAGCCGCACCGTGCGGGAGGGCGAGTTCGTCTGCAACTCCATCATCGGCTTCAACTTCGGCGACGGTCACCTGCACGACGCGGACATGATCCAGGCCGTGCAGAAAGAAGCGCAGTTCGAGCCGGGCGAGTGCGTCATCGCCTGGGTGGAGTCGGAGGCCTTTGGTAGCGGCGTCCAGCACTACCAACTGATCGACGCCGCACTCGGTGTGATCGAGCGCGGCACCTGGAAGGTGGCCGACGCCGTCGCCGAGCAGCCCTGGCTGCCCAACGGCCCCATCCCGACCCAGGTGAGTTGGTCGCTTCGCGACGCGGCGAACGGGTCGCTGAAGGGCACCAAGCCGGCTGCGCGTGCGGATGAGGCCCGCAAGGACCAAGAGCACGGTCACGGAGCGCTGGCGTGAGCACCGCACTGGTGGTAGGAGGCGGGCCCAATGGGCTCGCCGCCGCCCTCTCCCTGGCCGCCGAGGGCGTGCAGGTCACCGTGCTCGAGGCCGCCGACGAGGTCGGCGGCGGCACCCGCAGCAGCGAAGCCATCATTCCCGGGCTGCTGCACGACCACTGCTCGGCAATTCACCCGATGGCCGTCGGCTCGCAGTTCCTCAGCAAGTTCAATCTGGACCGGTACGGCCTCTCGTGGCGCTGGCCGGAGATCGATTGTGTGCATCCCCTCGACGACGGCAGCGCCGGAGTGCTGTACCGCTCGGTGGACCAGACCGCGGCCGGGCTTGGTCGCGACGGATCGCGCTGGCGGCGCGCATTCGGCTACCCGGCCGCCCGGTTCGACACGCTCAGCGAGGACATCATGCAACCACTGCTGCGATTCCCGCATCATCCGCTGATGCTGGCCCGCTTCGGTGCGCCCACCGTGCTTCCCGCGTCGACGTTCGCCCGCGTGTTTCGCACGGAACAAGGTCGGGCGTTGTTCGGAGGTGTTGCGGCACATGCCTTCCGGCCGCTGCACTACCCGATGAGCTCCGCCATCGGAATCGGCATCATAGCGGCAGGCCACCGGCACGGCTGGGCGGTGGCCGAGGGCGGATCGCAGTCGATCGCGAACGCGATGGTGGCGCTGCTGGGCGATTTGGGTGCCAAGATCGAGACCGGTGTCCGGGTCCAGTCGGCGTCGCGGCTGCCGCCCGCCGACGTCACGATGTTCGATCTGGCACCCGAAGCGGTCGCCTCGATCCTGGGCGACCGTCTACCGCGCCGAATCTCCCGGGCTTACAACAAGTTCCGGCGCGGTCCCGGTGCGTTCAAGGTCGACTTCGCCGTCGAGGGCGGCGTGCCCTGGACCAACCCGGACGCCCATCGGGCCGGCACGGTTCACCTGGCCGGAACCTACCCCGAACTGGCAGCGACCGAGCGGGAGATCCACGCCGGCCGCATGCCCGAGCGCCCCTTCGTGCTGGTGGGTCAGCAGTATCTGGCCGATCCGCAACGCTCGGTGGGCAATACGCGCCCGGTGTGGAGCTACGCGCATGTCCCGAACGGCTATGCCGGCGACGCGACCGAGGCGATCATCGCCCAGATCGAGCGGTTCGCCCCCGGTTTCCGCGAACGCGTCGTCGGGATGGCGGTTCGGTCGACGACGCAGATGGACGCCTACAACCCCAACTATGTCGGCGGCGACATCATGACCGGCGCCAAGGACATCCGTCAATTGACGTTCGGGCCACGAATCACGTTGTCGCCGTACAACGTCGGCGTGCCCGGCATGTACATCTGCTCGGCGGCCACGCCCCCGGGGCCCGGTGCCCATGGCATGTGCGGCGCCAACGCCGCCGAGCTCGCGCTCGCCCACCTGGCACGGCGGGCGTAGTCCCCTGCGAAAAGCCTTGTGCGCAATGTAGTCAGCTAACTACTCTCACGGTAACGCTGCCACGAGGAGCAGGAGGATTGGATGGAAACTCAGCGATTCTTCAAATCGGTCGGCAAGGCATGCGGGACGATAGTCGCCGCCGGTGTAGTAACTTTCACGGGGCTGATGACCGCCGGCGCGGGCATCGGCCACGCCGACACGCTTCAGACCGAGGGCACCTATCCGACCCATCAGGCCTGTCAGGATGCCGGCCCGGGTGTCAAGGCGACAACACCACCCGGGAACTGGAACAACTTTTGGTGTATCCCGGATCCCAGGAATATCGGCAATTGGCGCTTGGTCCTGAGCAACGGCTAAGACTGCGGCTCAGGACTCCGAGTACGTATAGAAGCCCTCGCCGGTCTTGACGCCGAGCTTGCCCGCATCGACGTAGCTCTGCAGTAACTCCCGCACGTGCTTCGGTAGGTGCGGGAATTCTTCGGCGTAGTGGTTCTCGATGTCGAGCACGACGTCGAGTCCGACCAGGTCCATCATCTGGAACGGCCCGGCCGCCACGCCGAAGTTGACCTTGAACATCCCGTCGACATCCTCGGGACGGGCGACGCCCTCGGCAACCACGGCCAGCGACTCGCGCTTGATGGCCGCCCACACGCGATTGAATATGAAGCCGGTGCACTCCTTGCGCGCCTCGAATGGATGGACGCCGAACTCGGGCAGCACCGTCAACAGCGTGTCGAGCAGGCCGCGATCGGTCTCACCGTCGGACATCAGGTCGACCGCGTTGACCTCGGGTGGCATGTAGAAGTGCATGTTGCACAGCCGCCGCTTGTCGCGCACCCTTTCGGCCATGAGGCGCGACGGATACGACGACGAGTTGGTCGCGAAGATGGTGTCCGGCGGTGCCGCTTGGTCGATCCGGCCCCACGTTTCGATCTTGATGTCGAGCTTCTCCGGGACGGATTCCACGACGAGCCAGGCGTCGTCCAGCGCGTCTTCGAGCGACCCCGCGGCCGTGGCGCCACCCGCTTCACCAAAGCCTCGGTCGGCCAACACCTTCGGTAGCGTCTCCGTCACGTACTGCGTCGCGGCGGCGAGCTGTTCGGGGCGCCGCGCGTGGATGCGCACGGTTCCGCCACGGCTGGCGAACATCAGCGCGATGCGGCGACCCAGCGTTCCCGCTCCGATCACCGCCACCGGGCGGTTCTGGATGTCCTCATATGTGTATGTGTACGAACCAGTCACACACGCATGCTAAATCCCGGATGGGTTGCCCGGATCCGTCGCCATCCGACAAAGTTGGCCGAACCGTTGTCCGCGGTGGACAATCTTGTGGGTACTAACGGAGGTCGATGACCTCCCGCGTGAGATAGTGACCGTTGATGGCCGACGTCGATCAACATGCGTCGCATCGGGATCGGGTCCCCGACCTTCCCGCGGAGCTGCGCGGCGCGGGCTTCGAAGATGCGGCCGAAATCGGACGGGGCGGCTTCGGCGTGGTGTATCGCTGTGCTCAGCCGCTGCTGGACCGCGCGGTGGCCGTCAAGGTATTGACCGCCGACCTTGACCCGGAAAATCTCGACCGCTTCCTGCGCGAACAGCATGCGATGGGTCGACTGTCCGGCCACCCCAACATCGTGACCATCTTGCAGGTCGGCACGACGAGCACGGGCCGGCCCTTCATCGTGATGCCCTACCACGCGAAGAACTCGCTGGAGGCGCTGATCCGTCGCCACGGGCCGCTCGATTGGCACGAGGCGGTGCGCATCGGCGTGAAGTTGGCGGGGGCGCTCGAAGCCGCCCACCGGGCGGGCATCCTGCATCGTGACGTCAAACCGGGCAACATCTTGCTGAGCGAGTACGGCGAACCGGAGCTGACCGACTTCGGTATCGCCAGGATGGCCGGGGGCTTCCAGACGGCGACCGGAGTGATCACCGGTTCACCCGCGTTCACCGCACCCGAAGTCCTCGAGGGGACGCCGCCTACGGCCGCATCGGACGTGTATTCGCTCGGCGCGACACTGTTCTGTACGCTGACCGGCCACGCCGCGTTCGAGCGCCGCAGTGGCGAGAAAGTGATCGCCCAGTTTCTTCGAATCACGTCGCAACCGATCCCGGATCTGCGTGAGAGTGGATTTCCGGCCGACGTGGCGGCGGTCATCGAACGGGCAATGGCGCGGGACCCCGGGGACCGGCCGGCGAGCGCGGCCGCGTTCGGCGAGGAGCTGCGCGAGGTTCAACGCACGAGCGGTGTGCCCGTCGACGAGATGGCCCATCCCGTTGAGCTGGGGGTGGAGCACCGGGAGGCAACGGTGGCCACGTCACAGCTTCGGCGGGATACCGGGGCCACGCCGACGCCGCCGACTCCATCGACGAAGTACCGACCGCCGGTTCCGACCCGATCGCTGGTCGCCCGCGACCGGCTGATCGACGTCCTGCGGGCGGGCGGTCGGCGACGGTTCGTGCTCATCCACGCGCCCTCGGGCTTCGGCAAGACCACGCTCGCGGCCCAGTGGCGAGAGGAACTTTCGTGCGGCGGCGTCTCGGTCGGCTGGCTGACGATCGATGAGGACGACAACAACGTGGTGTGGTTCCTCTCGCATCTGCTCGAGTTGATCCGGCGGTTCCGTCCCGCACTCGCCGCGTCTTTGAGTGAGGCGATCGACGAGCGCGGCGACGACGCCGTCCGCTACGTCTTGACCACGCTCATCGACGAGATTCACGAAAAAGACGACCGGGTTGCGGTGATCATCGACGACTGGCACCGGGTGTCGGACCCCGAGACCACCGCCGCCCTCGCTTTTTTGCTCGAGCATGGATGCCACCACCTGCGGATCATCGTGACCAGCTGGTCGCGCGCCGGACTTCCGGTGAGCAAGTTGCGGATGCTTGACGAACTGGTCGAAATAGATTCCGACTCTTTGCGTTTCGACGCCGTTGAGGCGCGGTCGTTGCTGAACGATGTCGGCGGTCTGCAGCTGTCCGAGGGCGAGATCGAAGAATTGACCACGTCGACCGACGGCTGGGCCGCCGCCCTGCAGCTGGCTGCGCTGTGCGTGCGCAGCGGCGGCGACGCCACCAGCCTGGTAAGCAGATGCAGCACGACCGAGATGATCGGCGAATTCCTCGCCGAAAATGTCCTCGACACGTTGCAGCCGGAGATGGTCGAGTTCTTGCTGGCGACATCGATCACCGAACGGACGTGCGGCGGGCTGGCGTCCGCGCTGGCGCAGGTGCCGCGCGGGCAGGCCGTGCTCGAGGACATCGAGCACCGCGGTTTGTTCCTGCAGCGGATCGACGACGATCCGAACTGGTTCCGCTACCACCACATGTTCGCCGAATTCCTGCGCCACCGACTCGAGCGTGATCATCCCGACCGGGTTGAACCGCTGCACAGCGAGGCGTCGGCGTGGTTCGCCGAACACGGCCACCTCAACGAAGCCGTCGACCACGCGCTGGCTGCGGGCGACCCCGCCCGCGCGGTGGACCTTGTCGAGCAGGACGAGACAAAGCTGCTCGAGCAGTCGAAAATGACGACCCTGCTCGCGATCGTCAAGAAGTTGCCTCCACAGCTGGTGGTTTCGCGGCCGCGGCTGCAGCTCACCATCGCCTGGGCGAATAACCTGCTGCAGCGCGGGGCGCCGACCTACGCCGCGCTGAATCGATTCGAGTCGGCGGTCGACCGCGCCGACCTCTCGGATGCCCTGCGGGCGGATCTATGCGCCGAAGCCGACGTGGTCCGCGCAGTCGCGGAAATATTCGCCGACCATGTGGACACCGTCGACGATTTGGTCGCCGTCGCCTTGTCGCGACCGGACACCTTCCATCCGCGGGTGGCAGGGGTGGCCCATAATGCCGCGGCGTTCGCGGCACTCTACCGCTTCGAGTTCGACTCTGCGCACAGCCATTTCGAGTTGGCAGCGCCCTACCACGAGATGTTGGGGCCGCTCGCCGGCCTCTACTCGCGCTGCTTCGGCGGCATCGCCGCCAGGTATCAGCTCGATATCCCCGGCGCTCTCAAGGAGTTCCGGGAAGCCTATACGATGGGCATCGGCGCGGGGGCGCACTCATACGGCGCGCGCGTCGCCGGTGCGCTTCTCGGCGAACTGCTCTACGAGACCGGCGAGTTGGCCGAGGCCACGCGTCTACTGGACGAAAGCTATCAACTCGGGTCCGAGGGCGGCGGAGTCGACTACATGGCCGCGGTGTACGTGGTTGGGGCGAGAATCAAGGCGGCGCAAGGTGATCGCGGCGCCGCCGTCGAGCGCCTCGCCGAAGGCGCGAAAGCCGCGGAGCAGCTTCGGCTACCCCGCCTCGCGGCCGCAATCAACAACGAGCGCGTCCGGCTGGGCGTCGAACTCGAGTCGCCGGAGGCCGCGCGGTTGCGAGCCGCGCGCACCATCCCGCATGACGACGGGATCGTCGTCATCACAGCCGAACTCGACGAGAACTCTGGGATTCGGCTGTTGTCGGCGAGCGATTCGGCCGACGACCGCGAGCAGGCGTGCCGACGCGCGGCCGACTTGGCCGCCGGAATCGATGCCGAGCGAAGGCCATTGGCCGCGCTGACCGCACAACTGCTGCTGGCCGAAACACTCATGGCCACAGGAAGGACGAACGACGCCGATGCCATGTTGCCGGATGTCGCGGCGCAGTGCGAGAAACTCGGCCTGCCACGGTTGCTCGTCGACGCCGGACTCCTTACACGTCCGGGATCGTCTGGCTGACGTACGTCTGCCAGGTGGCGATCTGGCCAGCCTCTAACAAGGCGGCCTGCATCTCGGGATCGGCCATCAGCCCCTGTTGGATCTGGCCGTACCGCGCCCAGTCCTCGGCGGTGCTGAGCACGCCGATGGTGTTGGTCGCCGGGCCCCCGACGATGGTCGCGAGCACGGTGACGTTCTCCGCGCCGTGCTTGCGGGCGAGGTCACAGGCCTTCTTGAGTTGCTTCTGCACGTCTTCCCACTGGACGCCCGGGTTTGGGTGGATCGTTACGAACGAGACGATGGTCATAGTGGGGACCTTCCGCAAGAGGGGACAGAACCCCAACAGTCTCTCGCGCGGCAGAGGGCGCGCCTAGAGTATGCGGCTACTCCACTCACGATCTGGTTAGGGAAGCACAAGCTGCAATTACTGCCCCGGCACTGCCCACGCAGATGCGGCTCCCGGCTGCGCGGATGGTTTAGTGGTTCGCCTCAGCTAAGTCGTCGGTGCGTTTGATCATGCGTTCAGACAGCTCAAGAAACCGGTTCTCGTATCCGGCAGGCAGGGCATAGCCCAGTCTCTTTACCTCAATTGCGAACTCCCGCATGTCGCGGGTTACTTGCTCGAACGCATCCATGACCGCAAACAACTCCCTCCGAGGGAATCCCTCGTCCCACCGCTGGTTAACCGCCACGAGGGTGCATCTAAACCTGCTGACGCGTAAAGATTCCCTGTCTAACAGCAGTAACTCAGGTTTGGGGCCTGGCTTCAAGAACATCATGGAAGAGAGCTTTGCGCAGGGCGGCTTCTCTTGGATCGATCAGGTGGAAACCCATCTTGTTCATCACATAGGCGTATCCGATCCCGGTGTCTGGATCGGCGAACCCGAACGAGCCGCCGGCTCCCGGCGTTCCAAACGCCTTGTCCGACGAACCAAAGAGGACCATCTCGCTGGGCTTACAAAACCCGAGCGAGAAAATCATGTCGACGTGTAACACCTTGTCGCGCAATCCGTTGGTCGGCGGTATCGCAGGCTCTTTCAGAGCGTCGAGGGTGCGCGGAATCAGCCCTATTTCCGAACCGCCAGTGGCGGCGCTTCCATAGAGTTTGGCGATCGACCGCGCGGTGCCGGTGCCGTTGCCGGCGGGCATCTCGATTACCCGTAATTCGTCGCGGTTGAAGATCTCAGGATCCTTGATCCCTTTGGCGATTGTGAGGGACCGCGCTGTCAGGCCGAACGGATTGAACAATCCCAGCACCAAAGCCGGCGGCAAGGTGTGGAGGTGCAGTAGCAGCTTGGCTCGGGAAAAGACGTGCAACCGCGCCACCCGGTCCCGGTTCACCGAGGTCGGCAATCCGATGTAGAAATCTAAGCCGAGCGGTTCAGCGATCTCTTCGGCGAAGAACCGGCCAAGTGTGCGCCCCGCGGGGTCGGCTCGGCGGATCAGTTCACCTTCATACCAGCCCAGCGTGATGCCGTGGTAGCCGTGCCGTGTCCCCGGGGTCCACGCGGGGGCTTGGGCGGCGAGCTTGGCCGACATCCTCGTCGGCTCGGCCAGGTCATTTAGCGTCAGCGGCGGCTTAAGTGCGGACAGCCCGGCTTGATGTGCCAGCAATTGCCGCAGCGTGATCGCATCCTTGCCCGCTTGCGCGAACTCCGGCCAGTAGTCGGCCACTTTGGCGTCATACGAGAGCAGTCCGCGCGAGACGGCCACTGCCACGGCCAACGAGGCAACGCCTTTCGTGGTGGAGAAGACAGTGACGAGGGTGTCGTGCTCCCACGGCGCTTGGGTGATCCCATTGCGGAATCCGCCCCACAGATCGACGACCTTGCGGCCATCCCGATAGACGGCGAAAGCGGCGCCGACCTCCTGGCCGCTGCTCAGGTTGCGACGGAAGGCGTCGGCGACCTTCCCGTACCCCTCGTCAACGTCGCCACCCATGAGATCCGGCGAGACCTTCACTTTTGAGACCATCTTTTGCTCCGCCGCCTGCGGGATCGTGGGTAGCCGCTGCTACCCCGCCTGTCGCGGGTGATGGTATTCGCGCCGCCATCGACAGGAGGCCGAAACGACGCATCACAGGGCAACTGCCTAGTGCGTGTTAAGAGGAACTTGCACGCAGGTGGTCCTCCGAAGCGGGGACAGCCTCACCAGCCAACAGCCAAAAACGCCGCCCGCAACAGGTCGGGCGGGTTTTTGGCTCTGGGATCAGAGTTCGAGCGTCTGCGCGGTGTAGATCTCCCACGTGGCGATCTTGCCCGTCTCCCGCATCAGGGCCTGCATCTTGGGATCGCCGTACACCGCCTCCTGGATCTCGCCGAACTTGGTCCAGTTCTCGGCGGTGACGAGCATGGTCAGAGCGTTTGTCTGCTGACCACCGATCACGGTCACCAGCAGAGTGACGTTCTCGCCGCCGTGCTTTTTGACGATCGCGATCGCCTTCTTGAGCTGCTTCTGCAGTTCGTCCCAAACCTCGCCCGACCGTGGGTGGATCGCCACCGCGTTAACTATCGTCATATCCCCGACCTTCCTCTGGACGAACGGCTTTGTGCCGCTTGGTAACTGGTGTTACCAGCAGCGAATTTAAGAGACGAATACCGCCGCGGGCTAGAGGCCAAAGTCCCTGAGCAGCAGTTAATATTTCGTTCGTCGCTGGGCGAGGCTTCCTGACACCCGAGCTGCCTGGCCAGCCACCACAGGAACTACCTTCGCCGTTACCACCACCAGCCACCCCGATCGCGCGCTGCGAATCGGCCCGAGCTAGTTGGTGTGGGGTCTTGCCGGTGAAGCCGAATCCCTCGCCTTCTCAGGGTCGATGTGCCAGATCCAGTTGCCGTTGAGGGGCCTATCAAAGGCAAGAGCACCGAGGGGAGCGATGACCAAGATAGAGAGCAAGGTCCACATCGTTGTAGCCATTAGTTACTCCTGTCTGCATTTCCGCGTTCGCTCGCTCACGGCGTCGCGGTGAGCTAATCCGTCCGGCTGTGTAACCATCTTGAATAGTTACATCTTGCACGAGATGGTGAAACCTGTCAAGGTGGTTACATGACGTTCAAATACGTGAGCGGGCGGCGGTGCTTGGACTTCGCGGGCACGCTGAAATATCGAGATTCAGCGCGCGAGGAACTGTTGACCAACCCGCAACAGTTGTCGGACTGGGCACTTCAGGCCGGGCTGGTGGATGCGGTGATCGAGATCACCGATGACGAACTGGCGG
>Ga0318540_10000344_pt1 | contig 12953 bp, 8 predicted proteins | sample GRESIP166b4f25_FD_203485 | JGI IMG/M metagenome (GOLD analysis project Ga0318540, IMG submission 203485) | Tropical soil microbial communities from Luquillo Experimental Forest, Puerto Rico - GRE.SIPMG.166b4f25 | ecosystem: Environmental > Terrestrial > Soil > Tropical forest > Bulk soil...
GCCCGCCAACAGTTCGGTATAGCGCCGGGCAATATCGAGCCGCGCTCCGAAGATCGCGGCCCCCGCGTCGGCCGCGGGCGCGGGTCCGACGGGCGCGGGGCGGTCCGTCCCCCGCTCGTCACGGCTCGCATGTTTCACGTGAAACATCTCCCGGTCTTGTTTCACGTGAAACATTCTCGATCCTCGGGGGCCGTCAAGGGGCTCTGGGGGCTTCGGGCATTCGCGAATTACACCGCTGTGACTCTGCGCTGTTCAGTCGAGCAGGACAACAACGCGCCGCGCCGGCTCGACGCCTTCGCTCTCGGTGTGCACCCCCGGCACTGCCGCAACGGCGTCGTGGACGATCTTGCGCTCGAACGGGGTCATCGGAGAAAGCTCCTCGCGTTCCCCGCTGGTGAGCACCCGCCGGGCGACCTTGTCGCCGAGTGCGGCCAATTCTTCGCGTCGCCGGCGCCGCCAGCTCGCGATGTCGAGCATCAACCGACTCCGTACACCGGTCTTCTGGTGCACCGCTAACCGGGTCAGCTCCTGCAGGGCGTCGAGCACTTCGCCGCCGCGCCCAACCAACTTGTTCAAGTCCTCGCTGCCGTCGATGCTCACCACGGCCCGGCTGCCCTCGACGTCCAGATCGATGTCGCCGTCGAAGTCCAACAGATCCAACAGCTCTTCGAGATAGTCGCCGGCGATCTCGCCCTCGGCGACCAGTCGCTCCTCTAGGTCGCCGGGTTCCTCGTCGCCGGCATCCGGCGCCGCCGTGTCTTCGGGAACATCGTCGGCCGACTCCTGAGTGTCGAGTCCTGCATCGAAGTCGCGCTCGGTGGTTTCGGCGTCTGTCATGTCTTCTCTCTCTCTTCCACGGGTCCCCGTCCGATGGGCGCCGTTCGCCCGAGGCGACCCCTTAAGGCTCTGGCGCCCTCGTCAGCGCTTGCGCCTTTTCGGTCGCGCTCCGGGCCGGGGCGTGCGGTTGGTCGGAACGTCCTTGCGTCCGGCCGCCCCCGGCTTCTGCGGTTGGGCCTGTTCCGTTTCGGTTCCGGCTCCGTCGCCCGCGGGGCCATCTTCGAACTCCATCGCTGCCGAGTCGGATCCGGGGTCGGTGGTCGCGTCGCCACTGGTGCGCGAACCGTTCCCGCTCGCCGTCGCGGTCTTGGGGCTGCGCTTCGGCTTGGCCCCGGGCGCCGGTGCGTTGGCGGCCCGACGCTCGATGGCTTCCTGCCTCTTGGCCTCTTCCTCTTTTTCGATCATGCCGAACACGTAGTGCTGCTGTCCGAAGGTCCAGATGTTGTTCGAGAACCAGTACAGGATGATGGCGAGCGGAAGGAACGGCCCGCCGACCACTACGCCGAGCGGAAACACGTACAGCGCGAGTTTGTTCATCATCGCGGTCTGCGGGTTGGCTGCCGCCTCCGGGCTCTGCCGGGCCACCGACGCGCGGCTGTTGAAGTAGGTCGCGATGCCGGCCAGGATCATCACCGGCGTACCCACCGCGATCACCGCGGGGCGGCTGAAATAAGTGAACGCGTCCAAGCCGGCTCGTTGCGTCATGAAGGCCCCGATCGGGGCGCCCCACAGGTTGGCGTCCAGGAAGTGGCCCACGTCGGCCGGGCTGAACACGTAGTTGCCCGTCATCCGGTTCTGGGCTACCGACATGTGCGGCTGGCCGAAGCCTCCGGTGGTGCGGTTGAACGACCGCAACACGTGATAGAGCCCCAGGAACACCGGGATCTGCGCGAGCATCGGCAAGCAGCCAAGGATGGGGTTGAAGCCGTGCTCGCGTTGCAGCTTCTGCATCTCGAGCGCCATGCGCTGCCGGTCCTTGCCGTACTTCTTCTGCAGCGCCTTGATTTGTGGCTGCAGTTCCTGCATCTGCCGGGTGGTGCGGATCTGGCGCACGAATGGCTTGTACAGGATGGCCCGCAGGGTGAACACCAGGAACATCACCGACAGTGCCCACGCGAAGAAGTTCGTCGGGCCCAGCGCGAACGCGAACAGCTTGTACCAGACCAACATGATCCACGACACGGGGTAGTAGAAGATGTCGAGGCTGAACGGATCAAACGACAAAAGACTCACCTTCCGCTAGCTCCGCCCGGGCGCTCCAGGTGTCGCTGGTGTCATTGGAGCGTTCGCGGCGCTCCGGTATCGGATCCCATCCTCCCCGATGCCACGGTCCGCACTTGGCGAGCCTCACCGCGGCCAGCCAGGTCCCCCGGATCAAACCGAACTCGGTGAGGGCGTCGACGGCGTACTGGCTACAGGTCGGAACGAAGCGGCACGTCGCCGGGCGCAGTGGCGACACCATGTGCCGGTATAGCTGGATCAGGAAAACCAGGCCGCGAACCAGGCCGCGGCCGGGCGCCCTGCCGGCACTGCCGACCGCGCCGCGGGGCCGCACCGCGAGGCTCACCGGTCGGTCCCCGCCGACTCGAACGCACGCCGCAACCCGCTTCGCAGCTGCTGCTCCAATCGTGCCGACGACAGATTCCGACTACTCGGCAACGCCCGGATGACCACCTGATCCCGTTGATCCAGATCGCTCAACATGGTGCGGGCGACATGCCGGAGCCGACGCGCGACCCGGTGACGGTCCACCGCCGACCCCACCTTCTTGGAGATGATCAGCCCGACGCGCGGACCCTTGCTGTCGCCATCGCTCCCCCGCCGAACGTGAACAATGACGTCCGGCTGCACCCTGCGCATCCCGCACTTCACCGTGGCGTCAAACTCCGTTGACTGCCTCATGCGGTTTCGCGCGGGAAGCACCGCCGAAAAACCTGACGTTGCGATCAGGCAGATAACGCGCGGCGGCCTTTACGGCGCCGGTTGGACACGACGGCGCGCCCGGCACGAGTTCGCATCCGCAAACGGAAGCCGTGCACGCGGGCTCGGCGCCGGTTATTCGGCTGGAAGGTCCGCTTGCCCTTGGCCACGGCATTCTCCTCGTTGTCTCTGGCTCAACCATCCGAGCTGCGTCCGTCCGCGCGTCACTCGAAGGTGGGTCTTGCTACTGGCCGGCGCGGTCCCCGGACACACAACCCGGGTCGCAGCCGTATCGCCGACTTTCGGGCGACTGTTTGAGGGTACTGATGAGCCTTCGCCGGGTCAAACTTGGTCTGCCCCAACGGACCCAACGGGATAGATCCGAAAACTTGCGTTCTCGGCGGTGCCTCTGCGACACGATATCGACGCCGGACAACAAGCACACCCCGAGCAACCCTAAATTAGCCGATCGGAATGCAGCAGAACTGTTGGCAGCCGCAAGGAAAACTGTTAGCTTCGGGCAATGCCGTTTCAGAGTGGAACGGCGCTCGACGACGAAGCGAGGATGGCGGATCGACTAGCTGTCTAGACGACCTACAACGGTTGTCACCAGCACGGAGATCGCGGGCCGTCGCCGGTAGGTTGCGGCTCGCATACGATCATCCTGTCCACACCTGTGCATAAGTATGTGGACAGTTGCTTTGTTCGCCAGCGTGGTTGCCCCTCGACCCGGGATCCGAGAGAACCAGGGAGATTACGTCGTTGACCGATGACCCGGGTTCAGGTTTCACCACCGTGTGGAACGCGGTCGTATCTGAGCTCAACGGCGAGTTCACTGCCGACGGCTCGACCACAAACCGCACCGCTCTGGTCACTCCGCTGACCCCTCAGCAAAGGGCGTGGCTGAATCTTGTCCAGCCACTCACCATCGTGGAGGGGTTTGCCCTCTTGTCGGTCCCGAGCAGCTTTGTTCAAAACGAGATCGAACGCCACCTGCGCGCACCCATCACCGATGCGCTCAGTCGCCGGCTCGGACAACAGATCCAGCTCGGCGTGCGCATCGCTCCACCCGGTGAAGACGTCGACGAAAGCGCCTTCCCGTATGCGGACAGCTCTTCTCAACCCGACCCCCTGACCCAAACCGACGACATCACCGACGACACCGACGAGGGTGACGAAAACGGTGAAGTGGTCGTCGGCGCTGAGCACACCTGGCCCAACTACTTCACCGAGCGTCCGCACACCGTCGACCCGGCCATCGCCGGCGGCACCAGCCTCAACCGCCGCTACACCTTCGACACCTTCGTCATCGGCGCCTCCAACCGGTTCGCCCATGCCGCGGCCCTGGCCATCGCCGAAGCACCGGCCCGCGCCTACAACCCGCTCTTCATTTGGGGCGAATCCGGCCTCGGCAAGACGCACCTGCTGCACGCCGCCGGCAACTACGCACAGCGACTGTTCCCGGGTATGCGGGTCAAGTACGTCTCCACCGAGGAATTCACCAACGACTTCATCAACTCGCTGCGCGACGACCGCAAGGTCGCATTCAAACGCAGCTACCGCGATGTCGATGTGCTTCTGGTCGACGACATCCAGTTCATCGAGGGCAAAGAAGGTATTCAGGAAGAGTTCTTCCACACCTTCAACACGCTGCACAACGCGAACAAGCAGATCGTCATCTCCTCCGACCGACCGCCCAAACAGCTCGCGACCCTCGAAGACCGACTGCGTACCCGGTTCGAGTGGGGCCTGATCACCGACGTGCAGCCTCCCGAACTCGAGACCCGCATCGCGATCCTGCGCAAAAAGGCACAAATGGAACGGCTGGCGGTGCCCGACGAGGTGCTCGAGCTCATCGCCAGCAGCATCGAGCGCAACATCCGCGAGCTCGAGGGGGCACTCATCCGGGTGACCGCGTTCGCGTCGTTGAACAAGACGCCTATCGACAAGGCGTTGGCCGAGATCGTGCTTCGCGATCTGATCGCCGACGCCAGCACCATGCAGATAAGTGCCGCCACCATCATGGCCGCCACCGCCGAATACTTCGACACCACCGTCGAGGAGTTGCGGGGCCCGGGCAAGACTCGAGCGCTGGCTCAGTCGCGACAAATCGCGATGTATCTATGCCGCGAGCTCACCGACCTGTCACTGCCCAAGATCGGCCAGGCCTTCGGCCGCGACCACACCACGGTCATGTACGCCCAACGAAAGATCTTGTCCGAGATGGCCGAGCGGCGTGAAGTGTTCGATCACGTCAAGGAACTCACCACACGCATCCGGCAGCGGTCCAAGCGCTGATTCCGGCCTTTCCGAACAAATTCTTTCCAAAAAACTTCTCGCACCCCTGTCACATCTGTCACATGCCGGCGCTGTGCGTGCCGCTGTGCAGAAACCGTCCAAACACCGGTGCAGCAATGTGGTTTCCGTGCACATCCGTCTTCCATCCCCAACGCCCCGACGGATCCCCCAACATTGTCAACCGTGTCATCCACAGCCCGACCACTCCCCTAGCTGCGACAAGGCCCAGCTATCCCCAGAATGCACAGCCCTTAATACTGTTACTGAGATCTATCCCTAGTTTCTTCTTTGAAGTACAGGCTTGGGGACGCTCGTCGCGTGGGCCACACGGCGTTGTCGCTGACCCGTTTTGTCGGCCTCTGCGATTACCTTTCAAGATGGCCGCAGAAGATCTACGGTTGTTCATCGAACTGCTAGCGACGGGCGGCTGGCGACTTGATTTTCGAACGAACACTTCGTGGGTGAAGGGACGCTATGGACGCGGCGACGACAACAGCTGGCCTCACCGACTTGAAGTTTCGTCTGGTGCGAGAATCCTTCGCCGACGCGGTGTCGTGGGTGGCGAAGAATCTGCCGACCAGGCCCACGGTGCCGGTGCTTTCCGGGGTTCTGTTATCCGGCTCGGATGACGGCTTGACGATCTCCGGGTTCGATTACGAAATGTCGGCCGAGGCCCAGGTGGCGGCTGAAATCGCTTCTCCGGGAAGCGTTTTGGTATCCGGTAGGTTGTTGTCGGACATCACCCGGGCGTTGCCGAACAAGCCGGTCGACTTCTATGTGGACGGCAACCGGGTCGCATTGACCTGCGGAAATGCCAGGTTTTCGTTGCCGACGATGCCCGTCGAGGATTACCCGACGCTGCCTGCATTGCCGGAAGGCACCGGCAGCATGCCGGCGGAGTTGTTCGCCGAGGCGATCGGTCAGGTGGCCATTGCGGCCGGACGGGATGACACGTTGCCCATGCTGACCGGCATCCGGGTCGAGATCTCGGGTGACAAGGTGGTCTTGGCGGCCACCGACAGGTTTCGTTTGGCGGTTCGCGAACTGACTTGGTCGGCGTTGGCACCCAACACCGAAGCCGCGGTGCTGGTGCCGGCCAAGACGTTGTCTGAGGCGGCCAAGGCCGGGGCCGATGGGTCCGACGTTCGGTTGTCGTTGGGTGCCGGGACGGGAGTCGGAAAAGACGGGCTGCTCGGTATCAGCGGTAACGGCAAACGCAGCACCACTCGGCTCCTTGACGCGGAGTTCCCAAAGTTTCGCCAGTTGCTGCCGGCCGAGCACACGGCCGTGGCGACCATCAACGTGGTCGAGCTGACCGAAGCCATCAAGCTGGTCGCTTTGGTGGCCGACCGGGGTGCACAGGTACGGATGGAATTCGCCGACGGAACGCTGCGGCTCGCGGCGGGTGCCGACGATGTGGGGCGGGCCGAAGAAGACCTTCCGGTCGATTTTGTCGGTGACCCGCTAACGATCGCATTCAACCCGACGTATCTGACCGACGGACTCGCGTCGGTCCATTCGGAGCGGGTGTCGTTCGGTTTCACGACTCCGGGGAAGCCGGCGTTGCTGCGTCCGGCGTCCGACGACGATAACCCGCCGAATGGTGACGGACCCTTCTCCGCATTGCCGACGGACTACGTGTACTTGTTGATGCCAGTTCGGTTGCCCGGGTAGGTGTACGTCCGGCATTTGGGACTGCGTGACTTCCGGTCCTGGGCGCACGCCGACCTCGAATTGGAGCCGGGCCGGACGGTATTCGTCGGTCCCAATGGCTTTGGCAAGACGAATTTGATTGAGGCGCTGTGGTATTCGACCACCTTGGGTTCGCACCGGGTGGGGACCGACATGCCGTTGATCCGAGCCGGTGCTGACCGTGCGGTGGTTTCGACGATCGTCGTCAACGAGGGTAGGGAGTGTGCCGTCGACCTCGAGCTCGCCAGCGGGCGGGCCAACAAGGCGCGATTGAATCGTTCGGCCGTGCGCAGCCCGCGTGAAGTGATCGGTGTATTGCGCGCGGTGCTTTTTGCCCCCGAAGACCTGGCTTTGGTGCGTGGGGATCCGGCAGACCGACGCCGATACCTCGACGATCTGGCGACGGTGCGCAGGCCGATGATTGCTGGCGTGCGCGCCGATTATGACAAGGTTCTGCGGCAACGCGCGGCGCTGTTGAAGTCGGTGTCCGGCGCACGCTATCGAGGTGACCGAAGTGCCCTCGACACCCTGGACGTGTGGGACAGCCGATTGGCGGAACATGGCGCCGCGTTGATGGCCGCTCGCATCGATCTGGTGAATCAGTTGGCGCCAGAGGTGGAGAAGGCCTATCAGTTGCTGGCGTCGGGATCACGCCCGGCGTCGATCGCCTACCGAACCAGTCTCGGCGCCGACGGCGGGGGTGACTTCGGGGGTGGCGATCGTGAATTCCTCGAGGCCGCGTTGCTGGCTGCGTTGTCTGCGCGCCGCGACGCGGAATTGGAGCGTGGGATGTGTCTTGTCGGTCCACATCGCGACGACCTGGAGTTGCGGCTCGGCGATCAGCTCGCCAAAGGCTTTGCAAGCCATGGGGAATCGTGGTCTTTGGCGGTGGCGCTGCGGTTAGCCGCGTATGAATTGTTGCGGGCCGACGGGGGCGAGCCCGTGCTGTTGCTGGACGACGTGTTCGCCGAGCTCGACGCCGCGCGCCGGCGCGCCCTGGCCACCGTGGCGGAATCGGCGGAACAGGTGTTGGTCACCGCAGCGGTGCTGGAAGACGTTCCGGCGGACTGGGAAACACGGCTGGTGCACATCGATCTGCGTGACGATGACTCGGGTCGAGTATCGGCGGTGCGATCGTGATGGATGCCGGCGACGCAAGAGAATCCGAACAACCCACTGGGTTGACGGGCATCGACTTGGTGAGGCGCACTCTCGAGGAGGCCCGCGCTGCCGCGCGGGCACAGGGAAAGGACGCCGGCCGTGGGCGGGCGGTGCCGCGCGCTCCGAGGCGCGTTGCGGGACGCCGGCGGAGCTGGTCGGGGCCGGGGCCTGACGAGGATCGTGATCCGCAGCCCCTGGGGAGGTTGGCGCGGGAGGTGGCGAAAAGACGCGGCTGGTCCACGCGCGTCGCCGAGGGCACGGTCCTGGGTCACTGGCCATCGGTGGTGGGCCAGCAGATCGCCGACCACGCGACCCCGACCGCACTCAAGGAGGGCGTCCTCACCGTGACCGCGGAATCGACGGCATGGGCCACCCAGTTGCGGATGGTCCAAGCGCAACTATTGGCCAAGATCGCCGCGGCCGTCGGCAACGGTGTGGTGACGTCACTGAGAATCACCGGACCGGCTGCGCCGTCTTGGCGGAAGGGCCCGCGCCACATTGCCGGCAGGGGTCCGCGCGACACCTACGGCTGAGGGTTCCGCTACGCCGGATCGGTCCCCAGTCGGGCCTTTATCAACAGGGGCTGAGAGCCGCCAGGACGAAACGGCTCCCCTAAACGCACGTCCGGACGCACAGGGAATAAAGAAATCGTGCACACGGCGCGATCAGATAGCCAGAAACGCCCCCAGAGAATCGGTCCCAGCCCTCGATCACGGTAGAGTGGTTGGAGTGCGACCGCTGCGGTGACTGGACCGCTCGCATGAAACCCCAAGGAGAGCATTCCGACCGTGGCTGCCCAGAAGAAGAAGGCACAGGACGAATACGGCGCTGCATCGATCACAATTCTCGAAGGGCTCGAGGCCGTCCGCAAACGCCCCGGCATGTACATCGGCTCCACCGGTGAGCGAGGTTTGCACCACCTCATCTGGGAGGTAGTCGACAACGCGGTGGACGAGGCGATGGCCGGCTACGCGAAAACGGTCAGCGTGGTGCTACTCGAGGACGGGGGCGTCGAAGTCACAGACGACGGCCGTGGCATCCCGGTCGAGATGCACGCTTCGGGGATACCGACCGTCGATGTCGTGATGACCCAGCTGCACGCCGGCGGGAAATTCGATTCCGACGCATACGCGATCTCGGGTGGTCTGCACGGCGTCGGCGTGTCGGTGGTCAACGCGCTGTCCTCCCGGCTGGAGGTGGAGATCTCCCGTGACGGGCACGAGTGGTCGCAGGTCTACGAGAAGTCGGAGCCGCTGGGTCTCAAGCAGGGGGCACCGACGAAGAAGACCGGCTCGACGGTGCGGTTCTGGGCGGATCCCAACGTCTTCGAAACCACCGAGTACGACTTCGAGACCGTCGCGCGCCGACTGCAGGAAATGGCATTTCTGAATAAAGTTTTGACGATCAACCTCACCGACAAGCGGGTGTCCCAAGAGGATGTTGTCGACGAAGTCGTCAGTGACGTCGCCGAAGCGCCCAAATCCGCGAGCGAGAAAGCCGCAGAATCCGCTGCGCCACATAAGGTTAAGACCCGTACCTTTCACTACCCGGGCGGACTGGTCGACTTCGTCAAACACATCAACCGCACCAAGAGCCCAATCCACAGCAGCATCGTCGAAATTTCTCGCAAGGAACCGGGCCACGAAGTCGAAATCGCGATGCAGTGGAACGCCGGCTACTCGGAGTCGGTGCACACCTTCGCCAACACCATCAACACCCACGAGGGCGGCACCCACGAAGAGGGCTTCCGCAGCGCTTTGACGTCAGTGGTCAACAAGTACGCCAAGGACCGCAAGGTACTGAAGGAAAAAGACGCCAACCTCACCGGCGACGACATCCGCGAAGGTCTCGCGGCGGTGATCTCCGTCATGGTCGGCGAGCCGCAGTTCGAGGGCCAGACCAAGACCAAGCTGGGCAACACCGAGGTCAAGTCATTCGTGCAGAAGGTCTGCAACGAAGAGCTCACGCACTGGTTCGAAGCCAACCCGGCCGACGCCAAAGTGATTGTGAACAAGGCGGTTTCCTCGGCACAGGCGCGAATCGCGGCGCGCAAGGCGCGTGAACTGGTCCGCCGCAAGAGCGCCACGGATCTCGGTGGGCTGCCGGGCAAGCTCGCGGACTGCCGTTCCACCGACCCGCGAAAGTCGGAACTCTATGTCGTGGAGGGTGATTCGGCCGGTGGCTCGGCCAAGAGCGGCCGCGATTCGATGTTCCAGGCGATTCTTCCGCTGCGCGGCAAGATCATCAATGTCGAGAAGGCTCGAATCGACCGGGTGCTCAAGAACACAGAGGTTCAGGCGATCATCACCGCGCTCGGTACCGGGATCCACGACGAATTCGACATCACCAAGCTGCGGTACCACAAGATCGTGTTGATGGCCGATGCCGATGTCGACGGCCAGCACATCTCGACGCTACTTCTGACGTTGTTGTTCCGGTTCATGCGGCCACTGATCGAAAACGGGCACGTGTTCTTGGCTCAGCCACCGCTGTACAAGTTGAAGTGGCAGCGCAGCGATCCGGAATTCGCCTACTCCGACCGCGAGCGCGACAGTCGGCTGGAGGCGGGGCTGAAGTCCGGCAAGAAGATCAACAAGGAAGACGGCATCCAGCGCTACAAAGGTCTGGGCGAGATGGATGCCAAGGAGTTGTGGGAGACCACCATGGACCCGTTGGTGCGAGTGTTGCGGCAGGTGACGCTCGACGACGCGGCGGCCGCCGACGAGTTGTTCTCCATCCTGATGGGCGAGGATGTCGACGCGCGCCGAAGCTTTATCACCCGCAACGCCAAGGACGTTCGCTTCCTGGACGTCTGATGGATCGGACAGCCGTATCCGTTTGCAAACGAGGAATAGATGACTGACACCACGCTGCCCCCGGGCGACGAAGCCGGCGACCGCATCGAACCGGTTGACATCCAGCAGGAGATGCAGCGCAGCTACATCGATTACGCGATGAGCGTGATCGTGGGTCGCGCGCTGCCGGAGGTCCGCGACGGCCTCAAGCCGGTGCACCGCCGCGTGCTGTACGCGATGTACGACTCCGGGTTCCGTCCGGATCGCAGCCACGCCAAGTCGGCGCGCTCGGTCGCCGAGACGATGGGCAACTACCACCCACACGGCGACGCGTCGATCTACGACACGTTGGTACGGATGGCGCAGCCGTGGTCGCTGCGGTATCCGCTCGTCGACGGCCAGGGTAACTTCGGTTCGCCGGGCAACGACCCGCCAGCCGCGATGAGGTATACAGAGGCACGCCTGACCCCGCTGGCGATGGAGATGCTGCGCGAAATCGACGAGGAGACAGTCGATTTCATACCCAACTACGACGGTCGGGTGCAGGAACCGACGGTGCTGCCCAGCCGGTTCCCCAACCTGCTGGCCAATGGCTCGGGCGGCATCGCGGTCGGCATGGCGACCAACATCCCGCCGCACAACCTGAGGGAGCTCGCCGAGGCGGTGTTCTGGTGCCTCGAGAACCACGAGGCCGACGAGGAAGCCACCCTGGCGGCCGTGTGCGAACGGGTCAAGGGCCCCGACTTCCCCACCGCCGGACTGATTGTCGGAAGCCAAGGCATCGCCGACGCCTACAAGACCGGCCGCGGCTCGATCCGGATGCGCGGCGTGGTGGAGGTCGAAGAGGCCAGGGGCCGAACGTCTTTGGTCATCACCGAGTTGCCGTATCAGGTCAACCACGACAACTTCATCACCTCGATCGCCGAGCAGGTCCGCGACGGCAGGCTGACCGGCATCGCCAACGTCGAAGACCAGGGCAGCGACCGGGTGGGTGTGCGCATCGTCGTCGAGCTCAAGCGCGACGCGGTGGCCAAGGTGGTGCTCAACAACCTCTACAAGCACACCCAGCTGCAGACCAGTTTCGGCGCCAACATGCTGTCCATTGTCGACGGGGTGCCGCGCACGCTGCGCCTGGACCAGATGATCCGCCACTACGTCGCGCACCAACTCGACGTCATCATTCGGCGCACCACCTACCGGCTGCGCAAGGCCAACGAACGGGCCCACATCCTGCGCGGTCTGGTCAAGGCGCTGGACGCGCTGGACGAGGTCATCGCGTTGATCCGGGCGTCGGAAACAGTCGACATCGCCCGCGCCGGACTGATCGAGCTGCTCGACATCGACGACATCCAGGCGCAGGCCATCCTGGACATGCAGCTGCGCCGCTTGGCGGCCCTCGAGCGCCAGCGGATCATCGATGACCTGGCCAAGATCGAAGCCGAAATCGCCGACCTGGAAGACATCCTGGCCAAGCCGGAGCGGCAGCGCGCGATCGTGCGCGACGAACTCAAAGAGATCGTCGACAAACACGGCGACGACCGTCGCACCAGAATCGTCGCGGCCGACGGAGACGTCAGCGACGAGGACCTGATCGCCCGCGAGGACGTCGTCGTCACCATCACCGAAACCGGATACGCCAAGCGCACCAAGACGGATCTCTACCGGAGCCAGAAACGCGGCGGCAAGGGCGTGCAGGGCGCCGGCCTCAAGCAGGACGACATCGTCGCGCATTTCTTCGTGTCCTCCACGCACGACTGGATCCTGTTCTTCACCACCCAGGGGCGGGTTTACCGGGCCAAGGCCTACGAGCTACCCGAGGCCTCCCGGACGGCGCGCGGGCAGCACGTCGCCAACCTGCTGGCCTTCCAGCCCGGCGAGCGCATCGCGCAGGTGATCCAGATCCGCGGCTATGAGGACGCGCCGTACCTGGTGCTGGCCACCAAGAACGGGCTGGTCAAGAAGTCCAAGCTGACCGACTTCGACTCCAACCGCTCGGGCGGCATCGTGGCGGTCAACCTGCGCGACAACGACGAACTGGTTGGCGCTGTGCTGTGCTCATCCGAGGATGACCTGCTGCTGGTCTCGGCCAACGGCCAGTCGATCAGATTCTCGGCGACCGACGAGGCACTGCGGCCGATGGGCCGGGCCACCTCGGGCGTGCAGGGCATGCGGTTCAACGCCGACGACTACCTGCTGTCGCTGAACGTGGTCCGTGAAGGCACTTACCTGTTGGTCGCCACGTCGGGCGGG
>Ga0318540_10000351_pt1 | contig 12772 bp, 9 predicted proteins | sample GRESIP166b4f25_FD_203485 | JGI IMG/M metagenome (GOLD analysis project Ga0318540, IMG submission 203485) | Tropical soil microbial communities from Luquillo Experimental Forest, Puerto Rico - GRE.SIPMG.166b4f25 | ecosystem: Environmental > Terrestrial > Soil > Tropical forest > Bulk soil...
ATGCCGACGAGATCGAACGGCTCGGCGTGCGCATCGGTGACACGGTAACGATCCAGCGTGCCGGCGACGTCATCCCACAGGTGCTGGGCGTGGTGCTGGAGAAGCGCCCGAAATCGTCGAAGCCTTACAAATTTCCGGGCCGCTGCCCGTGTTCGCTCCACACTCCGGTCATGCGCGACACGACTGCCACTGGCGAGGAGGGGGCGGTCACGCGCTGCACCGGCGAGTTCGCTTGTCCGTCGCAGAAAGTCGAACATTTGAAGCATTTCGTCTCCCGCCGGGCTTTCGACATCGAGGGGCTGGGCGAGAAGCAGATCACGCTGTTCTTCGAGCAGAGCTGGATCAAGGAGCCGGCCGACATCTTCACGCTCGAAGCGCGCAATTCGAAAATCAAGCTCGAGGAGCAGGAAGGCTTCGGCGCATTGTCGGTGCGCAACCTGTTCCATGCGATCGCGGCGCGGCGCGAGATCGCGCTCGAGCGCTTCATCTACGCGCTCGGCATGCGTCATGTGGGCGAGACGACCGCTCGCGCGCTCGCGCGCGGCTATGGGTCATGGCAGGCGTTTCACGATGCCTGCCTGAGTATCGCCAGGGGCGATGCCGAGACGCGGGCCGAGATGGACAACCTCGACCAGATCGGCGAAACGGTGATCGACAGCATCGCCGCCTATTTCGGCGAGGAGCACAATCGCGGCATTGTCGAGCGGCTCACCAAACAAGTGAAGATCCTCGATGCCGAAAAGCCGGCAGCCGACTCGGCCGTCGCCGGCAAGACCGTGGTCTTTACCGGCTCGCTCGAAAAGATGACCCGCGAGGAAGCCAAAGCCATGGCCGAACGGCTTGGCGCCAAGGTCGCGGGCTCGGTCTCGCAGAAGACCGATTATGTGGTCGCGGGCCCCGGCGCGGGCTCAAAGCTCGGCAAGGCCAAGGACCTCGGCGTGGCGGTGCTGAGCGAAGACGAATGGTTCGACTTGGTGGGCCACAGCCGCACGTAGCGCGCGAGGCGCGGTTTTCGCTGGGCGGCAAGGCGCGACAAGAAACTCGCCCGCAGGCACCGGCGAGATGCTAAACGGTACCGAGCCACGCCGGAAATAACCCTTCGCGAATGAACGATCCCAACAAAACGTCCTTCGTCGGTCGCTCGATTCCGCGCCGCGAGGATCATCGCCTGCTGACCGGCCGCGGACAATTCATTGCCGATCTCGCTTTGCCGCAGATGCTGCACGCGGTTTTCGTCAGAAGCCCGGTCGCACACGCGCGCATCCGCGGCGTGGATCTGTCGCGGGCCGACGCGGCGCCAGGCGTCGCCTGTGCCCTGAGCGGCGCGGACCTGCTGCAGCTCTTGCCACCGGTGCCGGATACGCAGCTGTCGCTCCCCAGCAAATGGACGACGCTCGTCCAGCACAAGTTCATCAATCCCCAACAACCCTTGCTGGCTCACAACAAGGTCCGGCATGTCGGCGAGGCCGTTGCCGTCATCGTAGCGGAGAGCCGGTACGCCGCCGAAGATGCGGCTCAATTGGTCACCCTCGATCTCGACCCCCTTCCAGCCGTCGTCGACCCGGAATCGGCGTTGCGCCCGGGCGGACCGATCATCCACGACAAATTCCAGACCAACCTCATTGGCGCCTTCACGATCGGCAAGGGCGATATCGCCGCCGCGTTCGCGCGCTCCCCGCACAAGCTGCAACGGCGCTTTTATCATCACCGCTATGCCGCCGCGCCCATGGAGTGCCGCGGCGTCGTCGGCGTCCACGACCCACGGACGGATTGCGTGACGATCTGGTCGGCCACCCAAGTCGTTCATTGGGTGCGGCGCGAAGCGGCCGCGGTCTTGCGGCTTCCGGAAGCGCGCATACGCTGCGTCGCGCTCGATGTCGGCGGCGGCTTCGGCCTCAAGGGGCACGTCTACCCGGAAGACTTGTTGATTCCGTTCTTGGCGCGCAGGTTGGGGCGCGCGGTCCAGTGGATCGAGGACCGCCGCGAGCATCTGATGTGCTCCTGCCATTCACGCGACCAGATCCACGATGTCGAGGTCGGCTTTGACGACGACGGCCGCATCCTGGCGCTTCGCGACCATTTCATCGTCGATTGCGGCGCCTGGAATCCCATCGGCGCCGGCGTGGTTTACAACACCGCGGTCCACCTGCTCGGCCCCTACAAGATCGATGCCGTCGCGATCGATGCCAGGATCGCCGCAACCAACAAGGTTCCGAACGCGCCTTATCGGGGAGCAGGCCGCCCGGAGGCCGCCTTTGCGATGGAGCGGATCGTCGATCTCGTTGCCGGCGAGCTCGGCCTCGAACCCGCCGAAGTGCGCTTGCGCAACATGATCCGCGCCGACGAAATGCCTTATCACGTCGGCATTCCCTATCGTGACGGCGAGCCCATCGTCTACGATGGCGGCGATTATCAGCGGGCGCTGCGGCAGGCGCTCGATGCGATCGGCGGCGCCGCCGCGTTTCGCGAGCGCCAGCGCGCGGCGCGACACGAGGGCCGTTACCTCGGTCTCGGCATCGGCTGCTACGTCGAGGGAACGGGCGTGGGCCCGTTCGAGAGCGCAACGGTACGGATCGATCCTTCGGGCAAGGTCTTCGTGTCGTCCGGGGCCTGTCCCCAAGGCCAGGGTATGGAGACGATTTTTGCCCAGGTCGTGGCCGATGCCTGGTGCGTTGATCCCGACGATGTGGTCATGTCGTTTGCCGACACTGCGGCGATCGCGATCGGGTTTGGGACCATCGCGAGCCGCAGCACCGTGACCGTGTCGGCGGCCATTCACGGTGCGAGCGAACGGCTGCGCGTCAAGGTGTTTGCCATCGCTGCCAACCTTCTGGAATGCGCTGTCGGCGATCTCGAGCTACGCAAGAATGGCGTCGGCATCGTGGGAGTACCTGGCGCCGAAGTCTCGCTTGCCGCGGTGGCGCGGGCGGCCCGTCCCGGCTGGGATCACGGCCGGCCGCCGGGCATCGATGCCGGGTTGGAGGAAACCTACTATTACGAGCCGCCTACGGTCACGTGGTCGTATGCGGCGCATGTGGCGGCGGTGGACGTCGATATCGAACTCGGGCGAGTGCACATCGAAAAATATGTCATCGCCCACGACTGTGGCGTGGTCGTCAATCCCATGCTGGTCGAGGGACAGATCGTCGGCGGGGCCGCTCAAGGCCTCGGGGGCGCGCTGTTGGAGGAATTCAACTACGATCCCGAAGGCCAGCTGCTCGCCGGTTCACTCATGGATTACATGCTTCCGACCGCGTGCGAAATTCCGGACATGCACCTCATCCACCAACATTCGCCGTCGCCGCTCAATCCCCTCGGCGTCAAGGGCGTTGGCGAAGGCGGGCCCATCGCGCCCCCGGCCGTGATTGCAAACGCCGTATCCGACGCGTTGCGGCCCTTCGCGGTCGAGTTCAATCGCACCCCAATAAAGCCGCAAGTCATCCAGCAGGCGGTTCGATCGGCGTCACAGTCTCGCTGACGGCGCTTCCACGCGCACAACTAGCGCCGCACGAGCGTCCAAACCGCGACCGCCGTCGCGACACCGAACGTCAGCATGAGCAGCAACATCGGCATCGCATCCTGTGCATGCGCGATCACGTTTCCCCCGAGCTGGGCGGCCGCGGCACCGATCGCCATCTGGATAAAGCCGGTCGCACCGGAGGCGGTGCCGGCAACCTGCGGGCGGATGCTCACGGCGCCGGCGACCGACGTCGGCAGCAGCAGGCCATTGCCGACGCCGATGACGATTTGGGGCAGAAAGATCGTGGCCATCTCCCACCCCGGCAGCGCGAGATAGACCAACACGTTGAGCAAGCAGCCGATGATGGTGAGCGCGATTCCCCACCAGATCAAAGCATCGATGCCGAAGCGCGCGCTCAGCCGCGACACCGCAAAATTGCCAGCCATGAATCCGATCGAGGGAAGGAAGAACCACAGGCCGTATTCGGCCGAGCTGTGTCCCAGAAGGGTCACTACCACGTGGGGCGCGGCGCCGAGAAAACTGAAGAATGGTGCCGATCCGAACCCGGCGCACAGCGCGTAGCCGAAGAAGCGCGGGCTTGCCGCGAGCGCGGTGAGGTCGGCGCGGAAGTGACGTTCCACGCTTGACGCCGGGGAGAGCTGACGCGTCTCCGGCAAGGCCAGTGCCGCCCAGGCGAAAATCGTGAAACTCACAACGGCGGCGAAGACGAAGATCGCTTCCCAGCCGAACAGCGTGTCGAGGATGCCTCCGATCAGCGGCGCGACCATCGGCATCAGCACCACGACCGAGGTCACCAGCCCGATCATGGCGGCTGCGTGTTCGCGATCATAGAGGTCGCGGATGATGGCGCGGCCGATGGTCTGTCCGGTCGAGGCGCCGAGCGATTGGGCGATGCGCGCGCTGACGAGGCTTGCAATGCTGGCGGCGAAGATGGCGGCGGTGCTGGCGATGGTCGCGAGCGCGAGCCCCGCCAACACGACCGGCCGGCGCCCGAAACGGTCGGAGAGCGGTCCGAACACGAGCTGCGCTGCCGCCAAGCCCATGAGATAGAGCGAGACCGCGAGCTGCACGCTGGCGGGATCAGCGGCGAACTTGGCCGCCAGCCCGGGGATCGCCGGCACCAGGATATTGAGCGAGAGCGAGCTTACGCCCGCCATTGCGACCAACAGCGCGAGCAGCCGCCACGGCGTGCCGTGCGCCTCGCTCGCTGCCGAGTCCTTTCGCGCCGGATCGAGCAAAGGAATTGGCCCGCCGATTCAGCGTCGCCCGACCGGGCGAGTGGCGGCCGTGAGCCACGCGCAGCTATCGGCGTCGAGAAGCGGCGAGAGCGCCTCGAAGACGCGGGCGTGATAGCCGTCGAGCCAAGCGGTTTCGTCCGGCGTGAGCATCTCGGCCACGATCAGCCGCCGGTCGATCGGTGCGAGCGTGAGCGTCTCGAACGCATAGAGCGGTTTCTCGGCGCCGGGGACGGCCGCGGCGCCGATCACCAGCACCAAATTCTCGATGCGGATGCCGTAGGCGCCGGTTTTGTAGTAGCCGGGCTCGTTCGACAGGATCATGCCGGCCTTGAGCGCCGTGGTGCCGAGCTTGGAGATGCGGGCCGGTCCTTCGTGCACCGAGAGATAGCTGCCGACGCCGTGGCCGGTGCCGTGGTCGAAGTCGAGTCCCTGCGACCACAAGAACTGCCGCGCAAGGGAGTCGAGCTGGGCGCCGGTCGTACCCTCGGGAAAGATCGCGCGCGCAATCGCGATATGGCCCTTGAGCACGCGGGTGAAGCGGTCGCGCATCTCGGCAGTCGGCTCGCCGACCGCGATGGTGCGGGTAATGTCGGTGGTGCCGTCCTCGAATTGGCCGCCGGAGTCGATCAGAAACAACTCGCCCGGCGCAACGACGCGATTGCTCTGGGTCGTGACGCGATAATGGACGATCGCGCCGTCGGGGCCGGCGCCGGCGATGGTTGGAAAGGAGATGTCCTTGAGCAGCCCGGTGTCGCGGCGAAAGCTTTCGAGCGCCGCGACGGCCTCGATCTCGGTGAGCTTGCCGCGTGGGGCCTCGCGATCGAACCAGGCGAGGAAGCGCGTGACGGCGGCGCCATCACGCAGCTGCGCCGCGCGCGCGCCGGCAATCTCGACCTCGTTCTTCACGGCCTTCATCAGCGCGATGGGGCAGGGCGCTCGCGTCACCTTCCCGCCGTGGCTGGTGATGAGGCGCGCGAGCGCGTCCGCGGCGGTGGCTTGATCGAGCCGCACGGTCTGCTTTTGCCGGCCGAGCGCACCCAGCGCGCCCACGAAATCGGACGGCTCGCGCACGTCGGCGAGGACCTCCAGACGGTTGCGAACGTCGTTTGAGAGCTTTCGTCCGTCGACATAGAGCGACGGCCGCCCCGCCTGCGGAACGATGGTGAAGGCGAGCGGGAGCGGTGTGTGGGCGACGTCCGCGCCGCGGATATTGAACGCCCAGGCGACGGCGTGGGGATCCGATACGACCAGCGCGTCGGCGCGCAGCTTCGCCACCTCGGCGCGGATGCGGGCGAGCTTGTCCTCGGCGGCTTCGCCGGCGAAGCGCACATCGTGCACCGTGACCGCGCCGAGCGGCGGAGCCGGGCGATCGGCCCAAATGGCGTCGATCAAGTCGGGCTCAACCGCGACCAGCGTCACGCCGGCCGCGGCGCAAGCCTTGCCCAACCGCTCCGCGCCCTCGACCGTATGCAGCCAGGGGTCGTAGCCGAGCCGATCGCCGATCGCGAGATTCTCTTCGATCCACCGATCAGGCGGCGTGTCCACCAGGTGCTCGATGGCGAACAGCGAGGTATCCACCTGCTCGCGCGCCTGCAGCGTGTAGCGTCCGTCGACGAACAACAGCGCGCGCTGCATCAGCACGATGGCGACGCCGGCCGAGCCGGTAAAGCCGGTCAGCCAGGCGAGCCGCTGCTCGGACGCGGGCACGTATTCGTTCTGATGGCGGTCGGAGCGCGGGACGATGAAGCCGGTCAAGCCGCGCCGCGCGAGTTCGGTGCGCAGCGCCGCAACCCGCGGTCCGCTCGCTGCGCGCTCGGCTCTGTCTTCGAACGACTGGAAGCGGGCCTCAAACATGGCGGCAATCTATTGAGCCGGTGACTGGCCGGCAATGCTCTCGCCGCATGGCAGGAACCTGGATCACCGGTTGCGAAGACACAATGCTGTCAGACACCGGTGCGACCGCGCGTCGCCCTGCGGCTGCGCGCCGGACGCACGAGAATGAGCGTCGCCCAACCCTCGAGCATCACGCGGCGCACAAGCGCGAGGCCGCGGGCGCGATAGCTGGCGAGCGCAGCGCCGGCTTGTGCCGTGAGCAGGCCCGAGAGCACGAGCAGTCCGTTGGGCGCAACGAGCCGCGCCATTGGGGTGGCGAGAGCTTTGAGCGGATCGAGCAGGATATTGGCGAAGATCAGTCCGTAGGGGGCACGGGCGCGGAACGGCGCGGTAAGGACACCGGCGGCGTGGACGACCTCCACAACGGCACCGACCCGGTTGATGCGCGCATTGTCGCGCGCGATGGTCACGGCACGGGCGTCGATATCGCTGGCGACCACGGGTCGGCGCAAGGCCTTGGCCGCGGCGATGGCAAGCACGCCGGTGCCGGTGCCGATATCGAGCACGACGGTCCGCCTCTCCGGCTTGCGGGGCAACGTCGAGCCAACGCTGTTAGAGCGCCTGCGGCGCCGCGCCTTCACGATCCGGTCGAGCGCGAGCAGACAGCCGCGCGTGGTGCCGTGGTGGCCGGTGCCGAAGGCGAGCGCCGCTTCGATCTCGATGCTGGTACGGTTTGCCCGTACGCGCGCGCGGTCATGCGCCCCGTGCACGACAAAACGGCCGGCTTCGACCGGCGCGAGACCTTCGAGGCTTTTGCGCACCCAGTCCGTGGGCGCGAGCGTCTCGAACACCAGCGCACGGGCCGCCGCGCTGCCGGCGGCGGACCCGATCAGCGCGCGCACGGCTGCCTCATCGGGCTGCCGGCGGAAATGGATGGCGAGCGACCAGCGTCCAGAGGCTTCCTCGAAGGCCGAGGCGGCGAACTGTTCGGCTTCAAAGCTCTCGGTGAGCGCGTCAGCGATTTTTTGCGCGGTCGAGGCGTCGCTCGAGAGCCGCGCGACCACGGTGGCGATGGGCGAAGGATCAGTCATTGCTCAACTCCTTCGTGCCATCCCCGACATTCGCCGCCGCTTATCCCGGGCCTGTGCCCGCCAATTCACAAAATGGTCAACAACCTAATTCGGTACTTGTCCACAGCATCGCCCCGGCTCGCGGGCTCGGTTTCGGGCCTTGATTGCGTGTCTGTTCCAGCCTGGGCGGCGTTTTGCACAGAGCTGTCCCCAGCGCCGCGGCCTCGCGGCGCGGCCGGGAACCCAGTAGATTCGTCACTCAAATAATAGAACGACCCAAGGACGGATGCCGATGATCACGCCTTCCTGAGCCGCGCTCGCCACCGCGGCGCGGCTTGCTGCCGCCTCGGACCGTAGCGGCAATTCGCTTCAGCACATCAAAAGCCGGCAGCACGCCGGTAACAACGACGCCCCGCGCGGCGCCGAAGAAGCCACGGCCGAATAATGCATGAACGCATAGGCGTGCCGTCCATCGAAACCCGGTCGTCCTGGATCATTGCGACGGTGTTGTTGGTGATCCTGGCGCTGTCGTTCGGCGCGCCGTGGATCACCATCGTTGCGCTCAAGCTGATCGCCGCTGAATCGGACGGCCTGCGCGAGGTTCCGGCTTTGGCGACCTCGCTCGCGTGGCTCGGCTTCGGCAGCGGCGGCATTGCCATGGGCTACGTGGCCGAACGGGTCGGGGTGCGCGCGACGGTCATCGTGGGCGCGGTGATGATTGGTATCGGGCTTGCGCTGTCGACCGGGGGCGAGACCTGGCAGCTCTATGTCGGGCAGGGGCTGTTCGTCGGCTTTTTCGGGGTCGGCGCCATGAACGCGCCGTTCTACGTTTACGTCAGCCGCTGGTTCGATCGCCGCCGCGGATCGGCGCTCGCGCTGATTTCAAGCGGCAGCTACGTCGCGGGTGCGATTTGGCCGCCGATCTTCGAGCGCGCCGTCGCTTATGCCGGTTGGCGCCAGACCATGCTCTATTACGGTCTGCTCGAGGTCGCCGTGGTGGTCCCGCTGGCGGCGACGTTTCTGCGACCGCCGCCCAAGCTGCCGCCGCTCGGCGCATTCGGCGCCATGTCCGCGTGCGATACCGTGATGGGGTGGCCGCCCAATCTCGTGTTCGCGCTGCTGGGCGCCGCCGGCATCTTCTGCTGCGTCCCCATGGCCATGCCGCAGGCGCATCTGCCGGCGTTTTGCAGCGATCTCGGCATCCTGGCGTCCCACGGCGCGGCGATGTTGTCCGTGCTCTTGGGCACGGCCTTCCTCAGCCGCCAATTCTGGGGCTGGGTCGCCGATCGCGTCGGCGGCCTCGAGACGGTGCTGACGGGCTCGGCGTGTCAGATGATCGCAATGACGGCCTTCATGCTCACGCAGGATGAAGTCGGCTTGTTCACCGTTTCCGCCGCCTTCGGCTTGGGCTTCGCTGGCATCATCCCAGCCTACGTGCTGGCGATCCGGGAGCTGTTTCCGGCCGCGCAGGCCTATTGGCGCATTCCGACGTTTCTCTTGTGCAGTGGCGGCGGCATGGCGCTCGGGGGATGGCTGGCAGGCGCGCTTTACGATCACTTCGGCACCTATGCGCCGGCGTTCGCCGCCGGCGTCGGCGCCAACGTCATCAATCTCGCGATCGTCGGCACGCTGGTCTTTCGTCACCGGTCGCGGCCAGTAAGGCTTGCTTGACCGCCCAGCGGCGCCGCTTCAATCTGCCTGCCAGACTAAGTCGCCGAGCGTCGAGCAGGAGGAACCGCCATGACCTTTCGCATTGCCGTGGTGCAACCGATCTGCCACCGGCCGGGCGCCGATGTCGCCAATGTCGCCGACGCGGCGCGCGCCGTCGGCCGCGCGGCCGGCGAAGGCGCCCAGTTCGTCTGCTTCCCCGAGACCTATCCTGGGCCGTGGCGCATGCCGGCGACGTTCGATCCGACCACGGCCATGGTCGAGGCGGCGGCCAAGCACAAGACCCACGTCGTGTTCGGCACCATCGCGCCGATCGACGAGGCGGCCGCCACCGCCCACAATCTCATCTGCATGGCTTATCCGGACGGGCGCGCGCCCGCGCGCTACCGCCGCACGCATCCCAACGGCCCGTGGATTTATACCGGCGGGCCGGCGTGGGAATTCCAGTGGGTGCCGGGCGACGAATTCCCGGTATTCGACACCGCGCACGGCAAGGTCGGGCTCGCGATGTGCAGCGAGGTCTACGTGCCGGAGGTCGCCCGCGCGCTCGCCTTGCGCGGCGCCGAACTGATCTTCATGCCGGCGGGCAAGGACAAGGGCAAGCTCTGGGCGACCTGGCGCGCGCTCATTTGGGCGCGCGCGATCGAGAACCTCGCGATCGTCGTGACGACGCAGAACCTGTTCGACCATTCCGAGCGCGGGCTCGCCATGGTCGCGAGCCCGGAGGAAATTTTGTTCGAGAGCACCATCGCTGGCACCACGGTGGTCGACGTAAGCCTCGAGCGCGTGCGATACCTGCGCACAACCCGCGACGAAGTAGGCTCGTCCGAGATATGCGCGGCCAAGCAGGGCCTGCTCGGCCCGCAATGGCAGCGCCCCGAGCTCTACGACCGGATTTATCCGCGTCCGCTGCGCGAAGCGGCGGAATAGGGCCATCGACGCGGCGAGACTTCGCGTTCGTGGGCTTGGCTGGGGCTCACGCCCGCAGCGTTTCCGGCAGGACATCGGGCAATCCCGGGATCTCGCACTCCATGGCGCTGACGTTGACTCCGGGAAGCTTGATCGTCGCGTCGGCCTATCCCGACCCGCCCTTCGACCTCATCGACAATGGTTCGCCGAGCGGTTTCGACATCGAACTGATGCGCGCGATTTGTGCGCGGCTCGGCCTCGCCTTGCAGCCGGTGCGGTACTCGGGCGGCGACTTCAACGGGATCTTCGGTGGCCTCGCGAACCGCAGCTATGACGCGGTGATTTCGGGAACGACGATCACGCCGCAACGCTCCGCCATCGCGCTGTTTTCGCAGCCTTATCTCGAGTTCAACCAGGGAGTCGCGGTCAATCGGCGCGCGACGCCGAAGGTCGCGTCGCCCGCCGATCTGCACGGCCTGACAGCCGGCATCCAATCGGGAAACACCTCCGACTTCGTCGCCAGACGCCTGTTGGCGGAAGGTGCGATCGCCGACATCAAGTACTATCCCTATCACGGCATCGCGACCGCCCTCGACGACCTCGAGGCCGGGCGCATCGGTCTTGTGATCAAGCTTCATCCAGTGATCTCGTGGCTGGTGAAGGATCGTCCAGCATTGTCGGTTGCGATCGAGGTGCCGACCCATGAGAAACTGGGGATCGCGTTTGCCAAGCAAAACGAAGCGCTGTGCGAGGCGGTCAACCGCGCGCTTGCGGCGCTGCGCGAGAATGGCGAATTTGCGCGGCTCGAGGCGCGCTGGTTTCCGCGTCCTGGCGGCTGATGGAGCATCAATGCTGGCGCCATGAGCCCGGTGCCTGCGATTCTCTCATGGCGAAGAATGGCGAAGCCGTAACGCCGTAGAGTAAGAGGGCCGCCCAACAGGGACGGCCCTACGCTCACGCCATGACAGGCCACAATCTAATTCTTCGCAACGCTAGCCCTCCCATAGCTGACGCGCCGCCATCTCACGTTCGCGCCGTTCGCGCCGGTGGTCGCGCCACCAACAACACGCGTCACGCGCCAATGCAAACGGAACAGTGCCAACCGGGGCGAATATGCCAACGGCCAGGATCACCCAAAGCCAGTCGTAGTCCATCGCCATCTCCCCGTATCCACGAACGCCATCGGCCATCGAGGCGATCAGCCAGAGGGGCATTCATCCGCAAGGCTCGCGGGATCGGGCGCAGAACCAGAAAGATCGGGAAGCCGAACATGAGCCCGCCAGCCAAGCGTGACGGTCAGAAATGCGAGAAATTGCAAAAGGTTCCCTGCCAGCGCCAAGTTGCTGGGGACGACCGGTTGCTAAGGACGGTAAGGTATTGGAATCACCAAATTTTTTGTGTGAATTGGCGATGTTTCATCTCGCCGCAGGGCGGCCATGCATCATGTAATGGCAAAATCGTGAGGCAGCCCCATGGGGGATCAAGCCGGAGGAGACATGAGGGAGGAGACATGAGTACGTATCGTTTTCTTGGGGCGGCTTTGTTCTGCGCGGCGGTGCTGGCCCCGTCGGCGCTCGGGGCGCAGACTTATCCCAGCAAGCCGATCCACTTCATCCTGCCTTACGTTCCAGGCGGCATCATCGACACCGCCGGCCGCAATCTCGCGCTGCGGCTAAGCGAGAGCTTGGGCGTATCGGTTGTGCCGGAGAACCGTCCGGGCGCCGGCGGAATGGTGGGCGCCGACGTGGTCGCGCGCTCGGCGCCCGACGGCTATACGATGCTGCTGACGGATCCCGCGCTCGTCTCCAATCCGACGCTGCAATCGGATGTTCCTTACGATCTGTTCAAGGGACTGCAGGCGGTTTCGATCGTCGGCTCCTCGCCGGCGGTGATCGTTGCGTCGTTGACCCTGCCGGTGAAGACCTTCGCCGAGTTCATCGCCTACGCCAAGGCGAATCCGGGCAAGCTCAACTTCGCATCCGCCGGCGTCGGCACCGCGCCGCATCTCGCGGGCGAAATGATCAAGCTCGCCGCCGGCATCGAGATGACGCACGTGCCTTACCGCGGCATCGGCGCGGCGTACCCGGACGTCATGAGCGGGAAAGTGCAGCTTGCGTTCTCGAGCATTGCCGGCGCGGTGCCGTTCACCGCCGACAACCGGGTGCGACCGATCGCAACGACGGGCTCCGCGCGCAGCCCGGTCTATCCCGATGTGCCGACCGTCGCGGAGTCCGGCCTGCCCGGCTTCGATGTCGACCTCTGGATCGGCATTTACGCGCCGGCCGGGCTGCCGCCGGCGGTGCTGGCGAAACTCAACGGCGAAATCAACAAGGTGCTGCAGCACCCCGAGCTGAAGGCGGCTTTCGCCAAGATCGGCGTCACACCGCGCGGCACCAGCCCCGAGCAGGCCGCGACCTTTACGCGCGCGGAATACGAGAAATGGAAGAAGGTGATCGTCGAAGGCAAGATCAAGCCGGAGTAGCGGACCTCGTTCAGCCCATTCCGGATGCCGATGTCGGCTCGATTTCGCACATCAGGCGGACTTCGCCGGGCGCAGCATTGGTGTACTTGTC